>Ga0207674_10006581_pt1 | contig 13659 bp, 15 predicted proteins | sample KBSCornC72_FD_184303 | JGI IMG/M metagenome (GOLD analysis project Ga0207674, IMG submission 184303) | Corn rhizosphere microbial communities from Kellogg Biological Station, Michigan, USA - KBS Corn C7-2 (SPAdes) (version 2) | ecosystem: Host-associated > Plants > Roots > Rhizosphere > Soil ... | reverse complement strand
CACGTACAGCTCGGTGTGGTCCTCGGCCTGGCCGGAGATGATCAGCGGCGTGCGGGCCTCGTCGATCAGGATCGAGTCGACCTCGTCGACGATCGCGAAGTTCAGGCCGCGCTGGACGCGATCACCGGTCTCGTAGACCATGTTGTCGCGCAGGTAGTCGAAGCCGAACTCGTTGTTCGTGCCGTAGGTGATGTCGGCGTTGTAGGCGGCCTGCTTCTCCTCGCGCGTCAGGCCGGGCACGTTGACGCCCACGCTCATGCCGAGGTAGTTGTACAGCCGGCCCATCCACTCGGCGTCGCGGCGCGCGAGGTAGTCGTTGACCGTGATCAGGTGCACGCCCTTGCCGGCCAGCGCGTTCAGGTAGACCGGCAGCGTGGCCATCAGCGTCTTGCCCTCGCCGGTGCGCATCTCGGCGATCTTGCCGTTGTGCAGCGTCATGCCGCCGATCAGCTGCACGTCGAAGTGGCGCATCCTGAGCACGCGCTTGCCGGCCTCGCGCACGACGGCGAAGGCCTCGGGCAGCAGGTCGTCGAGCGTGTGGCCCTGCTCCAGGCGGGCGCGGAATTCGGCCGTCTTGCCCTTCAGCGCCTCGTCGCTCAGTGCCGCGGTGGGCGCTTCGAGCGAGGCGATCTTCTCGACGACGCGCCGGTATTGCTTGAGCAGGCGATCGTTTCGGCTACCGAAAATCTGGGTAAGAAGCTTGGGCAACATGCGTGGGTTCTGGGCCGGAAGGCAGGCCACGGACGTTGCACGGCGGCCGGTTTTGGCGGAGCCGGCTGTCAGCCGCGGGCCTGCCGGGGGTGGCAAGCGAAATCGTGTCCGAAGGCCGCCGGGGCGCCCTTCACCGCGCCGCATCTGGGGACGCATCACGCGACGGCAAGGGCCTGCCCGACTGCGATCCGCGTTTCCCCCGAGGAAACGGGGCGGAAAAACAGGAAAGTGTAGCATCCGGGCCCCTTCGGACCCGTTCTTGCACGGGGGACTCTATCGGTGCTCGGCGCCGAGCGGCGCGGCCTGGCCGGCGGCGGTCTGCAGCGCCGGCCTGGCGTTGGCCCCCGCGAGGAAACGCTGCGGATCCTGCGGGACGCCGTCCACCAGCACCTCGAAGTGCAGGTGCGGGCCGGTGGACCGCCCGGTGGTGCCGACGTCGGCCACCACCTGGCCGCGCTTGACCAGGTCGCCCGGCTTGACCAGGATCTTCGACGTGTGGCCGTAGCGCGTCATGAGGCCGTTGCCGTGGTCGATCTCCAGCATCAGGCCGTACTCGGGGTGCATCTCGGCGGTGCGCACGACCCCGCCGGCGGCGGCGTGGATCTCGGTGCCCACCGGCGACGGGAAGTCCAGCCCGGTGTGCAGCGCGCCGCGGCCGGTGAACGGGTCGGAGCGGAAGCCGAAGCCCGAGCCCACCGCCACGTCGATCGGGCGGCTGCTGGGGATCATCAGCGTCTTCAGGCGCGATTCCAGCAGGCGCGACTCGGTCAGCGTCAGCACGTCGTTCTGCTCGCCGGCGGCCTGCGACAGCGCGTCGAGCGCCCCGTTGAGCTCGGCCAGGCCGGGGTGGTTCATCGGCACGTAGGGGCCGCCGGAGCCGCCACCCTTGGGACGCGAGGTCAGTCCCGACAGGTCCTCGGGCTTGAGGCCGGCCATCCCCGAGACACGGTCGCCCATCGCCTCGATCCGGATCATGCGGGCCTGCATGTCGCCCACCTTCTGCGCCATCGCATCGAGGTTCTCGCGCATGACCTTGTCGCGCGCGGCGCTCTCGTCATGCACCACCAGCTTGACGAGCTGGCTGACGATGGGCCACCCCTCGCGCGCGGCCTTCAGGAAGAAGTAGTGGTAGATGGCGCCGGACAGCGCCAGCGTGGCAATCACGATCATCAGCAGCGACAGCAGCAGGGCCGTCGGACTGACGTTCATGACCCGCGTGCGGGCCATGCCGCCGTGGGTGATCATTATTTGCATCGCTACACTCTCCAACAAATGGCCCCGCCCGGACCTCCCAAACCCAACGACCGCGCCGTGCCGCGGCAGGCGTTCTACGCACCCGCGCCGCGGCCGAAGTCCGTCGCTCCGCTCGCCCGGCCGATCGGGGACAGCCTCGCCAAGGACGACACGCTGGCCGGCCTGCTCGCCCGCGTGCGCGCGTCGCAGGCGCGCCTGGACGCGCTGGCCGACGTGCTGCCCGGGCTGCTGCGCCAGCACCTGCGGGCGGGCCCCCTGGACGACGACGGCTGGACCATCCTGGCGGCCAATTCGGCCGTGGCGTCCAAGCTGCGCCACCTGCTGCCCACGCTCGCGGAAACTCTCGTCGCGAAAGGGTGGCAGGCTACTTCAATCCGGGTGAAGGTTCAATCGACACACGCCCCAGCCGGTAAATGAAAGAAACCGCGGCACAGCGCGGTTTCCCAGGGAAGTCGGCGCCAACCCGGCGCCCGTTTCAGAGGCTGACGGCCTCCGCCGTCGCCTCCGGCACCTCCACCGACGTCGGCGTCTCTCCGGCCTCGGGACCAGAGGACGGCGGGGCGGCGTGCAGCAATCGCTCGGGCCCGGCCAGCAGCGCCGCGTCGGCGGGCGCGGCCACGGTGGCCCGGCGATCGATCAGCGCGCCGGAGATGGCGGCGTCGACCACGCGCAGTGCACTGAAGAGCAGCGAGACGCCGATCACGCCCAGCACGAGCGAGACCGCCCGGCTGACGTGCGCGTGCGCGAGCCAGCGGGGGGCGTGGAACCAGTCGAAGTGCAGCGTCATGGAGCTCTCCTTCGAAGGCGCATCGGCCGGGAGCCGATGCGGGCGTCGCATTGCCGGCCTTATTGCGCCGGGGCTTGAGCCGGAGTATCCGGCGTCGTCGTCGGGGCCGGGGCAGGCACCGACGGAGTCACTGTCGGCGTGTCAGGTGTCTGCTGCATTGCTGGGGCCTGAACGTCCGCTGGCGGTGTCGCGGCGGGGGTGTCGGCCGAGGTGTCCGTCTTCGCGGCGGCCGGCGCCGTGTGCTGCGGCGCGGCGCGCGACGGGGTCGCGTGCTTCGGCGCGTGGGCGACCGGCGCGTTGGCCACCGGCGGCGCGTCCGGCACGACGTTCTGCGCGGGCGCCGGAACGGCAGCCTGCGTGGCGACGGCCGAGGCCTCCTGCGCGGCCTGGGCGGCCTGCGATGCGGCGTTGCCCGCGGCCGGGGCATTCCTGTCGAGTTCGTTGACGGCCGCGTCGGTCGCCGCCAGCGACTTCTGCGCCGTGTCGTTCTCGGCCTTGGCCTGGGCGACCACCTGGCCCGGCTGGGCCGCCTTGGTCACCTTGTTGGACGGCGCCATCAGGACGATGGCCAGCGCGATGCCGCCGACCAGCGCCGCGCCGACGGCGCCGATGGCTGCCTTCGGCACGCCCCGGGACGCCCCGGGCTGCCAGTCGGGCGTGGGCCCGTCGCGCATGGCGGCCGCCTCGGTCGTGGCACCGGCGGTACGGTAGGGGACCGCCGAAGCGGGACGGGTGCGAGGCGTCGCCGAACGCAGGTCGGAGTTGCCGGTCGCGAAGTGGGGAGTGTCGTAGGTAGTCATGGCAACACGGTAGGCTCCGCGGCGGCCATCCAGAATCGGCAAACGAGCCGATCGCCGGTAGGCCTGATCCGGCCGGGGGGTAGGTCAAGACCGACATGTCCGGCACCCTCTGTTACAGATTGATGGGCAGCGGCCCCCCGGAATGCGCGCCCGCTGGTGCCACTCGTGTAGGACGGTTCCGACACGGCGTCTGGCTGTCAGCCTATGTTCAGTCGCGCCATGCCTGAGCAAACTGGCCGCAAGGTAGACGAGCGCCCGCCAGCGCTGTCGCCACAACGGACACAGGCTGGTCGGAGGCGGACATGGACAACTTTCCTGCAGGACAAGGGCGCGACGCGAAATTCGATCCCGCGCTGCTGAGCATCGGCGACCCGTTCGAGATGCAGCACGCCGACGACAACCTTGGCGACGAGGCGCCCTTCCCGTCCACCTGGCAGCAACTGGACGCGCTGGACGCTCCGCACGACTGACTCGAGCGGACAAATCGGGCGGCGCCGCGGCGTCGCAACGTCGGGCCCTGCGGGCTGACGTCCCGCTGGATCGGAAAACCTTGCCGGTCGTTGCACAATGTGGAGCAGAGGGTCGCGCCGGCTACGTCGACGGACCCGCTTGTGGCATGTCGAACCTGTTGGCTTTCGTCGTCGAGGACAGTCCGGTGATCCAGGAGAACCTGATCGCTGCGCTGGAGGAAATGGCCCCGGTGAAGGTGGTTGGCACCGCCGTGGACCAGGCGGGCGCCCTCCACTGGCTCGGCGACGACGCGAACCGCTGCGACATCGCCATCATCGACATCTTCCTGCGCCAGGGCTCGGGCATGGGTGTGCTGCGCGCGCTGCACGCCGCGGGCGCGCCGTTCGAGCGCGTCGTGCTCACGAACTACGCCACTGCCGACATCCGGCGCCAATGCCTGGCGCTCGGCGCGAGCGCGGTGTTCGACAAGTCGGGCGAGATCGACGCGCTGGTCGATCACTGTGTCGCGCGTGCGGCCGGCGTCGCCTGAGTGCGGGTGCGCGAAGCCCGTCGGTGATGCGCGCCTGGTGCCGCACGGCAGCGCGCGCCGCCGCGCCCGGCCGCTTCGGAGCAAGGCCGCGCCCCCCTCGGGGGGTGGACGCCGTACCCGGCGCCTCGGGGACGTCCGGTGCCGCACGGCAGCGCGCGGCCGCCGCGCTCGGCCGCTCCGGAGCAAGGCCGCGCCCCCCCTCGGGGGGTGGACGCCGTACCCGGCGGCCGGGGGCCGTCATCTCACTGGATCAGGCCGTTCTTCAGCGCGTAGTAGGTGAGGTCGCTGTTCGTCTCGAGCTGCAACTTCTCCAGCGTGCGCGCCCGGTACGTGCTGACCGTCTTGACGCTGAGGAACATGCCCTCGGCGATCTGGCCCACCGTCTCGCCCTTGGCCAGCCGCAGGAACACCTGCAGCTCGCGTTCGGACAGCTGCTCGTGCGGCGGGCGGTCGCCCGCGCCGGCGGCGCCGTCGGCCAGCATCTCGGCGACCTGCGCGGTGATGTAGCGACGCCCCATGGCCACGGTGCGGATGGCCTTGACGATCTCGTCGGGATCGCAGCCCTTGTTGAGGTAGCCACTGGCGCCCTGGCGCAGCAGCGTCGTGGCGTAGTGTGTCTCGGGAAAGCCGCTGAGGATGAGCACGGGAAGGTCGGGACGCCGCGCCTTGATGGCCGCGAGCGCGTCGACGCCGCTCTGGTCGGGCATCGAGAGGTCCATCAACAGCACGTCGAGATCGCCGCCGCGGACGAGCTCCAGCGCCTCGCGGCCGTCGGCAGCCTCGCCCGTGACGCGCAGGTCGACGTGGTCGGACAGGAATTGCCGGAGGCCGGAGCGAACGATCGCATGATCGTCGACGATCACAACGCGAATCATGTAGTCTCCCGCGGAATCGATGAACTGGTTATCGGGTCGGCGCCTTGCCGATCGGATCGACCGGTTCGCTTCGAGGGTCCCGCGGTCGCGTTGAGGGCAAGCGGCGTACCGAATCATTCAAGTGTAGCGGGGAACCCGTGATGTCATTCCTGAGGACGCTGGAAACCGCGCGGCGGAGTCGCTTCGCGGCCCCCGTGGCGCTCCTGCTGGGCCTGGCCGTGCTGCTGACCAACGAGGTCGGACACCGGCGCGCCCTCACCGTGATCGAAAGCCGCGAGGCGCTGCTGGATGCCCGCGTCGAGGTCAGCCTGCTGCTGCGCGAGGTGATCGCCGCCGAATCCGGCCAGCGCGGCTACCTGCTCACCGGCCGGCCCGAGTACAAGGAACCCTATACGCACGCGGCGGCGCAGGTGCAGGCGCAGCTCACGCACCTGGCGCGGATCTACTCGCGCTGGCCCGACCGCACGGCCGACGTCCACAAGCTCGACGAGCTGACGCGCCAGCGCATGTCCGAGCTCGACACCACGATCCAGATGTTCGAGAGCAAGGCCGGCGAGGGCTGGCGCGAGGTGGTGTTGACCGACATCGGCCGCGAGACCATGCTCGCGATCGAGGGTCAGGCGCGCAACATGGCGCGCGTGGAGACGGCACGCATCGACGAGTCGCGCGAGCTGCTGACCGAGACGCTGATGTTCAGCCGCATCGGCATCGCCGCGCTGGTCGTCCTGAGCCTGGCCGCACTGCTGCTGTATGCGCGCCAGGCGCGCCGCTTCGACGACGAGCGCCTGGAACGCGCAGCGCAGCTGCGCTTCGAGCGCGACCGGCTGGAGGTGGAGGTGGAGCGCCGCACGCGCGAGATCACGCAGATCGCGACCCACCTGCAGACGGCGCGCGAGGACGAGCGCAGCCGCCTCGCGCGCGAGCTCCACGACGAACTCGGCGGCCTGCTCACCGCCGCCAAGCTCGACGTCGCCCGCATGCGCAGCCGGCTGTCGGCCGCGCCGCCGGAGGTGCTCGAACGCATGGTGCACCTGGTCAAGACGCTGGACGAGGGCATCGCGCTGAAGCGCCGCATCATCGAGGACCTGCGGCCTTCGTCGCTGAGCAACCTCGGCCTGAAGGCGGCCCTCGAGATCCTGTGCACCGAGTTCGCCGAACGCAGCGAGCTCGACGTGCAAACCAACATCGAGGAACTGCCGCTGGACGACGCCGGCAAGCTCACCACCTACCGTCTGGTGCAGGAGGCGCTGACCAACGTGGCCAAGTATGCGAACGCGTCGACGGTGCACGTGGGCGTGGCGGCGCACGGCGGCTGGGCCGTCATCGCCGTGCGCGACGACGGCGTCGGCTTCGACCCGAGCGCCGCGCGCACCGCGGCACACGGCCTGGCGGGCATGCGCTTTCGCGTGCAGTCGGCGCGCGGGCAGCTGAAGATCAAGTCCAGGCCCGGCCAGGGCACCACGATCCAGGCGCGGCTGCCGCTGCCCGATCACGAGCAGGATGCCGTCGATTCGACGATGGACGTGGCCTCGCTGCTGGGCCCGGGTGCGTTTCCGAAGCCACCTGCGAACGTCGGTTAGGCCTCGCTTCGCCCGCAGCGCGCGTGGATGCACGCGCGACGTCGTCTGCATCGCCCGGCACGCCAAGGCGCCGCCGTGCGCGCGCGTGGGCACGCCGTTCGCCCTACCGTGGAGCTACTGTCTTTCCACAACGATCTAGAAGGAGCACAACCATGTTCACTCGCCTCACGATCGCCGCCATGCTCGCGGCCACCGCCCTCGTCACGGCCACCGGCTGTGCGGTCGAACGCCACCAGGAAACCGTGGGGGCCTACGTCGACGACTCCGCCGTGACCACCAAGGTCAAGGCCAAGTTCGCCGAGGATCCGACCGTCAGCGCCATGGCCATCAAGGTCGACACGATGAAGGGCGTGGTGCAGCTGTCGGGCTTCGCCAAGTCGAACGAGGAACGCATGATGGCCGAGCGCCTGGCGCGCCAGACCAACGGCGTCCAGGGCGTGCGCAACGACATCATCGTCAAGCAGTAACCGCGCTGCGGGTCGCGGCGGCTACCCCATGCCGCCCGCCGCGGCCCCACCCCTTGGAATGCCCCGCGCCGCGGGGCATTTCTCGTTGGCCAAGGGCGGACAGCCGCCCGCCGTCCGCCACGCGAAGGGACGGATGCTGCCGGTGCAGCGCGCGACGCCGCGCGCGCCGAGGCTCTCAATGCTGCACGCGCTCCGGCGGCGCGTAGCGCAGGCCGATGGCGATGCGGCCCGTCCAGAACACCATGCGGCCGGTGCCGGGCAGCGCCACGGGGCCGATGTAGCCCTGGGGGACCCAGCCCTTGTCGAACGGCGCGGGGTGCGAGGGCGGCAGCTTGTGGGGACTCGCGACAGTGGAAATCATGGCTCACCTCCTGGGGGATTCGCCGCTCTTCGGCAAACCGTGAGCCCGGCCGTGGCGTGACAGGATGTGCACGCCGGCATCCCCCGAATTCGAGCGCCACCGGCCGAGGGAAAAGCGCCTACGATCGCGTCGGGAACCTGCCAGCGGAGACCCACGTGGATCGCAGCGAGATCATCACGGACGAGTCGGTGGAATTCGTGCGCCAGCCCGACGGCCGCTGGCGCTGGCACGCGCGCACGCCCGAGGCCGCCGACCTGCTCGCCACCGAGGTCGGCGCGCCGTCGATGCTCTCGTTCAAGACCACGTTCGAAGCCGCCGCGGACGTCGCGGTGCACGCCGACGCGGAGCGCGACTCCACCGGCCGCCTCGTGATGACGCGCGACTACATCCGCCGCATGGTCAGCGCCATCGCCCTGCCCTGCGCCGCCTGCGCCGACGTCTACTTCGGCAGCGTGTACTGGCATCGCCGCGATGGCAGCGGCGCCAACTGGGGCGTCGACATCGTCAACGGCACCGGGGATTTCGACGGCTGCCTCGACTGCGTGGTGGCCGCGCGCGAGGATCTGCGCCGCCTGTACGCCATCGTCGACGAGGCGTGAAGCGTCGGCTCACGTCGCGGAGGCTGGCCAGAAGAAAACACGGCCCGCGGCAGGTGCCGACGACCGGCACCGGTGCGATTTTCAGCAAATCCCGCAGTGCAGCGCCACGCGACGCTGCCCGCCCGGGATCACCAGCCGGTCCGGCTTCGCACGCGCCTGCGCGCCCGTGGGCGCGCGACGCGGTTCGCCACCTGACTCGCCGCGCGCTTCGCCGCCGCCGGCATGGTGTCGCGCAATTGACGCACCCGGGGGCGAACCGAGGGGCTTCCCCATTCCTGAGCGGCATCTGATGGTAAACACCTAGATGCACACAACGACCCGGCAAGCGAATGACTGACCAACCCTTCAAGGTACTCGTCGTCGGCGGTGGCGCCGGCGGGCTCGAACTGGCTTGCAAGCTGGGACGCCAATGGGGGCCCGAGTGCGTCGCGCTGGTCGACGCCAACCTGTTCCACATCTGGAAGCCCTCGCTGCACGAAGTGGCCGCGGGCACGCTGGACATCCACCAGGAAGGCCTGTCGTACCAGATGCTGGCGCACGACAACGGCTTCTCGTTCCACTACGGGCCCATGACGGGCCTGGACACGGCCGCGCGCGAGCTGGCGGTCGGCGCGGTGATCGACGGCACGGAAGAAGTGCTGCCGCAACGCCGCATCGGCTACGAGTCGCTGGTGCTGGCCATCGGCAGCGTCTCCAACGACTTCGGCGTGCCCGGCGTGGCCGAGCACGCGTTCTCGCTGGACGGCCCGCACGACGCCGAGCGCTTCCGCCTGCGCATGCTGCAGCTGCTGTCCCTGGTGGACGTGCGCAAGACGCACGACCCGTCCGCCGCCCTGGACATCGTCATCATCGGCGGCGGGGCCACCGGAGTGGAGCTGGCCGCCGAACTGCGCGAGGCGACCTCGCTGCACGCGCAGTACGGCCTGCGCCACATCGATGCGGGGCGCGACGTGCGCCTGCGCATCCTCGAGGGCGCGCCACGGCTGCTGGCGCCGCTGGACGAGAAGGTCTCCGCCGCGGCGACGCGACTGCTCAAGCAGCGCCACGTCGAGGTCACGCCGTCGTGCCGCGTCGTCGAGGTCGGTGCCCACGAGGTGCGCGACGCCGAGGGCAACGTCTACCCGGCCGACCTGTGCGTCTGGGCCGCGGGCATCAAGGCGCCGCCACTGCTGGCGCAGGTGGGACTGCCGGTGACGAAGAACGGCCAGGTCAAGGTCGACGGGCAACTGCGCGTCGAGGGCGTGGCGGGCGTGTTCGCTTTCGGCGACTGCGCGTCCTGCCCGCAGCCCGATGGCAAGACCGTGCCGCCGCGGGCGCAGTCCGCGCACCAGCAGGCCGACTACCTGTGCGAGCTGCTGCAGCAGCCGGCCGGCACCGACCTGGGCCGCCGTCCGCCGTACCGGTACCGCGACCACGGCTCGCTGGTGTCGGTGGGCTCCAGCGCCACGGTCGGCAGCCTGATGGGCAACCTGTTCAAGTCCACGACGTGGTTCGTCGAGGGGCTGTTCGCCCGCATGGTCTACGTCAGCCTGCACCTGATGCACCACCGCGCGGTGATGGGCACGCTGCGCACCGCGGTGCTGGCGATGGCGCGCTTCCTGGTCAAGCGCGCGCGGCCGCTGGTCAAGCTGCACTAGCCGCGGCGTCGCCCGCGACCCGCACCGGCGCGTGCCCAGCAGGTGGCCAGCGGCACGAACCTGGTGACTCGGCCGCGCCGCGCACCTGTCGACGGACTCAGTGCGCGCACCCCGGCCAGGCTGTCGCCCCGCGCCCACCTCGTGTCATCCTGCGCGCAGTCGCAGGATCCACGCGCACCGTAGCGCTGTCCCGGGGGCCGCTCAACCACCGCCCCCCAGCGTCGGCTGCTGCCGCAGCGCCTCGAGCAATCCGTTGCGCGCCTGGTCCAGCGCATCGCGCATCTCCTCGGGCATGCGCGTGGCCAGCGTGATGTCCAGCAGGCCGTCGATCGCCTTCGAGTAGAACCCCGCCAGCGCGTTCGGGTTCGGGTGCTGCATGAACAGCAGCTTGACCGCCATCTCCAGCGCCACGATCTGCCCCGAGAGCCGGGCGTTCTCGATGCGTTGCTGCTCGAAAAGGTCGGACAGGGGACTGGTCATGGCGCGCGCTTTCGGGAGATGGCCGTCGCAGGATAGCGCACGGCCCGGGGCGCCCGCCGGCACGCCGTCCCCGCCACCACGGGCGAGCGCGAGCGTCCACGCCCGTCAGGGCCGCGCCGGCGAGACGTCGCCGTACTTCGCCGCCAGCGGCGCGCCGCGCGCGAAGTCGGCCAGCAGCGCCAGGTAGCCATCCGGCTGGCGCAGTGACGTGCGTTCGCCGTCGGCGCTCGTCTCGTACTCGTAGATGCCATGCTCCGTGCGGGGCCACACGACGGAGGTGATCGGATGGCCGGCCATGCGCAGCTGCGCGAGGCGACGGGCGGTCTCGGCGCTCGGCGCGTCGACGTCGTCCTCGGCCAGCACCCACAGCTGCGGCGGCTTCACGGCGGCGATGGTCGCGAGCGGGTCATACAGGAAGGGGGTATGCCAGTCGAACTGCTTCGCCATGCCCAGCACCTGGTTGCGCTGCACCGGCAGGATGGCCCACGCGATGTCGCCATGCACGTCCTTGTACCAGGGCTCCTTGCGCAGCGGGTCGCGCACGGCGGCGAAACGATCGTAGGTGGCCAGCGTCGGGTCCAGCAGCAGCGCGTCGGCGGCATCGACCAGCGCCATCGCCTTGGCCGTCGCCTCGGCCGAATGATGGTGGTCGGCCATGTTCTTCGCGACGGCCGAGCGATCTTCTTCCAGCACCGACACCGCCAGGCCGAAAGCCACGATGACGAAGTCGACGTCCGCGTGCGTCGCGGCGATGGGCGCCACCCAGCCGCCCTGGCTGGGGCCCTCGAAGCCGATGCGGCCGACGCGCTCGCCACCGAGCCGGCGCGCCGTGGCGAGCGCAGCGACCGCGTCGCGCGCGAGCTGCTCGTAGTCCTGCGTGTACTGCCCGCCGGACGCGCCGGTGCCGCGCTTGTCGTACACGAACGCCCCGATGCCCTCGGCCGGCAGGCGCCGCTGCAGCGCGTCGAAGTCGAGCGCCGAATCGTGCTCCGACCCATGCAGCAGCACGACGATGGGCACGCGCGCGTCGCCCGGCGGCAGCACGAGGCGGCCGGCGAGCTCGACGTCGTCGCTGCGGAAGCGGATGTCGCGCGTCACCAGCGGCACGCGGCGGCCGGCGACGCCGTCGAAGCGAATCGCGTCGCAGCCGTCGACCTGCACGACGTGGCCGTCCGGCCGCGACGTCCAGCCGAGCCGGCTCGCGCCCGCGTGCGCCCCCGCGGGCGCGAAGGCGCCGCTCGTCCCGTCGCGCCGGCGCCAGCGCAGCTGGTCGTTCGACGAGGCGGCGATGTCGACGGTGCTGCCGTCGGCCAGTGCGTAGAGGCCGACCTGGCAGGGAGCGGCGGCCGCGGGCGAGGCGAGGAAGGCGCCGGCGACCAGCGCGAGCGCGGAATGAAGGAAGGAGTTCATGGCGGGCCGAGTGGGTGCGAAGACGCCATGCTCGTGGGAACGGCTGCCACGGGCCAGCGTCAGGCGACGGACCGGCGATCGCCTGGGACGGACCGGGATGCCGCCACAAGGGATGGCGACGCCGCGCCATGGCGGCTCGCAAGCCGATTTCGTCCCATGCGGGTCGTCCGTCGGGCCGATCAGCGGCATTTTTCACGCGAGCGCGACGCACTGCTGTCGAGCGCACCGGCAACTCTGCAACAAGTGCTTACACTCTGCAGCACCACGGCGCCGGAGGGGCGTCCCTCACGAACAGGACATCACGCCATGAACAAGATCACCTTCGCCGTCGTCGCCTCGGCCGCCGTCCTGGGCACCGCCGCCAACGCCGCGCCGACCGTCGGCAACGTCGTCAGCGCCACGTTCAACAAGAACGCGAGCAAGCTGGTGCTCAAGGGCAGCAGCGCGGACATCCAGTTCACCGTCGGCAACAACAGGAACGCGAACCAGTTCCTCGTCACGGCGAAGGCGGACGGATCGGTCGAGATCGGCGCGCCCGTGGCCACCGATACGCTGATCGACGGCTCGTTGCCGCTGACGTTCAGCTCCGAGACGCTGGACTCGACGCTGCGCGGCCCCGGCGGCGCCTGGACGACCACCAACACGGCGCTGGGGGAGTTCTTCCTGCCGTTCTCGTACACCAACAAGAACGTGACCGACTACGGCTGGATCGAGGCCATCGTCACGCAGAACCCGACGACGCACGACTACACGCTGGCGCTCGAGAACTACGCATACACGACCAACGGCCACGGCATCCGCGCCGGCTCGAACACCGAGGTCGTCGCATCGGCGGTGCCCGAACCCGCCAGCGCGGCGCTGATGCTGGCCGGCCTGCTGGCCCTGGCCGGCGTGCGCCGCCGCCGCGTGGCCAAGCGCCAGGCCTGAGCGAGGCGGCCGCTGGCTGCGGCCGTCCATCTCCGCAGCGCCTGGATGCTGCGTGGAAGCAGAAGCCGGCGCCGTGCGGGGCCACTTGGCCTGCGCCGGGGTGTCGCGAGATCATCCCGCACCCTTGACGCCGTTCGATCGGCTCCCTCGGCCAAAGAATCGCCGGCCGGTCCCTGCGCCGGCACGGCGCGCTTCGGCGGCTGTGCGGAAGATTGGTGCCGACTATCCGAATCGAACGGATGACCTCCCGCTTACAAGGCGGATGCTCTACCAGCTGAGCTAAGTCGGCGCGCGGTGCGCAGGGCGCGGGAGCGCCCGGCAGGACTTTACTTGATGCGCTTGAGCGCGGGGCGCGCGCCCGGGGCGGGCGTGGGGGACTCCGGCGGCTCGTTGCCGTCGTCGTCCTCCGGGGCGTGGCCGGCCTCGTCGGCGGCCGGCGGGGAGGCCGGGGCCAGGCGCAGGCCACGCGGAGGCTCGGTCGCCGGGGCGAGCGAGTGGCTGACCGGCCCGGCCGCGGCTGCGGGCGCTTCGCTCTCGCCCGTGGGCATGGGGAAGGCCATGCCCTGGCCGTTCTCGCGGGCGTAGATCGCCACGACGTGGTCGACGGGCACCAGGATGTCGCGCGCCATGCCGCCGAAGCGGGCGCGGAACTCGATGAAGTCGTTGCCCAGCTTCAGCCCGCTCGTGGCCTCGAAGCCGACGTTGAGCACGATCTCGTTGTTCTTGACGTACTCCATCGGCACCTGCACCGAGCGGTCGACGTGGACGGCC
>Ga0207674_10006578_pt1 | contig 13661 bp, 14 predicted proteins | sample KBSCornC72_FD_184303 | JGI IMG/M metagenome (GOLD analysis project Ga0207674, IMG submission 184303) | Corn rhizosphere microbial communities from Kellogg Biological Station, Michigan, USA - KBS Corn C7-2 (SPAdes) (version 2) | ecosystem: Host-associated > Plants > Roots > Rhizosphere > Soil ... | reverse complement strand
GTCGGGAGGTCCCCGCGTCTTGCTGAGACGGCTCCGCGAAACCATGGCGGAGCAGGTCTCGGCCCAGGAACGGCTGGACAAGATCGTGGTGCTGATCGCGGCCAATATGGTGGCGGAGGTCTGCTCGACTTACGTGCTGCGGGTCGATAACACACTCGAGCTCTATGCCACCGAGGGCCTCAACCGCGACGCCGTTCACCGGACCGTGCTGAGCGCGCATGAAGGCCTGGTCGGCCTGGTGGCCAGCGAAGCCACCCCGCTCAATCTAAGCGACGCCCAGAACCATCCGGCCTTCTCATTCCGGCCCGAAACCGGCGAAGAAATCTATCACTCGTTCCTCGGCGTTCCGATCCTGCGCGCCGGTAACACGCTCGGCGTCCTCGTGGTGCAGAACCGCGCCAAGCGCACCTATGTCGAGGAAGAGGTAGAGGCGCTGCAGACCACCGCCATGGTGCTGGCGGAGATGATCGCCTCAGGGGAGTTGTCGGCACTGGCGCAGCCCGGCGCCGAGCCGGCGGCACGGCATTCCCTGCACAAGCCCGGAGCCATCCTTTCCGACGGCATCGCGCTCGGTCATGTCGTCCTGCACGAGCCGCGCGTGGTGATCACCAACTACATCGCCGAGGACTTGCCCAAGGAAATCAAGCGGCTCGACGCCGCCTTGGCGAAATTGCGGGCTGACCTTGATCGCATGCTGGAGCGCGGCGACGTCGCCGACGGGGGCGAGCATCGCGAGGTGCTCGAGGCCTATCGCATGTTTGCCAATGATCATGGCTGGTCGCATCGCCTGCATGAAGCGGTAGCAACGGGCCTCACCGCGGACGCTGCCGTTGAGCGTGTGCAGTCCGATACACGAGCCCGCATGCTGCGCTCCACCGATCCCTATTTGCGCGAGCGCCTGCACGATCTGGAGGATCTCGGCCACCGCCTGATGCGGCTATTGGCGGGACAGGATCACGCGCCGACGCGGGAGCATTTGCCCGACAATGCCATCGTTGTCGCCCGGTCGATGGGTCCGGCCGCGCTACTTGATTACGACCGCAAGCGACTGCGCGGCCTGGTGCTGGAGGAAGGCACCGCGAACTCGCATGTCGCGATCGTGGCTCGCGCGCTCGGAATTCCCGCGATCGGCGAAGTCGCCAACGCGCCGGGTATTGCCGATCCCGGCGATGCGATCATTGTCGACGGCACTTCGGGCTCAATCTATATCCGGCCATCGGCCGAAATCGAGGCCGCCTATGCCGAGCGCGTGCGGTTCCGCGCGAGGCGCCAGGCGCAGTATTCGGCGTTGCGCGACAAGCCTTGCGTGACCAAGGACGGGCAGCCGATCGAATTGATGATCAATGCTGGCCTCGTTATCGACCTGCCGCATATTGAGGATACCGGCAGCGCCGGTATCGGCCTGTTCCGGACCGAACTGCAGTTCATGGTCAGCCCCAATTTGCCACGCAGCAGCGATCAGCTCTCGCTTTATCGCACCGTGCTCGACGCTGCCGGTACGAAACCCGTGACCTTCCGCACGCTCGACATCGGCGGCGACAAGGCGCTGCCTTATATGGAAACCATCGTCGAGGAAAATCCGGCGCTGGGCTGGCGCGCGATCCGCCTTGGTCTCGACCGGCCGGGACTGCTGCGCGGCCAGATCCGGGCACTGCTGCGTGCCGGCGGCGGACGTTCGCTGCGAATCATGTTTCCGATGGTCTCAGACATTGCCGAATTTGACGCGGCCAAGAGCATTGTTGAGCGCGAGCTGACCTATCTGCGCCAGCACGGCCACGCTTTGCCTGAGCGCGTCGATATCGGCACCATGGTGGAAGTCCCGGCCCTGCTCTATCAGTTCGATGAACTGCTCGAGAAGGTCGATTTCATTTCAGTGGGATCGAACGATCTATTCCAGTTCCTGTTTGCGGTCGATCGCGGCAACGCCAAGGTGTCCGAACGTTTCGACACGATGTCCGCGCCCATCCTGCGGGTACTGCGCCAGATCGCCCAGAAAGCCAACGCCGCGAAAAAGTCAGTATCGCTCTGCGGCGAGATGGCTTCCAAACCAATGGGCGCGCTCGCGCTGATCGCGATGGGCTACCGCTCGCTGTCGCTGTCCGCCACGGCGCATGGTCCGGTCAAGGCCCTGATCCTCGATCTCGATGCCAAGAAAGCCGAGAAATTTCTGACGCCGTTATTGGACGCGCCCTCCGGCAGCGTGTCCATCCGCGACAAATTGACGGAATTTGCCGAAGCCGAAGGGCTTACCTTGTAGCGGGCAAGCCCGCCTTTGACGTCGAGGCGCGCCTTGACGTTTCCCGACACCCCGATCACCTGAACGCGCACGAAGTTTAAAATAAAATCATGTCGATGCTACCCGAGGCCAAACTCGATGTTCTCCTGGCGCATCACGCCTCGCTCGAGGCCGAGCTGCTCGGCCAGTTGAGTTCCGAGAATTACGTGCGCATCACGCGGGAGCTTTCCGAGCTCAATCCGCTGATCGAGGCGGTCAAAGCCTACCGCGCAGCCGAAACCGAACTGGCCGGCGTCGAGGCACTGATCGCCGACCCCGCGACCGAACCAGAAATGCGGAGCATGGCGGAAGCCGAGCGCGAGTCTCTGCGGCAGCGCAGCCTCGAGCTGACGCAACAAATCCGCCTGGCACTCCTTCCAAAGGATGCCATGGACGAGCGCAACGTCATGCTGGAAATTCGCGCCGGCACCGGCGGCGATGAAGCTTCGCTGTTCGCGGGGGACCTGTTTCGGATGTATGAGCGGTTCGCTGCCTTACAGGGCTGGACCGTGGAAGTGATCTCGGCCAGCGAAGGCACGGTCGGCGGTTTCAAGGAAATCATTGCCGAGATCCGCGGTCGCGGCGCTTTCGCCAAATTGAAATTCGAATCCGGCGCGCACCGCGTACAGCGCGTCCCTGACACGGAAACGCAGGGCCGCATTCATACCTCTGCCGCAACGGTCGCGGTGTTGCCGGAGGTCGAAGAAGTGGACGTCGACGTCAAGAATGAGGACCTTCGCATCGAGACCATGCGGGCTCAGGGCGCCGGAGGCCAGCACGTCAACAAGACCGAATCCGCCATTCGCATCACTCATATCCCGACCGGGATCGTGGTCATGATGCAGGACAGCCGCTCGCAACACAAAAACCGCGCTTCGGCGATGAACATCCTGCGCTCGCGCATCTACGACGCCGAACAGCAGCGGATCGACGCGGCGCGCTCGGCCGACCGCAAGGAAAAGGTCGGTTCCGGCGATCGGTCCGAGCGGATACGGACCTATAACTTCCCGCAGGGCCGCGTCACCGATCACCGCATCAATCTCACGCTCTACAAGCTGCCGCAGGTGATGGCCGGCGAGGCGCTCGGGGAGTTGATCGACGCGTTGACCACCGAGCATCAGGCAGCGCAATTGGCTGCGCAGGGCGCGGCGGCGTGAGCCCCGTCTTCGGACTGACCGGGCAAACTATAGAGGCGGCGCGACGCGCACTGACCGCGCAATTCAGATCGAGAGGGTTGGATTCGCCCGAACTCGATGGGCGACTTCTGATCGGCGCCGCGCTTGGGCTCGATCTCACCGGCCTGATCGCAGGCGCCGCCCGGCTGATCGATGCGCAGGAAGCCACACGGATTGAGCATCTGGCGGCCCGGCGCCTGTCGGGCGAACCGGTGGCGCGGATATTGGGATCGCGGGAATTCTGGGGCCTGCCGTTTGAGCTCTCACCGGCAACGCTAGTGCCACGGCCGGACACCGAAACACTGGTCGAGGCCGCGCTTGAGTTCGCGCGAGAGACCGAGCCGACCGACGGCGGCCTGTCCGTGGCTGACCTTGGTACTGGCTCCGGCGCGATCTTGCTCGCATTGCTTCACGATTGGCCGAACGCAATGGGGCTCGGCACCGATTTGAGCGAAGCCGCGCTTAAGACTGCCCGCGAAAATGCGCGCCATCTCGGATTGCAGGACCGGGCCATCTTCGTCGCCTGCGACTATGCCGCGGCGCTGGCGGGACCATTCGACCTGATCGTATCCAATCCGCCTTATATAGGCTCCTCGGAAATACCCCATCTCTCCCGGGAGGTCCGCGACCATGATCCCCATCTGGCGCTCGACGGAGGACCCGACGGGCTTGATGCCTATCGGGTACTCATTCCGCAGGCGGCGCGGCGGCTGCGAACGGGAGGCGCCTTGATAGTGGAAATCGGCAAGGATCAGGGCACAGATGTCCAGCATCTGATGAGCAAGGCCGGATTGATCGTAGCTGGCCTTCCGAGGAGGGATTTGTCCGGGATCGGCCGGGTCATTCTGGGCCGGAAAGCGCCCTGATAAAGCCTGATTAAAAGATAAAAAAGCTCTTGGAATCAGGACGGGGAACGACTACGTTCCGGGCACACAATCGGTTCAGGGCTCGCTGGTCCCGTGGATGCCACGGGAGAGAAAGGTCCTTGAGAGGAAATCTCTCAAAGGAAAACAGCTTCTCAAGGTCGAAGTCCGTTCCGGGAAAAGGTTGCTAGACGCAGGTCCTTGCTGAGCGCGATGGGTGTCAAACCGCGCCGCTGTCGACCGCAAAGCCGATGAAAGCCTGATATTGCGCCTAAATACGCACGCCAAAAAGACGCACGTCAAGGACCTGTGGCCATTCTGACAGGTTGAACCATATGACACAGCCGCAAAAGGGCAGGCTGTGGGGGAAAGCTTCATTGGCAGCCGGAAATTTGCGGCCGGATTTATGTGGGATTGAGCCTTTCGGCCCAAGCGCAGGCGGCGGTCGATACGGGGCCTCCGCACCGTTCAAAGACCAGGGCCGCGCCTTTTCGAAGGCTGACATCCAAGGCTGACATCGAAGGCTGACATCGAAGGCTGGAACTCAAGGCTGACAAGCCAGAGCGAGACACGTTCAAATCAATTCAGGGTTGGAATAAAGGCAAGACATGAGAAACGGTCAGAACAATAACAAGCGGATGCGCAACCGGAGCAACAATAACAACAATAACAACCGGCGCGGCCAGAACCCGTTGACCAGGGTGTTCGAATCGAACGGCCCCGATATCAAGATCCGCGGTACCGCCTCGCACATTGCCGAAAAATACGTGCAGCTGGCGCGCGACGCGCGAAGCTCCGGCGATCCGGTGGCTGCCGAAAATTACTACCAGCACGCCGAGCATTATTTCCGCCTGATCGCTGCGGCGCAGGAGCAGTTCCGGCAGAACCAGCCGCAACCGCGGATCGAAAACGACATGGCCGCCGACGACAGCGACGAAGACGGCGAAAGTTTTTCGAATTTCGGACAGGAGCCCGGCTTCGTACCCTCGCAGCCCCAGCCATTCCAGCGTGATCCCCAGCGCGACCATAATCGTGATCACCAGCGTGAGGGACAACCCTACCAGCGCGACCACAATCGCGAGCACCGCGGCCAGTCCCAGCCGTTCCAGCCACAGCCTCAACCAGCCGTTCCTGATAATGGCAGTGTTGATCGCCTGCCCTCTTTCATCACGGGTGGACAGCCGCAAGTTAATGGCGGTCAGGGCGGTGAGCACAACAATGGCGGTGAACGTGAGCGCGAGCGGTATCCGCGCCGCCGCCGCCGGCCGCATGGCCCGCGCCCGGAAGGCGTCGCCGCGCCGGCCGGACCGGGCGATGATTTCGCGCCGGGTAACGAATAGGATTGGCCGATCAGCGGGGCGTCACGATTCGCGGTCGTGACCCTGCATCCGGGTCGGCACCAGGACCGGCGGCAGTGCCGGAATGAGGCGCGTCCGCTCCCGCCGCGCCGGAATGGCGCGGTAGACCTGTTTGGTCGCTTCTACAATATGAACACCGGCGAGCGGCAGTGACAGCGCCGCACCGACCCGTTCCCACGCCAAGGCCGAGCGAAGAAACCAGCCGCCGGCCACCGGCGGCACGAACAACGCTTCGCCCCAGGCCACCGGCGTGAACCAGGTCTGCCGGAGCAATTGCGTGATCTGCGCCCGCGAATAGGGCCGGCCGTGGCCGAACGGCGTGGCGTCGGTGCGGGTCCATACGCCGCCACGATTGGGGATCACCGCCATCATCCGGCCTGACGGCGCAAGTACCCGCCACACTTCCCGCAACAGCGCAGCCGGATCGTCCGACATTTCCAGCGCATGAACCAAGAGCACGCGATCGACCGCGCTATCTGGCAAGGGCAGCGACAGTTCATCGACCAGGGTGGCGAGCGTCGGCCGGGCCGTGGGCCACTTCAGCACGCCCTGTGCGGCCGGCATGAAAGCGATGCACCGCTCTGAATCTTCCCGGAACAGACCAAGATAGGGCGTAGGATAGCCGATGCCGAGCACGCGCTGGCCCTGCGCCTCCGGCCAGCGCGTCCGGATGCCACGATTGACCAGGCGCCGCGCCACGATGCCAAGGCGCTGCGAATAGAAATTCCGGAGATCAATGACGTCGATGGTCATGGCATCGTGAATGTATCACGCTAATAGGCCTATCCAATCCGGCATTGCCGCGGCAACGTTAACGCAATATTTGAGCCCTTGGCGTCGTGCGGCGCAAAGAGTGACCGCCTCGCAAAAAAGCTGCTTTAAAACGACAAATTTAGAGCTTCAATCCTGATACGATCGGGACCGTTATTCTGGGGCAGGCGTTTCATTCCTTGCTCGACCCGGACCTTCATATTCTTCCATCGAGGCTTAAGACGATCATGCCCGCTGAAATCCGCCTGTTTTCCTGCTTGACCGACAATTACGGTTATCTGATCCATGATCCCGCTACCAGGGCGACCGCCTCCATTGATGCGCCGGAAGCAGGCCCAATCCTTGCCGCGCTGGAGCGCGAGGGCTGGACGCTGACGGATATTCTAATCACCCACCACCACGGCGACCATGTCGGCGGCGTCAGTGAACTCAAGCAGAAATTTGGTTGCCGTGTGGTAGCCCCCCATGACAAGGCCGCCAAAATCGCGGATGTCGATCAGCGTGCGGCCCAGGGCGATATCATCAAAGTGGGCGGCCTGCTCGCGCGTGTGCTGGAAACCCCGGGCCATACGCTCGACCATCTCTCTTATGTCTTCGACAATGAAAAGGCGCTGTTTGCTGCCGACACCCTATTTTCAATCGGATGCGGACGGGTATTCGAAGGTACATTTCCCATGATGTGGGACTCCCTTCTGAAATTGCGCGCTTTGCCCGATGATTTCCGACTGTATTGCGGCCATGAATATACCGCCTCCAACGTCAAATTCGCGCTCAGCATCGATCCCGACAATCCCGCGCTCAAGGCGCGGGCCGACGAGGTGACGCGGCTGCGCACCGAGGACAAGCCGACGGTCCCGAGCCTCCTCGGCGATGAAAAGAAGGCCAACATCTTTCTGCGCGCCGACGACCCGGCGGTCGCGATCAAACTGCACATGAAGGGCGCGGCGCCCGCGGACGTGTTCGGCGAATTGCGGGAACGAAAGAACAAATCCTGATGGCGCTTCCAGCGGGGGCCGCCGAGATCATTGCCCGGCTCGGCCTCGTGCCGCATCCGGAAGGTGGGCATTTCCGCGAAACCTTTCGCGACGCATCGACGGATATCAGCGGGCGGTCACGATCGACCGCGATCTTTTTCCTGCTGGCGCGCGGCGAGCGGTCGCATTGGCATCGCATTGATGCCGTCGAGATCTGGCATTTCTACGCCGGCAGCCCGCTGGAACTTGAGATCGCCGATGCCGAGGGCCGGCGCATCGTCCGGCTCGGCCCCGATATCGCCAGTGGACACTGGCCTCAGGCGATCGTGCCGCCGCGCGCGTGGCAAGCCGCGGTCACCACCGGCGACTGGACCCTGGTAGGGTGCACGGTGGCGCCGGGTTTTGATTTTGCCACCTTTGAGCTGGCGCCAGCGGGATGGTCGCCCCCGCTCTAGGCGCGTACTCATCAAGCCAGTGTCGGCTCCTGCAGGCTTCTCCACCCGAAGGTGCCCCTCCCGCCGCTGTCGCGCGCGGACTGCGGGCGCTTCCGGTGGCGGGTCAACGGAACAATGATGGCCCAGACCGAGTTCGATCTGTCTACCGACAAGGGAGAAGAAGATGAGCCGCGGAATCCCGTCCATGACCGCCCTTCTTGGCCTGCTGGCCATCGCCGGCTATCAAAATCGAGACAAGCTGTCGGAGTTGCTCCGGGGGCCGGGCGCGGGTTCGCCTGAGCCGTCGGGCGCCCAGTCACCGCTCGGCGGCCTGCTCGGAAATCTTTCGGGAATGTTGAGCGGGGCTGGCGTCGGGGGACTGCTTCAAGGAGGAATCGGCGAGCTCCTGGAAAAGTTCAACCAAAATGGCCATGGCGACACCGCCAGGTCTTGGGTCAGTTCTGGACCGAACCAGCAGATCTCACCCCCTCAGCTTCGGGAAGCCATTGGGCCCGACGTGTTGGACCAACTCGAGAAGCAGACGGGGCTTTCTAAAGAGGAACTTCTCGCAAGGCTATCCCGCGAGCTGCCACAAGCAATCGACCAGTACACGCCTGACGGCCGACTTCCGACCTCGTAGCCAACCTATCGTCCTTACTTATCCAGGAGAACAGACAATGAGCATTCTGTGGACCATCATTATCGGCTTCGTCGCAGGTGTGATCGCAAAATTTATCATGCCGGGCGACAACGAACCTTCAGGGTTCATCCTCACGACCATCCTCGGCATCGTCGGCGCGTTCGTTGCCACCTATCTCGGCCAGGCCCTTGGCTGGTACCGTCCGGGAGAAGGAGCCGGGCTTGTGGGTGCCGTCGTAGGCGCCATCATCGTGCTCTTTGTGTACGGCTTCTTTGCCGGACGACAAAGGCGCGCAATTTGATCAAGCTTTGTCGGTAGCACCGTAAGTTGCGAATTCCAACGCAGGGGCGCGCCGTCTTCGGCGCGCTCCTCTTAATTCTACTTATGAAGTAGAGTTCACCCTACGGAGCAGACTTCACCTGGGCCCGGGCAGCGGCAACAGCATCCTGGCCGACTTGCGTGACCCGGTTGACCACGTCGGCGCCGCTGTCGCTGATTTCTGCGACGACCGTGTCCGACGCTTCCCGCAGGGCCTGAGAGACCGCACCGGCGCGCCGATTGAGGTCGGCCTTTAGATCGTCGCTGACTTGGCCGATATACTCGTTTTCGATCTCAGACGCGCGAAACGCCCCGGCGACCGCTGCACCGATCGCGATGCCCACGACGCCAAGCACGAGGGGTTGTCGTTCGAGAATATCGGTCAGCAACGATTTTACATTATCGAGGGCTTCTCTATCCGGAAATGCATTACCGAGACTGCCGAAGGTCTCCTGCGCGAAAGCGACTCCCTGATCGAAACCATCTTGGACGTTTTCGGTAATTCCCGAGACTGCATTAGAGGTCGCGCTCTGAAGCGTCTCTCCGACACTCACACCCATTGACCTACCATCCTCCATTTCAGGTGCGGTTGGAGGCGCCACGGTCTGCTTCACCTTAGCTGCCGCCGACCTGAGGGTGCTCGTTCCAATGTCGGCAGCGGATCCGACAGCCTCCCTAGCTGACCGCGCGGCCGTCTTCAGCCTCTGATCACCGACAAAGAGCCAAAACGTCCCGCCTCCGATCAGTGCGGCAGCAAGCGGGTTTTCCCGGGCGGCGGTCATTAAGTTGTCTACAAAGCTCGTCGTTGTGCTGCTCATCGCACCATTCCCTTCACAGCGTTCTTGTCCTTTTCGAGCTGGCTAATCGTTTCCCGGGGAGCCAGATGACGGGCGTCAAGCCGCTTGAGGCCGATGCCTACCAGCACGGCGGCAACGGCCGCCGCGATGACTGCCGACGTTAGATAAGAAAGCGGCTGCGACCAACCCGCGGCGATCAAGGCTGCGGAGAGAGCGAACAGCGCCATCACGATCGCCGGGATCACCAGGACAGCGCCACCGACGATCAAGCCCAGCGCGCCGCCTATCTTCTGCAGCTTTTCGCCCACCTCCGCCTTTGCCAGGTCAATCTCGTTCTGAAAGAGCTTGGCGAACTGCGACATGGCTTCGCCAATCAGCGTCGAGATCGCCCTGATTTCGCTTTGGCTGGCTTTGACGTCGCGTTCAATGCTCATCGCACTATGCTTCCCTGTGTCGACGCGGTTTGTTGCGAATTGGAGCCGCGCTGCGAGGGCTGCTGACCATGGGTTGGTTGTCCCGCCGAAAACGAGCTTCGGCCGAACGCTTGGCCGCCTCCGGAAGATCCGTGCGTCGTTTCGCCCCGCCTAGCGGATGACGGTTGCCCGCCCGACGCCTTCAGGAAACGGACGGCCGCGAAGCCTGCGAGTACCGAGATTCCGAGAAAAGCCGCGGGCTGACGTTTGGCAAAATCAGTCGCGCCGTCGAGAATATCCCGGAAGCTTCCCTCCCGGATCTTCTGCGCGGCGTCTTTGACATAATCGGCGGCGGAATCGATGCCGCGCGCCGCGAATGGAATGTCAGCCTCGAATGCGCGGCCGGCTTCTCGGATATTGCCTGCCAGGCGCTCAACAAAGTCCGCGCCCGAATGTTGCTGCTCGCGGGCCTGGCTCTCAATCTGTTTCAGGGTTCCTTCCGCGATGCCCTTGGCGGCCCCCGCAGCCTCACCTAATTTGTCGCGCGTCAGATCGGCGGATGCCTGTAAAGTCTCGCTAGCGCGCTGCTGTATCTCCGCTCCGGCATCGCCAATCTGATCTCTCAGATCCTTCCTGTTGCCGTTGCTCTGTTCCTTTGCGAATTGCGCGTTGTACCGGTCCGAATTGCTCACGGCGCTCATCCTTCAGGTTGTGTTTGAGAGGGATTGAAGGCAGCTTTCACCACGCCGTCGGCTGCCTCTTTCAATGTATCGGCCAAGTTTTGCGTCACATGACTGACATGACTTCCGAGATCAGCCTCGGCGACCTTTTTGGCCGCAGCATCGGCTGCCGATATCGTCGCGTCTTTCGCCGCGTCGAACCCCGATTGCATCGCCGCTGCTGCGGCTTGCATCGCGCCATCACTCGCCGCGCCCATCACCTTTGCTTCCGCCTTCGTCTCGGGAAGAGCGGCCGCGATGATGGCCCCTATAACGACGCCGAGGCCGGAGATGAGGGCGGCATTGTCTCCGATGACCCGACGGGCGTGGTCAGGCAAACTCGCAGCGGCATCCTTGGCGACATCCGCGCCACTCTTCAGCCTTTCACTAGCGAAACCTGCAGCCTGAGCCGCGCCCTCCGTTAGACCCGCGGCGAGATCGGCGGCCTTATTCTGCGCCTCCCCCGCCATTCCGGCTGCTCGGCTCCGCGCAGAGGATAGCGTCTCTCTCGCATCGGCCTGGATCACCCGGGCGCGCTCCGTCACCTCGTCGAGCGCTCGCCCCGCTTTGTCCATGAATGGGTCCATGAGTGGGCCGATCGAGGCTGCAGCGCGATCTCGCACTGTGTTGGATGACAGCGCCAGCCCGGCACCGATCATGAGAAGAGGCAACGGTACGCCCCGCGCCATTCGCAGCAGCGGAACTCCCACCGCGGCTCCGGCGGCAACCGCGCGCATAGGATTGTCCATGATCTGTTGCTTGAGCCCTTCGATCCAGCTCTGGGTCTTGTGACTAACGTATTCGGTGACCTCCGATTTGATGTGCTGCGGCGACACCTTGTGGCGAATGTCCTCGGCGGTGTCAGCTATTTGCTCCTTCAAACGTCCGACCGTCACCGCCAACTCCGCGCGGCTACGCTCCGACTCGCGTCTCAACTCCTCCACGGATCGCGACATCGCGTTATCCCTTTTGTGCTTTTACGATCTGATAACGAACACTCGTTTCGTTAAATCGTTCCGTTGGGCGACATCTGCTCGTTTACTAACGGACCGCCCTCGCCATGATAGCGACGCTTTGTCGCCGCTCGACCCTGAGCGAACGTTCGGCCTCAGTGTGCCTATTTGATTTCGCGGTTGTGTTATCGGCGCGGAACCGCCACGCGCTTTGCGGTGGTTGCTAGGCCGCTTTTGGCAGGACCACCCGTGGGTGTTTGCAGCAGCGATACTTTGTCAGAGGTTAAGACCCCTGAGGAGCCGAAGTCCGTACACAAGATGATGGGCCCATAGGCCGCCTCCGTTCGTGGCCTCTTTTAACTCCGCCACGCTGGCTACCGCTGTTGGCCCAAGGCGAAGACCTTGGAAGGCCGCTCAGGTTGATCACAAGCCGGAACATAACCGACGATTCACGCGTTCGCTGTTCTGCCTTGGAGATGAGCAATGACCAACGCACGCATATTCTTCGCAGGGGTAGCAACAACCATTCTGCTGATCGGCGTCGGCTTTGGGGGCGGGCTCATGATGGCCAAGACGACCATGGAACCGGCTGCACCAAGCAGGACAACGGCTGCCGAACGCCTTCCGCCCGCAAGGGTCATCATTCCAGCTTCGGTGGAAGCGGCTCCTGCTCCTACACCTCCCGCGGCACCGATGGAAACCGCCCAGACGCCCACGCCGCAGCTCCAGGCCAACAAGGGGCCCGAAACAAACATTTCCGCCCCTTCCGAGAGGGACAAAGAGGCGGAACGGGCCGAGAAGAAAAAAGCTGATGCCGCAGAGCGGGAGCACCGCAAGCGCGTGGCTGAACGAAAAGCGAGACGAGAGGCCGCACGGCTGGCGAAACAACAGCAGGAGCGGGCCCCGGTCATGGCGTTTGATGGAGACGAACCGCCGCGCATGACCAATTTCTTCGGGAACTAGGCGCTTCGCCGCGAAACAATCCGGGCCACCGGCTGCCAAAGTCAACGTCAGCTTTCCCCAGCAGACATCGGATCACCAAGGTGGTTGCCCAAGAGTCATGCTTGAAGAAACTTCGCTTCGGAGACCCGAAGCTACGTTAAAGAAGCTACGTTAAATCTGTGAAAATTATTTTCCAGTGGGCGCGGTAACGGTCACACTGGGACCCGCGGGCTTCCCGCCAAACATTCCACCCTGAAACAAAAGGAAGCCGACCACGACAACAATCAACGCACCGATTAGCACTCCAAGAATTCCGATGCCGCCGCTGCTGCTATCTGACATAGGTAGAATCTCCATTAAAGACGAAACAACCAAACGGCAGGCTATTTGTTCCCGTTTCCCTCCCTAGCGAGGCCTCTCTTTGGCTCATTGCTGAGTTGGGTCACAAGAAAGCGGAGGTCTGCTGCTGCAGGCGCGGCGGACCATGTTGAGCCGAAGGCGACATCGTATTGCGGCGTGTTCAGGTGGCGTCCAACTCGTCAGCACGAGGACGTCGTAAATCAGCAAGAGCGATTTGCCGACGATGGAAGGATGACAGGTAATTATCGCTCGTCTTCCGCTTCTTTCTCGCGCTTTTTTAAGTCGCGGGCGATCTCATCGACCGGCGTTTCCTTTGCTAGCTCCGCACTTTCGGGATCACCTGCGTCAGGTACCTTCAGATGCCTTGCCATCCGATGAAGAAGGTCCAGGGAACGCGTCGCCTCCTTTTCCGCCAACATATTTATTTGCAGTTCGAGATTGTCGCGACGTTCCGAAGTGCGGTCCATACTACTTTGGCGAATAAGAACGCACGAAGTGAGCAACACCGCTTCAAGGGAAAGAAAAGTCGCCAGCAGAGGAAATGGAAATGGATCGATTGCCAAAAAATGCAGAGCCGAAGCACTGTTGATCAAGATCCAGACGGACACGGCAAGAATCTGAGCCGCGATGAAGTAAATTGTCCCAAAGAACCCGCCTACTGCATGAAAT
>Ga0207674_10006577_pt1 | contig 13663 bp, 12 predicted proteins | sample KBSCornC72_FD_184303 | JGI IMG/M metagenome (GOLD analysis project Ga0207674, IMG submission 184303) | Corn rhizosphere microbial communities from Kellogg Biological Station, Michigan, USA - KBS Corn C7-2 (SPAdes) (version 2) | ecosystem: Host-associated > Plants > Roots > Rhizosphere > Soil ... | reverse complement strand
GCCAGGTCCCGCAGGTCACCGGCCGGGCGAAGGAGGCGACTCCGGAGGCTCTCTCCGAATTGTTTCGGGACTGGCAGTGAACACAAACTCAATCTTCGGTGCGGATCTTTACCGATCTCAGACCGCAAATGGATGTCCGGTTCTGCGCCATGCAGGAACCACCAGCCGAGAGGCACACGTGCGCATTACTAGGATCCTTTTCAGACAAACAGTGCGCTCTCCAGAGCGCACACAGGTATCTCGTGCTTTTCAGTTGACAAGAGACTTACATGGAAGCCGGTGACTCTCTCAGTGCACGCGAAAACGCGTTTCTACGCACTCAATTGAAGATGTTCATACCGAACGACCATGCCAGCAAACACACCCCCATGAAGAGGTTCATCCCAATGCCAAACCAAAATAGAGGCTCATTGTCAGATCGCCTGAAAGTGGCTAATTTGAGCCCTATTTCGCCGGTGGACACGCCTCTTACCGCGAACCAAATTGCAAGCGCACCCAGCAGAAATAAGGTGACCCTCTCAGAGGCGTTGTACGGTGGATCTGCAGTCACCTCTCTCACTCCAGACAAAGATGATTTGCTGCTAATCATAGTACCGAAGGTGCCGCTCGCGGTTTTCGCAAGCGGATACTTGGCCAAGATTTGCTCAGGGGAAGAGTGACCGGTCACTCGCCAACTGACGTTCCATGGGAGTGATGCTTACTACATCAAGGAACAATTCTGCACCTGGAGGTGTCCATGATCGTATGGCCGTTAATTGTAAGAGGCTTGGTTGCGAACTGAGTGGGGCAACGTGCTTTGTCCCACTATTCGTCTGCGCGCTGTTGGCATCCGGCATGGCGCAAGCTCAATGTGTCGACGACAACTATCGCAAAACCGATCGGGGCTGGTCTTTCGAGCGCAAGCAGGTCGAAGGGGCTGAACTCCAAACCTTCCGAGTACTCACCGGACCGGACCCATATCGAGGGTACATTCCATGTGGCCACGATCCAGGCTATGCGGTCGACAGATTCCACGTTTATTGGCACGGGAGTGTGATCCCGGGTGCGGTTCCGAACACGTTTTCATACCTGCAATTTGACTACTCGCGCGATGCGGCTCACGTCTATTTCCGCACTGGAATCGTGAGCGGCGCCGATCCTCGAACTTTCATGTACATCGATGGGCAATATTTCAAGGATTCGGCCCATGTGTATTTGCGTGGAAGGGTTCTTCAAGAGGCAGATCCCACCACCTTCTCCTTGCTCAGCAAGAGTTGGTATGTACAGGACAGGCTGGCGCGGGACGCATCCCATGTGTTCTTTGGCGAGACCGTAGTTCACGAGGCAGATTCCAAAGACGTGCAGGATTTGGGCGGCCCTTACTGGAGGAGCAATCGAACGATCTTCTTTAAAGCCAAACCGTTCCCCCAGGCCGATACTGCCTCTTTTCGCGTGGCCTCAGAAGGCGAACGCGCATTCTGGGCTGAGGACAAGAGTCACTATTTCCTGTCCACCAACCAAGCTCTCAACAAGTCAGAATGCCGAACCGTCGGTCAGGACATTCTAGCCTGCGGGATTTACGTCTGGATCTTCGGTCGTAGGTTCTCGGATTTTGATTCGGCTTCACTGCACTATCTCGGTGTGTTCCCGCCTAAGCACTGTGCCTACGAAGGATTCCCAACCTATCAAGACAAACGCGGTGTTTACATAGTCGATCACGCTGATGAGCAGGTAGATCGGTTCTCTCATTCTGGACGAATCTCGAGGCTGGAACAACTCGATAGGACCAGTGCAGACATGCTCTGCCGACTCGGAGCATGGGGGGATGTCCGACCCGACCGAACGTTGCCGCAGGCATCGCCAAAGCAGTGAAACGCGAGATGGAGATCGGGTTGTCGGCAATGGGGACAGTGAGGTCAAAAAGTTGGCTTCAACCCTCCGCGGGTGGCCCACATCTCACCTTTACCAAGATCGACAACAAGATGCCCCACAACCTGCCCTGAGCGAAGCCGAAGAATCTCGCTTTTGAGATGTGGGATTTTGCTCGCCCCGCCAGGGAATCTGAAACTCCCAAGCCCGGGTGCCCCATGTCCCCTCTTTTGGGGACGTGGGATACGACAGACTCATCCACATTCATCGGATGTCTTTCCGAAATCCCTCAGAACGTCCCCGTCAGCCGCACAAAGAAGCTCCGCCCCGGCCCAATCGCATTCCCCGAAAACAACCCGCCGAAATCAACCACATCCAGCACATCGTTCAGGTTCTGCCCATCCGCCTGCAGCCGCACATTCACCTTGTCCGCGTGATACAAATCAGCCCCTGCAGATGCACTCACCTGCAATACCGGCAGAATCCGCCCGCGCTCAAAATTAATCCGGCCCAAAACCCGCTCCCCATACTGCGCCAGCACCGTTTCCGGATCTCCACCGAACTCAAACGGCAACCCCGAGTCATACTTCATCCCCATCGCCAGCCAGAACCGCGGATGCACCTGGCACCGCACCTGCCCCCGCGCTGTATTCCGCTGGTCCTGCGTCGAAGGAAAATGCCCCGTCAGGTTCGTCACCGCCGCCGTCGCGCTATCCCCAAGAAACAGCCCGCCCGTCACCGGATTCCACGAGTTCGCCACCTCGTATGAATAGCTGAGAAATCCTGAAAACTTCCGCCACTCCGGTACATCGATCTTCCCTTCAGCCCCATACACAATCGCCTTCCGAAACGAAATCGGAAAGCTGATGCTCGTGTTCTCAATCTGATCGTCATCCGCAAAATTGTTCACCACACGCCGGAAATAGTTCACATCCAGCTTCGCCTTGCCCAGCAAGCTCTGCGTCCACCCGCCCTCAAAGTAATCGCCCACCGAAGGCTCGACCGGCAATCTCAAGAACGCCGAAGGATCCAGCGTCTTAACTTCCGCCGAACTCGACAGCAAAATGTTCTGCGACGACGGCGTCTGAAACACCCGATCATACGAAAAGTGCAAAATCGAATTCGTCGAATCGAAGTGCCTCGAAATCGCGAATCGCGGCTGCACCGCCCGCCGGTTCACCAGCAGCTGGTAGTGATCCCACCGCACCCCCCCATTGATCGACCACTTCCCCAGATGCACCAGATCCTGCACAAACACCGACTGCTCAAGGTCCGGCCTCTGCCCCGCAAACGAAAACCTCAGCGGCGTCCCCTCGTCAAACCGGCTCGGATCCGTAATCGCGTAGCTCGTCTCCTCATGCAAAAACGTATTGTCTGACGCCACTCCCGCCTTCCACTCGTGCCGCCCCCGGCTCGCCGTCAGTGTCGCTCTGAAATACCCCTCGCGAAAACGGTTCTGCTGAAAAACCTCCACTGGCGTCGACTCCGGATTGGACTCAAAATCATTCGCGTTATCCCGCACCATCCCCGCAAACCGCGCCAGCGTCCTCGCCGAAAACGTGTGCTCGTACGACGCGATCCCCATCGTCTCCATGTTGTCCGCCGTCTGCCTCTGCCCGGCCGCCTGCTGAATCTGCTCGTTCGGTATCTCGTACCGCGCCAGCTCATGCCGAAGCGTCATGCTCACGCGATCGTTGCTCGTCACATCGCTCTCATAGCGGCCCGAGAAGTCGCCCAGCGTTCCACGGTTCGTATAGTTCTGCGGAACCACCGGGTTCAGATAATGATCCGTCCTGCTCCCGCTCGCACTTCCACCCACCGTGTTCTTGCCCGCCGTATACTGCCCCTGCGCAAACACACTCCCGCTATTGAAGCTCCCTCCCGACACTCCAAGATCACCATGGAAACCCGGCTGCGCATTCCGCTCCGTATTCACCTCCACCACTCCGCCCAGCTTCCTGCCATACTCCGCCGGAATCCCCGCCGTATAAATGCTGAGCGACTCCACATCGTCGGCTCCAATCTCCGGCCCAAAGCTCGGCGATCGGTTATCCGTCAGCGGAATCCCATCCACAACAAACTGCGTCTGGTTCTCCGATCCCCGCGGATGCAGCACCGCATTGCCCTCAAACAGCCAGCCCGGCTGCGAATTCACCAGGTCCTCGAGCGACCTTCCCGGCACCGTCCCCAGCCGCCGTCGAATAAACGCCGACCCCACCTGGTCCACATTCCCGGGCTGCTCCGGATCAATGAGCGTATTCGCCCCCTGCACCGAAATGGTCGTCTCAAACGTCGCAAGTTTCAGCGCAATCGAATGCTTCAACGGAATGCTCGAGCGAATCGCGATCGTCTCGCGGACCGGGGCGAACCCCGCCTGATCCACCTCAAGGCGATAAATCCCGTAAGCCAGCCTCGCCGCATCCACCTTCCCTTGCTTATCCGTCTCCAGATCCGCACGGTACTGGTTCGCATCGCTCAATAAGTGAACGGTCGTTCGCACACCCTCACCCGAAGGGTCCGTCACTTGTAGTCGCAACTCTCCATGATTCCCCTGTCCGGAAACGCCAACCGAAACCAGGCTCAACAGATTCAGAACGAGCTTCAACAACTTCGTTCGAGCGACGCTTAGCTTCTTTGGGATCATCCGATATCTTGCTCTGGGAAAAGGGCCTGTATATGAGTTGAGTCTCCTGAACGCCCATAGGTTGTTCGTAAATCCCTTTTTCGACCTTACCAAGCGGGCGTGCTCTAACCATCCCCTTCCTCCGGCTCCGCCAGCATCGATCAGCAATACGCCCTATCGGTCATCGACCTCATCAATCGCGACCAGAAAGGCGCACCGGTATCGAAGGCTCCCCACTCTCACCACTTCCGAAAACAGATTTTGAAGGCGCACGACTTCAGTCGTGCCCGTCAGATCGCCGAAAATGAGCGCGGTTTAAGCTGCGGGCGATGTCCTTTGCCGGTATCGCGCTGCCAAAGGGTGCTCAACGCCTCGCTCACTTCAACTCAGCCTGCTTCCTCGCTTGCTTCGCCGTAATCGTCGCCGATCCCTCGCTTAACCCGGAGCTCCGACCCGTCAGCTTGATCTCTCCGGCCTGTTTTGAAGACCGAATCACCACCAGCGCGCGCCCCTGATAAAGCTTGCGCCGATTGCCTTGGTAAGAATCAGGGTCCTGCCCATCTCCATTCCCGACCGCGGCGATTGCACCCGGTCCGCTGATCTCAAACTCAACCTCCTGGTCTGCGCGCATGTCCACGCGGCCATCGGCATCCACAGCCTCGACGGTCACAAATGATAGATCCTCACCATTCGCATCAATGGTCGTACGATCTCCCGCAACGCGTAGTTTCGTTGCTTGTCCCGCTGTCCTGAGAACACTCTCCGCAACAGCGCGATCCCCGCGCAGTCCCGCCGCCTTCAGCACGCCCGGCGCATACGACACTGGAAACACTGCCTTGAACTCCTGCTCTCGTCCTGTCGGCTTTTCGCCAATCAGCTTTTCATTCAGAAACAACTGCACCTTCTCCGCACCCGAATACACCTCCACCTCCAGCGGCTTTCCCTCCTCTCCCGGCCACGTCCAACTCGGCAGCGTCGGATAATCCGCCCACATGATTGCAATAATCTTCTTGTTTTCCGTCTCCGGCAACCGCACGGTTGCATATACGCGATCTCCGCCATTCCAGACGATGTCGCGATAGTACGACTGCGGCTTCCGGAACCCCGTCAGGTCCAGATCCCCGCACATCGCCGCATGCCACGGATACGGATGGAAGAAGAGTTCCATCATGGCCTTCGAAGCTGGGTCGGAGTTGTTCTTGGCCATCTCCCCCATCACGTCTTTCCCGTTGGCCATTGCCGTGAACATCTGGTCTATCATTCCAGTGCCCGCCATCATTCCTTCCATCCCTTTGGCCATCTTCGCCTGCTCTGGGGTGCCATACTGCCAGGCGCCAATCCCAGATTCCCCCAGATAATCCATCGCCGTCCACGTCAGATCGCCCAGCACATACGCGTTGTCATGGGAAACCTCCCACAGTGGAAACACCTTCGATGGCCACGACTCTGTCGTCAGCATCATTCTTGACGGCAGCTGCTCATGGTCCTTCTTGTACGTCGGAAGAATGTTGTAGTTGTATCCCGTAATATCTAGCTGCGAAAACACCGCCTGCGCCGTAGGCTTGGTCGTCGTCCCCGGAAACGCCAGCGTCAGCGGCCGCGTGCTATCCAAAGCTCGAACATGGTCCGCAAGCTGCTTGCCCAGCGTCGCTCCGCGATCCACCTCGAGTTCAGGAATCTCATTCCCGATTCCCCAGATCACGATCGACGGATGATTCCGATCTCTCAGCACCATTGACGAAACATCTCGCTTCCACCATGCGTCGAAATCGCTGCCGTAATCGAACTTGACCTTGTGCGCCTCCCAAACATCGAACGGCTCATCCAGCACCAGGAGTCCAAGTCTGTCGCAGGCATCCAGAAACGCGGACGACGGAGGATTATGTGCCGTGCGCACCGCATTCATGCCCGCTGCCTTCATCAACTCGACTCTGCGCTGCTCGGCGCGGTCGAACGCGGCTGCCCCCAGCGGCCCGTTATCGTGATGAACGCTGCCGCCCGTCAGCTTCACCGCCTTGCCGTTCAGCAGCAAGCCCTTCTCAGCCGACCACGCAAGACTGCGGATTCCAAACGGAGTCGTCACCCGGTCGATCACCTTGCCGTTTCCGCGAATCGTCGACACTGCGCTGTAAATTGCCGGCGACTCCGGCGACCACAACGCGGGCTTCGTTACCGTGATCTCTTGTGCGGCCTCTTCCTCCTTGCCCGCCCCGATGTTCTGTTTCGACTCCGCGCTGCCTACCTCTTTTCCTGTCTTATCCAGCAGCACCGTCTCGACCGTCACCTCTCCAGAATCGCTAGACTCATTCGCCACTCGCGTCCTGATCGAAACCTTGGCCGAATCGGCCGTCGCCTCCGGCGTCGTCACAAACACTCCCCAGTGCGCGACGTGTACCGGATCGGTCACCACTACCCGCACATGCCTGTAGATGCCCGAGCCGCTATACCAGCGGCTGTTAGGCTGCGCAGAGTTGTCCACCCGCACTGCCAGGACATTCGCGCCTTCAAAAGTCAGCTGCGGCGTCAGGTCAAACTGGAACGCCGTGTATCCGTAAGGATGAGTCCCCAGTTTGTGCCCGTTAAGATATACCGTGGCATCACGGTACACACCATCGAACTCAATGCTGACGCGCTTTCCCTTCCACTCGGCCGGAGCCTGAAACGTCTTGCGATACCATCCGATTCCGCCCGGAAAGAATCCTCCTCCCGAGCCGCTTGGAGCGTCCTTCTCCGGCTTGCTTTCAATGCTCCAGTCATGAGGCAGATCAACACTGCGCCACGATCCGTCTGCAAACGACACCGCCTCCGCGCCGCTCGCATCCCCGAGCAAAAACTTCCATCCCGCATCAGCTGCCAGTTCTTGCCGTCCGCCGGCTGATCTCGACGTGGACCTTAGCTTGGACGTTGACGCGCACACCGCGAAAGGCACGAAGCCTGCAATCGTTGTGGCAAGAAGAATCATCGTGCGGAATCGCAGTTTCATGAAGACCTCTTTTTGGTTCTGCTTTTTTCAGTTAGTTCAGTCGAGTTACCCGGGCCGCGCAATCCAAGCAGGAGCACCCGGATGCTTTCCCTCAGCAATTCGCCGATTGGCTTTCCGTACTCCGTTTCCACCTTGCTTCCCAGAGAAGCCAGCCGCCGTTGCGCACCGATTACCGCATTGATCACTGCATGCATGGTCAGATCAGGATCGAGATCCGGCCGCAAAGAGCCGTCTGCAATCCCATCCCGGATCAGTTCTCCGAAAAACTGAAACGGCTCGGGATGAATCTGAGACTCCAGTGAGAGAAGGCGCTCCACGGGCCAATCACGTGCGTAGATCGCATCAAACTGCGCCATGAAGCGCACCTTCTCGGGATTCTGCGAGAGATCACTCGCCATCATGTCCAGCAGTGCAGTGATCCTGGCCAGAGCATTGCGAGGGTCCTTCATTGCCTCAATCGCAATCCCGCTCTTGTCCTGCATCAACTCGCCCACAATCGCCCAGACAACGTCGTCCTTGCTCGAGAAATACTGGTACATCGTTGAGGGCTGCACGCCGCTCGCTGCCGTAATCTCCGCCATCGTCACGCGATCGATCCCTCGCCGATCAAAAAGGTCTGAAGCCGCATCCAGAATCCGCCGCCTCTGCCGCTCTCGGTGCGCGTCATAGGTCCTCGCCCGCTTCCGAATCTTCCGGGATTTCGCTGTCTTAGCCCCTTGCTTCAAACTTGCGCACCCTCAAACGAAATTCGAAATAGTATTTCGAATTTCTAACCAAAGAAGAATGAGATAGTCAACCAGGATTTTTTCAGCGAACCCAATACCCGCTCGCAGGCCTGCCTCCTCTCGGCCCAGTTACCAGCAGATCGCCGCCTGGTTCAAACCCGCCAGCCGCACCAGAGTCGCCGAGATCCTCGGAACCCTCACCGCCCTCGGCAAGACACGCCAGGTCGGCGACCGATCCTCCCTCTCATCGTCATATTGGAACGTCTCCCACACTTTGGCGGTTAATTCACGCAATCGGTCACAATGGAAGTGCTGTCTGGCCGGATAGGGGACATCACCCCAGCACAGGAATTTCTGCGGTTGCGCCATTCTTTTTTGCAGGCTAATTCGCAGATTTCTGCATACTGGACATAACAAGCATGCAAGCACCCGATCACCAGCCGCTTCGGCGAAGGTCTCGTGCGCTTCAGCAGCGATGCTGGATTCCACAAACACCCAGCAGATGACCTCCGATCGGGCGAACCATCGCATGAATCTTCTGTCACCAAAACTCTCGGGCCGAACTCGTGGACAGCATCAAAAACCGGAGACCCGCTTTGGGTCACCCCTCCCGTAAGTCCTTTCAGGAGAGTAATCTACCGCTAAGTGTCTTTGTTTGGAGATTTTTGCAGCGCACCCCCTCCGCTAACCGACGTGCAATCAGATTTTTACAGCCAGAAACCTTGGGAAGAGGATTCTCCGCTAAATCCGACCGCCAACATACCTGACGGCTCGAAGGGGAGACATTTCGGCATCCGTAGGTGCCGAAGGAAGATCTGACAGGTAAGAGCGAAATGTCGGCAGCTAAACCAATCCCGTGTATTACGTGCAAAATAGCTGATAGCTAAATCTATTCTCATGTATTACCTGCAGGGATAGGAGCTACAGCAGCTCACCAGGCGTCAGCCCCTTCCGCCGAAGCTCCCCGATACTGAGCGCATCATGGCGCTTCGCCAGCCGGCGGCCCTGCTCGTCCACCATCAGTTCGCAGTGGAGCCACCCTGGGTCCGGGTACCCCAGAGCACGATTGAGGAGCATCTGTCGCGCGGTCGATTTAAGGAGATCGGCCCCCCGAACTACCTCCGTAATCTGCATCGCGAAGTCGTCGGCAACGCAGGCGAGCTGATAACTCGGAACGCCGTCTCGCCGCCAGACCAGGAAATCGCCGAAATCAATGCTGGCCGTGAACCGTTGCGGGCCAAGGCTGGCATCATTAAATTCGATGACCTCATCGTCGGGAACGCGAAACCGCCAGTTGAGTCCGATGGGGATGTCGGCGAGTCCTGCAGAGAAATCATGCGGCCTATCCGCGGTACTTGCGGGACGGCAGGTCCCGGGGTATAACGGCTCATCGTCCGCATCGATGAGCCTGGTCACGCCCTCATGCGGGGCGCTCAAAGCAGCGGCCAAGTCCTTACGGGAGCACCGGCAGGGGTAGATAAATCCACCGTCGAACAATTTACGCCATGCTGACCGGTACACTTCGCCGCGGCGGCTCTGCTCATAAGGCGCATACGGACCGCCCATATCTGGCCCTTCGTCCCAGTCGATCCCCAGCCAGCGCAGATCTTCCAGAGCGGCCTCCGCATACTCAGCCCGGCTCCGATCCGCGTCCAGATCCTCCATACGCATGACCAGGACCCCACCAGCCTCTCGCGCTCGCATCCAGGCGCGGTGGAACGTGCGCGCATGCCCGAGGTGAAGATAGCCGGTGGGAGAGGGGGCGAGCCTGCCCCGGTAGAGATTGGAAGACACAGTCAACGACAGTGTAAGAGCCGCGACCGGAGAATTGAAGGATTGTACCTCGCGATCAAGTACTTACATCGCCAGTTTCGGCTCGCTCAAGTACCCTATTTCGCGGTGACCTCTTTCCTTCCTTCGAAGTGACGGAAAGGACCTTACACGTTTGGGGAATCGCGGCTAACATGAACGAGTAAGAAAAAGTTCATAGCTGTACCCGCCGAAGGAATCGAGAAAGAGAAAGCAAGAAAACCCAGGCGAGGCACGCAGGACCTTCACCCCAGGAGAGCCGCACCCATGTCTCAGGATCGGAAACCAACCTTCTTTGCTTCCATTTTCGGCTCCAAGAAAAAGACCGACGAAGAAATCCAGGCCGAACAACAATCCCGTCAGAAACTCGAGGATCGCATCCGCGAAGTCCTCACCGTCATCGAATCCCCCAATCCAGATCACGCCTGAAAGTTCAGCACTCACTTAGATTCAGGTCGGCAGAACTGCGCTGACCTGAGTCTTACCTTGCTCCCTAATCACCTCTGATCCGTCCAACTCTCGTACGCTCTAGCCGTTCGCTGCGCCCGGCTCCGCCGGATACAATGGGAGTACGCGCGAAAACCGGGCGATTGACGACTTCTTTTTACATTTGGAGCAGGTGCACGTGATACGTATGTTCCGCCATCGGGTTGCAGTCTATCTCTGCGCCATCGCAGTGCCGGCGCTGGCAGCCCCGGCCGCAGTTAAGCAACAACCCACGCAGACCACGCTCCTCGTCGACACGCGCGATGTCAACGGACGAACCGAAGCAAACATCTCCGTCGCTGTAATCGGCGAAGACGGTTCGGGAGCTCCCGGTTCCATCACCATCGCAGACGACGGTAAGTCCCTGGCAGGAATAGTCCTCAACTCTCAGGGCCAGGCTACTTCCACCATCACCCTCCCCGGCGGCCCACACTCGCTCCGCGCCATTTACTCGGGTAACTCCACCCATGCGGCCTCCAATTCAGCACTTTCCACTCTCGCGGCAACTGCCGGAACCACTCCGGACTTCTCCATCGCGGTAGCCCCCGGATCCATCAGCCTCAAGCAGGGTCAATCCGGATCGGCAGTGGTTACAATCACCCCCATCAATGCCGCCTCGCTCGCCGCGCCGATGTTTGTCACCATCTCCTGCGCAGGCCTGCCCGACCAAAGCTCGTGCACCTTCACGCCTGAGAACATCGAGATCCCGATGGGAGCCTCAAAGGGAATCACGAGTTCGATGATCCTCGCCACCCAGGGACCGTCCATCGCTCACGGCCAGTCAGTCACGGTACGCGACGCACATCCTGTCGCGTGGGCAGTCCTCCTCCCCGGTACCTTAACGCTCGGAGGTCTCGCCTTCGGCCTTCGCCGTCGCCGGTTTCTTAGCCGCATGTTATTAATGGCTCTCTTGGCCTTCGTCGGCGTCCTCGGCTCCACTGCCTGCTCACCGCTATACAATTACCGAAATCACGGCCCCACAACGAACCTGCCCACACCGGCTGGAACTTATAACGTCACGATCTCTGCCCAGTCGAGCAATGGCGTCAGCGCAACTACCCACACCACCACCATCGCAGTGACCGTCACGAAGTAGCTTGGATTCGAGGCCGGATGCATGACCCTCTGGCATCCCCTGCCGCCGCAGATTTTCGAATACATCGAACACACGCCGGGGACGGTACTCCTCCATAGCTCCCGTCCCGGCAAAACTTCCTTCAGCCGCTTCTTTACGTCTCCTCTGCAGATCATCGAGGTCCGCGAGCTGAAAGACTTGCCTGCACTCTTCTACCGAATCGAAAAAGCCATCGCACACGGCCTGCTCGCAGCAGGCTACTTCGCCTACGAGTGCGCGAATTACTTCGAGCCTGCCGCCTCCGTCCGGCTTCGACGTGACTCAGATCTTCTCGCGTGGTTCGGCATTTACGGCTCGTGCCATACCTTCGACCACAGTCTCGGAACCTTCGATTCCGATCTCCTGCTCCCAAGATCCCTTGAGCGCGGCAAGGACGGCCACGGTCCCACCCTCTCGCCAGCTATAGGCTTCCGCCTCGATGAACAGCAGTTCACATCTCGCATTGATCAAATACACGACTGGATCCGTGCAGGAGATGTATATCAGCTCAATTTCACCTTTCCGTTTCGCGCCCAATTCGCCGAATCAGCTTCCGCACTATACTCCCGTTTGGCACTCGCTCAGCCTGTGGAGTACGGGGCCTTCCTTCACACTGAGCCGCTACACCATATCCTCTCCTTTTCACCCGAACTCTTCTTCCGCATCGACAAGAATCGCCGGATTACAACCCAGCCAATGAAAGGCACTGCCTCCAGAGGCAGAACCACATCCGAAGACGGCGCCATCGCCAAGTGGCTCGCCCACGATCCAAAAAATCGCGCTGAAAACGTAATGATCGTCGATCTCATCCGCAATGACCTTGGACGCATTTGCTCCTTCGGATCCGTGAACGTCGAGAAGCTGTTTGAGGTCGAGCACTACCCATCACTCTGGCAAATGACTTCTCGCATTTCTGGCGATCTTCTGTCGAGCATCGGCTACAAAGAGATCTTCCGCGCATTGTTTCCGTGTGGCTCAGTCACCGGTGCGCCGAAAATCCGTGCCATGCAGTTGATCGCGCAGATCGAGGAGGAGTCCCGCGGCGTTTATACCGGCGCAATCGGCTACTTCTCCCTTGAAGAGACCATCTTCAACGTCGCCATCAGAACGCTGGTACTCGAGAATGGCACCGCCAGCGGAGGCATCGGCAGCGGCATCGTCATCGATTCCAGGTCCGGCGACGAATACCGCGAGTGCCAGCTCAAGGCCGAATTCCTAACCCGATCAACCGAAGAGTTCTCGCTCATCGAAACAATGCTCTGGAATGGCAGCTTTCCCTATCTCGAGCTTCACCTGGACCGCCTGGCAGACTCTGCCAGCTACTTCAATGTTCAATGGGATCGTGACGCCATTCGCGATAAGCTGCTGATCCAGGGCTCCCGTCTCTCCGGTAACCAGCCGCGCAAATTTCGACTGCTTCTCCGTTCGAACGGCGCCAGCGACTTGGAGATCGAACCTCTGCCAAATCTCAACCAGAACGACGCCCTTCGCGTATGCATCGCAAAGTGTCGAACCGATCCCGCTGATCTCTTCCTCTTCCACAAGACGACCCGACGTGCTCTCTACAACCGAGCATATGCCACTGCATGTTCTTCGGGCTTCGCTGACGTACTCTTCTTCAACACTCGCGACGAAGTCACTGAAGGTGCAGTCAACAACGTGTTCATCGAGAAATCAGGCCTCTGGTACACGCCCCCGCTCGATTGCGGCGTTCTCCCCGGCGTCTATCGCCGCCATCTCCTCTCAACGCACCCGGAAATCGAAGAAGAGATTCTTGACCTCAATGACTTGAAGGCCGCGGACGGCGTCTACATCTGCAATGCCGTCCGCGGCCTTCGCCGTGTCATCATTGATTGGGATGCCAGCCTGCATTACTGAAGACTGGCGTCCGATTTAGAACGTCCTCGAGATTCCTGTGATCACGGTGTAATCCGCGAAGGCAGCATCTCCGTGGCTATGGTTCGCAATGTCGGTCACGCTGATCTTCCGGTTCCGTTCCATCGCCCACGGGCCGCTGGCATAGAATCCCCACCGTCCATGGCTGTACATCATTCCTGGCTCAATCGAAATCACGT
>Ga0207674_10006575_pt1 | contig 13663 bp, 13 predicted proteins | sample KBSCornC72_FD_184303 | JGI IMG/M metagenome (GOLD analysis project Ga0207674, IMG submission 184303) | Corn rhizosphere microbial communities from Kellogg Biological Station, Michigan, USA - KBS Corn C7-2 (SPAdes) (version 2) | ecosystem: Host-associated > Plants > Roots > Rhizosphere > Soil ... | reverse complement strand
CGCGAGCCACCGCGGGCTCGCCGGATCGTGCGCCTCCACCCAGCCGAGCATCAGGGCGCCGAGCGCGACGAGAAAGTTGCCGAACCGCGCCGTCATCAGGCCGACCATGTGCAGCGCGTCGAACATCGCGCTCACCTCCGTCTGGCCGGCCTCGAACTGCGCCGCCATCTGCGTCCCGGCGCCTCCCATGAACGCGATGTCGATCGCGTTGAAGCAGAGGCCGAGCGAGATCAGCGCGAGCGCGGCGAGCAGCGGCACCGGCGGGGCCGCCGAGTCCGTGCGGCCGGGCAGCGCGCGTGTCCACACCCCGACGATCAGCAGTCCCGATCCGCACAGCATCGCCAGGTGGACCGGCCGGAAGTACCACGTCGCGGCGATGAGCCGGAGCTGAGCCGCCGGCTCGTGCGGCAGGATCGGGTGCAGCGCCGCGCCGGCACCGAGCAGCGTCATGCCGAGCAGGAGCGCGATCGCCAGCGGGCGGGAGAGCGAGAGCACGACGATCCTCCGGATGCGCGACGGGACGGACCCGTCAACTTATGTCGCGTCTCCGGGGCGGGCGACCGGCGGCACCGATGTGCCGGGGGAGCGACTCACCGCAGACCGACGACGGAGTGCTCACGCCAGCGCTCGGGCGCGAGTAGCGCCCCTGCCAGCGCGCCGAGTGGCACGCCGAGTACGAGGCCTCCGACTCGACCCCAGTCGTCGGCGGGGCGCGTGGTCCCGCTGCCACCGAGACCGCCGATCACCGTGCCGCCGATCGCGCCGGCCACGGCACCCCACCGTGCCCACCTGCCGCGGGCGCGCCCGTCGGCGACCTCCAATTGCTGCACTCGCGCCATCGGGATTGCCATGCGGAAGTTCCCGTCCTCGGCCGTCACCCGGATCGAGTCCCGCTCGGACGAGACGAAAACACCGACCACTGGCTGCGGAACGATCGAAGGCGCGGTCACGCGAACCCTGGTGCCTGCGTCGATCTGGCCGGCCCACTGAGCCGCCGCCATCGTCGGACAAAGGGCGAGCACGAGCAGGATTCGACAGGCGAGACGCATGTGCCGGGAGGATTGGGCGTGAATGGAGGTGGAGATCGCGGAGCCGGCCGAGTCGGCGCGACGCATTCTGCTGCGCCGCGTCGGCGCCGTCCAGCAGTGCGGCCGCGTCCGACCGGTTCGCGGCCGATCTCGCCGCATCCCGAGCGGGTGAGAGCGCGGGAGCGCTAACTTCCTCCGATGATTGACGAACCGGGTGCATCGTCGGCCGTCGTTCCGCACGCGCCCACGATCGAGCCGGCGACCCGCGCGTCGACCGAGATGTCGCCGCAAACCGCGACGCTCGCGGCGTCGATCGCCGACAACGACATGAGCGGCCGCGTGTGCGTCGTTACGGGCGCGAGCCGCGGACTCGGTAAGGCAACCGCGCTCGGCCTCGCGCGGCTCGGTGCCACCGTCGTGCTCCTCGCGCGCGACGAGCGCCTCCTCTCCGCCGCGCGTGACGAGGTCGCCGCGGAGAGCGGCAACCCGCACGTCTCCACCATCGTCGCCGACCTGGCGTCGTTCGCCGACATCCGCACCGGCGCGCAGGAGCTGAGCGCCCGGCACGAGGCCATCCACGTGCTGGTGCACAACGCCGGCGTGAATCCGACGAAGCGGAAGCTGAGCGCCGACGGCATCGAGCTCACGCTCGCGGTCAATCACCTCGCGCCCTTTCTCCTCACGCGCGAGCTCCTACCGGCCCTGCGTCGTGGTGCACCGGATCGGGGCGCGCGTGTCGTCACCGTCTCCTCGATGTTCGAGCGCTTCGGCTTCATCGCGTTCGACGACGTGCAGTGGGCTCGCCACTGGGTCGGGCCGCTCGTCTACGCGCAGTCCAAGCTCGCGAACGTGCTCTTCACCTACGAGCTCGCCGAACGCCTCGCCGGCACCGGCATCACGGCGAACTGCGTCGACCCCGGTCTCGTCGCGACGGATCTGATGCGCGAGCACGTCCTCTTCCGCCCGCGGTGGCTGAAGGCGGTGTGGGGCCGCGTCCTCGCATCCCCTTCCGCCGGTGGCCGCGCCGCCGTCCACGCGGCCTCGGCCCCGGAGATCACCACCGTCACCGGCAAGTGCTTCGACCGCTACGGTCGCCAGGTCCGCACGTCGCGCCAGTCGCGCAACCCGCGCACCCGCGAGCGACTGTGGACCCTGAGCGAACAGCTGACGGGTGGTCCGTTCGCCGTGCGCTGATCTCCCCTACCGCCTCACGCCCGTCGCGCAACGCGGTCCTCAGTCAGTGCTCCTGGTGCAACATGGTCTCACGCGGAGGCGCGGAGGGACGTGGAGGCGCGGAGAAATGCTTGCGGCGATCAAGGGGTCAGACACCATGAAAATCCCTCGCTCCCCAAGCTCTTCAACGAGTCTGACCCCTTGATCGCCGGGCTCGGCGACGGAACGCGGATCTTGAACAGCGATCATGCGGAAAAGGCCGGATCGACTTCTCTCCGGGTCGAGTTGCTCGGACCGGAGCACAGCTTCTCTCCATCCACGACGTCAAAGTCCTTGACGACTCGGAGCTCAGATCTCTGCGCCGACACGGAGCGATCCGGCCCTTTCCGTCAGATCGCTTTCAAAGATCCGCGTTCCGTCGTTCGGCAGTTCAACGGGTCTGACCCCTCGATCGATCAACGACTCTGACCCCTTGATCCCTGCGCCGTCCTCCGCGCCCTCGAAGTGCCCCCGCGCCCTCCGCGTCAGTCTGTTGCCCGGGCGCGCGCGCCCTCCCGCAGCACCGCCCGCACGAACCCCCGCCGCGAGTATTCCAGCCCGCTCACGTACCCCACCGCGGACTCGCCGCCGAACAGCCGCTTCACGATCTCCCCAGGCGATGCCCCGGCGGCCGAGAGCCGCTCGATCCGCGCGATCATGTCCTCGTTCCACGATGCCTTCGCTCTGAGCTGCGCCGCCGCATCGCGCACCAGCCCCCGATGCGCGTCGAGCAGCACCCGCGGTTCGAGCGCCGCCATCCGCCGCAGGCTCGCCACCAGCGTCCGGGGGGATTCGTCCTCCTCGTGCGCGACGCGCACCTTCACGCCGAGGAAGAGATCCCCCGACACGAGGATCCGTCGCTCCGCATCCCACACCACGAGATGGTCCGCGCTGTGGCCTGGCGCATCGATCAGCGCCAGCGGTGCCACCTCGAACCCGACGATCGGCGCGCGAAGCGCGGCCGTCTGCCCCCACACCACCCGGCGATACAACCGGATCGCCGGCTGCTCGCGCAGCAGGGTTTCGCACCCCGCGTGCATCGCCATCGGAATCCCCCGCGCCGCCAGTGCCGGGGCGTTGCCCGCGTGGTCCTCGTGCCAGTGTGTCAGCACCACCCCGCGCGGCCGGAGCGCCGCCGCCGCGTCCAGTAGCGTCCGCCCGCCACGTGCGAAGCCGGTGTCCACCATCACGTCGCCGAGCAGGTACGCGCTGACGTCGTAGCCGACCAGCGCGCCCCGCCAGCTGCGCATCCGTATCCGCTTCACGCCGGGCTCGACCTCCACGATCGACAGCCTCATGTGCCCGGTACCGGAATTGCCCCACTGAACGGGGTACGATAGAATGAAGTCATGCGGCGCCCGGCTCCCGGCCGGGCGTCACCTTTTTTTGTCGTCTCGAAGTCTGGCAGATCATGATCGAAGCACTGAAGCAGAAGCTCGGGGACGAGGTCGAGAAGCTGCAATACGAGCTCAACGTCACCCTCCCCAACGAGATCCGGAAAGCGGTCGAGATGGGCGATCTCCGCGAGAACAGCGAGTACAAGGCTGCCCTCGAGCGGCAGCAGTTCGTGCAGGCGCGGCTCGGTCAGCTCCGCGAACGGCTCAGCAAGCTGTCGTCCATCGACGTCACCCAGATTCCTCACGACCGCGTCGGTCTGGGATCCACCGTGCTCGTGCGCGACGAAAAGTCGGGACTGAAGGAGACCTACCACCTCGTCTTCGGCGACGCCGTGGACTTCGAGGAGGGGCACGTCACGATGTCGTCGCCCATCGGGCGCGCATTGCTCGGCAAGTCGGTCGGTGAGATCGCCTATCTCAAGCTCCCCGCGCTCACCCGCCAGCTCAAGGTCACCGAGCTCAAGACGATCCACGATCTCCAGCCGGACGAGATCTAGTCGTCGGCGATCCGGAAGATCCGTCGGCTCTCCTCGTCGTAGGCCGCCACCGCCTCGTCGATCTCGACGTCGCTCCACCGCATCCACCGCCCGACCACGCGGGCGATCCGCCGAGACGCCGATCGCCCGTGGTCGCGCGTCTCGAACGCAACCGGCGTCCGCCGCACGAGCAGGTCGCCGAGCGTCGCCGCCTGCTCGTGCGTCACGGCGTGCAGCAGCTCGGCGTGGAGATACGGCAGTCCCGGCTCCACGGCCGCGGCCAGCGCCGGATCGGCCTGCGTCAGCGACCAGACGCCGTGCCACGCGGTGCCGTACGCCGACACCAGCCGGCGCGCGATCGCCTCGTCTCCCGTCGCCGCCACCGCGTGCGCGACCTCCTCCTGCGGATCGTGAAGATCTCCTCCCACGAGTGGAATCGTCGCCGTCCGGCTCGGCGTCGGTGATCCGCCCAGCAGTCGCTCCACGCGGTCCACGATCTCCTCGGCCATCGAACGGTACGTCGTCAGCTTGCCTCCCGTGACGCGCACGAGCCCGGGAACGCTCTCCTCGATGCTGTGCTCGCGCGACGCGCTGCTCGGCGCTCCCGTCGCCCCGCTCGCGGCGAGCGGCCGGATCCCCGCCCACGCGCCGATCACGTCGCGCTCGGTGAGGCGCGCCTCCGGGAAGTAGTGGTTCGCCGCTTCCAGGAGGTACGTCACGTCGGCGCGCGTCGCATGCACGTCCTCCGGATGCGTCGCGTCGTAGCTGTCGGTCGTCCCGATGATCGTGTAGTAGCCCGCGGGCAGCACGAACATCACGCGGCCGTCCTGCGGTGCGGTGAGCGTCACGGCGGACGTGTTGCCCACGCGCGCCCGCGCCACGCTCACGTGCACCCCCTTGCTGCCGCGCACCCCTGCGCCGGCCTGCGCGGCGGCCATCCGCTCGACCTCGTCGCTCCACGGCCCCGTCGCGTTCACCACCGCGCGCGCGTGCACCGTCGTCGTCGCGCCCTCGTCGAGCATGTTGGCGACCGTCGCGCCGACCACGCGCCCCTCGCGCCGCACCAGCCCCGTGACCGCGGAATGATTCAGCACCACCGCGCCCGCGCGCTGCGCCGAGAGCACCGTCGCGAGCGTCAGCCTGATGTCGTCCGTCGCCGCGTCCCAGTACCGCGCGCCGCCGACCAGCGCTTCCGTGCGCAGGGCCGGCTCGCTCGCGTGCACCGCGCGCGCGTCCAGCCGCTCGTGTCGCCGGTTGCGGAACAGCGACAGCACGTCGTAGAGCATCAACCCCGCGCCCAACTTCCAGCGCGGCACGCGCGCGCCTCGATACACCGGCCACGTGAACGACAGCGGTCGCACGAGGTGTGGCGCGATGCGCTGCAGGGTGCGCCGCTCGCGACTCGATTCGAACACCAGTCCGAGCTCGCCGTGCTCGAGGTACCGCACCCCGCCGTGCACGAGTCGCGACGAGCGACTCGACGTTCCGCTCGCGTAGTCGTGCTGCTCCACCAGCGCCACGCGCAGGCCGCGCAGCGCGGCGTCCCGCGCCACCCCTGCGCCCGTGATCCCGCCCCCGATCACGAGCAGGTCGAATACCTCCTCGCCCAGGGCGCGAAAGAGCGCGTCACGGTCGGGTCGCGTGGCGTGCGAGGTCGTCGGATCGTCCTCTGTAGGGCGTGGTAGCGGACGCGTCGGGCGCTCAAGATAACCTTCGCCTCTCCCCTCGTGACCAGTCACCGCATCGTCGAGCTGCTACTGCGCGCGTGGTACTGGCTCCCCGTGCGGGGACGCGTCGGCGTCGCCATCCTCGCCATCGCCCAGCTCTACTGGGTGTGGCGGTTCTACCTGGCCTACGTGCGCGCCCCCTGGGTGCTCTATCGCGAGAACGTGATCCCGCGCGACCGCACGCGCACCCTCGATCCCGTCTATCACGAGCCGATCGATCAGGAGCTCCTCGCCTATCTCGAGCTCACCGAGCGGAAGATGATGGCGCTGGGCTTCTGCGAGCCGCACCGCACCACCGATCGCATGACGTACCCGCTCCCCGCGGTCGGCTCGTCGCTCGAGCACCCCAGATTCGGCGACCAGGCCACCATCGTGGCCATGCGGCCACCGGAGGAGCTCGGCACGCGCGATCCTCTCTATTCGATCGGGTTCGACGCCGAGTTCGTCGACGGCGTGACGCTGCTGACGTCGAACGTGCGGATGCTCCGCTTCTGGCCCGACCCGCGCCACATCGACCACGTGCGGATCCCGCACGTGACGGACCCTGCCGTACTGTACCGGCTGCATCGGCTCCGCGTCATCGCGCGGCGCGCCGAGGTCGCGCAGAAGAAGATCGTGCGCGGGAAGACGCCGGAGCAGCGCCTCGTCTTCATCAAGCGCCGCCACATCGATCTCTACAAACACCTCGTCCACAGCCGCTATCATCGCCGCACCGCGGCCGGACTGCGGCTGACGATCCGCGGCGCCGTGCTCACGGCGTGGCGCCAGGTGTTTCCGTGGCGCAACATCGACCAGTGGTGGCTGCGTCGGCGCGCGCGCTCCGTGCTGCGGCTGGGCTAGTCCCGTTCCCGGAGCGCGGGCCGTAGCTTACGCGCCATGCCAAGCTACGGCTCTCCCGGGCGGCGTGTGGCCATCGTCGCCGGCGTGCGTACGCCGTTCGCCAAGTCGGGAACGACGCTCAGGAAGCTGACGGCGATCGAGCTCGGCAAGCACTGCGTGGCCGAGCTGATCCAGCGCAGCGAGATCGACGGCAAGCTCGTCGAGATGATCGTGTACGGAACGGTCGTCCCCTCGGTCGTCGCGCCGAACATCGCGCGCGAGGTCTCGCTGCTGCCGATGCTCCCCAAGGGCGTCCAGTCGTTCACGGTCAGCCGCGCCTGCGCGTCGGCCAACCAGGCCATCACCGACGCCGCGGATCAGATCGCGCTCGGCCATGCCGACGTCGTGATCGCCGGCGGCGCGGAGTCGCTCTCCAACGTCCCGATCCTGCACTCGCGCGGCATGAGCGAGGCGCTCGTCAGCGCCTCGAGGGCGAAGTCGCTCGGCGGCCGCGTGAAGGCGCTCGTCGGCGTCCGGCCGCGCGACCTCGTCCCCATCACCCCCGCCATCGCCGAGCCGTCGACGAACGAGACGATGGGCGAGTCGGCCGAGAAGATGGCGAAGATCAACGCCATCCCGCGCGAGCAGCAGGATCAGTTCGCCCTGCGCTCGCACCGGCTCGCCGCCGCGGGCACGCAGGACGGCCGCCTCACCGCCGAGATCGCGCCGGTGTTCGTTCCGCCGAGCTTCCAGGCGATGACGAGCGACAACGGCATCCGCCCCGACACGTCGATCGAGCAGTTGCGCGCGCTCAAGCCCGTGTTCGACCGGCGCAACGGCAGCGTCACCGCGGGCAACGCGTCACCGCTCACCGACGGTGGGAGCGCGGTGCTCCTCATGAGCGAGGACCGCGCGCGATCGCTCGGCTACCAGCCGCTCGCGTACATCAGGAGCTACAGCTACGCCGCGCTCGATCCCGGCGAGCAGCTGCTCATGGGGCCGGTGCTCGCCACGCCCGTCGCCCTTGAACGCGCCGGGCTCACGTTGGCACACATGGATCTCGTCGAGATGCACGAAGCCTTCGCCGCGCAGGTGCTCTGCAACCTGAAGGGGTTCACGTCGCGCGAGTGGGCGGCGCGCGCTGGGTTCAGCCAGCCCGTCGGCGACGTGGACCGCTCGAAGCTCAACGTGATGGGGGGCTCGATCTCGATCGGCCATCCGTTCGGCGCTACGGGGGGCCGGATCCTCACGACGCTGTGCAACGAGCTCGCGCGCCGCGGCGGGCAGTTCGGGCTGATGACGGTGTGCGCCGCCGGCGGGATGGGCCACGCGATGGTCGTGGAGCGCGCCTGATGCTCGCTCTCCGTCTGGAGCAGCAGGACGGCATCGCGATCGTCACGATCGATCTGCCCGACGAGCCGGTGAACAAGGTCACCGCCGGGCTGCGTGTGGAGTTCGCCGAGCTGTTCGGCCGCATCGAGAGCGACACGACGGTGCAGGGGGTCGTGCTGATGAGCGGCAAGCCCGACACCTGGATCGCCGGCGCCGACATCGACGAGCTCCTCTCCACGCACAGCGTCACCGATGCCGAGTCGCTGAGCCGCGGCGGCCAGGCGCTGCTCGCGCGGCTCGAGTCGCTGCGCGTGCCCGTCGTCGCGGCGATCCACGGCGCCTGTCTGGGCGCGGGACTCGAGACGGCGCTCGCCTGCCACTACCGCGTCGCCTCCGACCATCCCAAGACCGTGCTCGCCCTCCCCGAGGTGCAGCTCGGCATCATCCCGGGCGCGGGAGGGACGCAGCGTCTGCCGCGCATCATCGGGCTCCAGCGCGCGCTGGACATGATCCTCACCGGCCGGAACATCCGCGCGAAGAAGGCCCTTCAGATGGGCCTCGTCGACGAGGTCGTGCATCCGGCCATCCTGCGCGAGGTCGCGATCGAGCGGGCGCGCCGTCTCGCCGACTTCTCACTCGACTCGCGCCATTCGCCGAAGGGACGGGGCGCGACCGGTGTGCTGCTCGAGGCGAACCCGATCGGTCGTTCGATCGTGTTCCGGAAGGCGCGCGAGGGCGTGATGTCGAAGACGCACGGCCACTATCCCGCACCGCTGGCCGCGCTCGCCGCCGTGCAGGCCGGCTACGACGGCAGCGGGGAGCTCGGATACCGCCTCGAGTCGCGCTCGTTCGGCGAGCTCGCGATGAGCGACGTCGCGAAGGAGCTCATGTTCCTCTTCTTCGCCACGACGGCGCTCAAGAAGGATCCCGGCATCGAAGGCGAGGCGCCCGAGCCGGACGAGATCGAGACGCTCGGCATTCTCGGCGCCGGCTTCATGGGCGCCGGGATCGCGTCGATCGCCGTCCAGCAGGAGACGCCGGTTCGCCTCAAGGACACCGATCTCGCGCGCGTGGGGAAGGGACTCGCCGCCGTGAGCGACGTGCTCCGCGAGCGGCTGAAGAAGAAGCAGATCACGAAGCTGCAGTACGAGGACCAGATGCTCCTCGCGGGAGGCACGGTCGACTATTCGGGCTTCGGCCGCGCCACGCTCGTGATCGAGGCGGTGTTCGAGGATCTCGCGCTCAAGCATCGCGTGCTGCGCGAGGTGGAGCCGATGCTGCGCGACGACGCCATCTATGCGTCGAACACCAGCACGATTCCCATCAGCCGCATTGCGGAGGCGTCGTCGCGCCCCAACCGCGTGCTCGGGATGCACTTCTTCTCGCCCGTGCACAAGATGCCGCTGCTGGAAGTGATCGCCACCGGCGAGACGGACGACGACGCGATCGTCACCGCGGTGGCGTATGGCAAGCGCCTCGGGAAGACGGTCATCGTCGTCAACGACGCGCCCGGCTTCTACACGACGCGAATCCTGTCGGCCTACATGAACGAAGCCGGCCGCCTGCTCGACGAAGGAGCGAGCATCGACGCCGTCGATGCGGCGCTCACGGCGTTCGGCTTCCCGGTCGGACCGATCACGCTGCTGGACGAGGTCGGCATCGACGTGGGAGGGAAGGTCGGCCAGGTGCTGAGCGATGGGTTCGGCACCAGGATGACGCCGAGCGACTCGCTGCGCCGGGTCGTCGAGTCCGGCCGCACGGGCCGGAAGGGCCGGAAGGGCTTCTACGTCTACGACGAGGCGGGAAGGAAAGGCGAAGTGGACCCGTCGGTGTATGAAGTGCTGCCGGGCGGCGCCCAGCGCCGCGACGTGCCGGCCGACGAGATCCAGCGCCGGTGCGTGCTGGCCATGATCAACGAGGCGGCGCTCTGTCTCGAGGAGGGCGTGCTCCGATCGTCGCGCGATGGCGACGTGGGCGCCGTGTTCGGTCTAGGCTTTCCACCCTTTCGGGGCGGACCGTTCCGGTACGTGGACGCGCAGGGCGCAGCGAGGATCGTCGACGACCTGCAGCAGCTAAACGAACGTTTCCCGGGACGATTCGCCCCGGCGACGGTGCTCGTGACGCATGCGCGCACGCAGCAGCGCTTCTATCCGGCACGCGGCAACCCGCTCGAGCAGGACCTCGAGTACTGACTTGTGACGATGGCCGCGCGGCCATCCAACGCGTAACGTACCATGGAGTAATACCATGGTCGTACGACACGCTCTCGACTGTGACGGCAGATGTCGATGCAAGGTCCAGACGGTATGGAAAGCTCGGATGCGGCGCTCGTCGATCGAGTGTTGCACGGCGAGGTGAACGCGTACGGCGCGCTCGTCTCGCGCTACCGGGACAAGTACGCGCGATATGCGGTACACATGCTTGGCAATCGGGAGGATGCGGAGGAGGCGTTGCAGGATGCCTTCACCCGCGCGTACCGATCGCTCGCGCGCTGCGAAGACCCGGAGCGCTTCGGCGCCTGGCTGTTCCGGATTCTCGTCAATCGGTGTAGGACGAGTGGGGCACGCCGCGTGCGAAGGGGTCAGACGTTCGTGCACGACGAGACGGCGCTGCTCAATGCTTCGCAGGAGCATCCGGCCGAGCAGACGATGTGGCGGGAGGAGATCGAACGCGCGCTAGGCGAGCTCAGCGCGGATCAACGAGAGGCGTTTCTTCTGAAGTACGTGGAAGAACTGGGGTATGACGAGATGGCGGAGATCACGGGTGTCGGGGTCTCAGCCTTGAAAATGCGGGTAATGCGCGCTTGTGATCGGCTGCGCATCCTGCTGCGGGAGGTTCACAGTGCCTGATTGGAGTAGGACTTCACTCGAGCTCATCGTTCAAGAGCTGCAGCGGCCGGTGCGATTCGACGAATCGTTCGACCGCCGGGTCATGGTTGCGGTTCGCCGCTCGTATGCCGAGCGCCGTCCGCGAGGCGCGGCCGGATGGATCGGCGCCGCCGTCCACATGACGCGCCGGCCGGCGTACGCCGCCGCGCTCGCGGCCGGCGTCGTCGCCGTCGTCACGGTGGGAATGCTCCGCTCGCGGCCGGAGACGGTCGCGGGGAACGAGTCCATCCCCGTCCAGTTCGTCCTCGTCGCGCCCGAGGCGCGTAGCGTCACGGTCGTGGGGGACTTCAACAACTGGGGGCTGGGCGATACCGCGCTCGTGGCAGAAAACCATAACGGCGTTTGGAGTGTCTCAGCTCCAGTACCGGCTGGTGTCCATCGCTACGCCTTCCTCGTGAACGGCAAGCAGTGGGTTGCAGATCCGACCGCGCCCCGCGCGGCGGGAGACGACTTCGGACAACCGAGCAGCGCGCTCGTCGTGGAGGGTTCCGCAGAGTGAGATCTCGCACGGCTCGTGGGTTCCTGACGGTGGCACTCCTCGCTGGCGCGTTCGGCAGCGCGGAGGCCCAGGATCCTCGTATCGGCAATCGCCTCGACGCGCCGACTCGGAAGGCGCTGTCCGCGCTCGTCGATTCGGCGCGGGCCAGCGGCGTACCGGTCGAGCCGTTGATGGAGAAGGTGTACCAGGGTCTCGCGATGGGCGCCGACGGTCCCCGGATCGTCGTCGCCGTACGGAAGCTCACCGTCGAGATGGCCAACGCGCAGCGCGTGCTCGGTACCGTCGCGACCACCGATGAGCTCAAGGCCGCTGCGTCCGCGGTGCACGCCGGCGTGCCGGCCGTGGAGCTCGGGAAGATGAAGAAGCAGTCCGGGCTCCGGCGGTCGCTCACGCTGCCCTTCACCGTGCTCGCCGACATCGTCTCGCGCGGCGTCCCCGTCCAGACCGCCGCCAACGCCATCCGGTCGCTCGTCGGCGCCGGTGCGCGCGATCGCGACATCAGCGAATTCCAGCGCAACGTCCAGGTGGACATCGAGAAGGGCGCGCAGCCCCAGGCGGCCGCCGAGACGCGCGTGAAGGGCGCCGTCACCACGCCGTCTGCGCGGCCGGAGAAGCGCGAGCAGGAATAGCGCGCACCGCGCCTGGAACGCATCGAACGGGTCGGCTCAACGCCGGCCCGTTGTTCGTTCATCCCCACTCGCCGATTACTTTCCTAGCTCCTCCGGCGTTCGCCGGCGCCGTCGTACCGAGGATCAATGCTGCGCGATACGCTCCTGTACCTCTCGAACCAGCCGCACGTCTTCAAGTTCGTCCGCAACAGCCGCCTCGCGAGGCACTTCGCGAGGCGCTTCGTCCCCGGTGAGACGCTCGACGACGCGCTCGACGTCGTGCGCGCCCTCAACGCTCGCGGCATCTCCGCCTCCCTCGACCTCCTCGGCGAGAGCACCAACAACGAGCGCGAGGCCCGCGCCGCGCGCGACGAGTACCTCCGGATGCTCGACCGCATCCACCAGGCGCGGCTCGACGCCAACGTCTCGGTCAAGCTCACCGCGATGGGCCTCGACATCGACCACGAGCTGTGCGTCAGCGTCATGCAGGACATCCTTGCGCTGGCGCAGCAGTACGACAGCTTCGTGCGCATCGACATGGAGGCGAGTGCCTACACGGAGGACACCCTCAGGATGTTCGAGGAGCGGCTCTTTCCCACGTACAAGGCGAACGTCGGTGTCGTGCTGCAGAGCTACCTGTACCGTACCTTCGCCGACGTCGAGCACATGAACGCCCTTCGCGCCCGCGTGCGCATCTGCAAGGGCGCTTACAAGGAGCCTCCATCCGTCGCCTATCCGGAGAAGAAGGACGTCGACGCGAACTACGTGAAGTGCATGCGCGAGCTGATGCTCAACGGGAACTATCCCGGCATCGCCACGCACGACCCGGCCATGATCAACGACGCCAAGCGCTGGGCGAAGGAGCAGGGGATCGCGAAGGACCGGTTCGAGTTCCAGATGCTCTACGGCATTCGCCGCGACCTCCAGCAGTCGCTCGTGAAGGAAGGCTATCGGATGCGGGTCTACGTGCCGTTCGGCACGCAGTGGTACCCGTATCTCATGCGCCGCCTCGCGGAACGTCCCGCGAACGTGGCCTTCATCACGGGCAACGTCGTGCGCGAAGCGCTCCAGCGCCGTCGCTGACGCGTCGCTTCGCATGCCAGGGCAGCACCTCCCCGCCGATCACAGTCGTGGCGACGCCAACACCATCGGCGGCTATGCGGCGGTGCACGGCCGTCCGGCCGCTTTCGAAGGGCCGGATGGGCTCTCCTACAGCGTCGAGATCGTGACCGCACCGACGGGACATCCGGAGCGGCCGTGGGGCGCCTATCTCCTCTTCGTGCAGTGGGCCAGGGTCGGCGCGGCGACCCCCAGCGGCCACGTCGAGACGGATTTCCTCGCCGAGGCGGACAGCGAGGCCGACGCGCACGCCGTCGTGGCCGCGCTCGGCCTCTCCGAGGTGCGCACCGCGTTGCATGCGGCCATCGCGGAGCGCGTGCAGGGCGCCCCGACGCGTCGATGGTGGGACGCGATGCGCGACGAGGGCGACGACGCCGGCTCGAGCGGCGCCACCGGATGACGCGCCGCACCGACGAGACGTCGACCACGCGCCAGGAGCGGGGGATCGTCCTGAGCGGCACGGGCGGCACGTGGCGCGTGCGGCGCGATGATGGCTCGGTCGTGGAGGCGTCGCTGCGCGGCCGCGTGAAGAAATCGAATGCCGGTCGCCGCGCCGAT
>Ga0207674_10006573_pt1 | contig 13664 bp, 13 predicted proteins | sample KBSCornC72_FD_184303 | JGI IMG/M metagenome (GOLD analysis project Ga0207674, IMG submission 184303) | Corn rhizosphere microbial communities from Kellogg Biological Station, Michigan, USA - KBS Corn C7-2 (SPAdes) (version 2) | ecosystem: Host-associated > Plants > Roots > Rhizosphere > Soil ... | reverse complement strand
CGGCCGTCTTGCGGCCGATCGCGCGCGCCCTCGCGTTCCCGCGGGGCGTCGCCGGCCTGCACACGATGCGGCTCGAGGTGATCCTCCGCGGCCCGGCGGTCGGAGGAACCGAGTCGCTCACCGTGCACGACACGAACTACGCCGGTCGCATCGGCTGGAAGGAGATCGTCGTCGGCGCAGACACGCACAGCCTCTCCGACGAGCTGCATGCGTATCCGAAGAGCCTCCTGCAGAGCCCGCTCGACGTGACGCGCGCGCGCGCGACCGTCTTCCCCACCGACGCGCCGGTCCCGCAGCTCTCCGCGGGTAGCTCGCTCGAGGCGCCCGATCGCGTTGCCGACGGCGGCTTCACCAAGCTGATCGGCAGGCGCCACCTGAGCGCGCTCGTGATCCTCCTCTCGCTCGCGGCGGCGCTCTTCTGGGGCGCGGCGCACGCGCTCTCACCCGGCCACGGCAAGACGATCGTGACCGCGTACCTGGTCGGTCGTCGCGGAACGCCGCGCGATGCGGCCGTGCTCGGCTTGATCGTGACCGTCACGCACACGATCGGCGTGTTCGCGCTCGGGCTCGTGACCCTGGCGCTCTCGCAGTGGATCGTCCCCGAGACGCTCTATCCCTGGCTCAACGCGGTCGCCGGCATCTCCGTCGTGCTCATCGGCGCCGCCGTCCTCCGTGCGCGGCTCCGCGACTGGCTGCATCTGCGCGCGCACCGCCACGGCCACGCACACCACCACGGCCACGATCACGGCCACGCCCCGGAGCCGGGAACCGGCTTCCGCGGCCTGCTCGCGGTCGGGATCTCCGGCGGCGCTCTGCCGTGCCCGTCCGCGCTCGTCGTGCTGTTGGCGGCCGTCTCACTGCACCGGCTGGCCTTCGGCCTCGTCCTGATCGTCGCGTTCTCGCTCGGGCTCGCGCTCACGATCACGGGAATCGGCCTCGCCGCCGTCCTCGCGCGCTCTGCGTTCGGTCGCCGCAGCTTCGACGGCCTGGTGCTCCGCTTGCTTCCCGCGGTTTCCGCAGTCGTCATCGTCGTCGCCGGAGTCGCCATGACCGTCCGCGCACTCCCGAAAGTGAGGTAGCTCGATGCTCCGCTCGATTCCCGCCTTCTCCCGCGCCGAGTGGCTCCGCCTCTCGGGCTTCGGCAGCGCCGTCGCGCTCCTCCACGTCGCCGGCTGGGGCCTGTTCCTCTTCTTCGCGCGGTCGAACCCGGCGCTCGCGGGGCTCGGGACGCTCGCGTACACATTCGGGCTGCGGCATGCGTTCGACGCCGACCACATCGCGGCGATCGACAACACGACGCGGAAGTTCCTGCAGGAGGAGAAGCGTCCGCTCGGTGTCGGGTTCTTCTTCTCGCTCGGGCACTCGACGGTCGTGCTTGCGCTCACCGCGTCCCTCGCGTTCGGCGCGGCGAGCGTGAAGGCGCACATCCCCTCGTTCCAGCACTGGGGCGGTTATGTCGGCGCCGGCGTGTCCGGGACGTTCCTCTGGATCATCGGGATCCTCAACCTGCTCGTCCTGCTCGACATCGTGCGCGTCTTCCGCGAGATGCGGACCGGGAGCCTCGACGAGGAGCGCCTCGAGCAGCGCCTGCTCGATCGCGGCCTGATGTCGCGGCTCTTCATCGGGCGGGTCGCGAACAAGATCCGCGAGAGCTGGCAGATGTACCCGCTCGGCGTGCTCTTCGGGCTCGGCTTCGACACCGCGACGGAGGTCGGCCTGCTTGCGATCTCGGCGGGCCTCGCGACGAATCACGTGCCGTTTCTCGCCGTGCTCTCGCTGCCGCTTCTGTTCGCGGCCGGGATGTCGCTCATGGACACCGCCGACGGCGCCTTCATGAGCCACGCGTACACGTGGGCGTTCTCGAACCCGGTGCGGAAGGTCTATTACAACCTCACGGTCACCACGCTGTCGGTCGTCGTCGCGCTCGGCGTCGGGAGCGTGGAGCTGTTGCAGGTACTCGGCACGCCGAGCCTCCAGGTCGACTTCAACGTGCTCGGCTACGGGATCGTCGCGCTGTTCGTCGCGACCTGGGCCACGTCCGCGGTCGTGTGGAAGGTGGGTCGCGTCGAGGAACGTTGGCGACTGAGCCGCTGACAGGTTGCGGAGCGTCCGGCGTAGGTCCGGCTCGAGGGCCGGGCGTTGCAGGACGACCCAGCGGTTAGGCTGATTTTCATGCTCGACTGGCCGGCACGGTCGAAGGCCGCGCACCTCCGTCAGTGGCCGCTCATCATCCATGCCGCGGAGACCGCAGCGGCGATTCCCGCGCTGGACGGTCTCCTTCTCCTCGGGTCCTTCTCGGCCGGTCGAGCCGATCAGGTCAGTGACGTCGACCTCGTTGCCGTCGTCGCCGGCGGAAGGTTCGACGAGGCGTGGGCTCGTCGCCGCGACTTCGAGACCCCCGGCACGCTGTTCGACTGGGACGTGCGGATCGAGTCGGACGGCGATGCGGCCAGCCACAAGTGGATCACGCAGGACATCGTCAAGGTCGAATGTGGCTTCGCGGACGCTTCGCGGTCTGCCATGCAACTGGCGGAGCCCTACGCAGTGCTCGTCGGGGACGAATCTGCCGCCACGCGATTTCCGCCTCTCGAACCGATACCGGCCGACGTGCTCGAGGCGTATGCGCAGGAACTGCTGAATCGTGGGCTGGTCCCCGAGGTCGAGACGTGCTACGGCGAGTTCCGTCGTGCGCTCAGACGCGCCATGTCCGGCGACGTCTCGTAGCTGCGCCTGAACCGCGGGCGGGAGCCGCAAACCTGACGACCGCCGGTGGGCGCAGATGAATCCGCAACAGACCGATGAGTTTCGACGGCAGCCCGAGTCTGAGAGACTGAACCCGTCGTCTGCCGGAGGTGAAGCAAGGTGTCACGCACGGTCTTGCTCGTGGGAACCCGCAAGGGGCTGTTCATGCTCGAGAGCGATGCCGACAGGCGGCAGTGGTCGATGCGCGGCGCCTATTGCGAGGGCTGGCCCATCTACCACGCCGTCTTCGACGAGGACTCGGGCGCGATCTACGCCGCCGCAGCGAGCGAGTGGCACGGCTCGTCGATCTGGCGCAGCCCCGACCTCGGCGAGAGCTGGACGCAGTCGAGCGAAGGGCTCGCGTATGCGGACGGGCGGCGGATGTCGAAGGTCTCGAGCGTCTCGGCCGCCCACGGCCGCGTGCTCGTCGGCGTCGAGGCGCCCGGCATCTTCGTGAGTCGCGACGAGGGCGCGACGTGGTCGCCCTACTCCATGCTCGACGGGCAGCCGGGCAAGGAAGGCTGGGACGATCCGGCCAACCAGCCGCCCGGCCACCTCGGCATCTCCGCAATCACCGCCGACGAGGACGATCCGAATCGCGTGTGGGCGATCGTGCAGGGCAACAGCCTCTTCGAGACGACCGACGACGGCACGACGTGGACGCCACGCAACCGCGGGCTGCGCGCCGATTGGCCGCGCGAGCACGAGGAGGTCGGGTTCTGCGTCCACAAGGTCGTGTGGTCGCGCACGGACCCGCAGCGGATGTACCAGCAGAACCACGTCGGCATGCACCGCTCGGACGACGCCGGAGAGACGTGGACGGAGATCACCGAAGGGCTGCCCACCGAGTTCGGATTCGCCGCGGCGGCCCACCCTCACGACCGCGACACGTTCCACGTGATCCCGCTCGACCCGGGCCACGGCCGCACGATGCCCGACGGTCAGGCGGCGGTCTGGCGGACGAAGGACGCGGGCTCGAGCTGGGAGCGGCTCGCAAACGGCCTGCCGCAGGAGAACGCGCACCTCGGCGTGCTGCGCCACGGAATGACGGGCGACACGTACGACACGCCCGGCTACTACTTCGGCACGAGCACGGGCCAGGTCTACGCGAGCGCGGACGACGGCGAGAGCTGGAGCGAGATCGCGAGCTACCTGCCGGCGATCTCCTCGGTCGAGGTCGCAGTTCTCGACTGATGGCCGACGTCCACCTGCCGACGACGCTGATCCCGCTCTTCGCGGGGCTGCCGCGCCGCCTCGATCTCGAGGCGGCGACGGTCGACGACGCGATCGGCCGCCTCGACGCGCAGTGGCCCGGCCTGCGCGACCGGTTGTGCGACCCGAGCCAGGGAGTCATCCGGCAGCACATCCACGTCTACGTCGACCGTGAGCGGGCAGGGCTCGACACGCTGCTCGAGCCTCGCTCGCGGGTCGACGTGATCGCCGCGATCTCAGGCGGGTAACGCGTTTCAGCCCGCGCCGCTCGCGACGGTGCGCGCGTCAGCCGGTCACCCACCGCGGTCAGGCGAGCTTCACGACCTCGCGCTTGAACGGAAGGTCGTCGCCGCGCGGCGGCGTGTCCAGCTCCTCCGCGTACCGGCGGCCGTCCCAGACGGCGCTCGCGATCGTCCCGGGGGCGAGCGCGTCGCCGACCGCCGTCACGCCGAGGTCGCGCGCGAGCTCGTCGTTCGGCAGGCGTGCGGTGACGAGGACGAGCGAGTCGAGGGGGATCGAGCTCTCCCGGCGCGTGAACGTGTCGACGAGCCGCGCCTCGCCGCCGCCCGCGCCGGCGAGATCGTGCGCCGTCACCAGTTCGACGCCGGCCTCGACGAGCCGCTTGTGGATCCGCGGTTGCTCCATCGTGTTCACGGTCCATTCGGAGACGAGCGCCGCCGGCGTCACCAGGGTCACGTGCTTCCCCTCGCCGGCGAGCAGCTCTGCGAGCGCACCGCCGAGGTAGTAGTGGTCGTCGTCGTAGAGCACGACGCGATCACCCGCCGGGCGCGTGCCGGCGAAGAGGTCGTCGGGCGTCAGGACGTCGACGAGGTCGAGCGGGATCGGCCGGGTGTGCCGCCGGCCGACGCCGTCCGCCCGCCAACGCGAGCCGGTCGCGACCGCGACGTGGTCGAAGCCGTATTCGCGGGCCTCGTCGGCGGTCACCTCGCTCTCGAGCGCGACCTCGACGTTCGCGAGCTTTCCGAGCTGGCCGCGCCGGTAGTCGACGACGCGGATCCACGCCGCCAGGCCCGGGAGCCGCGCCTCGTGGAGCACGCGCCCGCCGAGCTCGCGCGTCGCCTCGGCGAGCATCACGTCGTAGCCGCGCTTCCCCAGCGCCATCGCGGCCTCCATCCCGGCCGGGCCGCCGCCGACGACGAGCACCTTCGACTCCGAGCCGCGCGGGCGGAAGCGCTCCGGGTGCCAGTCGCGCCGCCACTCCTCGCCCATCGCCGGGTTCTGGGTGCACCGGATCGGCGTCATCGTCCAGTCGCCCGCCACGCAGACGTTGCAGCCGATGCACTCGCGGATGTCCTCGAGCCGCCCTTCCTCGACCTTCACCGGCAGGAACGGATCGGCAATCGACGGGCGGGCTGCGCCGATCAGGTCGAGCACGCCGCTCTGCACGAGCCGCACCATCGTGTCGGGCGACGTGAGCCAGCCGATCCCGACGACCGGCTTCGACGTCAGCTGCTTGATCCCGCGGAAGTGCTCCTCCGTCCACGCCTCGTGGCCGAATCGCGACGGGAGCGAGTCGTCCTCCCAGACGCCGACCATCACGTCCCACACGTCGGGGATCTCGCCAATCAGCTCGAACAGCGGGTCCATGTCGCCGCGCTGGATTCCGTCTGCGCCGTGGAGCTCGTCGACGACGATGCGGCACGCGACGGCGGCGCGCCCGTCGCACTCTTCACGCGTGTCCTCGAGCACCTCGCGCAGCAGCCGCGCGCGGTTCGCGAGCGTTCCGCCGTAGTCGTCGTCGCGGAGGTTCGACCACGGTGAGAGGAAGTGCTGGAACGTCGAGAGGTTGTGCGCGGCGTAGACGTAGACCAGGTCGTAGCCCGCGGTCAGCGCGCGCCGGACCGCGGCGCGATGCCGGCGGCGCAGATCGGTGATGTCGGCGTGCGTCATCGCGCGCGCCTGGATCGGCTCGTAGCCTTTCACCGGCAGGTGCGACGGCCCGGCCGGCGGGACGCGGCCGTACATGTTCGCGGACGCCATCCCGTTGTGGACGAACTCGATCCCCGCGAGCGAGTCGTGCGCGTGCACCTGGTCGACGAGGCGCTCGTGCATCGGGATGTCGGCGTCGTCCCACAGGCGTCCCTCGACGAATCCACTCGTGTCGGAGTCGGGATGGAAGTCGACCTCCTCCGTGCACACGACCGCCCAACCGCCCTCCGCTTTGACCCCTCGCATCACGGCGTGCGCGGTCGGATCGCGGTGGCCCATGCCGTTGCAGTGCGGAACCTGGAAGAAGCGGTTGCGTGCGACGACCGGCCCGAGTGGCACCGGTTCGAACAGCACGTCGTAGCGCGCGTCTCTCATGCCTCGTGCACAGGCTACGGGCGACGATGAGACCGCGTGCGGTCGGGCGAGTGGCACCGCCTGCTGAGAGGTTGGCTGCGCAGCGGCCCGAGAGCCGCTGCGCAGCGCGTCACGTGACGGCGTCGAGGAGGCGCATGTGCGCGTCCTCGAGCTCCGACTTCAGGTCGCGAAGGCCCGCCGTGCGCGCGCCTCCCGCCTTCAGCCGCTGCAGCTGCCGCCGCCGCTCCTCGAGCTCGTCGAGGAGAGCGGCGACCTGCAGCTGATGTGCGCGGCGCTCCGACACCGTGACCGTCATGCCGCCTCCCTGACCGGGCCCGACTCCGAAGAACGGAGCTCGGTGACCGGGGCCGCGGACGGCGTGCGCAGCAGCGCACCGGTGAGCGCGGCGCCGAGGACGAGCAGCGCGGTCAGGACGTAGAGCGATGTCTGGTAGCCGTGGTCGAGCGCGGCCGCGCTGCCCGCGGAGCCGCCGCCGAAGCGGGCGGTCGACGACGACGCGATCGCGGTCGTCGCGGCGATCCCGATTGCCCCGCCGATCTGGCGACTCGTGTTCACGAGGCCGGATGCGATCCCGGCCTCCGCGCGCTCGACGCCCTGGAGGCTCGCGATCGTCACCGGCACGAACGCCAGGCCGAGGCCCGCGCCCCCCAGCACGAACGCCGGGAACAGGTCCCAGAAGTAGTGCCCGTCGACCGGCAGCCGCGTCAGGTACGCGACGGAAGCTGCGGACATGAGCAGCCCCGTGGTCAGCGTGGTCGGGACGCCGACCCGGCCGACCACGACCTGCGCCAGGTTCGAGACGACGACGACCGTGAGGGCGAAGCCGACGAATGCGACACCGCTCTGGACGGCGCTGTAGTGCAGCACCTCCTGCAGGTACAGCGCGAGGATGAAGAACTCCGAGAACGTGACCGCGCCCAGGATCGCCATCGCGCCGTTTGCCGTCGACAGGGTGCGCGAACGGAAGATCCGAAGCGGCAGCAGCGGCCACGGCGAACGCAGCTCGACGACGAGGAACGCTCCGATCAGTGCGATCGACCCGGCGAGCAGCGACAGCGTCTCGGGCGTACCCCAGCCGGCATTCGTGCCGCGCGTGAGTGCGTACACGAAGAGCATGAGCCCGCCCGTGACGGTTGCCGCACCCAGGAAGTCGAAGTGGCGGTGACCGAGATCCGGGCGGCTCTCGCGCAGGAGAACGGGTGCGAGCAGCGCTGCCGCGATCCCGACCGGGACGTTGATGAAGAAGATCCACGACCAGCTCAGGTAGCTCGTGAGCAGGCCGCCGAGCAGCACGCCGACGGCGGCACCGCTGCCGGACGCCGCGCCGTAGATGCCGAGCGCGAGATTGCGCTCCCGACCTTCTGCGAACGAGGTGACGAGCAGCGACAGGGCCGCAGGCGCGAGCAGCGCCCCGCCGAGCCCCTGGAGGGCGCGGAACGCGATCAGCGACGCTTCGGACCAGGCAAGGCCGCAGAGCAGTGAGCTCGCGGCGAAGACGAGGAGGCCGATGACGAAGAGGCGGCGACGCCCGATGAGGTCGGCGAGCCGGCCGCCGAGGAGCAACGCACCGCCGAAGAGGATGGCGTAGGCGGAGACGACCCATTGCAGGCTCGTCGCCGAGAAGCCGAGGTCGGACTTGATCGACGGGAGCGCGACGTTCACGATCGCGACATCGAGGATGACCATGAACTGCGCGGTCACGATCAACGCCAGGGCGCTCCAGCGCCGGGAAGTTGAGGTTGTAGTCAGTGTCACTAATTGAGCTCCTTGATCGTTGTACTGATCAACAGTATACAGGCACAACGATGGACGCGCTACACTTCTTCCTGTGACAGACGTGCTGACCACGAGTGGCAAGGTGGCGACGCGGCTACCCGAAGAGCTGGTGTCGTCCGCGCTCTTCCTGCTCAAGCGGTTGGGGATGTCCGCCAAGGAACGGTCGTTCTCCGCCTACGAGGAGCTCGGCCTTCACCCGTACCACCACGCGATCCTCGCCGTGCTCGACGAAGGGACGCGCGAGACGCAGGGGTCGATCGCGGACTCGCTCGGCTACGACCGCGGCCAGCTGGTCGGCCTCCTCGACGAGCTCGAGACTGCCGGCCTCGTCCAGCGCCGCCGCGACCCGGCCGACCGCCGCCGCCACGTCGTGGAGATGACCGCGACCGGCCGGACGACGCTCGCCAAGCTGCGCTCGCTCGCGAAGAGCCTCGAGGAGGACTTCCTCGCGCCGCTCGACGAGCGCGAACGGAAGGTCCTGCACACGCTGCTCCTCGAGCTCGCCGAAGCGCACCTGCCGACGTGCAGGCGCGAGCTGGCCGGCTAGACCTTCACGCCCGCACGGAGCGGGGGGAACGTCGCAGCGAGCCCGTCGACCTCGACCTGGAACAGCTCGTGCGGCTCGCGCAGCCCCTGGAAGCGCCAGCTGCCGAGGCTCCGCAGCTCGACGCCTTCGGCGATCGAGTCCGCGAGCGCCGCGCGGGCCGCGGACGACAGCACGATCTGGCCGCCGTGAGCCCCGTAACAGATGCGTGCCGCGGCGTGGACGGCGAGACCGACGTACCCGGTCTCGGTGAGTGCCGGACGACCGCTGTGGATGCCCGCGCGGACGCGGACGACGACGTTGTCGGGCCACGTCCCGTCCGCCATCGCGCGCTGCACGTCCACCGCGGCCGCGACCGCCGCCGGCGCGTGCTCGAACACGGCGAAGAACTCGTCGCCGCGCGCGTCGACCTCGTGCCCGCCCGCCTTGCGCACCGCGCGCCGGAGGACACCCCGCACGGTTGCGGCGAGTGACGCGTACCGGTCGTCGAGGCGCGCGAGCAGCTCGGTCGAGCGCTCGATGTCCGTCAGCAGGAAGGTGACGTTGCCCTTCGGCAGCCGCAGCTGCGGCTGGAGCTGCGCGCTGATGAACCCGATCGGCGCGACGCCGTGCTTGTGCGCGGCGCGCAGGAGGCGAAGCCGGGCGCGGTCGCGCGCGGCCTCGTCCTCGAAGACCACCTGATTGAAGCGCGAGAGCGCATTCCGCACGTGCGGCGCGTCATTGATCGGCAACCGCCGCTTGCCTGCCGAGTCGATGTACGCGAACGCGCTGTCGGGTAGCTGCGCGCGGGTCTTCGCATCCAACTTGGCCATGCACCGATGATGGCATGGACCCTGCTACCGGTGACGAGGGCGAACGGTGAACCGGATCGTCGCGTGCGCCGTTGCGCCACTCGAGTCCACGACCTCGAGGCTCAACCAGTGCGTGCCGGGGCGGGTCGGGCGGCCGCGCAGCACGCCGCCCGAGAGGAGGTGCAGCTTCGACTGGCGGAGTGCACGGCCGCTGGCGAGCCAGCGCAGCGTCCCGACGCCGCCGGAAGCCTTGAGCTTGCGGTCGAACCGCGTGCCGACGCGGCCGAGCAACTGGCGCTTCACCTTGACGACGAGCGACGGAGCCTGCGGCTGAGGCGCCGCCGCGGGAGGCGCGAGCGCGTCGAGGATCGCCTGGTGGATGTACGCGGCGACCGCGACGCCGCCGGCGGGCACGAGGTGGATGTAGTCGGTCTGGTACCACTCGGGGTGGGCCGACGAGTACGTGTTCCAGTCCAGCACGCGGAGCTCGGGATGGTGGAGCGCGGCGGCGGCGAGCACGTCGTTCTTCTGGGCGTACTCCGGCCGGACCGCATGCAGGTTCAGCCAGAGAACGTGCTGGACACCGTCGTTACGCAGCGTGTCGAGCGTGAGCTCGACGTCCGAGGCGAAGGATGCCGGGACGTCGTTGTAGCCGTCGACGATCACGACGACCGGGCCGAGCGTCGTCCGCCAGCCGTACAGCACGTCGAGCGTCGTCGGGACGTAGCCGCCGTTGAACTCGCAGCTCTGCACGTTCAGCCGCCGGCACACGCCCGCGTCGAGCTGGACGTCGAGGTTCTGCTCGAGCGTCGCCTGGGCCGGCGCGTTCCCCCAGGTGACGGCCGTCAGGACCGAGTCGGAGACGATCGTGACGCGGGGTGCCGCCGCGCCCGCGGCGCCGGCAGGCAGCATCGTGCAGGCAAGGAGGGCGGTGAGGATGGCGAAGCGGCGGAGTGACGTCATCGGGCGGCGGGTCAGACGTGCTGCGGGGGTTGGCAGCGTTCTTCGACCCCTTTTCCGGAGGCCGCGATGGCCCAAACGGGTGATCCGGAGATCGAGCGCATCCCGATGTGCCGTCTATAGTCACCGCCGTGACGGCGGTCGAAGTCGACGCGCCGCGCGCCACCCCACGCGCCGCGTGGAGGCTGACGCTCGGCCGATTCCTCTCCGAGCGCGCGGCGGTGGCGTCTCTCGCGGCGTTCGGATTCGTGCTCTTTGCGTCGTTCGCGGGCGGCCCGATCGTGAGCGCGATCGTCGGCCACAACGGGTACGACCAGTTCCCCTACGCGACCAATGCGACCCTCGACCCAGCCGGATTCTGGTCGCACGTTCCGACGACGACGCAGATCCGCCTCGACGAATACAGCAACGTCCTGCCGCCGCCGAAAGGGTCGCCGACGACGCTGATGGTGCTCGGCGCCGACGGCCCGCTCGGGCGCGACGAGTTCATCCGCGTGCTCGACGGCGGCAAGGCGTCGATCGAGGTCGGCGTGTTCGCCGTGTTGATCTCCGCCTTGATCGCTGTGCCGCTCGGCTGCCTGGCCGGGTTCTACAGCGGCAAGGTCGACGCGATCATCTCGCGGCTGACGGAGTGGGTGATGGCGTTCCCGCTGATCTTCTTTCTCGTGTTCGCGACCGTTCACCTGACGCCGGCGCTGCGTCCGATCGGCTGGGGGCACGACATCCCGGCCGGCGTGCCGATGGTGGCGCTCCTGATCGGTGTGTTCACGTCGTTCTATCCGCTCCGCCTCGTGCGCGCGCAGCTGCTCACGCTGCGCAATGCGGAGTTCGTCGACTCGTCGCGCATGGTCGGCGCGTCGGGGCTCCGCATCATCCGCAAGGACCTGCTGCCGCACCTCGTGCCGACCCTGCTCGTGTGGGGAGCGGTCGCCGTTGCGACGGACATGCTGCTCGAGGTCGGGCTGTCCGTGATCGGCGTCGGCGTGCAGTCGTCGACCGCGACCTGGGGCACGTTGCTCGCGCAGACGACCGGCACGATCTACAACGCCGGCTTCAGCACCACCGCCGGCGAGCACCACACGACGTGGCACACCGTCTGGCCGACGATCGCGATCCTCGTCTCCGTCGTCTCGTTGAACCAGCTGTCGGAAAGCCTGCGCCGCGCGGTCGAGCCCTGGCGGCGCGTGTGAGACGCATCGGAACCTTCCTCGCACGGCGGATCGCGGGCGGCGCCCTGACGCTCTGGGCGATCGTGACGCTGACCTGGCTCATGTACTGGTCGATCTCGCCGCAGCCCGGGCGGTTCGTCTATCCGGTCGGCCCGAAGATCACCGATTACCAGCTTCGAGACGGCGCGCATCGGCTCGGCGCCGACCGGCCGAAGCTGACCCAGTACGGCGACTGGTGGTGGCATCTGCTCCACGGCGACTTCGGCCACAGGTGGTCGGGCGCGAACCTGAACAACAACGTGCTCACGACGGGTCCGATCGGCCCGACTCTCTACCCCGACGTCCGCGAGACGCTCTGCCTGCTGATCGGCGGCGCGATCCTCGCAGTGCTGATCTCCGTCCCGCTCGGCGCCGTCTCGGGACGGCGGATCGGCTCGGTCGCCGACAAGCTGATCTCGTTTTTCGCTCTCGTCGGGGTGTGCACGCACCCGATCGTCACGGGGAAGCTGCTGACGCAGTGGTTCGGGATCGACCTGAAGTGGTTGCCCGCCGGCGGCTACTGCTCGTTCGTCAAGCATCCGGCGCCGGCGGGACTACCGGCCGGCTTCCCGACGTGCGGCGGACCGGTCGATTGGGCGACTCATCTGATCATGCCGTGGTTCACCTTCGCCTTTCTCTTTCTCGCGCTCTACACCCGCATGATCCGCGCCAGCGTCGCCGACTCGCTCCACGAGGACTACGTCCGCACGGCGCGGGCGAAGGGCGCGCGCGAGCGGCGGGTGATGGCGAGGCACGTGTTGCCGAACGCGTCGCTCCGCATCCTGACGATGGTTGGAATGGACATCGGGACCGCGCTCGGTGTCGCCGTCTTCGTCGAGTTCGCGTACGGCCTCAATGGTCTGGCGCGGCTCTCGATCGAAACGATGACGGGCGATCCGTTCGCGAGCGCGACCGACCTGCCGATGCTCCTCGCGGTCGTGACGATCATCGTGCTGATCGTCGTGATCGGGAACCTGCTCGTCGACACGCTCTACGCCGTCGTCGACCCGCGGACCGGAGCGGCCGATCGCCCCGGACGCACGAAGGAGATCGCGGCCGGCGTCATGTGACGTGCTCCCGCCGCCGCCTCGCGGGCGGCGGCGGGAGCCTGTCGCCCCTCGACAGGACCTAGTTGAACGGGTGCACGAGCGGGTTCATGCTCGCGTAGAGCCCGTTCGGGTTCGGGTACCAGAGCCACACGTGGAGCGTGACCAGGTTCGGGTGCCAGAACGTGAACTTCGCGCCGGAGCCGGGAGCGGTCGTAGCGCACGCGTCCTGTGACGCCGCCGCGACGAAGGTGCCGTCCGCGTAGTGGCACGCGGCCGGGAACGCGCCGTACTTCGCGCCCGGGAGCGGTGCGGTCTTCGGCTTCGCGGTGAAGACCCACTCGAGCGCGGCGAGCTGGTACGACGTGCCGGTCTTCTCGTAGACCAGGATCGGAGGCTTCGCAGGGTCGAACCCCGTGATCTTCCCGTTCAGGAAGTGGTAGCCCATGTCCGGGATCATCTTCGTGATGATCGAGTAGCCGGCCGCCTTCGCGGCGTTCAGGTTGGTGACATATTTCGCGGTCGAGATCCGCGCCTTCGAGAGCGCGTTCGCGAGCACCGGGCTCGTGGCCTGCATCTTCATGCCTTTCATGCCGGCCATCGAATGCGCCGGCGTCACGGCCGTGGGCCGGCGTGCGCCTGCCGACGCCCACGTGGCCGCGGTTCCGACGGCGACCGCGAGCACCGCGAGCGTGACGAGCAATGTCTTCGGCATCTCTTTTCTCCTCAGTTGCTGGACGCCCTCGACGCTACGGCGACCCCTTTGCGGCCACATGGGCAGCGCTGCCCATGTTTTGCCCCGTGGCTACCCGTTTGTCGGGCAGTAACGTCTCGCCGATGCAACTCGTCGAGCGACTGAGGCTGATCGGAGCCGATCCGGAGGACGACGAGGACCTGCGCGCCCGCAAGGCGCTGCTCGTCCTGATCTCGGTGTTGATCCTCCCGGTCGCCGGGCTCTGGGCCGCGTTCTACCTCTTGTTCCGTTCGCCGGTCGGGTGGGCGCCGGTCGCGTACTTCTGCGTGCTGGCCGGAGCGATCGTCGTGTTCTCGCGGACCCGCA
>Ga0207674_10006569_pt1 | contig 13673 bp, 13 predicted proteins | sample KBSCornC72_FD_184303 | JGI IMG/M metagenome (GOLD analysis project Ga0207674, IMG submission 184303) | Corn rhizosphere microbial communities from Kellogg Biological Station, Michigan, USA - KBS Corn C7-2 (SPAdes) (version 2) | ecosystem: Host-associated > Plants > Roots > Rhizosphere > Soil ... | reverse complement strand
TACCATCGGCTGCCGCAGGCGATCTCCGAGCATCCGCTCGGGGCACGCTTCGGCCGCAAGCGCATGGTCAAGCTGGCGGGCCTGGTCTCGCGCAACATCTCGGGCTGGGCCACCAATGTCTCGCTCGGGTTCATGCTTGGGCTTGCGCCGGTGATCGGCATCTTTCTCGGCTTGCCGCTCGACGTGCGGCACGTCACGCTCTCCACCGGTACACTTGCGCTTGCCTGCGCAGGGCTCGGAGCCGACTGGTTCCGCGGCGGTTGGTTCCTGTGGGCACTCGCGGGCATCGGCACGATGTTCGTGCTGAATCTCGGCGTGAGCTTCATGCTGGCGCTGTACACGGCATCGCGCGCCTACGACCTGCCCGGCAGCTTCATGCTCGATTTCGCTCGGGCGGTCGGGCGGCGCTTCGCGCGCTCGCCCGGTGACTTCGTGCTGCCGCCCGGCAAAGACGCCGTTGCGCGCGAACATTGACATTCGTGCATACGACACCGCGAACACCGTCTACACTGTCGTCCGCAACATGCCCCACCACTAAAAACTACGGAGACCTCCGAATGAGAAAGTCAATCCATGCCGCGCTGTTGCTCATGACCTGCGCGGGCCTGCTGGCCGGCAACGCAGGCGCACAGCAAACGGGGACGCTGAAGACCATCACCGACACCAAGACCATTCGCATGGGCTATCTGCGGGAATCGGTGCCGTTCTCGTTCGTCGACCAAAACGGCGACCCGCAAGGCTATTCGATCGAGTTGTGCAAGCGCGTGGCGGCCGGTGTACAGCAGCAGCTCAACCTGCCCGATATCGCGATCAAATGGATTCCCGTGACACTAGCCAACCGCTTCGACCTGGTCTCCTCCGGCGGCATCGACCTCGAGTGCGGGACCAGCACGAACTCGCTTTCGCGTCAGAAGCAAGTGGACTTCAGCGTGATGACGTGGGTCGACGGCGGCAACTTCGTCGTCAAGGCCGGCCAACCGCATCATAGCCTCGCCGATCTAGCCGGCAAGAAGATCGCCGTGGTCGGGGGCACGACGACTGAATCGGGGCTGCGCGCCGCGCTAAAGAAGGGCTACGTCAACGCCGAGGTTGTCCCGGTATCGCAACATCTGAACGGGCTCAACGCGCTGCAAAAGGGTGAGGTCGACGCGTATGCGTCGGACCAGACTGTGCTGATCGGCCTGGCGCTCGCTATACGCGATCAGATGCGACTCGACGTCGGCGAACAGAATTTCTCGTACGAACCGTATGGGCTGGTGCTTCGCCGCAACGATGCGGACTTCAAGCAAGCCGTGAATGCGGTGCTAGCGCGGCTCTACCGGTCGGACGAGATCGTGCAGATCTACAAGCGCTGGTTTGGAGGCCTCGGTGAGCCGGCGCCGGGGCTGGTGATGATGTTCGGGTTGAATGGGTTGCCCGAATGAAGCCGTGATTGGTGGTTGGTGATTGGTCATTTGGGAACGGCGGAAGGTCACCGGTTTAGCCTTGTCAATCACTAGTCACCGTTCCCCAATCACTCAACGGCCTTCGGCCACCGCGTGATAGGTTGGCTCGCATGGCACGTCGAAACACGCCTCGTGGCACGCAGAATGGTAGTCTGCCACCGGCCCGCCACGTCGCCCAAGAAGCCGCCCGCTTGCTCGCGGCAGGTCAAGCCCGACGAGCACTCGAGATTGCGCGGCGGAGCATCGCCGCCGATGTCAACAGCGCGGAGCTTTGTCTCGTCGCCGGCGTTTGCGCCGCCAGTCTCGGCGACGACGACCAGGCGCAGCGATGGTGGCGCGACGCGATCGCGCTCGATCCGGGATCGGCGCAGGCGCACTTCAACCTCGGGCGGCTGCACTCGCAGCGCAAGAACTACGCCGAAGCCGAGCGATGTTACCGTGAAGCGATAGCGCTGCAGCCGAGCAACGCAGGGGCGCACGGCAACCTCGCCAGCCTGCTGCTGCGACGGCACGCCTACGCCGAAGCCGAGCAGAGCTACCGCGCAGCGCTGGATCTCGATCCACACAACGCAGATTTGCACGCGAACTTCGGCGCGATGCTGGCGGCACGAAAGCGGGACGACGACGCCGAGTCGCACTATCGTCAGGCGATTGCGCTCGACCCGCACAACGCGCAGGCGTATTCGAACCTCGGTGCTTTGCTCGCGAGTCGCAAACGTTACGACGAAGCCGAGGAAAGCTATCGCCACGCTCTGGCGCTGGAGCCGAGTCATGCTGGTGCGCATACGAATTTTGGACTGCTGCTCGCGGCTCGCAAGCAACCCGGTGAGGCTGAGCGCATGTACCGGCGCGCGATCGAGCTGGCTCCCGCGAGGGCAGATGCCTATACGAATCTCGGCCTGCTGCTGGATGCTTGCGACCGCAACGAAGAGGCTGAGCGGTCGCATCGGCAAGCGCTCGCGCTGGACCCGGAATCCGGCGCGATCTGGACTAATCTCGCGAATCTGCTGGTCAAGCTCGGGCGCGCCGACGAGGCCGAGCAGAGCTACAGGCGAGCGATGGCGTTCGATCCCACGAGCCCGATCGCACGAACCAACCTCGGTGCGCTGCTCGCCGACAGCGGGCGCGCGGAGGAGGCGGAGGCGGCCTTCCGCAACGCGATCACGCTGGCGCCCGACTATCCGCGCGCGCAGCTCAATCTCGGCTACTTGCTGCTCGCGCAGGGACGATTCGCCGAAGGCTGGCGACTGCACGAGTTGCGCTATCACGATGACCTCGCCGATCGCGCAACGCATCCGCCCCGTCTGCCGTTTCCGCAATGGCAAGGCGAATCGCTCAACGGCAAGTCGTTGCTGATCTGGCCCGAGCAAGGCTTCGGCGACGAGATCCAGTTCTGTCGGTTCGCGCCGCTGCTGAAGCAGCGCGGCGCACGAGAGCTGACGCTGGTCTGCAAGCCGCCGCTCGAAGGTCTGATGAGAACGCTCGACGGCGTCGATCGCGTGGTGAACCTCGACGATGCCGCGGTCGCGGTGCCGCCGCACGACTACTGGACGTTTCCGCTCAGCCTGCCGTTCCGCTTGGGCGTCGAGCTCGACACGATCCCCGCTGGCACGCCGTACCTGCACGCATTGCCCGATCGTGTCGCGAAGTGGGCGCCGCGCCTCCCTCGAGACGGCTTACGCGTCGGACTGATATGGCGGGGCAATCACCGCAATCCCAACGACGCGGATCGCTCACTTCCGGGTCTGTCCGTGCTGGCTCCGCTCTGGTCGGTGCCGGGCGTGCAGTTCGTCAGTCTGCAGAAGGGTCCGGCGGAAAATCAGGCGCGCGAACCTCCGGCCGACCAGCCTCTCGTGCATCTCGGTTCGGACATCGCCGACTTCGCAGACGCAGCGGCGATTGTGCATCAGCTCGATCTGCTGATCTGCGTGGACACCGCCTTTGCTCATCTCGCCGGAGCGCTGGCGAAGCCATGCTGGGTGTTGCTCCCCACGCACAAGACAGATTGGCGCTGGCTGCAACAGCGCACGGATTCGCCATGGTATTCAACACTGCGGTTGTTCAGGCAGCGCAAGCGCGGAGAGTGGCAGCCCGTGATCGGTGAGATCGCAGGTGCGCTGCGTGATCTGGCTGACTCGCGTTGCACGCCGTCGCACACGGGCTGAGACAGACGAAGCCAGGGCCGTCTCCATCCGACCACATAACGTTCTGCATATTGCGCAGCGAGCCCGTGTCCGTCTAAGGTGCGAACTTGCGCGGCAGGCTCTGCCTGAGCGATGCCGGCCGCAGGTCAGGAGGATGTCATGGCTCACCCGTTCGATCCCGGCTGTTTCGAGGAGCCGTTCAGCACCTTGGCCGCCGAGTATCCCGCTGAGGACGTCTATCCGGCGAGCCAGTTCCGCGTGGAGTGGGGTCCGATCTTTCATCGCGGCCGGCTGGACGGCTCGGCGCGCATGCTCGTGATCGGGCAGGATCCCGCGCAGCACGAGACCGTCATTCGTCGAATCCTGGTCGGCGAGGCGGGTCGGCGCATCCAGGGCTTCCTCGCAAAGCTCGGTATCACGCGCAGCTATGTGTTCATCAACACCTACCTGTACAGCGTGTATGGCAGCGTCCGGGCGAAGACGCGCAGGGATCCGCGTCTGCTCGCCTACCGCCACCGCTGGCTGGACGCGCTGCTTCTCGGCCAGAGGGTCGAAGGCGTGATCGCGCTTGGAACGGCGGCGGACGAGGCCTGGCAGTTCTGGAAGGCGACACCGGCTGGCCAATCGTTCAGCGTCGCGTATGCGGCCGTGGGCCACCCCACCTATCCGGAGAGCTTCTCTAAAGGCGACAAGACCAAGCGCGCCGCGGCTACCACGAAACTGCTGCAGGGCTGGAATGCTGGGTTGCAGGCGCTGGCATCGCATATCGTCCATCCCGACGTACCGACGCCGCTCGTGCTGTACGGAGACACCTGGGCGGAAGGCGACCGGGTGGCGATTCCGGAGTTCGACTTCCCCGCCGGCCTGCCCAGCTGGATGCATGAGCAGGACGGCTGGGCCAAGCGCACCGGCAGCGATGAGGTCGCCAAGCGCCGCAACATCACGATCAACGTACCGAAGGGGATCGTTGCATGAGCAAGCCTGAACGTCACTGGTATCCGCTCACGGCCACCAGGCAGCCGGCGATGCGCCGGGTCGTACGCCCGGTGGTCCGGAAGGCAGCGTCGATCCCTGTGGATCCGCACGTCGGCCCCAAGCTCGCGCTGAGCGGTCGGGTCGTCACCATGGACGATGCATTCACGGTCAGGCCCAACGCGGTGGTCTACATCGACGGCGGAGGCATCGTGGCGATCAAGGACCGCGCTGAGCCCGTGCCGTCCGGCTTCGAGGGCGTAACACGAGTCGACAGCGGCGGTACGCTGTTCCCCGGATTGATCGAGCTGCACAATCACCTCAGCTACAACGCCCTGCCGTTGTGGAGCCCGGTGCCGAAGTTGTTTCAGCACCGCGGCCAGTGGCCCGATCACCCTGACTACCGCAGGCTGATCAGCGGCCCGATGAGCGTCGTGGGCGGGTACCGGGATGCCAACGGCAAGGCCGCGCTCCTCGCTCCGCTGGTCCGGTATGTCGAATGCAAGTGTCTGCTGGGCGGCGTCACCACGAGCCAGGGCATCATGCTCAACAGCAACGCCGGCGTCCAGCGTTTTTACCGCGGCGTCGTCCGCAACGTCGAACAGACCGACGACCTGGATCTGTCCGAGGCCCAGGGGCGTATCCCGGACATCGACGCCAAGGACGCGCGCGCGTTCCTGACCCGCCTCGAGCGGGAGGACAGCTGCTACCTCCTGCATCTGAGCGAGGGCGTGACCCGGCCGGGACAGGTGGACTCGGTCGCGCGCCGGCATTTCCTGGCGCTCGAGGTCGCGCCGGACGAGTGGGCGATCAACGACCGCTTCACAGGCATTCACGCGGCCGGTCTGCTTGCCGAGGACTTCGACGTACTGGCCCAGCGAGGCGGCTCGATGGTGTGGTCGCCGCTGAGCAATCTGCTGCTGTACGGCGGCACGGCACGGGTCGACGCGGCGAAGCGGGCCGGCGTGCGCATCGCGCTGGGCAGCGACTGGTCGCCGTCGGGCAGCAAGAATCTGCTCGGCGAGCTGAAAGTCGCCTGGCTCTACTCTCAGCATATGCTGGACAGTGTCTTCAGCGCGCGCGACATCGTGTCGATGGCCACGCGGCAGGCGGCGGCGATTCTCAAGTGGGAGGCCGCACTCGGAACGCTGGAGACCGGCAAGCGCGCCGATCTCATGGTGATCGAAGGAACCAAGGGCGACCCCTACGAGGCGCTCATCAAGGCCAAGGAGACCTCGATCCGGCTCGTCATGATCAACGGCATCGCACGCTACGGGACACCCGGGATGATGAAGGCGCTCGGTCAGGTCGGGGAGACGCTCCGCGTGGGAGGAAGATCGCGCTGCCTCTTCCTCCAACAGCAGAGCGGCGACCCCGATGTGGCGAGTGTGTCGCTGGGCGCGGCGCGCACAGCGCTGCGCAAAGCGTTCCGTGATCTGCCCAGGCTCGCAGCCGAGCTGGAAAAGCCGAAACCCAAGCGTGCCGCACCGGGCCAGCCCGAACCGGTCGTATGGTCGCTGGCGTTGGACGAGATCCAGCCGACCGGGATGGACCAACGCCCCCGCTTACCATTCAGCGGCCCGCGTGATTTCACCGGGCCCGAGGTCAAAGCGCTGCACGCGGCGGCACCGTTGTCGTCGATTCTCCAGCCGATCGAGCTCGACCCGCTCACCGTGGCGGACGATCAAGACTTCCTCGAGGACATTAAAAACCAGCAGAACGTACCCGAGGCAATACGGACGGGGCTGGCGAAGCTCTATTAGCAAAGGACGCAGGCAGCTAGGGCTTATTTCTTCGGGGTATAGCTGAACTTTTGGCCGCCAATGCTGGCTTCATACATGAGGCCGCCCTTTGCGACCGTGAAAACCGCCATACCGTTCGAGTAGCCGGCGGCGGTAGTAGCTTCTTTCTGCGTGGTGCTCGCGCCCGCAGTCGTTCCCGTCGTGCCCGCTTGCGCCGAGGCACCCGCTGTGATCGCCACGGCGCTCGCCTGCGCACCGAACTCAAAGTTGCCGCTGGTGAACGCGTCGAACGCGCGCTTGTCCTCGAAGAAAATGATCTCGCTGTAGGCTTGACCACCTAGCTGCAAGCCGATCGTGAGCTGAGTCATCGCCGTGTCGCCGACGTACTTGCCGCCCGCAAACACCTTACCCTTGCCATGCGCGCCACCGATACCTATGCCGCCTTTGCCGATGGTGGGAAACACGGCGTAGCCATAGCATTTGTCGAACAACGCTCCGCTCTGACCCGCCTCGCGGAACACCTTGACCGTATCCGCGATGCTATCGGCAAAAGCTTGCGCACACGTAAAGATCAGCAAGAACGACACGAGAAGATTCCGCAGTTGTGCGTGCATGGTTGCCCTCCTTTGGCAATCGGTTTCTAGAGGATGCTCAAGGCCGTCGCTTGGCCACATGCCTTGGTTGCAAAGGAATGGTACTGCCTGTGGCATAGCGGCTGTTGATAAGGTCAAGCGAGCGGCTGAACGATGATTCGCTTTCGACTGGCTCAAACCGGCTATGAGCTGTCCTCCGAGCACGTTGCCGTAAAGCGGTCGTTCAGAGGCGCGATGGACTGTGCGACTCGAGCGGTGTCGGTACGCAGAGCCCTGGGACTATTTCATACCAAGAAATAACGCCGTTGAATGCGATTCTCATGATTCCCTCTCAACCCACGTGACAGGTGCAGAATCAACGCGCAAAGGACCCATTTGCATTCTTTTACGAGTTTACTCGCCTAACTCGCGGGCGAGTCTCATGCTCATGAAGCAGCCTGCGCCCGCGTCTTTGCGACATATACCGGCGCTTTCACGTGCTTCGTCTGCCGCCGCCAGAGCGCCGGAGGCTTGCCCACCAATCGCTTGAACGCCCGCGCGAACGCCGCTTCGGATTCGTAGCCAACCTCCTGCGCTATCGATGCGACGGTGGCCGTCGTGTCGCGCAGGAGCGCAGCCCCGACCTGCATGCGCCAATTGGCGAGGTACTGCATGGGCGCCTGTCCAATCACGTCGGCGAAGCGCTCGTGCAGCGCCGAGCGCGATAGTCCGATCCGCCGCCCTAGCTCGTCCACTGTCCACGCGGCCGCTGGCGCGCCGTGCATGAGGGCAAGCGCGCGTCCCACGAAATGATCCTTCAGGCCCGCGAGCCAGCCACGGCTGTCCGCGGGCAGCGTATCGATGTAGCGACGCACGGCGTCGATGAACATCATCTCGCTCAGGCGTTCGAGCATCGCATCGCCGCCGGGTCGCCTGTTCTTGGATTCCGCCGCGGCCCGGCGCATGAATTGCGCGATCCAGTCCTGACCATGGTTAGCCCGTACATGCATGAGTCGGGGTAGCGCCGCGACCAGTGGATTAAAGGGGCGCAGATCGCAACCCAGGAAGCCGCATACCAGCGTCGTGTCGCAAGGCTCATCGGGAGTCGTCCCCAGGCGGACCTCCCGCGCGTCGAGATGCAGGATAAAAGGGACCCGTTCCTGTTGGCGCGCGAAATAGCCGGCCGCGTCCGAGGGCGCTCGCATGCCGGGCTCGCTCGATATGACGTGGGGGTCGCCGTGTGGAAAGAGGACGATATCGCCGGTCTCCAAGCGTACCGGCGCTTCGCCCACCACCGCGCCCCAGCAGGTGCCGGAGTTGACAACGTGGTACTCCATCACGTGCTCCGAATCCGGCATGACGGCCGCTGTGATCTCGCGCGAAGGAGGCGCTTCGGCAACCCAGTCGCGACTTCCGCTAACGTGATAGTAAAGCACTCCTCGCAGGCGCACGCTGCGCAGGACGTCGGAGAGGATGTCGTGGCTCATGGCGGATGCGCGATCAAGTTCTCCGGATTCATGACAGGCCTCGCACCTGTCGACCCTGCCAATCGAGGACATGCGATCAATTGTCGGCGACTCCTGGTAGGGCGCCGCGGCGCAGCTTGCGACATATTGTAGCCCGCCATCTGTAGCCTGCCATGCGCCACGGCAACGGTGCGAGCGGCGCTGTCATCGGACCGACACCTTGCAGGTCTTGGGCGCGCACTTGGGGCCGTCGTGGTCTCATGTCGGCCGACTTATTCACGCTCATCTCGAAAAGGAGAAATCGATCATGGACATTGGCCCATCTGACACCGAAGCCGTCGTTCGCAATCACTTGCAGGCCTTTCTGGACCAGAAGGGCATTGCCGCGATCGTCAGAGACTATGACGACGACGCGCGTTTCATCAGTGAAAGCAGAACGTATCACGGCCGACGGGAGATCAGCGACTTCTTCGAAGACTTCATGGCCTCGCTTCCGCCGCAAGCCATTAACCGCTTCTCACTGAGAAGCCTGCGCGTCGCGGGCAACGTGGCATACATCACCTGGAGCGTGGGCCACGAGATACCCCTGGGTACGGACACCTTCGTGGTGAGCAATGGCAAGATCGTTTCGCAAACTTTCGCGATGTACACAGCGCCGTCACTATAGCGGCAGCGTGACTGCCGTGTCGACGATATCGCGCACCTCGGCGGTGTCCCGCCGCGGTGCGTCCAACCAAAGGATGCTGCAATGTGCGCAGTTCTCTCCTTCGTATGGCCTGGTCGCGTACGGCGTTTGCCTGGCGGCCTTCTCTACCTGATCGGATTCAGCGGCCGCCGCGCAGCTTCTTTGGGCCGTGTTCTGGCTCGGATGGGTGTTGATGAGACGTTGTGTGCTCGCTAACGCGTAGCTGGTTTGGTCGATGAGTGGTAGCGACGAATCCATCCGCGTGCTGGCCTCGAGCCGGACGAGCCCGGCCCGCAGAAAGTGCGCGTAGCTTGACGCGCGTTAGAATGCGCACGACCGACAACAAGGCAAGACCGCCATGCAAACGACCGAAGCAGCAAAAGCAGTCATGGAGTCCTCATGCGACATCTTCGTCCTGGGCGGTGGCCCGGCGGGCTCCACCATCGCGGCATTGCTCGCCGAGCGTGGATGGGACGTGGTCATCGTGGAAAAGGAATGTCATCCGCGCTTCCATATCGGGGAATCGCTGCTGCCGCTGAATATGCCAATGCTGGAGCGCCTCGGCGTCTACGACGAAGTCAAGCGCATCGGCATGCCCAAGTATGGTGCCGAGTTCAATTCGCCCGAGCACGAATCTTCAGTCACGTTCGACTTCAGCAAGGCCTGGGACAGGACTTATCCGTCCGCTTTCGAAGTCAGACGCTCCCAGTTCGACGAAATCCTGTTTCGCAATGCCGCGCGCAAAGGTGCGCACACGATCGAAAGCTGTCGAGTCACGAAAGTCGAGTTTCCTGAAGGTGATGAGGTGCGCATCCAGGCCCGAACCGGCGATGGCGAGCGCACCTGGCGCGCAAAGTTCTTTGTCGACGCTTCCGGGCGCGACACGTTTCTCGCGAACCGCTTTGGCATCAAGCGCCGCAATCGCTATCACAACAGTGCGGCCATGTACGGCCATTTCACCGGCGCACAGCGCCTCCCGGGTAAGGCCGCTGGCAACATCAGCATGTTCTGGTTCGACCACGGCTGGTTCTGGTTCATTCCGCTGGCCGACGGCACGACCAGCGTCGGAGCGGTGTGCTGGCCGTATTACATGAGGTCCAGAAAGACCGATCCGACCACCTTCTTCATGAACACCATCGCGATGGCGCCGAAGCTGCAAGAGCGACTGCGCGAGGCAAAGCTGACGCACGATGTCACTGCGACCGGGAACTTTTCCTATCGTGCAACCCGCATGCACGGCGACCGCTACATCCTCATCGGGGACGCATTCGCTTTCATCGACCCGGTCTTCTCGTCGGGCGTGATGCTCGGGATGAACAGCGCCTTCCTGGGTGCCGAAGTGGTCGACGCGAGTTTGCGAGATCCCGCTCGCGCGCGAGCTCTGCTCTGCAAATTCGATCGCAACGTACGTTCGGGCGTGGACAATTTCTCCTGGTTCATCTATCGCATGACACATCCTACGATCCGCGGCTTGTTCATGGGGCCACGCAATGTGCTGCGCATGCAGGAGGCGGTGCTGTCGCTGCTCGCCGGCGATCTCTTTCGTGGCACACCGATCCACTGGAGCTTGCGAGCGTTCAAGGGCCTGTACTACGCCATCAATCTGCTTCATCCTCGGCGCACATTACTCGCGTGGCGTCATCGGAAGCGTACTTTGCGAGAGCGGTTACCGGAAACCGCTATGTCCTGATGCGGCCGTTCGGCTCGAGATCGATGCTCGCGTGATCCCTCCATGGAGGACTGCGCAAGCGAGACCTTGCTGTCTGGGGATCGGCCAGAATGAGCGAACTCCTCGCGCATCGTGCAGGGAAGCTCTGAGTCGATCAGAGCTTTCGTAGACGCGATCTAGTATTTCCCTGCAATGTAAGCTGACCAAGCCTGCGTAAAACCGATCAGGTTGAGCCGGCCTAAATGCGTAGAATCAGCGTTGACGAATGCCATAGCAAAGTCCGGCAACCCGGCGATATCGTCCCAAGTCACGTAGCCCTTGCCGGATCGTGGGAGCAACGCAAAGGCCGCTACGCCAGCTAGCAATCTCACGAGTCTATTCAGCGATATCTCCCTGGGAGTCGCACTTAGTCTGGCTCGAGCCCCTCTTTTTCAAGCTGCTCCAGGAGTTCCGAGCGTCTGCTTTTGGCTACTACGTATAGCTGTTGTCGGGCGATACCGTACCGCCGCGCTTTTTGAAAGCACCGGTGGGTTGCAATTTTGCTCGCATTGCTGGTACGTGTCCGGCGGTGACCGCTCTCACCGAATTCTGACCATCGCGACGAAATTCAGCGGACGGCGGCTTATCAAGTACAACAGTCAATGGGCCAGAAAATCGCCACAGGCAGGTTTGGGTCGATGCCGGCAGTCGGCTCACGGTCATCGACGATCAGGATCGTGGCTTTCGGACTCATGCGCTTGCCTCTTTGCTGCGGGTGGAAAAAAGCCGCAGATCGCAAGTCGACCGTTCGGACCATACAACTAACTGCGTTTGCGGCCTGAATGGGTCATTGGCGTGGAAACACATGAAACAAGAAGTCACGCTGAGCGAAATCGGCGTGATACATACCTTCAATAGACTGCACGGCAAACGTCAGCCCCACCAGTCGGGGCAGCGAAAAAGGCGCGCGATGGATACCCACAACGACCCGATGAAGATCAACCAAGCCGCGCCCCGGTTCGCGGAGCGGCTTAGATGGCTGTCGCGGAACAAAGCCAGGGACGTTCAACAGGCCAGGAAGAAGAGGCAGAAGCGATGAACACAACAGGCACGATTCAAGAACCGTTACGCTCACTGATCTACCGCGTCGCTGTGTTCCTCTACGGGGTAGCGGCCTACGTGATCGGGGTGGGTGCGTTGCTCGCTGTCATCCTAATCATGTTGGGCGTCTTTCACTTCACCGGCGGACCGCTGGGAGAGTTAGGATTGGGCGGCGGACTCGCCCTTGATTTCCTGCTTCTCGTCGCGTTCGCGCTCCAGCACAGCGTGATGGCTCGCCCGGGCTTCAAAGCGCGCTGGACGCGCATCATCCCCGCCGCCGCTGAGCGCTCGACGTACGTGCTGGCGACGGGGTTGGTCCTTGCCCCGCTGCTAGCGCTCTGGCAGCCCATGCCGCTGATCGTTTGGTCGGTAGAGGTATCCCTACTGCGCTGGTCTCTGCTCGGCGTGGCTCTGGCCGGTTGGGCCTACTTGCTCGCGGCCAGTTTTGCGATTAATCACTTCGAGCTCTTCGGCTTGCAGCAGGTCTATCAGGCCCTCCGCGGGCGCCCGCTAGCCCGAGTTCCATTCCGGGAGCGTTGGATGTACCGCTTCGATCGCCACCCGATCATGACGGGGATCTTGATCGGTATATGGGTCACGCCGACCATGACGCTGGATCATCTGCTGTTTGCAGCCGGCTTCACCGTTTACGTCTGGATTGGCGTCCTTTTCGAGGAACGCTCGCTTCAGCGGCAATGGGGACGACTGTACGAGGAGTATCGTGAGCGCACCGGGACAATCGTACCCACGTTCACGGGTCGGCGTTCGAAGCCGGCACTCGGCGCGGCCGCCACCTCGACGCGCGCGGAGGAGTCGTCGTGAACGCGGAGCTCGACAACGCTCGCGCTATCCAGATGTGGAACAGCACGCTGCGAAAAGTTTTCGAGGTACGAGCACCTGCTGGTGCGGGGAGCGATCTCCCACATTGCTGCACTACGGCTAGATATCAAAAGTCGTCGAGTAAAATTCGCACTCGGCCGGAGTCTTTCCGTTGAAGTGCGCTCGAAGACTGTAGATGAGTGCTAAAGCTGGCGTCGGGTCGGCGACTTCGTAGGTCGCTGACCGGCCACCAGCGGTCATTCATCGATAGTCCCCGAAAGCCGCCGTCCGGATGCGGCAGTACCATGCAAATCCCCCTACGCAGCTTCCGCTCTGGCTGAGCCCGTTTCAATCGTAACGTTAATCCCATCACCGCAGGCCCCATAGTTGCTGCCCAGGAACCTGATCTTGGTTCGCATCCTCCGTAGGTGCCCATGGTTTCTCCGGACGGTAACGTCACAAGCTGCCATGAAAATTGGTCAGGAGCGCCGTTTCGACGTTCGACGCACGCTCTCGCGTGCCGTTGATCAGTGACCACCGAATCAACAAGAACGTGGCGTCAAAGCGACGCCAGAACATTCTATCTACTCGTCATGCATACACGTAAAGAGGATATTCTATGGACAAGTTAGCCCTGATCAGAACTCTCGTTCCCGTTGCACTCTTGGCGGGTTGCGCCGCTTCAGGTCCTGTGCCTATGGGCAAAGATACGTACATGCTTTCCAATACTGGTGCGTGGAGTTGGTCTTCAGGGGCCGGTCTCAAAGGCGATTTGCTTCGTGAAGCCGACGCTTTTTGCAAGAAGCAAGACAAGCAGCTCATGCCAATAAATACAGCCCAAAAGGACGGAGGGTTTTCGAATTTTGCACAAGCCGAGCTGCAGTTTCGCTGCCTGGCCGAGAATGATCCGGAGCTGACGCGTCCGACGCTTGAGGCTACGCCGAACGTGCGCATTGAGAACAGAATCAAGTAGGCGCCATATTTGGCCGCGCGCAGTCCACTGAAGAAGCGGCAGTTTGACCGTCTCGATCCTGCCAGCACCACAATTTCATGCGAACCGACGTTCCCGCATCTGTAAA
>Ga0207674_10006565_pt1 | contig 13683 bp, 16 predicted proteins | sample KBSCornC72_FD_184303 | JGI IMG/M metagenome (GOLD analysis project Ga0207674, IMG submission 184303) | Corn rhizosphere microbial communities from Kellogg Biological Station, Michigan, USA - KBS Corn C7-2 (SPAdes) (version 2) | ecosystem: Host-associated > Plants > Roots > Rhizosphere > Soil ... | reverse complement strand
ACGGAGAGCGCGCGATTCTGGTGGACGGTGATCCCGCCGAAGAACTGCCGCTCGCGCTCGCGGTTGGCGGCCTTGCCGACGACGGGCGGGTTGTGGTTGTCCTGCATCGAGACGTGTTCGTCGTAGAGCTCATCGATCGCGTCGAGGATACGGTTGGATTCGACGTAGTGGACGAGCCGGTGCACCTGCTCTCTCGTGGTCATGGGATGGAGTCTCATGGTGAGGGTCTGAAATACATCAGGGCAATAGTTATCAGGAACAGTATTTGATGTGCCCCCGAGGGTCTGGCGAGACGGGCTGCTAGGTCATCGCGGGCTGACGGGGGACGACGCTGCGGGCGGCGCCACGATGGGCGTTGCCGGCGCGGATGGTGTCGAGCATGGCGATGAGCTGCTCCAGCTCGGTGTCGTCCAGTGCGTCGACGGCCTCGGCGTCGCTCGCGTCGACGAGCGGGTCGAGCTTGTCGAGAAGCCGGCGGCCGGCGGCGGTCACGTAGCAGATGACCTGGCGCCGGTCGGGGGCGGCGCGCTCGCGCGAGATGAGCCCCGACTCCTCGAGCTTGTCGAGCAGCCGAGTGATCGTCGTCCCTTCCTCGATCATCCGCTCGCGCACGGCGAGCGTGGGAATGCCGGGCGCACCGGCACCGCGGATGATCCGCAGCGCGTTGTACTGCGCGAGGCTCAACCCCGACGGCTCGACGACGCGCGCCACGGCTCGGCTGACGACGGATGCGGTCCGCAGCAGGGCGATGGTCGCCTCCTGCCCGCGGGAGCGGAACGGCTTGCGCTGCTTGAGCTCGGACTGGATTCGGGAGCGTCGCATGGCATCGGTGCTGGGATGACTGTTGCCATGATAAGTATATGGGCGGGAGAGTGCAAGGGTGGGTTCCGGGGATACGGTTGTACGGGGATACGGGGATACGGAAGTGCGAACGGCCTCGGGAGGCGAGTGCTTCCCGAGGCCGTGTCGTTCCGTATCCCCGTATCTCCGTATCCCCCCATCCCCGCGTCTTACTGTCCCTTCTCCACCCGTCGCTCCGTCACCCGCCCCTTCGACGTCGTCCCCTGCACGTCGCCGGCGACGTCCTCCATCAGCACGCGGCCGTCGTTGGTGTGCACGGTGCCGCGCACGTAGCTCTGGCGCAGGGTGACGTCGCCGCGCTTGGTCTCGAGCTTGACGGCGCCGGAGAGGTGGTCGAGCTGGAGCGATCCGGACTCGGTGGTGCCGGAGACGAATCCGTCTACCCCCGCAATCTCGACGGGACCGCCGGCCGAGGTGAGGAGGATGTTGGTCTGGGTCGGGACGTCGACCTGGATCTCGAGGTTGGCGAGCTCGCGCGGCGTGCGCGAGCGGCCGGTGCGGACGGAGATGGCGTTCCCCATCTGCGACACGGCGACGATGCAGTCCGCGCAGCGCTTGCCCTTGTCGGTCACTTGCACGCGCACGGCCTTCGTGTCGCCGCCGACGATGCGGACGCGTCCCCCTGCCTCGAGGCTGAGCGCGACGCCGGCGAGCCGCGCGACGGAGATGGTGGTGTCGAACGGGACGACGCTCGGCGCACTCGGCTCGGGAACGGTGGAGTTGACGGCGAGCTGCGCGAGCAAGGCGAAGTGAGAGAGGGCGAGAAGCATCGAGGTGGGCCTCCGAACCGTGTGCACGACATCAGGAGGTCAACTGAATGCCTCATTGTATGCACTCTACGCTTGCACCATGCTGCTTCTTCAGCACACGGTCGTCGGGCGCGAATGGGTTGTGGGTTCCAGTTGTCCGGGCTCACGCTGAGCCGGCTTCGAAGCGCTGGAACTTTCCGCGGCGCCGTGGCTAGTTGACGCATGCGTACGTCGTCGGCGGTCGCGCCGGCGTTCTTCATCCCCCGGCATGGCATGTGTCCCAGCTCCCATCGCGAGGAGGCCTCGCGAGACGGAGTCGTCACCACGTCGACGAGTGACTTCGAGCAGCTGACGATGCCGTACCTGGCAGACGTCGCCCGCTTCGCGCGCTCGCTCACGCGGGACGAGGTGCGGGCGGACGACCTGGTGCAGGACACCTATCTCCAGGCGATGCGCGGGTGGCACACGTTCCAGCCGGGATCGGATCCGCGGCGGTGGTTGTTCACGATCTGCCATCACATGTTCCTGCGCACGATCCGGCGCGAAGCCCGCTACGTGGACGCGCCGGAAGACGATCCGGAGCTGGACTCGATGGCGACGGCGAAGGCGCACTGGCGCGCGATGGACGCCGGAGTCGCGGACATCGTCGACCGGATGGATCTCGCCGACGCGATCGGCCGCGCGCTCGGTACGCTGCCGGAGCACTACCGCATCGTGGTCGTGCTGATCGACGTCGAGGGATACAGCTACGAGGACGCGGCGGAGATCCTGGACGTCGCCCTGGGGACGGTGCGCTCGCGGCTGTTCCGTGCGCGGCGGCTGCTCCAGGACATGTTGTTCGAATACGCGCGCGACGCGCACTTCGAGAAGGCCCGATGACGCATTCCCCTCAGGACGACGCCGCCACGCCCCACGTCGCGCACATCGACTGCGAGGCGACGATCCGGCGGCTCTGGGACTACCTCGACGGACGTCTCCCCGAGATGGCGCGCGCCGAGGTGGAGGCGCATCTCGCGACGTGCGCGTACTGCCCGCCGCACTTCGTCTTCGCGCGCACGATGCAGGGCGCGCTCGCGGCATCGACGCCGGCCGCGGCCGACACCGACGAGGATCGCCTCCGCGAACGCGTGCGCGCGGCACTCCGCCGACTCGCCGACGAGACGCGTTGAGCTGACGCTGGAACCATCGGGCGGCGAGCGCGCTATGCGCAGCGCTCGCTCCTCGTTCCCACAGCTCGATGATCCTCGCGTCGATCGACGTCACCGCAGGCCTGCTCGCCCATCCCGCCGCGGCCCTCCTCACCGTGTACGCGGGTGGCGTGGTCACGAGCCTGACGCCCTGTCTCTACCCGATGGTCCCGGTCACGGTGTCGATCGTGGCGGGGAGCCGAGGTGCCGCGCGACGTCGCACGCGGATGGGCCTCGCGGCTACGTACGTGGTCGGGCTGGCGAGCACGTACGCGGGGCTCGGTCTCGTCGCCGGACTGACGGGCACGTTGTTCGGCGCGATCAGCACGACGCCGTGGCTCCTGTTCGTGATGGCGAACGTGATGCTCGCCGCGTCGGCGATGATGGCCGATGTGCTCCCGGTCCCGATCCCACGACGCCTGCTCGACCGCTCGGCGACGATGGGCGAAGGAGGACGGTACGCCGGCGTCCTCGTGATGGGGATGGTGTCGGGGCTGGTGGCCGCGCCGTGCGGCGCGCCGGTGATGGCGGCGATCCTGACGTGGGTCGCCGCGACGAAGAGTGCGTGGCTCGGCTTCCTCTATCTGTTCGTGTTCTCGTTGGGCATGTCGTCGCTGCTGCTGACGTTCGCGTTCATCGCGGACACGTCGCTGCGACTGCCCCGCGCCGGCCCATGGATGCTCTGGGTCAAGCGCGCCGTCGCGATCATCCTGCTCGGCGTGGCCGAGTACTATCTCATCTCCATGGGGCAGGTTCTGCTATGAGCAAGCGTCTCTGTACGATCGTCGTCGTCTCCTCACTCGCCCTGCTCGCCCCGGCGCGTGCGCATGCCCAGGAGGCGGGGATCATGCTCGCCGCCTCCGCACCGGGCGCGCCGGTCGTGACGCTCGACGGACGCGAGGTCGATCTCTCGACGTACATCGGCAAGCGGCCGGTCGTGCTGGAGTTCTGGGCGACGTGGTGTCCGCTCTGCAAGCAGCTCGAGGGCCAGATGCAGGCCGCGCGTGAAAAGTACGCGGACCGCGTGACGTTCGTCTCGGTCGGCGTGCGCGACAATCAGACGGCCGAGAAGCAGCGGGCGTACGCGACCGAGAAGCACATCGGCGGCGAGCTCGTGTTCGACCGCGACGGGAAGGCCGTCGCCGCGTACAAGGTGCCGCACACGTCGTATGTCGTCGTGGTCGACCGGAGTGGGCACGTCGTGTACACGGGCGTGGGCACCGAGCAGAACATCGACGCCGCGATCGCGAAGGCGTTCGCGCCGGCGAACGCGATGCCGTACGACGGCAGGTGACGGCCCATGACACAATCTTCCGGAGACCGGATGGAAACGCTCGCGATCCTCGTCATGCTCGAGGCCAGACCGGGGAAGACCGAAGACCTCGAGGCATTGCTCAGGTCGGCGCTGCCGATAGCGGAGGCGGAGCCCGGCACGGTGAGCTGGTACGCGCTCAAGCTCGGCCCGCGCAGCTTCGGCATCTTCGACACGTTCGCCGATCAGGCGGGGCGCGAGGCGCATCTGAATGGAGCGATCGCGCAGGCGCTGTTCGCGCGTGCGGACGAGCTGCTCGCCGAGCCACCGATGGTGCTGAAGCCGGAGATTCTCGCCGGCAAGCCGCGTCAGCGCTGACGGTGCGCCGGTGAGCATGCATCCCGTCTACCGCGTCGTGCAGGCACGACCGCACGATCTCCCGCTGCTGCCGGCGATCGAGCTGGCGGCGGCGCGCATGCTCACCGGGCACGCGCCCGCGGCCGTGCTCAGCGAGACGACGACGCAGTTCCAGTTCCGCGAGGCGCGGCGGCACGGGCGGCTCTGGGTGGCGCTGGCCGATCAGGTGCCGGTCGGCTTCGCGCACGTCGTCGTGCGCGAGCCGGGTGTGGCGCATCTCGAGGAGCTCGACGTGCATCCGGAACACGGACGACGCGGACTCGGGCGCTGGCTCGTCGCGACGGTCTGCGCGTGGGCCGCCGAGCATGGGTACAGCGCCGTCACGCTCACCACCTTCCGGGACGTGCCGTGGAACAAGCCGTTTTACGAGCGGCTCGGATTCGAGGTGGTGCCGCCCGCCGAGATCAGCCCGGCGATGCTGTCCCTGGTGATCGAGGAATATCGTCGCGGGCTCGACCCGCAGCGGCGCGTCGTGATGCGACGGCCGTGCGACGTCGAGCACGCATCGAACCTGCATATGCGGCCGACGACCCTCGCCTCGCATCGCGCATCGTGCTCGCCCGCGATGCTGGCTCACGACGACGCCGCGTCATCCCATGCATTCTGCCTGCCCTCCCCAGCTCCGGATCGCGCGGCCCAGCCGTGACCTGACGGCCGCGACGGAGTTCTACACGCGCGCGCTCGGCCTGGACGTCCTCGGGACGTTCACCGATCACGACGGCTTCGACGGCGTGATGTTCGGCCACGAAGGCTGGCCGTATCATCTCGAGCTCACGCACCGGCGCCGTGCACCGATCGCGCCCTGTACGACGGACGAGGATCTGCTCGTGTTCTACCTCCCCGATCGCGTCGAGTGGCGCGCCGCGGTGAAGCGCGTCCGCGACCTCGGGGCGACGGAAGTGGAATCCTCGAATCCGTACTGGGCAGTACGTGGCGTGACGTTCCGCGATCCAGACGGGTATCGGTTCGTGCTCGAGAACGCCGCGTGGCCCTAGAGCTTGCGAAGAGCGCCGACGCGTGTACGCCGGCGCTCTTCGACTGGACGAGTCGCAGCTCAGAACGCCGCCAGGCCCTGCATGCCACTTGCCGGCGCGCCCGCCGGGACGTCGGTGTGTGCCGCCAGCGTGCCGTCGGCATTGATCGAGAAGGTGCCGATCGTGCCTGTGCCCGCCTCGAGCGTGTAGATGAAGCGGTTGCCCACGTGGTCGAGGTCGATCGGCACGGCACCCGCGCCCGACTGCGCATTCGGGGTGATCGACGTCAGGTGGCCCCCGGCGTCCACCGCGAAGCCCGCGAGCGTGGCGCTCGCCGAGTTCGTCGCGTAGGCGAAGCGCCCGTCGGCGGTGATCGTCACCCAGCACGGCGCGTTGCCACCCGTGCTGATCGATGCGGTGATCGGCGACAGCGTGTTGTTGGACGCGAGGGCATAGGACGTGACCGAGCCCTGCGTCTCGGAGACGATCGGCTGATTGAACGCCGTGATGTCGAAGCCGAACGACGCGCTTCCGTTGCCAGGCGAGACGACCGGGTCGCCGAGTCGCCCGTTCTCGCGGACGGGGAACACCTCGAGCCGGTTGCTCACGCGCTCGGCGACGATCAGGCGCCGGCCGTCCGGAGTGAAGCGGATCGCCGCGGCGCCGTTCGCGCCCGGCGCCAGCGCACGCGTCGTGTGCGGCAGCGCGATGAGCTGCGCACCACCACCGACGCGGAAGCCGCTCACCGTGTTGTCGCCGCTGTTGAGCACGTAGACCAGGTTGCCGTGCACCGCGATGCTGTTCGGCAGCGTGCCCCGCGACGACACATGGCTGACCCGCGTGAGCGCGCCATCCGGGGCGACGCGGAAGCTCGTGATGTCGTCGCTCCCCGCATCGACGGCGAACAGCGCCTCGTGTGTGGCGTTCACCACGACGGCGTACTGCGACGCCAGCGGATCCAGCGTGCCGCCGGTCCCGTTGCCACCCGTGGCGAAGCTGCCGAGCGGCGTGAGCGCACCATTCTCCGCCCGATGGAATGCGACGACCGCGTTGCCGCCGGCAGCGTTCGTCAGCGTGTAGACCGCGCCCGGCCCGTTGGAGTCGCCATTGCGCCGGTCGAGGGCGGGCGCGTTCGCGGCTGCCGAGCTGCTCGCTGCGTCGAGGGCGGATGGCGCGTTCGGCGCATCGGCGCACGCCGTGAGCGCGAGCGCGGTGGCACACAGTGCGGCGAACCAAACGGTCGCGGTGGACATGTCGCGTCTGGACTGCATGATCGTCGTGCTCCGATGGAGAGATGCCGCGCCGGCGCCGGCATCCGTGCCGGCCGCCAGGCGCGACGGTGTGCGGCATCTAGCCACGACACCGCGCAGAGTTCCAATCGCGCGAGTGCCGGGCGAGGTGTGAGAATCATGAGGGGAGAATCGTGAAGCCGAAGTCACCCGATGCGCCGGTCGTGCTCGGAGATCGGTGCGTCGTTGATGGCCGGCAAGCGGCGCGCCATCTGCGGTCGAATAAGCGGCGTCGTCGTCATCGGTCACGCGGTCGCGAGCGCGACTTCAGGGAACTCGCGGCGAGCCTTCGCGCTAGGTGTCGCTCGACGACGCTCGGCAGCGCGCCGGGCGCGATCGCGACGTGGAGGCTGTCGATGCTGGAAGTGAGGAGGGAGATCGCACCGCGCCGCTGGGCGCTGCTGCCACTGCGCGCCGTGGTGGGCTACGGCTTCCTGGCGCACGGGCTGGCCAAGTGGAATCGCGGGCCGGCCAACTTCGGCAAGCTGCTCCACGTGCTCGGCGTGCCGGCCCCCGTGCCCGCCGCATGGCTCGTCACCCTGTTGGAGATATTCGGTGGCCTCGCGATCCTCGCCGGCGTGCTCGTCGCCCTCGTGAGCATTCCGCTCATCGTGTCGATGCTCGTCGCCATGTTCACCGTGCACGTGCGCTACGGCTTCAGCTCCATCAACACCGTCGGCCTCACCCCGTCGGGTCCCGTCTTCGGGCCGCCGGGCTACGAGATCGACCTGTTGTACATCGCGTGTCTCATCGCGCTGGCGGTGCTCGGTCCGGGCCCGCTCTCACTCGGCGGATGGCTTCGCGAGCGACCGTGGCATCATGGAGCGTTCAGCCGCTTCGTGAGGAATACACTCGTGTAGCCGACCGGATGGTCGTGCACGACCGCCTGGCGCGCGTAGCCATGGCGCTCGTAGAAGCCTGGCGCCTGGAAGCTGTGCGAGGAGAGGAGCATCACGGCGCATCCCTTCGCTCTCGCGTGCTCCTCGGCGGCGCGCAGGAGCGCCGTGCCGAGCCCGCGGCCGCGATCGCGCTCGTCGATCCAGAGGTAGGAGACGTAGCAGCAGCCGCCCCAGGTGTAGCCGCTGAGGCCCGCGCGGATGACGCCCTCCTCGTCCTGCTGCGTGGCGGCGAAGGACGCGGCGTCGAAGTAGCCGGTGGCGCGGGCGTTGAACTCGACGATGCGCTCGGTGAGGAACGCTTCCACGTCGGCGGCATCGTCGGTATGCAAGGTGATCGGAGTGAGCATGGCGCAGGCACCTAGCCACGAAGGGCGCGTGGTGTTCCAGCGACCCTGTGCCCTCGTCCGTATTGTGATGAGTCAGCTCGACCCCACATCGATCTGCCTGCCCACGACCGGCGGGCCCGAGGAGCATACCGGATGAAATCTCGGCGTTGCATCTCCCACTCCCGCGTGCGCGTCGCGCGCACCGCGTACACGGCGCTCGCCGTGCTCGCCATCGCCTGTGCGTCCGCCAAGGGCGGCGCCGAGTCGTCGGCTGGTGCATCGACTGCCGCGTCGGCCGAGGCGGCGCGGCCGCGACTCGTCGTGATGATCGTCGTCGATCAGTTCCGCGAGCCGTACCTCGAGCGCTACGGCGAGCTGTTCACGGGAGGGTTCCGTCGCCTGCTCGACCAGGGACGGCTGTACACGCGCGCGACGCACGACCATGCGATCACGGAGACGGCGGTCGGCCACGCGACGCTGGCCACGGGCGTCTACCCGATGCGCCATGGGATCGTCGCCAACGAGTGGCAGGAGCGGACGGCGAAGGGGCTGGTCGACGTGTCGAACGTCGGCGACTCGACGGTGAAGATCGTCGGCTATCCTTCGTTCCCGGGAGTGTCGCCACACTATCTGATGCGCCGGGGGCTGGCCGACTGGGTCGTCGCGGCGGATCCGCGCTCGCAGGTCGCGTCGGTGTCGGCGAAGGACCGGGGCGCGGTGCTCCCCGCGGCGCACGCGAAGGGGCAGGTCTACTGGTTCGAGCCGCGCGCGGGACGCTTCGTGACGTCGACGTACTACCGCGACCGGTATCCGGCGTGGGCCGACGCGTTCACCGCGCGCGAGCTCCCGCGCTTCGCGCGCGACAGCGTGTGGGCGAGCACGATCCCGGCCGCGGCGCTCCGTCTCGCGTCGGCGGACACGGTGCCGTGGGAGGGGGACGGCGTGCACACGGGATTCCCGCACCGCTTCGCCGACGAGGGACGCCCCGGCCAGTACTGGGGCTGGTTCGCCGCGACGCCGATGCTCGACGCGGCGACGCTCGCCTATGCGCAGACGATGGTGACGTCGCTCGGACTCGGCCGCGACGAGGCGCCCGACTTCCTGAACGTGTCGCTCTCCCAGACGGACCGCATCGGACACGGGTACGGCCCGCTGAGTCGAGAGCAGCTCGACAACCTGCTCCGTCTGGATCGGGAGCTCGGTGAGTTCTTCGCGTTTCTCGATCGCAGCGTCGGCGCGGGGCGCTGGGTGGTCGGGCTGTCCGCCGATCATGGCTCGCTCGTCGCGCCGGAGACGCCGTGGCCGGGCGACTTCGCGGGGCGGCGCGGCACGGCGGAGGAGAAGTCGCAGCTGCGCGTGATCCACGACGCCGCGGCGCACGCCGAGGACGATCCGGCGACCCCTGAACGGACCGCGGCCGCGCTGCGTCGACTCCCCTTCGTGGCCGACGCGTACACGCACGTGCAGCTCGAGCGGCCGGCGAGCGGAGCTCCCGCCGACTCCTTCGCCGTGCTCGCGCGGCGGTCGCTCTTCCCCGGTCGCTACGCAGGGGACTTCAGTGCGTACGGCGTGGAGTATCGGCTCGTGGAAGGTTGGCTGGGGAGCGTGCGCGGCACCGGCCACGGCACGCCGTACTGGTACGACCGGCACGTGCCGCTGCTCTTCATGGGGCCGGGGTTCGCGGCGGGGCGCGATACCACGCGCGCGGCGACGGTGGACTTCGCGCCCACGCTCGCGCGCACGATCGGCGTGCGGACGCCAGCGCAGCTCGATGGACGCCCGCTGATCGGCGGCGGAGACTGACCCGGGACCGGGCGCGCGTCGGGATCCGCGCGCCCGGACTGGGCCCCGCCCCGCCGCCGAGGCTAGCGGCGCGCCCAGCTTACTAGTCTCATAGTTGACACGGCGGCCTGGCCGCTGTAGTATCTTCGGCGACGCTACTATTCCATTAGTTAGTGGAGTCGCCATGCCGGAGCTGATCCTCGCCGATCGCGAGATGGACGTCATGACGGTGCTCTGGGACCTTGGCTCCGGGACGGTGGCCGAGGTGCGGGAGCGGCTGCATGACGCACTCGCCTACACGACGGTGCTCACCGTGCTGCGCACCCTGGAGAAGAAGGGCGCGGTGGGACACGTCGTCACGGGGCAGGCGCATCGCTACGTCCCACTCATCGCGCGCGCCGCGGCACGCCGATCGGCGCTGGACCGGCTGCTCGACAAGCTGTTCCAGGGCGCGCCGGAGCAGCTGCTGACCCACCTCGTCGAGGAGCACGACTTCTCCGCCGACGACCTGCGCCGGCTGCGCGCGCAGATCGACGAGCTGGAGGAGCGCGCGGGACAGGAGGGGAGCGCGAAAGGCGACGAACGCTCGAGCGCCCCTCGCCGTGGAGGCGCCAGCGCGGCACGGCGTCGTCGCCCGCGATGATCGCGGCGTGGGTGGTGTTCGTGCTCGTGACGAGCCGCGTGTTGACGACGGGCGCACGGTTCGCGCACGGGCTCGCAGCCGCCGCGCGGCGGCCGACGCGGTTCGTCTGGCTCGGCGCGATGATCCTTTCGGCCGCGTGGCCACTCGTCGCGGTCGCGCTGGCGGGCGTCGCTCGCACCTTCCCGGATCTCGCCGGGCGGTGGGGCACGGCCGAGCCGCGCTACGTCGCGTTGATCGTGTCGGCCCTGCCGGACAGCGGCGTGGCGCGCTGGCTCGAGACGGCGCTGCTCGCCGCCTGGGCGGCGGCGAGCGCGATCCTTTTCGGCCGGCTCGCGATGAACACGATGGTCGCGCACCGCTGGCGCCGGGCGCTCCCGCTCGCGGTGGTCGACGGCGTGCTGGTGCGGATGTCGGCCGACGCGGGGCCGGCCCTCGCCGGACTGCTGCACATGGAAGTCGTGCTGCCGACGTGGGTGCAGGAGCTGGACGCGCCGACGCAACGGCTGGTCGTCGGGCACGAGCTGGCGCACCGCGACGCGCGCGATCCGTGGCTGCTCTGGAGCGCGGCGGTGCTCACGGCGCTGGTGCCGTGGAATCCCCTGCTCTGGTGGCAGGCCGGTCGGCTGCGGCTGGCGATCGAATCGGACTGCGACGCGCGCGTCCTCCGACGCGGCGTGCGTCGCTCGCAGTACGCTCGGCTGCTGCTGGACATCGCCGAGCGGATGGTGGTGGTGCCGCGGCTCGCGCCAGCGCTGGTGAGCGGCGCGACGCATCTCGAGCACCGGATCGCGGCGATGGCGCACGGCGCGACGCGGGTGTCGCCATGGCGTCGCGTCCTGTATGCGCTCGCTATCGCGGCGTCGGTGTCGTTCGCGCTGGTGCTTCGTGCACCCGAGCTGCCGCGGGCGCTGACGCCGGAGCGCAGCGACGTGTTCGCACCCTCGCCGGCGACGTTCGTGCCGCTCCGCTACGACGCGCGCGGACGTCCTGCTCCCGCGCCCGGAACCAGCATCGAACGCGCCGTGCGCATTCTCGTCGAACCCCGTCGCGAAGTCCGGTAATCGAACCCCATTCGCGCTCCAGGCGAGCGCTCGGAGGTCGCGTGTCCGCACGTCGCGTGTTGATGGTGTGCGCCGTCGTCGTGATGTCGGCGTCGTCCGCGCTGGCACAGGGGAGCGCTCCGCCGGCCATGCCGGCTACGCCGGCGGGCGACGTGCTGCGCGCCTGGCTCGACGCGTACAACTCGGCCGACTCGACGCGACTCCGTGCGTACGCACAGCGGTACGAGCCGGATGTGTCGGTGGCGGGACTCATGATGTTTCGCGGGCAGACCGGCGGCTACGACGTGCGCACGATCGAGCGCAGTACGCCGACGCATCTCGAGGCGACGCTCCGGATGCGGAAGGATCCCGTGACGGTGTACTTCGTGGTCGACGTGCTCCACGACGCGCCGCTGCGCGTGCGCACTGCGGGGACGGTGATCGGTTCAGGGCCGGCACCGGAGCTCGCTCGCATCGATGCGGCGCAGCGGGCCGAGGCGATCGACAGCCTCGCGGCGAAGCTGGTGCGCAGCTACGTGTTCCTCGACGTCGCCCAGCGGATCTCCGACTCGCTGCGTGCGCGGCGGGCGCGCGGCGTGTACGACGACGACGTGAACGAGATCGCCTTCGCGACGCACCTGCAGACGGAGCTGATCGAGCTCGGCCACGACAAGCACCTCGGCGTGGGATACGTGCCATTCGTGTTGCCGCCCGGTCCCTCGCCGACGCCGCCGCCCGGTGGGCCGGCGCCAGCGCGAGGCCCTGCTCCGCGGCCCGCGCCAGCGCCGGCACCCGGGCCGATGATGCCGCCGGGCGGGCCGTGCGCGTTCGAGCGCTCGGCAGTGCTCGACGACGGAGTTGGCTACGTGAAGTTCAACGCCTTCATGCATCCCGACATGTGCGCGAACGCCGCGACAGAGGCGATGACGAAGATCGCGAACGCCAGGGCACTGATCATCGACCTGCGCGAGAACCGCGGAGGGACGCCGCAGATGGTGGCGTACGTCGCGTCGTATCTCGTCTCCGAACGTACGCACCTCAACGACGCGTTCGAGCGGCGCACGGGAGAGACGGAACAGTTCTGGACGCGGGACGACGTGCCGGGCCCGCGGTTCGGCGGGAGGAAGCCGATCTACGTGCTGACGTCGGCGCGAACGTTCTCGGGCGCGGAAGAGTTCGCGTACGACCTGCAGAGCCTGAAGCGCGCGACGATCGTCGGCGAGACGACGGCAGGGGGCGCCCACATGACGGCGAGCGGCCGGATCGGGGATCACCTGCTGATCAGCGTGCCGGTGCGGCGCGCCATCAACCCGATCACGCACACGAACTGGGAAGGGGTGGGCGTGCAGCCGGACGTGAAGGTGCCGTCCGAGCAAGCGCTGGAGACGGCGCGGCGGCTGATCGGGGAGCGGGGGCGCTGAACGTGCGCCCCGCTCCTCCGGCACTACTTCACGACGCCGAACGACCGGCTGTCGATGCCGATGTTCCCTTTGCCGTCGCTCGCGTAGACGTAGAGCTTCCACACCCCCGCCGTGCCGGGCGCCGTGACGGTGAAGGTGCCGGGTGACGTCTGGGTGTACGTCGCGTTGCTCAACGTCGTGCTGGTGTTGATGTACTTCGAGTTCAGCTTGAGCGAGTAGGTGATCGGATCGTTGTCCGGATCGACGACGCTCGCCGTCACGGTGAAGGTCGTGCCGACCTTGATGTTCGCCGTCTTGCTCAGCGTGATCGACTGGATCTGCGGCGGCGTGTTCTCGGTACTCGGCCCCGCGTACATCTGCTTCACCGAGTAGTACGAGAGGCGCCGCGCGTTGGGATTCTTGAGGTTGAACCAGATCCCGCCGAAGTCCTCCTTGTCCCCGTAGATGAAGAGCGTGCCGCCGAGCGCGACGCCGGTGTGCCCCGTGATGCACCCCCACGCCGCCGGGTAGGCGTCGCGCTTCTCCAGATCGCTCGGCTCCGTGGGGACACCGTTGGCGTCGTTGGGGACCTCCCATTCACCCTGCGGCCCCCACTCGGTGATGATGTACGGCCTGGTGAACGCGCCGGCGATCCAGTCGTTCTTCACCGAGCACACCGCGCCATACGCGTTCACGGCGAGGAGATCGAGGTTCGGCGCGTACGTCTTGTAGTAGCTCCACGCGCCCGTCCACGCGTCGGTGGAGGTCACCGGGTGGTTCGGGTCGAGGGCGTGGATCTCGGCGGCCACCTGGTTCACGAACTGCGCGTACGCCACACGGTTCGCCTCGAGCGCCGCGCCGGAG
>Ga0207674_10006560_pt1 | contig 13688 bp, 10 predicted proteins | sample KBSCornC72_FD_184303 | JGI IMG/M metagenome (GOLD analysis project Ga0207674, IMG submission 184303) | Corn rhizosphere microbial communities from Kellogg Biological Station, Michigan, USA - KBS Corn C7-2 (SPAdes) (version 2) | ecosystem: Host-associated > Plants > Roots > Rhizosphere > Soil ... | reverse complement strand
CACCACCTGATCCGAAAGCAGTTGCGCGGAGGTCAGCGTATTGCGGAGGTCGTGGTTGATCTTGGCGACCGCCAGGCCGAGATCAGCGAGATGGCGGCGTTGCCGCAGCATGGAGAAGATGTCGGTCTCCATGGCTGCGAGCTCGTTCTCGACGATGCCGATTTCGTCCTTGCGCTTAGTGGGCGAGATGATGAGCGCGGCATTTTCCGGAGCCATGCGGTAGGCAACCATATTGCCGGTAAGACGACGGATGGGATCGATCAGCAGCCGACTGACGAGGAGATAAAGCACGCCGGCGGTGAGGACCGCGATGATCAGCGAGATCAGGGCGATATTCCATGAATAGCTCAGGAGGTCGGAGTGGAGCGGCGCCTCGTCCATGATCACTTCGACCTCGGACTGCAGGTCGCCGCCGTCTGAGTTGCCGACGATGCGCAGGGTGCGGTCGCCGCCATGGCTCAGCGTATCAAGGGCACCCATGATCAGCGTGGGATAGTCGGTCATGCGCATGTCGACCGTGACCGCTTCGCGCGGCATGGGCTTTTCGTCGAGCTCGATGAGCTGGCTCTGACCATTGCGGCGATAGACGAGGGCGATCGCGCCCGCCGAATGGAGAAGGTTGTTGGTCAGCATCGCCGACAGGTCCACGGTATCGGGGACGGCGTCGAGGACGCGGGCGGCGACGATGCCGATCCGCAGGCGATCGTTGAGCCAGGCCTGACGATAGTTGCCCGCCGAGGGAAGATAGATCACCACTTCAACCGCAAGGATCACGAGCGTGATCGTGGCGATGAGTTTGACAGAAAGCCCGGAAAACGGCCCGGGCATAGCGCGGGGCTCGCTTGTCATCTTCCGCTTTCCTTATCCAAAATGGCCTAGGGCAACAAGCGGTTGAAGCGAAGGCGGCGCTCAAGGGTTCGAGCCTGCGCGCTGCTGGCAAAGGCCTGGTCGCCGAGGTTGCGGATCAGGTCCGCGTAGCTTGGATGCGGGGCGGAGAATTCAGCGAGGCGCGCGACGTCGAGCTTGTTGCCAATCGCCATGGCGAAGATCGCGGCAAGCTCGCCGGCGTCGCTGCCGACAATCCCCGCACCCAGGATCTTGCCCGAGCGCGAGACGATGAGCTTGATCAAGCCCATGCCGTTGCGCTCGGCGCGGGCGCGATCGTTCTCCGCAAAGCTGGCGCGGAGCACGCTGAAACCTGTCTTGAAGCGGCCTCGGGCCACGGCTTCGGTCAGGCCGATCTCGGCAATGGGAGGATCGGTCAGTGTCAAGCGGGGAACGGCGGCGGGATCATAGCGCGAGGGCTGGTTCAACAACGCGGCACGAACGACGAGATCGGCCTCGAGGGCGTTGAGGTGAGGTGCGGGCGCGTGGCCGGCAGCTTCGCCGACTGCGTAGACCCGGGTGTTGGTGGTGCGCAGCGACTGGTTCAGTGACAGGGCGCCGGGGTCGGATTTGGAGCGCCGGATATGTCCGGACTCGAGGTTCAGGTCCTCGATGTTGGCGCTGCGAGAGGTCGCGACCAGGATGTGCGAGGCATCGAGGGTGACCGGCTCTTCGGTGCCGCGGACGACGACGCCGATGCCCTGGTTCCGGGCCTGGACGGCGATGACATTGGACTGCTCGTAGAGGGTGACCCCTTCGTCCCGGAGGCGACGGAGCGCGACGTCGGCCAGTTCCGGGTCGGCATGAACGAGGGCCTTGCCCGGTTCGATGACACTCACCTGGCAGCCGAGGCGGTTGTAGCTTAGCGCCAGTTCGACCCCCATTGGCCCGGCGCCGATCACCACCAGATGGGTGAGCTTTCGGGTGTTGTCGAAGATGGTCTCAGGGGTGAAATACGGGACGGAGAAGAGCCCCGGAATCTCGGGGAGGCTGGTGCGTGCGCCGGTGGCGATGACGAAGCGCCGGGCGCGGATTTCGGTGTCGCCGGCTTTGACCGTCCTGCTGTCGGTAAAGGCCGCCGTCCCTTTGACGAGCTCGATGCCCATCGCGGCGAGGCGGGATTCCGAGGCCTGGGGGGCGGATTGGGCGATGATTTCGGCGATGTGGTCGTGGACTCGGCGGAAGGCGACCTTGGGGGCTTCCTCGGGGTAGACGCCAAATTGCGGGCTGGAAATGGCCAGCGCGGTGCGGTTGGCGGCGGCGGCCAGGGCCTGCAGGGCGAGAGTTCCAGAGCGAAGGGAAGTCCCGCCGAAGCGGGATTTCTCAATTAAAACAACGGTTGCGCCGATGCGGCGGGCGGCTTCGGCGACCGCAATACCGGACGCTCCCGCGCCGATCACGCAGAGATCAGGGGTCGAAACGCTAGCCAATCCAGACCTTTACCGCCGCACGGAAGGAGGAGCCGGTTCTAGATCAATGCGGTGCAAACGCCAACTTCACCATGAATTTCTGTCAGGTTTTTGCACGAATTGACGCACCGGCGGGTCGCGACAATCGGCCGGCGTGCACCTCCCCCAGCGCGTTGACTTATGGGGCGGTGTTCAGTATAGCCGCGCCCAATCTGCCCCGCGTGACGGATCGGCGTTTGCTGGCCTAAAGCGGCGTGGCACCGATTTAGCGCAAGTGACGACAAAGAGGACCGCGCCCGGCGTGGTAAAAGACTATGAAGCGTACGTACCAGCCGAGCAAACTTGTGCGCACCCGTCGCCACGGCTTCCGGGCCCGCATGGCCGACCGGCATGGCCGCAAGATCCTGAACCTGCGCCGCAAGGTCGGCCGCAAGCGTCTCTCGGCTTAAGGACCAGGCCGCATGACGGCCGCGCCCGACAGCAACGGATCGCTCCGTCGCCTCACCAAGCGGGCGCAGTTCCTCAATGCGGCTAAGGGCGTGCGGGCGGGCCGCAGCGCATTTTCGCTGCAGGCGATCGCCTCCGACCAACCGCACCCGGGCATCGGCCTGACCGTGACCAAGAAGGTCGGCAATGCCCCCCAGCGCAACCGCATCAAGCGACGTCTGCGCGCAGCTGCACGGGCTTGCGCCCCTGCGTTCCGGCCCCAACATGACTACGTGCTCGTCGGCCGCCCGGAGGCGCTGACGCAACCGTTTAACAAGGTCGTTGCCGACCTTTCTTCCGCCATAGCCAAAGTGCACGCCAAGCCGCGCGACCCCAGGACCGAGAGACAATGAACGAGACCAACCGCAACATGATCATCGCCATTGCGCTCAGCGTGGTGGTTTTGTTCGGATGGCAGTTCTTCATCGCCGGACCGCAGATGCAGAAGGCGCAGCAGCAGGCGGAAATCGCCGCGCAGCAGGCCGCCGCCGCCAATCCGGGCCTGGCGACGAGTTCGACGGCCCCCGGCGGGACGACCCCTGCCGCAACGACGACGGCCGCCGCGCAGCCGAGCGCGACCGGCGGCCAGATCTTCACCGACCGCGCCCAGGCGATCGCTGCCACGCAGCGCGTGGCGATCGACACCCCGGCCCTCAAGGGCTCGATCAACCTCACGGGCGGCCGGCTCGACGACCTCGAGCTCAAAAAGTACCGCGAGACGGTCGAGCCGACCTCGCCGATCATCACCCTGCTTTCACCCTCAGGCGTACAGACGGCGCAGGGCCTGCCCTACGCCTATTATGTCGAGCAGGGCTGGGCCCCGGCGAGCGGCAGCAGCGTGAAGGTGCCGGACGGCTCGACGGTGTGGACCGCCGACGCAGGCACCAAGCTCACCGAGAGCACGCCGGTCACCCTGACCTGGGACAATGGCGCGGGCCTCGTCTTCCACCGCAGTTTCGCCGTGGACGCCAACTACCTCTTCACGGTGACGCAGAGCGTCGAAAACAAGACCGGCGCCGACGTGCAGCTCTTCCCCTATGCGCGCGTGGTGCGCGAGGGCACGCCGAAGGTGCAGAACTTCTTCGTGCAGCATGAGGGCCCAGTCGGCGTCCTCGGCTCGAACAACCAGATTTCGAAGAAATACACGGACATGCAGGGCGACAAGCAGATCCGCCTCGACAACACGTCGGGCTGGCTCGGCTTCACCGACAAGTACTGGGCGACCGCAGTGATCGCGAACCCGGGCACTCAGCTCAATGCCCAGTTCACCTATCTGAAGCCAAACAACATCGACGAGTACCAGACCAGCTTCGTCGACGCGACGCCGGTGACCGTCGCCAACGGCGCCACCGCCGAGGACAAGAGCTTCGTGTTTGCCGGCGCCAAGGAAGAGTCGGTGATCGCCGCCTATGAGAGCCAGTACCACTTCGACCGCCTGGAGCTGCTGATCGACTGGGGCTGGTTCTTCTTCATCACCAAACCGATGTTCTATCTGTTGCGGTTCCTCTACGGGTTCCTGGGCAATTTCGGTCTCGCCATGCTGGCGCTGACGGTGATCGTGAAGCTGCTGTTCTTCCCGCTCGCCAACCGCTCCTACGCCTCGATGGCGGCGATGCGGCGCGTGCAGCCGGAAATGAAGGCGCTGCAGGAGCGGTTCAAGGACGACCGTGCCGGGCAGCAGCAGGCGATGATGGAGCTGTACAAGCGCGAGAAGATCAATCCGCTTGCCGGATGCTGGCCGGTGCTGGTGCAGATTCCGGTGTTCTTCTCGCTCTACACCGTGATCTTCATCAGCCTCGACATGCGGCACGCGCCGTTCTTCGGCTGGATCCACGACCTCGCGGCGCAGGACCCGACCAACATCTTCACGCTGTTCGGCTTGCTGCCGATCAGCAACGACACGCTGCTGACGGTGCCGTTCATCGGCGGGCTGCTCCACCTGGGCATCTGGCCGATCATCATGGGCATCACCATGTGGGTGCAGATGCGGCTCAATCCGCCGCAGGCGGACCCGACGCAGCAGCTGATCTTCAACTGGATGCCGATCGTGTTCACCTTCATGCTGGGGACATTCCCGGCTGGCCTGGTGATCTACTGGAGCTGGAACAACTTCCTTTCCATCTGCCAGCAATACTTCATCATGAGCCGGCACGGGGCGAAGGTTGATCTCTTCGGCAATATCCTGAGTTCGCTGGGCCTCAGAAAGACCAAGACCAGCTCGACCTGACACGATCGCCGGGGGGCGTGCGATGGATGGCGTGACCGTCATCACCGGCCCCCGAACCGGGGCGGGACATCTGTTCGCCCTGCTGCGCAATTTCGAGGCCGTCGCTCCCAGCGATGGCCTTTTTGCCGACGGCGCTCAGGATGCGAGCGGCAAGATCGACCTGTTCGAGCTCGAAGCGCGGGCCGAGCGCAAGAGCCTCATCGTGCTCAAGGCGACCTCGGCCCTGCCCCGGGAGGTCGTCGAGCGCGACCTGCTCGGCCGGCCCGGGATGCGAACCATCTTCGTGGTGCGCCGGCTGATCGATACCTATGTGTCGCTGGTAAAGGCGACGGCGCTCGACGCCTGGCGCACCACCGACCTCACGCCGGTCAAGGTCAAGCTCGACGCCGGCCGGTTCGCGACCTGGCTCGACGAGCAGCAGGCCTGGTACAGCTCCTGGACAGACTGGCTGCAGCGACGCGCTTATCCCGTGCCCGTCCTCCGCTACGAGACACACCTGACGGTGCCGGTCGAGTCGGTGCTGCGGCGGTTTCAATCGACCGTGGCGCAGGTCGGGATTTCGCTGCGGATGCCGCTGAGCTTTCCGCATGAGGGGCTGGTGCGGCAGGACCGCGAAAAGGCCGTGGCGTTCAAGGTCAAGAATTGGCCGGAATTTTCAAAGGCGTTGAGCGAGCGCGGTATCGAGAAACGGGCGTTCGGATATCCGATCTAGGGCCCGGACGGCCGCGGGCCGCATCGACTTCCCGGGGAGGGGTGTGGAGATGACAATACCAGCACTGTTTCGGTCCCGACGCCGAGACTGATGGCAAATGCGCGCCGGGGTGACGCAGATGCGGATCGGATCCTGCCTTGGCCGGTACCGGCACGCTTGGCTTGCGCCTGGAAATAGTTGAGTGTCAGCTTCGCGAAGGGGGCGAGCACGCCAACAAGATGACGACAACCGAGCGCCCAGCGGTGGGATCTATTGCCTGCAACTCCGAGAGAGCCTGGAAGACGGTGGAAGAGCTGGCCAAGTCGGTCGCCGGCCATGCCCTCTCCCCTATAGCGATGGCTGAAATACAGGCGAACGTCGTCCGGCGCGCCCACCGCAAACAAGCCCGCCTCGACTGATGACGACCGACAGCCGCGCCATTGTCGTTGCGTCACCACAACGCAGGCGGTTTGCAGCCACCCTGGCGCAGCGCATCGCGTCTTTCATTATCACCCTGGCGGTGACGTTCGTGGGGCTAACAGCCGTTACGTTCTTTATCAGCCGGCTGACCAAGATCGATCCCGTTCTGGCGGTGGTCGGCGACAAGGCGACCAAGAGCGCCTATGACGCCGCCTTCCGGGCGCTCGGGCTCGACCAGCCGCTCTATGTTCAGTACCTCATCTATCTGCGGCGCCTGCTGAGCGGCGATTTCGGCGTGTCGGTCCTCACCTCCCGGCCGGTGCTGGACGACCTGCTGCGGGTGTTTCCGGCGACGTTCGAGCTCTCCACCATCGCCATAATCATCGGCGTCGCCATCGGCGTGCCGGCCGGCGTCATCGCAGCGGCCCGCAAAGGACGGTGGATCGATCATGTGATCCGCATCGTGGGCCTGTTCGGGTATTCGGTGCCAGTGTTCTGGCTCGGGCTGGTCGGTCTCTTCATCTTCTACGGCAGGCTCGGCTGGGTGGCGGGTACGGGCCGGCTCGATGTCTTCTATATCGACGTGGTGACGCAACGCACCGGGATCATCCTGCTCGATGCCGCGCTCGACGGGAACTGGGACGTCTTCACCAACGCCTTCAGCCACCTCATCCTGCCGGCCAGCCTGCTGGGCTATTTCTCGCTGGCTTATATCGCCCGCATGACGCGGAGCTTCATGATCGATCAGCTCGGCCACGAGTACGTGACGGCGGCACGGATCAAGGGCAACTCGTTCTGGCGCACCGTCTGGCGGCACGCCTTCCCCAATATCCTGGTGCCCCTGATCACCGTCATCGGCCTCAGCTATGCCTCGTTGCTCGAGGGCGCGGTGCTGACTGAAACGGTGTTCGCCTGGCCGGGCCTGGGCAACTACATCACCCACGCGTTGTTCAACAGCGACATGAATGCAGTTCTCGGCGGCACTGTGCTGGTCGGCGCCGTCTTCATCACAATCAATCTCATCTGCGACCTGCTCTACAAGCTCGTCGACCCCCGGCTGAGGGCGCGATGACCGACACCTTGTCCTCCTGGTTGACGACTGACGCGCCGGCTTCGCGCCGGCAGGCGGTGCTGGGCAACCTCTATCGGGGTGGCACGGCGATCCTGCGCAATCCAACCGCGCTGGTCGGGCTGATCATTGTCGCCCTGCTGCTGCTGGCCGCAGTCTTCGCCCCCCTGTTGTCGACCTATTCGCCAATCGCGCAGGACCTGCCAAACCGGCTTGCTCCTCCGTCGCCGGCGCACTGGTTCGGAACCGACGAACTCGGCCGCGACATCCTGGCGCGCACGCTGTTCGGCGCCCGCGTCACGCTCACCATCGTCGCTCTCGTCTCGATCGTGGTCGCCCCGATCGGCCTGGCGGTCGGAACGGTCGCCGGTTACGCCGGCGGCTGGGTCGATGCGGTGCTGATGCGCATCACCGACGTTTTCCTCGCCTTTCCGCGGCTGGTGCTGGCCCTCGCCTTCGCTGCCGCGCTCGGACCGGGCATCGAGAATGCGGTGATTGCCATTTCGCTTACCGCGTGGCCGGCTTATGCGCGCATTGCCCGCTCCGAGACGCTGGCAATCGCGCAGAGCGACTTCATCCAGGCGGCAGTTCTGCAGGGGGCGTCGACCTGGCGCATCCTCTTCCGCCATATCGTGCCGCTCTGCCTGTCGTCGGTTATCGTCCGGCTGACGCTCGACATGGCGGGGATCATTCTGACCGCCGCGGGGCTCGGTTTTCTCGGCCTCGGGGCACAGCCGCCGACCGCCGAATGGGGGGCGATGGTGTCCTCGGGCCGCGACGTCATCCTCGACCAATGGTGGGTCGCGACCATTCCGGGCCTTGCCATCTTCATCGTCAGCCTGGGCTTCAATCTCCTCGGGGATGGCCTGCGCGACGTGTTCGATCCGAAGTCCGCATGAGCGCCTCCCTGCTGACCATAGAGGATCTCAATGTCAGCTTTCCCGGCCGCAGCGGTATCACGCACGCGGTGCGCAATGCCTCGTTCACGCTCGGCCGTGAACGCCTGGGGATCGTGGGGGAATCGGGGTCCGGCAAGTCGACGACCGGTCGTGCCCTGCTTGGCCTCGTGCCACGCCCCGGCATCGTCACGGCGCAGACCATGACCTACGCCGGCCGCAATCTCCTCGCCTGCAGCGAGCGCGAGTGGCAGGAGCTGCGCGGCAGGCGGATGTCGATGGTGATGCAGGATCCGAAATACTCGCTCAATCCCGTCCAGACCGTCGGTCACCAGATTAGCGAGACCTGTTATTTGCACCTCCGGACCAGCCGCGAGGACGCCCGGCGACGCACGATCGCGATGCTGGAGGCGGTGCAGATCCGTGATCCCGAGCTGGTCTCCCAGCTCTATCCGCACCAGCTTTCGGGCGGCATGGGACAGCGCGTGATGATCGCCATGATGCTGATCGCCGAACCCGATCTGCTGATCGCGGACGAGCCGACCTCGGCCCTCGACGTGACCGTGCAGAACGAAGTTCTGCGTATCCTCGACGCATTGGTGCGCGAGCGCGGCATGGGGCTGATCTTCATCAGCCACAACCTTACGGTGGTCTCCAGCTTCTGCGACCGGGTGCTGATCATGTATGGCGGCCGGATCGTCGAGGAATGCGCGGCGCGCGACCTCAACAATGCCCGCCACCCCTATACCCGCGCGCTCGTCGCCGCGACACCGTCGCTCGACGTACCGCGCGCCGAACTCGCCACCGTCGTGCGGGATCCGGCATGGCTCCAATGATTGCGGTCGAGGATCTCAGCGTCACCTTCCGCAGCGCGGGCCGCGAGTTCCGCGCCGTGCAGAACGTGTCGTTCGACGTCGCCCCCGGCGAAACCTTCGGCATCGTCGGGGAATCCGGCTCGGGCAAATCGACGATCCTGCGCGCCATTGCTGGCCTGGTCCCGTCGGCGAGCAAGCGCCTCGAGGTGAACGGCCGGCCCGCGGCGCTCCGCCGCAGCCGGGACGACCGGCGCATGCTGCAATTCGTGTTCCAGGACCCTTACGCGTCGCTCCATCCGCGCCAGACCGTCGACGACATCCTGCGCGAACCGCTCGAGATCCACCACGAGGACAATATCGACAAGCGCGTCACCGCCGCCATCGCCGATGTCGGCCTGTCGCCCACGCACCGCTTCCGGTACCCGCACCAGCTGTCAGGCGGCCAGCGCCAGCGCGTCGCGATCGCCCGGGCGTTGATCCTGAGCCCGCCGATCCTGCTGCTCGACGAGCCAACGTCGGCGCTCGACGTCTCGGTGCAGGCGGAGATCCTCAACCTCCTGGGCAAACTGCGGCAGACTTACAGCCTGACCAGCATCCTCGTCAGTCACGATCTGGCGGTCGTGGCCCACCTCTGCAATCGCATCGCGATCATGCAATTCGGCCGGCTGGTTGAGACCATCACCGCCGACGATCTGCGGTCCGGCGACGTCACCGCCGACTATACGCGGCAGCTGATCGCTGCCAGCCGGGGGTTTACCCGCGCATCAGCGTGAAGACGTTGTCTTGCCACGCACTGCCAAACCGTCACAGTATGACGGCAATGCTGCGACCGAAGGGCATCTGCAGCAGCTCCCAGGGAGAATTTCATGCACAAGAACCTGAAATACGCCTTGGTGGCGGGAGCGCTGTTCGCGTTCGCGTCACCAACGGTCATGGCCGCAACGCCGGCCGATACGCTCGTTATTGCCAAGCAGATCGACGACATCATCTCGATGGACCCCGCCGAAGCCTATGAACTGTCGGGCATCGAGGTCATCTCCAATACCTACGAACGCCTGATGCAGTTCGAGCCCAGCGACATCAACAAGCTGGTGCCGGGCGTGGCCGAGAGCGTCAGCGTCAGCGACGACCACAAGACCTTCACCTTCAAGATCCGCTCCGGCGACAAGTTCGCGTCGGGCAACCCGGTCACCGCGCAGGATGCCGCCTGGTCGCTGCAGCGCGTCATCAAGCTGCAGAAGACCCCGGTGTTCCTCATCAGCCAGCTCGGCTGGACCGCCGACAACATCGACAAGATGGTGACCGCCACCGACGAGTCGACCCTCAAGGTTACGATCGGCGTCGACTTCGCCCCGACCCTCGTCTACGCCCTGCTCGGCTCCGTGGTGGGCTCCGTCGTCGACTCCAAGACGGCGATGGCGCATGACGCCGGCGGCGACATGGGCAATGGCTGGCTGAAGACCAACTCGGCCGGCTCGGGCGCCTATGTGCTCAAGTCGTGGACGCCGACGGACTCGGTGGTGCTCGAAGCCAATCCGAACTACCGGCTGGGCGCAGCCAAGCTGAAGCGCGTCGTGATCCGGCACATGAAGGAAGCCTCGGCTCAGCGCCTCGCGCTCGAGAAGGGCGACGTCGATATCGCCGACAACCTGACGCCGGACCAGATCGCCGCCGTTGCCGGCAACAAGGACGTCAAGGTCACGACCATTCCGCAGGCCCTGCTCTACTACATGGCCTTCAACCAGAAGATGAAGGAGCTGACGGACCCGAAGGTACGCCAGGCTCTGCGCTACCTGATCGACTATGACGGCATGGCGAATTCGTTCATGAAGGGCGCCGCGCAGGTCCACCAGTCGTTCTGGGCGACCGGCTTCTGGGCCTCCTATGACGAGAACCCGTACAAGCTCGACGTCGACAAGGCCAAGGCGCTGCTCAAGGAAGCCGGCTATCCGGATGGCTTCTCGCTCGACCTCGACGCGCCGAACTTCGCGCCGTTCACCAACATGGCCCAGTCGGTGCAGTCGACCTTCGCCCAAGCTGGCGTCAAGGTGAACATCATCTCGGCCGAAATGGCTCCGATGCTCACCAAGTATCGCGCTCGTCAGCATCAGGCGCTGATGGTGTATTGGGGCCCGGACTACATGGACCCGCACACCAACGCCGACGGCTTCATCACCAATACCAACAATGCCGACGACGCTCCCGGCCATCCCCTAGCCTGGCGCAGCGCCTGGCAGGATGCCGACATGACCGCGGCGGTGGCGAAAGCCGCGGCCGAGGCCAACGAGGACACGCGTAAGCAGGACTATATCGACCTGCAGAAGCAGCTCCTCGACAAGGGTCCGTATGCGATAATGTTCCAGCAGATCGCGCAGCGTGCCGACCGCTCCAACATCACTGGCTATATCCAGGGGCCGTCGGCTGACGTGACTTACTACAACCTGACGTCGAAATAGGACGGCGCGGTGCCGGGATTTCTCGACCGGCACCGCGCTGCCCGGCTGATGCGGCGACAAGGGCTCGACGCCCTCGTTCTCGCGCAGCCGGAATCGATCCAGTACGCCACCGGCGCGTTCGCAGGGGTTGCGACCTACTGGCGACGCGCCGGTGCCGCTTTTATGGTGGTGCCGGCAGACGAGAACGTGCCGCTCGCCGCCATCGTCGGCGACCTGCAGGCCAAGACGTTCAGCGCGCAATCGGGTATCGCCGATGTGCGGAGTCACCGCATCTGGGTTGAAACGGACACCTATCCGTCTGCCGACCCAACGAAGCCGGTGCGCCGTCCACGACCGGCCCAATATGAGCTCACCGCGGCTCTTGCGCTGCTGCGCGACGTGCTCACCGAGCGCGGATTGTTGCATAGCCGGATCGGACTGGAGCTCGGATTTGTTCCCGCCGCCGACTCTCCGGCATTCGATGCCATCGCGGTCGATTGGCAGGACTGCACCGGCATCGTCGAGCGGTTGCGCTCGATCAAGGCGCCACTCGAGATCGAGCACCTGCGGCGTGCGGCGGAATATTCCAGCGCCGGACTCAGGCACCTGCTCCAGTCAATCGAGACCGGCATGGCCGCCGCGCAGATGGCGGAGATCTGGAAAGCAGCTGCCTATGCCGAGGCCAGGCGACGCGGTGAGCCGGCGCCGGAGTCCGCATGGTCGTATATTTCGGTCGCCGGCGACGGCTTCGGGCCCGGCGAGGCGGCGCGGGATGGAGACCTCCTCAAGATCGATGTCGGCTGTGTCCTCTCGGGCTACAGCTCGGACGGCGGGCGCACCGCCGTCCTCGGCACACCGCACCCGGACGCCGTGCGCATCTACGACGCGCTGCACCGCGCCTTCGATGCCGGCTTTGACCTGCTGAAGCCCGGCACCGCCCTTGCCGACATCTATCGGGTGACTTCCACGACGATGTGGGACCAAGGCTTCGAGACCTACGGCCGAGGACACTTCGGCCACGGCGTCGGGGCGTCGATCTGGAGTGAGGAGTGGCCCTTCATCTCCGCCGATGCGGATGCGGTGCTCGAGCCCAACATGGTGCTGGCGTTCGAGACGCCCTGGTACATCGACGGCCTCGGGGGCTTCATCATCGAAGACCAGGTGTTGATCACCGATCGCGGCTGCGACGTGATGGCGCCGCTACCCCGCGAGCTGACGCGGATCAGCTGAGGGCGTCCCCGACGCGATGTACGGCCGCGAGCGTTGCGCGCGTCCAGCCCGGGTTGACGAAGTCCGGCCAACTCGAGAGCTTCACCACGACGATCTGCCGTGTGAAGTCGATGTGGATCAGCTGGCCGAAGACCCCCCGCGCCATGAGGTTTCGACCCTCGGCGTCCTCGATCCAGAACTGATTGCGATACGCCCCGTGCGGCAGCGCTGCATGGTAAGGCGCGCCGAACAAGCGATGATCGCCTGTTCGCGTCGCTTCGATCCAGCCTCGGGGGACAACCCCTGCCCCATTGTCGAGGATCATCTGGCCGAAGCGCGCGTAGTCGCGCAGACACGCATTGAGCCCGCCGTCCGCCAAGGCATAGCCCGCCGGATCGACGGTCATGTTGGCGTTCTGCTCCATGCCGAGCTTCTGCCAGAGTTCCTCGGACAGCAGTTGCGGCAGGCGCTTGCCCGCAGCCCGCTCCAGCACGAAGGCGAGGACGTCGGTCTCGATCGATCGATAGACGAACCGCCCTCCATGCGGGTGCTCCAGCGTATGAAGCGTCAGGACGAGATCCAGCATCGTCGGCGGCCACCGGCTGGGATCTGCGCCGGATGGAACGGGCTTCCAGCCCGATGCAACATCGGCGCGCGCCATATCCGAGTGCGGATCGGTGTAGTCCTCGGTGAAACGCACGCCGCTTGCCATGTCGAGCACGTGCCGGACGGTGGCTCCGCGATAGGCGGTCGTCTGCAGCTCAGGCAGGACATCGGTGATTTGCGCGTCGACATCGATGACGCCACGCGCCGCCAGGATGCCAGCAAGGATGCCGGTGAACGACTTCGCCACCGATTGCGACAGGTGCAGCGTGCGCTCGTCCATGCCGTTGAGATAGCGTTCGCAGACGATGGCTCCCTGCTTCAGGACCAGCAGACCGTCGGTGTAGGTCTGATCGAGAAACCGCGTGAGCGTCGTTTCCTCGCCGTCGACGCCAATGATCGGCAAATCATCGAGACTGTGTTCGTTGCGCGGCAGGGCGCGAACCGGCCCCGCGCCTCGCGAGACCTCGACCGTCGGCACAATTTCCCGGACATGCTGGAACGACCAGCGGTTCCAGGGCGCCCGGTCCCAATCGGCCCTCG
>Ga0207674_10006559_pt1 | contig 13692 bp, 12 predicted proteins | sample KBSCornC72_FD_184303 | JGI IMG/M metagenome (GOLD analysis project Ga0207674, IMG submission 184303) | Corn rhizosphere microbial communities from Kellogg Biological Station, Michigan, USA - KBS Corn C7-2 (SPAdes) (version 2) | ecosystem: Host-associated > Plants > Roots > Rhizosphere > Soil ... | reverse complement strand
ATCATCCCCTTCGATGGCATGGTCCGCGGTACATCCGAAAAATTCAACTTCTGGCTGGATTGACTAGGCGAAGGTCTTGCCTTCAATCGCAAGCCGTTTCAAAAGCGGCGCTGGAGTCCACAGAGCGGCGCCGTGGCGCTGCCCAAATTCCTCAATTTTCGCGACGACGTTCGCCGGGCCAATGCTATCCGCGAAGAACATGGGGCCGCCGCGCCACGCCGGGAAGCCGTAGCCAGAGAGATAAATCACATCGATATCCGACGCCCGCAGCGCCATGCCTTCTTCGAGAATGCGTGCGCCTTCATTCACTAGTGCCAGAATACAGCGGTCGACGATCTCTTCTCTCGAAATGACACGGCGCTCGATGCCCGCTGCGCGCGCAGTACTTTCGATTAGCGCCGCAACTTCGGGATCAGCCAAAGGCTTACGGCTCTCGTCATATTGCGACCAGCCTTTGCCGGTCTTCTGTCCCAGGCGGCCTAGGGCGCATAACTTTGGGAGCACTAGCGGACTTCGGACGCTGGCCGCACCGGATATCGCGGCGATATCGCGCATTACGTCGTTGCCCACCAGATCGTACATCGCGAGGGGCCCCATGGCCATGCCGAAATCAAATAGCGCCTGATTGACTTCTTCGACGGAGGCGCCTTCTTCCAGCAGAAATTGCGCTTCGCGGCCGTAGACGTTGATCATTCGATTGCCGATGAAGCCCGGGCTGTTACCCGCAATCACGCCAATCTTGCCGAGACGCTTGGCGAGCGCCGCGGCGGTGGCTGTAACTTCAGGAAGAGTGCGGCTGCCGCGCACGATCTCAACCAGCCGCATGATGTTTGCCGGGCTGAAAAAGTGCAGGCCGATGACCTTGTTGGGACGCAGAGTGGCGGCGGCGATCCGGTCGATGTCAAGCGACGAGGTGTTGGTTGCCAGGATGCAGCCGGATTTCGCGACGGCGTCGATTTCGCGGAAGACCTGCTCCTTCACTGCCAGGTTCTCGAACACCGCTTCGATGATGATGTCGGCTTTGTCGAAACCATCGAAGGTTAGCTGCGGGGTCATCAGCGCTAGCTTTTGGTCTGCGGCTTGGGGAGGCAGGCGGGCATAGTTGCGGCGAATGTTTGCCATGCCCCGATCGAGCGCTTCCTGGCTGGTCTCCTTGATGAGCACCGGAATTCCCGCGTTGACAAGGGCCATGGCGATGCCTCCGCCCATAGTGCCTGCGCCGACGATGGCCGCACGCACGATGTCATAAGTGGGCGTGCTGTTGGATATACCGGGAATCTTAGTAACGGCGCGCTCCGCGAAAAAAGCGTAAATGAGCGCCTTTGACTGCGGGGAACGCACGCACTCATCGAACAACTCCGCTTCACGCCTCAGGCCGCCGGCGAAGGTGAGTCTGGTGGCCGCCTCCACCGCACCGATCGCCGCCAGCGGAGCCGTTTGCCCTCGCCATTTCTTGCGCGCCTGTTCCAGGGCGGCCTCAAAAATCGCCGGATCGGCGTTGGCAAGTTTTTCGTTGCGATCGCGGGTTCTTGGTATCGGCTTCGTCGCGACTTCACGCGCGAACGCTACCGCCCCCACGCGCAGTTCGCCGTCGATGATCCGGTCGACGATGCCGGCGGCGAGCGCCTCGTGTGCTTTGACGGGAGCGCCGAACCCGCACATCTCGACCGCTTGGGCGACTCCCGCCAGCCGCGGCAGCCGTTGCGTGCCCCCCGCGCCCGGAATCAAACCCAACTTTACTTCCGGCTGTCCCACCTGAGCCGACGGCGCGATCAAACGGTAGTGCCCGGCCATCGCTGTCTCCAGACCGCCGCCCAAAGCCGCGCCGTGAATCGCCATCACCACCGGTTTGGCGGAATCCTCTATCGTCGATAGACATGCACGAAACCCCACAACGTACTCGCCGAAAGTAGGCTTCTGAAACTCGTGAACATCGGCTCCGGCAATAAACGTGCGCCCGCTACCGACGACGACGATCGCCTGAACTTCGGGATCAACGTTGGCTTGTTCGATCGCCGCCTTCAACTCTTCGACCACTCCCGGGCTCAGCGCGTTGACGGGAGGATTGTCGATCATGACCACCGCGACATCCTGATCGCGCTCGAAACGGACCAAGGTATTCACGTCTTTAACTTTCGTGCGTTTTCGACTGCTTTGCGGGCCTGTTCGCGAGCCGATGCCAGACGGTCTCCTGGCGAGTCTATCAAGGGGACGATCAGCAAACGATCATTCCTGCCGGGCGTGGCCAGAAGCGCTTCGACATACTTTTCGGTTTCACGCAGTGAATCGGAGCAGGACGCGACTAGAATCACGTCCGCCCAGTCCACGTCGATCTCGCGTGGCGCGATGTAGTCGCGATTCATGCGCTCCAGGTTTTCGGCCCAGCGAGGATCGCGCGCAATTGTCTCGGGGTCCGCCAGATCTTTTAAACGTCGCAGGCGAATATTGGCGTGCGCCTGGACTGCCCCGACGCCGGCTGCAAGAGCGAGTTGCTCGGTTTCGCCATACCGCGAATAGAACACCACTACTACGTTGACTGGCGTTGCTTTGTTATCTGACATGGTCAACGGCTAGGCGAGATCGAATACCAAAAACTCGCCGCCGGCGGGCCCGACGCCCGTAATCTGCAGCGCCGATTCATCGCTGATCGCCGCGCCGTCGCCTTCTTTCAGCGCACGTCCGTTCAGCGTGATGTTTCCCTGCGCGCAATGCACCCAAGCGTGGCGGCTCTTAACGATTGGCTGTTCAAGAAAGTCGCCTGCCGCAAGCACCGACGCGTACATGCGCGCGTCCTGATGGATGAAGGCGGCAGGTTCCGCTGTCGTCTTGTCCGGCCCGGCGATCAGCCGCAGGCGTCCCTTCTTTTCCGCGGGGTCGTAGGCGAACTGCTGATAGGAGGGCTCCACGTCCATCTCGGCTGGCTCAATCCAGATCTGCAGAAAATGTACCGGCTGCTTGGCCGAGCCGTTGAACTCGCTGTGAATCACGCCGGTGCCCGCCGACATGGCCTGCACCATGTTAGCCTCAAGAACTTCTTGGGTGCCGGTACTGTCCTTGTGCGCGAGGCTGCCCTCCAGCACGTAGGAGATGATCTCCATATCGCGATGGCCGTGCGAGCCAAAGCCTCTGCCGGGCGCAACCCGGTCGTCATTCAAAACGCGCAGGGCGCGAAAGCCCATGTGTTTGGGATCGTGATAATTGGCGAACGAAAAGGTGTGATAGGAGTTGAGCCAGCCGTGATCGGCATGGCCGCGTTCTTCCGCTAATCGGAGCGTAATCATGCTCCTATGTTAGCGAGCCGGTCAAGTCCTTCCGGACTCGCGGTCCACTATCCTCAATGCGTTGATTGGATTACGCGCGGGCCGCCTTCCAGGCCATAAATCGTGATCTGGCCCGGATTAGACGGTTTGGCCGGGCGCACGGCCGGCGGAGCGGCCTGTGGGAAAGCCGAAGCGGCTGCCTGCGCGCGCGCCGCTTGCACCGTGCGAAGTTGCTGCTCAAATTCATCTTTCGTGAGAGCGAGGCTGACCTGCATGCGGTTCCCCTGCGCCGCGATGTGCAGCTTGCGGGCGATGTCGGCCGCTTCCGGGCGGTTGGCCTGCGGCAGTGTCGCCAATTGGATTTGCGTGGAGAGAAGTTGAGTCATCTGCGCCGCCACCGCTTCGCTCTCGGCCGCGACGCTCAGCTCCAATTGAAAACCGTCGCGCAGCGCAAGACCCATGTCCAGACCCTTCACCTGAGCGGCAATCTGCGATGCCAGCGGATTGCTTGCCGCGGCGCCGGAGGGCTGGAACCCGGAGAGCGGTCCATCGGCGATGAGCCAAAAATCGTGCGTGGCCGCCAGCGCCTGGGCGCGCCGCAGCAGCGCAGATGGCGGGAGAAGTGACGCGCCGCGCCGTCCGATCGCCGCGAGAACAGACTTTTCGTCACCTAGAAGCACGGTTGAGCTGCCAGCTTCACCCCTAATGAAGGCGACAGTGGTGACGTCCGTCGGGGTAACACGATACACGTCGGCATCCTGAACCCGACGCGGCGCTCCTTTCAGGAACGGCTTCAGTTCCTCCGTGGGAAACCGGCCCTCCACCACGAAAAGGAATGGCGGATTCGTCTTCGCGCGCGCCGCGCCCATAGCCGATGGATTCGCAGGAGATGACACGAACACCCGGTCAACCTGATCGAGGAATCCCAGGGCCATGGCCTGCATTGGACCCTGCAAAGGCGATTGAACTGCGCTCGCGGACGGCGGGGTCTGCTTCATCTGTTGGCGAATCGACTGGCCTACGGCCGATTCGCGCAAGCTCTTGACGTCGATTCCCACCAGCAGCTTCGCGCCCGGCTGACTCAGCTCCCAGGAATTCGTCTGCGCGGTCACGCCCACCGCGGCCGCAGCCAACAACATCATCACCCCCGGTGTTGCGCGCATAGATGCCCTCCGTACTTAACATGCTAAGGCGATTTCACCGGAAGCGGGAATTCAATGAAACCCTTAGTTTTCGATAGAGAATGCGGGAGTCTGGGTAGTACGGTAGATACCCGGCCCCGCGAGGTGAGGGTGTCCAAGAGAAGCGCCATACTCTCTTCGTGGCCACATGTCGAAAAAGCTGTAATCGTAGGCTAGCCGTCCGGCGGTGGGATTGTGCGGTGACTCCCTATCTGCCAACTGGAGGAATGGACGTAAAAGCTGATCCGATGAAACGAAGCCCCAGGACCGCCACGTTTCCGGTGGCTACGGTAAAATCCGCGGATCCTCGGTTTCCGACCATCGCGCCCAAGCCGGGAAGATCCCTTAGGACTACCGCAGTCTTGTTTTTTGCCGGCAGGAAAACGCTTGAGGTTCCGATGGTGCCGCCTCCGCCATCTCGAAGAACAATGGTTACCGTAGTCGCAATGCTACTCGGATTTACAATACCCACGGCCGTGACGAAGCTAGTGTCGTCCCAGGTGAGCGTGCTCGTAGTGCTCGATGCGTTGGAAAGGGGGACGACTGCCTCCTGGTCAGGAACTCCTGGATTGCTTAGGTGAAACAGGCCATACCCTACAACTCCAACTGGCAGAGACACGGAGGCATATCCCTGACTCACGGGCCCTATGTTCGCCGATTGAATTGAGGCAGTCCCATGCGGAGCGAGATTGACGACGGTGGAGGAGCCGCCCACGGCAGGAACGCTGAGAGGGGTTCCGTCGTCGCCGACGAAGTTGACGGGAAATGAAACGGCACTATTGCCAGTATTGGTGAAATACAAAGCTGAATACCATCCTCCTCCTGAGACAAATTGGGGAAGGACGCTGGGTACGACAGATTGAGATTGGGCCGTACCGGAAACGGTTGTGCCAGCGTCGGTTTCCAAGAATAAAGCGCTCTGGCCGTTTTGCACGACGGCGAATAGATAGCTGGCGGTCCCAAGTTGGGTCGTGACGACGGCGGTTCCCGAACAGTTGGCCGTCAACGAATACCCTCCACTACCGGCGAGTGGTAATACTGCGCCGCCTGAATTTTGGACGGCGGTCACAGTCAAATTACCGTTCCCATCGGAGACGATTTGTCCCTCTTGCGAGTAAAGGAGACCGCCAGTCGCGCCGCTCAATAGAAATCCGTAGCTCCCGGTTAGTGATCCTGCTCCGCATTGAGTTGATCCGCTGGCGGCCCGGAACGCCCGACCGACAAGTACCCCACCGGAATTCGAAAAAGCGACCATCGCACTCTCGCCTCCCCCTACCACCTCAAAGTTGAACAGAGAGGTGAAGCTTGAATTTACCGTCAACGCCATAGTGCCTCTACAGTTTCCTTGTACGGCGTAGGTTCCACTGAGGGAATATGTTCCAAGTGTCCCGTTTGTGCTGGCTTCCGATTGCCCCGACACGTGACCCTGTCCGTCGGCAACCAGTAGGCCCAATTCGGCGTATGGCGACGCCTGGTTCCCCGATGTGAGCGAGCCGCCCAAAAGATAGAAATAGGTTCCTGTAAGAACCGAGTTCGAACACTGAGCTTGCAGAGAAATACCACACCCAGCAAGAATTAGAAATATTGAAGCGATGCGCTGATACATTCGTTAACCCCCTGAATGGATTTCTGCTCGACGAGGACATCCGACGCAAGTAATAGGAAGATATTTTTTCGTCGAACGTAATGATAGCACTCATCGAATTGTTCACTTTCATTCGGGCGCTTAGCTCTTTCCAGCTTGCAGCCATTCGTCCTCGTCAATCGCGAAAACATAATGCTCCTCGGGAGGCGGACAATGTGCCGCAATTCTCCGTAATCCCAGCCAATTAAGCGAACCATACTGGAAGACGTCGATGATTACATGTGCCGGAGTCCATAAAGTGCGTGGTGCCGCAATATCCGCAGAACAGGAAATCCTCGCTTGCGTTCAGTTTCATGGGAGCGCCGTAACCGGTGCGCCGGCCCCTGTCATTCCTAGTAATTTCCAATATCCTTTAAGGGTCAGCCATGTCCACATTCAAAGCCGTCTTTGCGGAGCAGTTCGAAGGGAAACCCAAAATTTCCATCCAGCAAGTCGACCGCGCAAGTCTGCCGCCGGGCGACGTGCTGGTGCGAGTGCGGTATTCCGACTTGAATTATAAGGACGGCCTTGCCGTCACAGGCCGGCCTGGAGTGATCCGCAAGTACCCGATGGTTCCGGGTGTCGACCTGGCGGGCGTGGTGGAAGAATCTTCTTCGCCCGACTGGAAGCCCGGCGACGAAGTTGTGGTCACGGGCTTCGGCCTGTCGGAAACGGCGTGGGGCGGATACGCGGAACTCGCGCGCCTGAACGCGGACTGGCTGATCCGGCTGCCCAAGGGGCTCACGTTGAAGCAAGCGATGGCCATCGGCACGGCAGGCTTCACTGCAATGCAGTGCGTCGTTGCGCTAGAGCGGCACGGCCTGGTGGCGGGATCGAACAACGAAGTCCTGGTAACCGGCGCGGCGGGAGGCGTCGGCAGCATCGCGGTGGCGATCCTGGCCAAACTAGGCTACCGCGTAGTTGCATCGACGGGCCGCGCGGAATTGGGCGATTACCTGCGGTCGCTCGGCGCGAGCGAGATCGTGAATCGAACCACCTTCAATACGCCGACAAAACGGTCGTTGGAGTCGGAACGCTGGGCGGGCGCCGTCGATACCGTGGGCGGCGAAACGCTCGCCGCGATCGTGCGCGCTCTGGTGGCCAATGGCAGCGTGGCGGCCTGCGGCGTCGCGGGGGGCGCGGCCCTCAGCACCACGGTTTACCCCTTCATCCTGCGCGGCGTGAACCTGCTGGGAATCAACTCGGTGTACGTCTCGCGCAGCGACCGCCTGCTGATGTGGCAGCGCCTCTCCCGCGATTTGCCGGTGCCGCTGCTGGATCGTATGACCCAGGAGGCGCCACTCGAAGCCGTGTTCGAGCTGGGCGAAAAAATTATCGCCGGGGCAATCCGCGGGCGCACGGTGATTAGGATCTCCTGAGGCGGCCAAGGCGCCGTCCGCAGGAATAAATCCGCCGGGGCGGGGCATACCTATATCGAGCAGGGGCCACTTTAGGAAAACGCCCTGCCGTCTGCCACCCCAGGCTTGGAGTAATATTTGGTTAGAGGCACCTTATGCTGATTCGTAAACCCGCCGATCTTCGCCATTCCGACGTAACACCGAAGCAGTTCTACCTCAACCGCCGCCGGTTTCTAGCCGCGGGCTCGGCAATCGCGGGCGCATGGGCGCTGCCCACCCCGGCGGGCGCGACCATGAAGCTCGACAACGTGACGAAAAGCGCCTATACGGTCAACGAAAAGATCACCCCACTCGCGGATATCACCAGCTACAACAACTACTACGAATTCGGCACCGACAAGGGGGATCCGTCGCACTACGCCAACACCTTGCGCCCGTCGCCCTGGCAAGTGCAAGTGGGCGGCCTGGTCAACAAGCCCAAGACCTACGATCTGGATTCCATCATGAAAATCGCGCCGCTGGAAGAGCGCATCTACAGGCATCGCTGCGTCGAGGCCTGGTCCATCGTGGTCCCCTGGATCGGATTCCCGCTGGCCGCTCTGCTCAAGCAAGTGGAGCCCAACGCCAAGGCCAAGTACGTTGCTTTCCAGACACTGTACGATCCTAAGCAGATGCCGCTCGGCAATCGCGCCGGGATCGAACTGCCTTATGTGGAAGGCTTGCGGCTGGATGAAGCCATGCATCCGCTGGCGCTGCTGGCAGTGGGTCTTTACGGCGAGACGCTGCCCAACCAGAACGGCGCGCCCTTCCGGCTGGTGGTGCCATGGAAGTACGGTTTCAAGAGCATCAAGTCGATTGTGAAGATCACGCTCACCGATAAGCAGCCGCCTACCACTTGGAACATCGCCAACGCCCGCGAGTACGGATTCTACTCCAACGTGAACCCCACCGTGGATCATCCGCGCTGGACTCAGTCCCAGGAGCGCCGCCTGGGCGAATTGTTCAAGAGGAAGACGCTGATGTTTAACGGCTATCCCGAGGTAGCGAGCCTCTACACCGGTATGGATCTGCGCAAGAATTACTGAGGGGCCGACGGGGCCAAACGCGGATGAAAAAGATCCTGTTCAGTCCCTGGACCAAGCGCGCTCTTTTCACCCTCTGCCTGATTCCCGCATTCCTGCTGATCTGGCGCGGATTTTCGGGAGACTTAAGCGCGAACCCGGTCGAGTTCATTGAACACAGGACTGGCGACTGGGCACTGCGCTTCCTGCTGATTACTCTGTCCGTGACTCCGCTGCGCAAGATTTTCGAGCAGCCGCTGCTGACGCGCTTCCGCCGGATGCTAGGCTTGTTCGCGTTCTTCTATGTGTGCGTGCACCTATTAATGTACCTGACCTTCGACCAGATGTTCAGCATCAGCGGAATTTTAGCGGACGTATTGAAGCGCCCCTACATTACCGTGGGCAGCGCTGGCTTTCTCATGCTAATCCCGCTGGCCATCACGTCCACTGCAGCAATGGTGCGGCGTCTGGGTCCCAAGCGCTGGCAATTGCTGCATCGCCTGGTATACTTCTGCGCTTTGGCCGGCGTGATCCACTATTACTGGCTGGTCAAATCCGACGTGCGCGAGCCGTTGATGTACGGCGGCATGCTCACCCTGCTGATGCTTTTCCGCGTCCGCATGTGGCTTGCAAAGGGCGCGAAGAGCAAGCCCCAGCCAACAGTGGTTGGTGCCTAAAGCGCGGCTTATTTGGCGCGCGACGCCAGAGAAGCGGTCCACCGGTGAACGCGTCCTAATCCGCCGTCGATTGCAGACTTCATTCGGATGTTGCGCAAAGTGCCCACGGGCATCTCGGGCTTTCGAATTGTTTTGTGAATCGGAAGGCAGCGCGCGGTTATCTAACCTTCAGATTATGATTTCATCTCGCGGCTATGCCGCTCAAAATAATACGACTCCCCTCGCGCCTTTCAGCTTCGAGCGGCGCGATCCGGGGCCCAAAGACGTGGTCATAGATATTCAATTCTGCGGTGTATGCCATAGCGATATTCATCAGGTGCGCAACGAGTGGGGTGGAGCGGTATACCCCATGGTTCCGGGACATGAGATTGTCGGCCGCGTCGCGCGCGTCGGCTCGGCTGTAACCAAGTTCCGGGAAGGCGATCTCGCGGGCGTTGGTTGCATGGTTGACTCCTGCCGCACCTGCGCCAATTGTAAGGAGGGCGAAGAGCAGTTTTGCCTCGTCGGGACCGTCTTCACTTACAATTCGCCCGAGAAAAACACCGGCCGTAATACCTACGGCGGATATTCCAATAACATCGTCGTCGACCAGGACTTCGTACTGAAGATTTCGCCGAAACTGAATTTGGCTGGCGCCGCGCCTTTGCTCTGCGCGGGCATTACTACCTACTCGCCGATGCGCCACTACAAGGTGGGACCGGGCAAGAAAGTCGGCGTTAATGGATTGGGCGGTCTCGGCCATATGGCGCTCAAGTTCGCGCATTCGTTCGGTGCGCACGTGGTCCAGTTCACCACCTCCCCCGGCAAGAAGGATGATGCGATGCGCTTGGGGGCTGATGAAGTGATCGTTTCCAAAGACGCCGGCGCCATGAAGGCACAAGCCAATTCGTTCGATTTTATCCTCGATACGGTTTCCGCGCCCCACGACGTTGACGGCTTGCTCTCGCTGCTCAAGCTGGATGGCCGCATGGCGATCGTGGGTGTGCCACCCGAACCGCTTTCGATACCCGCCCACACATTGATCATGGGGCGGCGTTCCCTCGCCGGATCGCTGATCGGCGGCGTGCGCGAAACCCAGGAGATGCTGGATTACTGCGCGGAGCACGGCATTGTCTCCGACATCGAAATCATTCCGATCAAGCGCATCGAAGAGGCCTTCGCTCGCACGGTGAAAGCGGATGTGAAATACCGCTTCGTGATCGACATGAGCACGCTATAGCATTAAATTGGCAGTCGGCCACGGCACGCCTCCGGCAGTTAAAATGAACGTCTAAGGAGTCATCGTGGCTGAGAAAATTGACTGCGTCGAGAGCGGCCGACGCACTTTCCCGCGACGTTCTTTCCTGTGCGACGTTGCCCGGTTCGGCGGCGCTCTCGCGTTGGGCAGCTACGTCAGCCGGCTCCGCGCTGAAGGCTCCGCCGACTGGAGCAGGCAAATCGGCATTCAGCTTACAGTCGTGCGCGATGAGATGGCGAAAGACGTCGAATCCACACTCGCACAACTAGCCGCCATCGGCTATCGATTCGTCAACCCGGTGGGTTTTAGCGGCTTGGACGCCAAAGCATATCGGGCAATGCTGGATCGCCATGCACTGATCGCCCCGCAAATCGATCTCGGCTTCAGCACTGGAACAGGCATGGAAGAGGACCTGGATGGCTGCCAGATCCTGGGAATTAAGTACGCGGAACCGGCGATGGCCGGAGGCGCCAGGCGAGGAAGCGCGCGCAGCGGTGGCGCCCAAGACCCAGTTCGGGGACCGGGCGCAGGTGGTTTCCGGGGCGTTGTGACACCGCCGCAGCAGACTGAAGAAGAGGCTAAGCGCACCGCGGCCGATTACAACACTTATGGAAAGACAGCCCGGAAATTCGGCATTAAAGTAATCTTCCACAACCACGTCGAACACTTCGAGTTGCTGACAGGATCAAAATCTACTTTTTTCGATGTGTTTCTTTCCGAGACCGATCCCGAATTGGTTGGGATGGAACTTGATCTGGGTTACACGGCGATTGCCGGACGGAACATTCCCGAGACGATTCGCCAGTATCCGGGGCGGTTCCCTGTTTGGGATGTCCGGGACGCTTTCGGGGTCAGGAATGGGGACGCAAATCCCTCTGCGACTCCAAATCAACGGCGTCAGTATACCTATTCCGTTCCGGTTGGATTAGGTGAAGTGGATTTCAAAACGATATTCGCCAGCGCCGAGACCGCCGGACTGAAGTACTTCTTCGTCCTGCAAGATAACGCGGCGGCCTGGGGAGATTCCATGGCGGTAGCCAGAGTCTCCTGGCTGAACCTGACGAAGATTCTGGCCCCCAGCGGCCAGCAATGATCGCCGGCGTTTCTCTCGCATCAAGCTTTCCTCTCGCATCGAGAGTTCCGCTTCTGAGACTATTGAATGGTGTCAGGCAAAACCCCGCATTCCAGTGTGCGTTCAAAAGCGCGGTCCAAAGCGGCACGCAGCATTGGGATTCGAACCGAGACTCGTCCTGAGATTCGCGCCGCTGGGAAAGACGATATGGCGGCCATCCGCGGTTTGATCCGGCTCTTTCCCGAACACCTGGTGCAGCGAAATCTCCCGCGTGCGCCGTCATTTTTTGTCGCCAGCGCCGGCGGCCGCCTGGTTGGCTGCTGCGCTCTTCAGGTGTACTCGAAAAGACTGGCCGAAGTCCGCAGCCTCGCTGTCCATCCCGACTTTCAGGACCGCGGCCTCGCTTCAGGTCTGGTGGAGCGATGCATGCAAAGAGCGCGCGAACGGGGAATCAGGGAATTGTTTGCCGTTACCAGTCAGACTTCGTTCTTCTCCCGGCTTGGCTTCGCCACGTTCCGCCGCGAAAAGACCGCCATGTTCCTGGAATTAACCCCTCGCACCGCGGAGAACTGAATCGTGCCTGCTGAGGCGGGCAATTTAGGGCGCTGTGAACTGCGCCCCTGTCAACCGCACCACATGTACCGCACCACATGAACCGCGCCCATGAACCGCACCCATTGCGGTCCACCGGAGGCGCCTCTATAATGGTGCGGGATAATGAGTTAAGCGGGAAAATGATATTGAACAGCGTGGAATTCATACCTCGTCGCAGCCCACGTGCCCTGCTGCGTTTACTGCCAGGAATCATCGCAATTTGCGCGATCCCCTCGTTGAAGGCCGCGCCCTCCCCGTCCCTCGAGCAGCAATTCGCGCAAACGGTGCAGCCTTTTGTCAAGCAGTATTGTTTTGCGTGCCATAGCGGCGCGAAACCCGCTGCGGGATTCGATCTGAAGTCCTATACCGATGTGGCGAAGGTGGTCGAGGACAATCCTCGCTGGGCCTTGATGCGCGACAAGCTAATGGCGATGGAAATGCCTCCCAAGCAGATGCCGCAGCCGCCGGCCGAAGCGCGCGAGCAGGTCATCCATTGGATTCAGGCCATGCGCACCGCTGAGGCGCGCAAGAATGCCGGCGATCCCGGACCTGTGCTGGCTCGCCGTTTGAGCAGCGCCGAATACGATTATACGATCCGCGACCTGACGGGCGTGGATATTCGTCCGGCCCGCGAGTTTCCCGTCGATCCCGCCAACACCGCGGGCTTCGATAATTCCGGCGAGTCGTTGACCATGTCGCCCGCTCTGCTTAAGAAGTATTTGCAGGCCGCGCATGACGTCGCCGATCACATGGTGCTTACGCCTGATGGCATCGATTTTTCGCCCAATCCCATGCTGGTCGATACCGATCGCGATAAATACGCCACCCATCGGATTGTAGATTTCTATCAGCGCCAGCCCACGGATTACGCGGATTACTTCCAGGCCGCATGGCGCTTCAAGTATCGTGCGGCTCTGGGAAAGCCCGCGGCGACACTGGCATCTACGGCGGCGGAAGCCAAGGTTAGCGCGAAGTATTTGCCTCTGGTCTGGGGGCTACTCGAAGAAACGCCGGCGGTAGCCAAAACCGAAGTGGGTCCCATCGCCAAGCTGCAAATCATGTGGCGCGCTCTGCCCCCCGCCAGTAAGCTGAATACGAACCAGCAGGAAGATGTCCGCGCCAAGTGTATCGAGATGCGCGATTTCGTCGTCAAGATCCGCGCCCACACGGCCATGCAGTTCACCGCTCCACGCGTCAACGGAATACCGCCCGCCTCGCAGCCCTTGCTGAACTGGAAGTTGCGCGAGTATGCAACTCACCGCCGTCATAGCGATCCTAACGCTCTGCGCAACGATACCGATCCTCCGGAAGTAATGCCGGAAATCCCGAAATATCCCGGGCTGCATCAGGAATCGGCTCCGCGTTGGGCTGCGCTTTCCGCTAAGGCTCGCTTCGGCGACCCGGACCTAGTGGTTCCGGCGGCCCAGCGGAAGCGTTACGAAGCCTCCTTTGAGCGCTTTGCTTCGGTTTTCCCGGATAAGTTCTACGTCTCGGAGCGCGGCCGATACTTTCCCGACGATTCGGAGGACAAAGGACGCCTCCTGAGTGCGGGTTACCACAGCGTGCTGGGCTTCTTCCGTGACGATCAACCGCTCATGGAATTGATCCTGGATGAAAAAGGCCAGAAG
>Ga0207674_10006557_pt1 | contig 13694 bp, 10 predicted proteins | sample KBSCornC72_FD_184303 | JGI IMG/M metagenome (GOLD analysis project Ga0207674, IMG submission 184303) | Corn rhizosphere microbial communities from Kellogg Biological Station, Michigan, USA - KBS Corn C7-2 (SPAdes) (version 2) | ecosystem: Host-associated > Plants > Roots > Rhizosphere > Soil ... | reverse complement strand
AGCAAGGCAGTGACCTCATAGTGGTATTCAAAAATAAACGCGGCTTTATCGGGCTCGAGTATTTTAATAACAGACCGGATGTATGTTTCAGGGAGTTGCCAGGCGAGTCTTTTTCTTACGGTTTCGTTTGTGCCGATCCTGTTTAGCAATTCTCTGAACGCATATTTTTTATTGAGGAGTAATTCGTCTGTTATTTTTAAAGGATCAGCATATTTTTCGGTATCGGCCCACCAGGGCAGGATGCCTGTAAGTAAAAAGAATTCGATTACTTCCAGGTGTTTATCGGGCAGGTCCTTTTTGGTTTCAATGGCTGTTTCTGCTGTATGGGCGACTGAAATATCGCCTGTGATCTCATGAAGTGCTTTTTTGAAACATTCAATAAAGATGCGGGTGATATCCTGTTCAAGGTGTTCATAGCTTACTGTACCCAGATCAACGGTCATGGTTTCGATTCGAAAATCGAAATCTGATGCAATTTCCTTATCGATGAAAGTTTCAAGCATAGAGAAAAGCTCGTTATGAAATAAGCGGCTGAAGCGGTTTTGAAGAATGGCATACCTGTCCTTCCGCTTTGTATGTATATCGAAGACCTTCTGCTGAATTATATGATATGATGATGCTGTCATTCGTCCTCTGCATTGATCCGTACAATATATTTTTCATTAGCCACCATTTGTACCAATCTTTCACTGAGGTGCCTGCGAGTGCCGCTGTCATTGCCTTTCAAGTTTTCGAGCCATTGAAAATAAACGGCTTCAAAATCATTCATACGATGGATATGCAACCATAAAAAATGTGGCTGAATATAAACAGGACAGCTTTTGGCAATGAAACTCTGCGCATAGTTTTTAAACGCGGGATCCTGAAACCGGGCAGGCCATAAGGGAAAAACAAAGCTCAGCTTACCGGAGAAAAAATCCTTATCTATGTAAAATGATCTTGCCTGTTTTACAATGCAACGAAAGGTTTTATTAATGCCAACGCCTTTTTCCACGGCCGATCTGAGCAAGGCAAACACCTCCCGTAATGCAGCTTCATCACCGTAAAATGATCCGTAATATTTCAGGTTATTTCCGTTCTTATATTCCACCACGGTATCCCAGTCGGCAAACAACTCCCGTAACTCACTCAGCGACGGATGCGGACTACTATTCGCAACCTGCAGCAAACATTCGTTTACCTGACGACGGCTTTCTGCAAAACCCAACAAGTGTTTTTGCCACATTATTTTTTTACCGGTATCATCCACGAGTATATGTCTGTAAACAGGATCATTTACATCTGGCCGCAAAAGTATATGCTCGACCATGTGGAAGCCTTCCGAATCAATGCTTAGTTTTCTGAAGTGCTCAACGAGTTTTATCATCAGGGTTTCTGCCTGTTCGTGGCTTTCGTGCCGGCTGATGATATTCCACCTGTTATCGTTTTCACGGCCAGACATTTTAAAAATTAGCACTACACTACCGGCCTGCAATGGATCGGGCACTATCCTGTAATTTGCTTTGTTTGTTCCTATGGCAAAAACGGCCGTGGTTTGGTTGTTAAAAGCAGAGCCTGCCCGTAAAGTATCTTCATTCAGATCTATCAATTCCTGCTCACGCGTATCTGAAGGATGAAACCGTACATGGTGGATCAAGGGTTCAGTTCTCTCAATTTCCCTTGTGCCGGACGGTGATTGCGGTACAATTCTGAAATGTTCATTTCTGAAGCTTTCCGTAAGCGATCTTTCATAAGGGGGGGCTATATACAAAAAGCTATACATGTTTTTTTTAAACCCCGCATAACCCATTGCATCGGTATCATTCCCTGTGTAATTAAAAGCCCTGAACTTCAAGTAACCGATCTCCGTTACCTGGGATAGTAAGGCTGATTTCCACCGGAGCTTCAGATCTGTTCTTCCGTTTATTTCCTGACCGTAATATTTCTGGTATTTCGTTACGGGCAGATCGGGAGCCGACAAGTTAAACCTTGCCAGCAAATGATCAACGACCTGGTTCTTTTTCTTCCTGTATTCATCATCAGTTTCTATTAACTCATTAAGCAGATCTATGAATGCATTTTCTGATTGTTCGGCGTTGTTATCGGTAAATGACCTGATTATTTCATCTGCCCCCGGCAAATTGAAAGCCGGTTGAGAATAGAGTGTTGACAGGGCCTCTTTTGACTGAAGATCGGCAGAAAAAAAATTGCTCACATTACTGAGTTGCGCCAGATAGTTCATTAATGTTTGTTCAAAGAGCATGAGGTAGCCTTTTAACTGTTTCACAGCTGCTTTTCTTTCAACCGGAGCATCTTCAGGCAATTTGTTTTTTCCCAGTCCATATGGTATGGGAAAAAAATCCTGGATAGAATGGTAATTTTTGAGGTCTCTCCATCTTCCACGCAGCATGGCTCTTTCTTCTTTTTGATACAGCGCGGTTATAAAATCCTTATTAGCCAGTTGTTTTGTTCTGTAGTAGTGGAACTTAAAAACACTGTCACGAATTTCTACCGGGCTGTTGTTCCTGTATAAAGTTATATTCTCGGGCCTGGTGAGCATGTATGGGTAGTATCCTTCCGGGATCTGAAACGGCTTGTTTTCCGTAGCATTTTCACCGATCGTTAGCTTTAAATTCTTGATGTTAACTACTCCCTTAACCGATAATATAGTTTTCACGAACTCAACAGGATCTACTTCTCTTTTTAATGGCCGCAGCTGGTCATCGGCAATAATACCTTTTTGAAGATGCGGCCCCTGGTAGATGTCTTCTGTTTGCAGGCCATTCGTTTTTAAATCCTTTTCTGTTGCGTATTTTATAGTGGGTGTAACGAGTGCTTCGAGACGCAGACAAATATCCGCCAGCACTTCTTCAGCTACTACCTCATTATCAATGAAGAGGCCTGTATTTATTTCAATTAGCTCAGGTTTTAGAACGGTTATTCCTTCAAAATCCTCGCACAGGTTTCTTGAAGCAGTAAGCCTGTTTAATACAACGGCTTTTAATCCTTCCATATTTATGGAATCAGTCGGATCTTCAACCTGCCCGCTGATATTTCTTATTTCAGGATCATAGTCCTTGTTGAGCTGAACGATCGTTTTATACAAACCTTTAAAGCTGGCCTCACGGTCCCCGGCGGCAACCACAGGTTCCATCCAGATATTGGTAATTTCAGGTATGGTATCAATAATATACTTACGTTTATCATTTACGGAAACCGGATTGATGGTTAAGATATTTCTGGCTGTAAAAAAAGAATTGATGCGAACAGGAATTTGTCCGTTTTGATTTGCAAGAATGTCCTGTATTGAAAAATCAGTGCGGTAAGCCAGATCGGTAAACACAAAACACAAATGTTCCAGGATGGTTACACCGGGATCATGCAGATTGTAATCGGTCCAGATATTACCGGAAAGCTGCTGTACCAGGTCGATGCCATGCTGCCTGAGAAATTCAAAGTTGAAAATTAAATCGTGTTCCATTAGGCTCACTCATTTAATATCGAATTTTGAATGTTCAATATTGAATATTGAAGTAAATACAATCCACTTCCCCATTTGACATTCATAATTCGACATTCAATAGTCTAATAATAATAATCTGCAGGCAAAAATGTGGTATCATCCCATAGCCTGGTAACATGGTAATGAATATAAACGCCATAGCCGTAGTTGCTGTTCGATCTTAACATGAGCGCATAGTCGTGCAATTTTCCACTCCATTTTAAACTTATCTTATTCCAGAAGAAGCCGTATTGGGCGCACACTTTTTTCACTTTATTTCTTGCCCTGGGGCCACCAAAAGTGCTTACAGCAATGGCATGCATCATGGCAAATTTACCGCTGTGTTTAACGCCGGTCCTGGCCACTACTTCAAATGCCTGACAATTGTTGAGCTGAGTAATAATGGGATGCCATTTGCCATTGGCCGGCACTTTACCGGTGGCAAAGGTGCCTGACCTGGCATACATGCCGGTAAAACCATTGGCTATTTGAAGCCGGTACTTTTCATCGGCTGGTGTTCCGAGGCCCAGACTTCCATTTGTGTGGAAGAAAAAGCTATTATTGTTTGTGGCTGCATTACCGCTTTCGGAAAACGGTGTTATTCTTAAGGCCTCAGAATTTTCAACAGACCTTTCCATAACCACAAAAGGATTCAGCTCGTCGGTTTTGCGAAAAAAGCTGATGAATTTTTTCGATTCTCCGGTTGACGCAATAACAAGTCCCTGGTCATCATCTTTTACAAAACCATCATCCAGCTTGTTAACGCCCGAATCGATCAGTTCGGAAAAGTCTTTTTCTGAAGGAAGTTTTCCGTTACGAAACAACTTCTTCAACTCCTCACGGCTCAGGTTTTTAAATACGGGGTTCATTTTATTACAAATTGTTAGGGTCTACTATTATGTGAAATCTATAGAGGTCTTCGTCTACAGTTTGAACAAGATCTTCTATGGATACTTCTGTTTCATCATTATAAAATACAACAAACTCATTTCCGAAAGCAAGTCCTGAAATACCTGTAGGCACAGGATCGAGCGTTTCTGTATCGTTTATTATTTCAATATTGTGATACTTTGACGGTACCAGCACGGCATAGGGAACAGAAGCGCTGATGCTGACGTCACCGGCCGGTTCACCGGGATTCCGGCGCATGGCGGCGGTATCTTTCATCATGGCATCATATTCGCCTGCAGCATTTTTCTCCATATAAAAATGCAATAATGAGAATGAAGTAACATAAGCAACATATGGTCTGCTTTGGATAAAATACAATAAATGATTTTGCACGATTGTTTGCCCGGTAAAAATATTCTGCTTCTGTTCATACAGCCATGGACACAAATACTGTTTTATTTCATCATTTAGTTTTTCAAGAATCTGAGCAGGTGTTTCGGTGATATGAGCCGCCAGTTTCATCTTACAGGAAACCTTTACCTTTTCATATACCGGGTTTAATACCACGAGATTTATAGAAAAGGGGAACCTGTTTTCTACAAATGCTTTTATCTGGTTAAGTTTGGCAGAGCAAACTTTGGGTTCGTCGGGATTGCCGGGATCTTCATTGCTATAAGGAAATACGACCAATAACAGATCGGCATCGTATTCGATTCTGCCATGGATTGTAAAGGGAAGAATGCATTTGACCAGTAAAATTTCCGGGAAGGCATTTAATACTGTTTTCGCAATTTCATTGGCAGTTAGCGGTCTGTTCTTATGCCACAGCATTTCACTTACGCGGGTATTGTATTGCTCGTAAGATTCTGGTGGCATGCCTCCAAAAGACGGGAATGGCTGGCAGATGGCTTTAATGCCGGGCAATTTATCAGTGAACTCAGTTACGGATGCCGGAGACAGCACCATTTCTTCGGCTGTTATATTGGTAAGATCACCGGTGCGTTCTGCCAGGAAAGCCTGAACAAAAATTCCTTTTATATGAGAAGGCAATGCGGTATTGGCTGATGCACGCATCCATTGTAATTGCGGGTTCATGCCACCTTCTCTTTTTGTAAATGGTGGAAGTCTGAATTGTATAATGCCCGACCTGGTTAAACTATCGGTACCGTCTTCAATAATATTTGTATGATTTAATAAAACCCAACCCGACTGCAGTAAAAAATACCATAATACTTCAGGCGTTTCTGTTGCTCCTGAAAAATCCAGATGAGCCAGTTCTATAAAAATACTCAGGTCCTGTTCGGGTTTGCAGTTATCAAGACCGATAAAAAGATTGGCATTGTGTTCGATATCAGGCAGCAATAAAACAGCGCTTTGTTGATTAACCGGGAAAACCGGACTGGTTTCAAAAGCACCGATATGGAAAAATTGCAATGATTGCGCTTCGGTGTTTGCAGCATTGGTAAAATAAGCGGTTTGCTCCTGTATAAAATCAACAGCAATGTTTTTTACTAATGGTGTATAAGGAGGATTGGGTATCGGCTTTTTTTCAGCAGATCTTCTTGCATTGTTCAGCAGGATCTCGGGCAGAATTTTTAGGAACTGTTTATGTCCGAATGCCGCTGCAGGCTGGGCCAATTCAATTCTGATACCTGCCTGTTCATAGTCAGGCAGCGTGGCAGTTATTTCTTTTGCAGGAAAATGATTGGAAAAGGTTAGTCTGTTGGTTTCTGTGTGGCTGACGCTGATCGTTGAAACGGGATTCACAAATAAATTTCCTTCAGTATTCCGGTACTCGTAAAACAATTGTTCAGCAATCCATACTGTTTTTTTATTGTCATTTGCGTTATAGAGATCGGCAATAAAAGTGTCCGTTTTAAAATTGCCGGGATATGCTTCATAGTAGCGTTCAAACCCGCCGGGTTGTTCGGGCAGATCGAGCCAGTGAACATCTATATTGAATGACTTTAAAGATCTGTTGAACACATTGCTGTTCCTAACATCAAACCAGGCGCCTGTTACCGGTTGTGCACCAAAAGCCTGAAAAGGGGCAGCCGTGCTAACGAGGCCAATATTGTTGCGAATATTAAATAAAGCAAAACCTGTAACGTTTGCCTGGATGGCAATCTTCTCAACAATTAATTTCGACAGGTAAGAATATGGGTTATGAAAGCTGTTGTTATTGATGATAAAACGCAGCAATGGCCAGGGCGTATCAAGGGCATAGCCATGAACAGGCTGCTGATAATTGTCAACAGGTTTTTGCATTTCATCAATATAAAAATTTACAGAAATACAATTCCTGCCGGTATTGTCGCCATTAAATCTTATTGCATAATTAGGCACGGTTTCCCAGCCGTCGGCTACTGTGAAGGAAATAAGAAATGCATCCCTGAGCAGTTCGTGCGTTTGTTCCTCTACTGTTCTTTTAGAAACAGCTGCAAAGTTTTCGAAGTACCATCGTAAAGCATTATACGATGAATTATCGAAATATATGTTTATGAAAAATTCACGGCGGCCCTGTCTTTGGTATAATATCGGCGCAGCGATCATAAAACCAAGATCGGTATCTTCCATTGTTCTTTCACCGGAGGAATACAGGTGTTGATCCTCTCCCACAGCCGGCCATGACACCGGTGAATAACCGGGTTCAATAAAAGAAGCAGGAGGTATATAATTATAGGATGCCTTGTACGCCTGTATTTCCGAAATATAGCTATGAGTAAGATCGACAGATCTAATTTGTAAAAAATTGCTTAGGAATAAAGTTTTTATTTCTTTTATTGATGCTTCAGTAAGCACCTGGTCCTGCACAGTCTGGTATACATACTTTTTTTGTGTTTTGTGATCTGTTGCCTCCAGCATCGTACCTTGCTTTATGGCTACGGGCTGTGAGCCGGGAACCAATTCTGCCACTATATATACTTTATCGGGAATAGCGGGGCGGTATTTCAGATCAAGTACGGTATTGTAATAATAATCGAGGTGTTTGACCGGCAGCTCATTTAACTTTTCCTGTAAATGACTAAACAGGTGGATGAAGACTTTTATGAGCGCAATATGGGGCTCGGTGTTTCCATTTTTACGCGAATTATTATTTGCATAATAGGTGGCGAGTCCCTGCAGGAAGTTGTACAGCTTATGAACGCCATGAAATACTTTGGTTAATCTGGGTAAAAAGGTTCGTATTTCCAGGCGGGCAGCGCTAAGTCCTGCTCCTGAGTGTTCAGCAGTAGTTGAGGGATCTGTTTCGTTTGGTAATGAACTGAACCTCTCCACCATACTCAACGCTTCTGTTCTCAACTCCATTAACTGTTCGTGCAGACTTTGAAAGTTATCGGTGGCATCTTCTACCTGCGACATAAATACGTCATCCAGTTCAGGTATATTTTGCAATTGCTCGCGCAGGCCTAAAAAAAAATCAAGAAAATTGTGGGTTAACTTTATAAGGTGTCGCAACTGAGCAGCCAGCTCTTCATCGGTTTGCTTTTCTTCGAAACCAGCTATCAGCTTCTGATATTGCGATTCGTACACGCTGAAATTGGTGCGCATGATATAATTCACCAGCACCGAAAAATCCCGTATGAGGAAGTCAGACCAATCACCATCTATTTTATTCTGCAGATCATAAAAATTAAATAATGCTGAAATGTCTGTAATGAACTTCAGCATATCCTGTTCTGTTCTGTCGTCGATCTTACAATTTTGCGGCAGCAGATCATTCATTAATCGGTCATACTGGCTTATTGAAATATTCATGAATGCATATCAGTTAAGCAGATTACATGGTAATATTTGTTCCTTCATCAATATAAAACGGGAACACGATATTATGTCTTGTATTGGTAGTAATGATGGTATAACTTACCTCAACATGTACAACGCCATCGAGTTCTTTCCGGTTTACGATTTCGGCGTTCACATCTTTTATTCTTGGCTCATAGTTCAACAGCGCCTGGTAGATCATTCTGTTCATTTCATTTACAAACATTATATCGGTTTTTTCAAAAACAAGCCGGTGCAGGGAACAGCCGAAATGCGGATGCATCAATCGCTCACCGGGAATGGTGCTTAAAATGATCGCTATACTTTCTTCTATATCCTTATCTCCGGCAACCATTTCAATTTTATTGGTTATTCTGTTGAACCTTGGCGGAAAGCTCCAGCCAACGCCTAGAAATTTGTCTGACTGCGGTTGCATATTCTATCCTCCTATTAAAACAGTGGGGCAGCCTGCGACTATGGATCCACCGTGTGCGGTTAAGTCGCCCAGGCGGGCAGCGGGCCTGCCATTTATCATTACGGTTGCTGATCCTTTTACAACGGTGTCGGGCACGCCCACACATGTTATGGTATCCCCTACTACCGAAGCCGGCATTTTGGCAATTAATACAGTAGCTACGCCGGGCCCGATGATCGGCCCTCCTACATGTGGAACGGGAGGCAGTCCGGGTGTAACCATCGGACAGGTATGCATATCGGTAATCCTTGCTGCAGGCATTCCCATAATTTTCTTTTTTTAATTGATCATAACAATACCGCCTTTTACGGTTGTTTGCGCCGATGCAGATAGTTCTGCATTTATATTCCCTTTTGCTTCAAAACTCATTTGCGCCTGGTTGCTGATATTTAAACCAGCTACTTTTACGTCCTGTTGTGATTTTATACTCACGGCACCGGTGGCTTCTATATTACAGCTTCCGGTAGCCTTTAAATTTATATCGGATGCGCTTTTGAGTGTAATACCGTTTGAGTCAAGCGTAACCGTGTTTCCGTTCTGATCTTTTAGGGTTATAGATTTTGCATCGTCGCTTAAAACAATACTGTTGTTTCCGGGTGTTGTTACGGTTATTATCTTTTTTTCTTCGTCAAAGTTTATTTTCAATTTTTCTCTGGTAACGATGGACTTGGTATTGTTCTTTTCATCAGCTGCAGTAACTGCCGGCTTTTTTACGCTGCTGTACAACGATCCCAGCATTACGGGGTAACGAGGATCGTTCTCTAAAAAACCGATCACGACTTCATCATCTTTTTCAGGCATAAAAAAAGAACCGGCATTGGAGGTGCCATAGAAGTTTGCCACGCGCACCCAAATGCCATCGGATGCTGTTGCACCTGAAGGGATTTTCACCTGAATGCGCGATTGCGATAACGGATCGCCTGATAATTTTTGTACCGTGCCCACCTGCAAACCCTGAATAGCAGGTAGCTGCCCTATGGCGGGCTGATAAGAAAAATTCAATTTCTCTGAGATAGGTTTATTCTCCAGGCCGAACTTTGCCGTTGTTCGCCATGTTCCTTTTTCAATGGAATGGGTGACGGCCGAAACAAAGGCATTGCCGTTGAACTTCTTCCCTACTCCTTCGAGCACTATAAGATCACCGGTTTTTAATGAGGCATTGCCAATAAAAGTGACCTGCCCCTTGAAAGCGCTGAGTCGCATGCGTAGTAAAGCAGCATTTGCCCATTGCTGCAGGCTTCCGTCATCCAGCGGAATATTGGCCGTGATATTTAATTTCGATTGCTGCAGTTTACCTGATAAGGTTTTGGCACTCACATTCCCCTGTGTGTTTACAGACGGTTCCTGCGCGCTTTTTGCACTAAGTTTTTGCTGTTGAATACTCCAGGCGCTTATGTCGAGAGCTGTTGGCTGCCGCTCGGCATTTAATTCAGCATTGAATGAAATGATGGATTCACCCATGGCAATTCTTAAAACAGGATCACCACTTAAAACAGGTTTGCCGATCTTCATTTTGTCGCCATCCATGGTTACTACAAAACCGTTTACTTCAGCCCGTGCCAGTACAAAGTCCCAGTCAGACGCTGACTTTTGAAACAGTGCTTCCATCTGTGCACTTGTACTGTCTACCGTGCAGCTCAACCCATATTTACCACAAATGCTTTGTATGACATCACTATCGGTTTGCGAGGCAAATAACGCTTCTGTTTTATTGAAGGTCATGCTTACGGCATTGTGTTTACAAAGCAGCTTTAAATTAAATGTTGACGATGGGTTGACGTCTATTCCATGTTTTACAATTACGCCATCGAAGATGGTTAGCTTTGAATTATCACCATAAGCCGCGGAAATCGTGATAGTATTGCCGGGAAGAAAATCGTTCCCGTCGGTCAGCGGCAATTTATCGGAGGTGACGCTATCACCCACCAATACTACTTCGGCATAGGAGATCCTGTTTATTTCATGGTAAACCTGGATAGCCAGGACCGCATTGGTGTCTTTAACAGCCGATCCGTTTACCATAATGCTGTAACTAATAGACAACTGTTTTACCCCGGAAACAGGAGATGGTGCCGGCATACAAATGATCAGTTTTTAAGCGGTGGAAAAAATATTTTATCGCCGGGTTTTATGTCCATGAAACTATCCATGTTGTTGTGTTCGGCAACCTTTACATAGAGTGAGCTGTCTCCGTAGATCTCATAAGACATCAATGGCAGCGTGTCGCCTGCTTTCACAATTCTTTCGTGTGTAAGGTCAGACGAACTTCTGCCGGCTTCCTTTGCAATAGTAGCGGGATCGGTGCTTTCGATCAGCGTAAGGTCAATAAATGCCCTGAGTGCAGTTCCGTCGGGTTTAAAGAGTTTGTAATCGACCTTCATGGCTGTGCATACGCCTATGACCATCAGGTTGCCCCAGCTTATCTTTAAATAAGGCGGCCGGTGCAAAGCTCCCTGATAGCTATACACTACATTGCTGAATTTTTCGATGTAATCGTCTACACTGTCTGCACCCGGTAAAGGAATTACGCCTGTACCATCAACGACCAGCCGGTTCAGACTGAACGTACTGGTGCCCATACCTGCAAAAAAGCTGGTATTGCCGGGATCGCCGATTATTTCAGGATTATCGTAGTCGATCTTAAAATCCCTGCTGTAACTATCCGGATTTATAACGGCCAGAATATAATTAAGCCGGGAGCCTGCATCGCAATCAGGTTTTGAAAACGATTCAATTTTTAATTTAACAAGGGTAGGCATATCAGCGTTGTAAAACGTAATCGAGATTTTGTAAAAGCCTGTCCATGCATTCTTTAATGATGCTCTTCTTCAGTTCGGCGAGGTCCTGAACGTTTACGCTATTACCGGCTGCATTCTCCTCGACATTTACCCTTATTACAAGTTCTTTTATTTCGAGGGGCATAGGGGTTACTTCGTTCTTGTGAAATAATCATAGCTCAGTTCCATGGTCTCTATTTGAACGGCGCCCTGTGTAGCATTGAAATCGCTCACTTTTAAAGCCACCGGAAACACCCTTTGAAAGTTCCATGATGCGAGCGGCTCTGCATTTTCATCGAGCAGCATAATATCTGCTGCCTTGGGAGAAAAAGTAAAATTGGTCAATGTGTCCTGCACCCATTTTAAAAGACCGGGCTGACTGCTGTTATACAAAAACATACCCCGCTTTAAAACAAGGTTCTCGTATGTGGGATGCGTGGGTAATTTATGGATCTGGTTATTCAGTCCGCCTTCCACTATCTGTTCAAGACCAAATTTTACACTTATACCGCTTACCTCCTGGAAGTTACATTCAAAGTCGCTGCCGGAAAAACCGGTTATAGCGACTTTGAAGTAATAGCCAAGCATCGGATATTCATAAAAGTATTCCTTAGGTCGCATGTTCTGTTATGATGCCAGCGTTAAGCCTTCGTGAGTAATTTCAATTGATTCCACAGCTGCTTCATTGGCATCTGCCTTCATATCGGTAATAGTGATCTTACTGGGGAACGCATTGGTTAAATTCCAGCTCATGGCTACGCCATTGGCTTCATCGAGCAAACTGATAACGATGGTAGATCGTTTGTAGGTGTTCATTTTTACGGTGGTGAACTGCTTCCATAGGGCAGTGTCACCTTTGAACATTCCTTTTTTAAGCGTTACGTTGCCATATTTCTGAAGGCCGGGCATTTTTACGGGCGCAAACGCTTTACTGTTACCGCCCCGGTATTCAATAACCTGTGTTTCTACATTTAAACCGGTAACTTCCTGGAACACGAGTTCTGTACTGTCCCATTTTACCTGAAATTGAAAACGCACCAATGGCCACGTGGCCTGTGATTGTGCTGAGCCGTCATCTGCCATAACTTAATTTTTTTGGGGTTAATGATATGTTTAGTGGTTTTATGAAAGTTGTTGTTGTTGCTGGAAGGTGAGCACGATAAATTCTGCAGGCCGTACGATGGCTAGTTTTACCGTTACTTTCATTACACCATCCAGGATATCAGTGGGCGTCATGGTAGCACCAAGGCCTATCTGCACATCAAAAGCCTGTTCGGCTGCTGCGCCTGCCAGGGCGCCCTGTTTCCACAGGTTGGTAAGAAAGTTGTTGATCATGCTTTTAATGGTAATCCATGTACTGTTGTCGTTTGGTTCAAATACATATGCGCGGACAGCGAGCTTGATGGATTGCTCAATCATGATAATGGTTCTGCGCACATTAATGTAGCGCCAATCCTGACTGTTGCCATCGAGGGTTCTGGCTCCCCATATTAAAGTACCGATGCCGGGAAAAGGTCGTATTACATTAATTGATTTGCCGGCCATTACATCTACATTAAGTTTTTTCTGCTGTTCATCGGTAATGCTTATGGAAGGGGCGGTAACCATGCTGACAGACATATTGGCCGGAGATTTCCACACACCTCTTGAACTATCAGTAAAAGAATATACGCCTGCAATAGCGCCGCTGGGTGGCAGTTCGTTTAATTTCTCAGATATTTCCTGTAGTATGTACGCGTAGGTGGGACTTGCAGCTTTTAACGACTGATGAAAATGCAATGCGTCGCTGTCATCCATTTTTTTATCATCGGCTGTAAGCGTGACGGCGGCAACTGCCTGTTCCAGTGCACTTCCCTGTAATTGCTCGGCGCGGCTTCTGTTGGCGTTTACCTTTTTCTCTTTTAGCTTTTTGAGCATTTTGTTTATGATATCTGCAATAGGGTCTTCGGGCAGCAGCGCCTTCATGGCATTTTCATCGAGCACATCTATGTCGATGTTTTCGAAGGTTATCTCTGAAGGTTGAACAATAGTTGTTTTTAACCATGGATAATAGGCCGCACCGTAGTTGAGATTTTTTATGCCTATCAGATCCCTGAAACTTTCTACAATGTCATCGGTGGTATCAGTTTTTGTTTGTTGTACCAGGTCGAAGATGCCGAAACGGCTTTGCATATCTCCGCAATGGGCAAGCACGGCTGAATAAATACTCACATAGCAATCGGTTCCCAATGCGATCATATCGGGTATAACTACCAGCGTGGGTTCATATTCTTTTTTAAGCGTTTCAAAAACGTTGGGTTTTGAA
>Ga0207674_10006555_pt1 | contig 13696 bp, 15 predicted proteins | sample KBSCornC72_FD_184303 | JGI IMG/M metagenome (GOLD analysis project Ga0207674, IMG submission 184303) | Corn rhizosphere microbial communities from Kellogg Biological Station, Michigan, USA - KBS Corn C7-2 (SPAdes) (version 2) | ecosystem: Host-associated > Plants > Roots > Rhizosphere > Soil ... | reverse complement strand
CAGCGCATTGGCGAGCCCCCAGTTGATCCCGCCCTCGATCTGCTGGCGGACGATGTCGGGGTGGATCACCCGGCCGATATCGGCCACCGCGGTGACGCTCGGCACCCTGATCCGGTCACCTTCGATCCGCGCCTCGACCAGCATCGCGACATGGCTGCCAAAGCAGCTGTGCGCGGCTAGGCCCTGCCCGGTGCCGGGCTCACCGCCCTGCCATGCCCCCATCGCGGCCGCCATCTGCAGGCAGCGCGCGAGCCGCGGCTGTCGCGCAAGGCCCTGCATGCGGAACGAGAGCGGATCGAGGCCGGCGGCCAGCGCCAGCTCGTCCATGAAACTTTCGGTGAAGAAGGCGGTGTAGCTGTTGGCGACCGAGCGCCACGTGCCGGTCGGCACTCCGATCGCGGCCACCGCATGCTCCACCGCAAGCGCACCGATGGCGTAAGGCGGTTCCGCTCCTTCGATCGAGATACGCGAGGGCCCATATTCGGCGGGACGCGGCTTACCCATGATCCGGTCCATCATCTCGTTGGCGGCGGATGTGGTCGCTATTCGCGCCGACCAGGCGGCGATCGAGGCCCCCGGCCCGAGCTTCGCCTTGAGTCGCGCCTGCGCCGGCGGGCGGAAGCGGCTGTGCCTGATGTCCTCGCGCCGTGGCCAGACGAGCTGGACAGGCTTCTTCACCTTGCGCGCGATGATCGCCGCCTCGACCGCCGCGTCCACCTCCACCTTGCGGCCGAAGCCGCCGCCCAACAGCGTCGGATAGATCGTGACCCGCTCCGGATCGATGCCGACGGCGGCCGCCGCGGCGTCGCGCGCCATCGGCGCGGCCTGCGTCGGCACCCACAGCTCGAGCTCGCCGTCGCCGAACCGCGCGGTAGCGGTCAGCGTCTCCATCGGCGCATGGGCGATCATCGGCACCGAATAGGTTGCCGCGATCACCCCCTGCCCGCCGAGCGCCGCATCGGGGTCACCGCGTTCGGCGAAGCGCTTGACGCCGTCACCGTCGCTGTCGAGCGCCGCAGCCAGCGCCTTGCGGATCGAGCCATCGTTGGGGCGCGGACCAGGCGCGTCCCATTCGATCGCCAGCGCTTGCAGCCCGCGGTCCGCGGCCCACCAGTTGGTGCCGACCACCGCCACCCAGTCCCGATACGTCACCACCGCGCCGGCGCCAGGGGTCGCCTCGGCATCGCCCAGGGTCATCTTGGCCGGCTTGCCGCCGCCATAAGGCGCATGTTCGATCGACGCGTATAGCATGCCGGGCAGGCGCACATCGGCGCCGAGCTCGGCGCTGCCGTCCACCTTCGCGGGCAGGTCCAGCCGGGGAACCGGCCGGCCGATCAGGCTATGTTCCTGCGGCCCGCGCAACATCAGCGGGTTGGGCGGATCGAGCCGCGCAGCCGCCTCGGCCAGCTCGGCGAAGCGGATGCGATCGCCGCCGCGCACGACGAAGCCCGCTTCGGTATCGCAGGCCTTCCAGTCGATCCCCCAGCGCTCGGCCGCGGCCATGCACAGCAGGGCCCGGGCGGCGGCTCCCGCCTCGATCATGCGCTGCTCGAACATGCGGATCGAGGTCGTGCCGCCGGTGATGGTCAGGTTCAGCCGCATGGCCACTTCGCGCGCAGCCCATTTTCCGGCGCCGTCCAGCCAGTCCGGCAGCATCCGCGCAGCCTCTTCCTCGGCGCCCAGCGTTACGGCGTAGATCGGGTTGATCGGCGCGGGCTCCACCGCGACGGTGCGCCAGTCGGCGCCCAGCTCGTCGGCCAGGATCTGGGGCAGCGAGGTGTATACGCCCTGCCCCATCTCGGCCTGCGGCACGGCGACGATGATCCGCCCGTCGCTGCCGATCTTCAGATAGGCGTTGTAGACATGCTCCCCCGGACCGGTCGCGAGATTGGGCGCATAATGGCGCGGCCACACCGCCCAACCGACGACCAGCCCGGCCGCCGCGCCCCCGCCGATCAGCAATCTGCGCCGGGTGATACCGCGACCGGCCTTGTCCGGCCCCTTCCCCCGATCCATCCGTCCGTGCATCGGCACATGATAGGCGGGGCGGCCGGACGACGCCAGCGGCATCGGGCAACCAAACGAGAATGAACGGGAAAGCGGGCTCAGCGCCGATCGGAGCCGGCATCCTCCTCATGGCGATCCCGCGTCATATGCTTGCCCATCGCCCGCTTCTGCATGCTCGCGCGCACGGCCAGCGGACTGTCGTAGAGCGCCGTCAGATAGGCGAGATCCCATTGCGTCACGCTGAGCGGAACCGGCTCTCCGTCGTTGGAGAACAACGACAGGATGGTCGGCAAGCGTTGCGCGGCGGCGGCCTTGGCGTCGGTGTTCGCCAGGGTGCGCATCACCGCATAGTCGGCAATCTGGGTCAGCGATGCGTTGCCGATCGTCTTCTGCTCGATCAGGACGAAGCTGGCGGAGAACTCGATCTGGATCGAGCTGACCAGCCGCGAGGGCACTGTCTGCTCGTTGACCATATAGTCGTACATATCGGAATCGGCTCTGCCGATCGGTCGGCCGTCCTTTCCCATGACCCGCACGATCTGCCAGCTGGCCACGGGATCGCCGCCGCCAGCCAGCGCGGCGATTCGCGATGGGGCGAGGCCGGTGAAGAAGTCCGGCCGGTCGACTCGCCAGCGCGTGATCGCCTGACGTCTGTCCTGTACGAACAGCACGACGAGATTCGGCCGGCAATCGGCATCCCCGACCGGAACATGCGCCGCCGCGGCGACCTTGCGGATGCGGCGAACGAGCGCCTCGTCATTCCCCCCGCCCAGTCCAAAGCTGCGCGGGCAAACCTTGTCGGTGAAGCGGGCAAGCTGCCCATTGTTCGAGGGCGCGGCGATGGCCGCCACGAAGCGTTGCTCCGGGCTGCCCTTGCCGCGCTCGCCGATCACGACGATGGCGTCGTCGGCGGGTAGCGGCGGCGGGGCGGCCTGCTGCGCTTCCGCCTGCCCCGCGAACCCGGCCAGGGCCGCCCCGATCCATCGCCATTCCCGCATGATTGTTCTCCCGGCCGCCGGAAACCCGGCGAGGCTATTATGCCGCATGTCGCCTGTCATGCCGGCATCCGGCGGTCCGATCGCTTGATCCCCGCGCCGCACTGGCGCATGAGCCCGCCCATGTCCCTGTTCTCGCGTCCCGAGCAACTCGCCCCGCGCGCCCGTGCTCTGTCCAACTGGCTCCTCCTCATCGCCGCGCTGGTCTTCGCGATCGTCGTCGTCGGGGGGATCACCAGGCTCACCGAATCGGGCCTCTCGATCACCGAATGGAAACCGATCCGCGGCATCGTTCCGCCGCTGAACCAGGCCGAATGGCAGGCCGAGTTCGAGAATTACAAGCGCATCCCGCAATATGCCGCCTTCAACCTCAACATGGACGTGGAGGGATTCAAGGCGATCTATTTCTGGGAATATCTCCATCGGCTGCTGGCGCGCAGTATCGGCGCGATCCTGGCGGCGGTGATGGCGGTCGCCTGGTGGAAGCGGGCGATCCCCTGGGGCTATGGCCGGCGGATGATCGGCATCTTCCTGCTCGGCGGGCTGCAGGGGCTGATCGGCTGGTGGATGGTCTATTCGGGCCTGTCGGTGCGCACCGAGGTCAGTCATTTGCGGCTCGCCACCCATCTGATGGCGGCGCTGCTGATCTTCTCCGCGCTGGTGTGGACCGCGCTTGACCTGCGGCGGCTCGATGCCGATCCCGCCGCGCAGCCCGCGCCCGTCACCGGGCTGGGGCTCGCCGCGCTGCTGATCCTCGCGGTCCAGATCATGCTGGGCGCCTTCGTCGCGGGCCTGCGCGCGGGCTATGCCTTCGCCACCTGGCCGAAGATGGGCGACGAATGGTTCCCGACCGGCGGATGGAACGCGGCGCTGCACATCGCCAATCTGTGGGACAATCCGATCGTCGTCCAGTTCATCCACCGCTGGTGGGCCTGGGTCGCCGTCATCGCGGCGCTGACGCTGATGCGCGCCGCGCGCCGCAGGGGCGCGACTGGCCCGGTCCGTGCCATCGCCACTCTCCTCGTCGTGCAGATCACGCTCGGCGTGGCCACGCTGTTGACGGGCGTGCAGATCGAGATCGCGGTGGCGCATCAGGCCCTGGCGGTGCTGCTGCTGGCCAGCCTGCTGTGGGCCGCCCATTCGCTCGGCGCGAAGAAGGTATTATAATACCTCACAAGAAACCGCCCATTTTTCTTGACTTATTGAAGGCTCCCGCGCATTAGCGCGCCGTCAACGCCGTCCTTCGCGGGGCGGCGTCGTTCATTTGGAACGAACTGAAAAGCAAAAGGTCCAGGCCCATGAAGGCGCTCATGAAGACCACCAAGGTGGCGACACCGCACACGGTGGAAAAGAAGTGGCACATCGTCGATGCGGACGGGCTGATCGTCGGCCGCGCCGCCTCGATCATCGCCAACATCCTGCGTGGCAAGCACAAGCCGAGCTATACCCCGTTCATCGATTGTGGCGACAACGTCATCATCATCAACGCGGACAAGGTGCGCTTCACCGGCAAGAAGCTGAAGGACAAGGTCTATTATCGCCACACCGGCTATGCCGGCGGCATCAAGGGCGTCACCGCCGACAAGATCCTCGACGGCCGCTTCCCGGAGCGCATCCTCGAGAAGGCGATCGAGCGCATGATCCCGCGCGGTCCGCTGGGCCGCCAGCAGATGCGCAACCTGCGCATCTTCAAGGGCTCCGAGCATCCACACGCCGCCCAGAACCCCGAAGTGCTCGACATCGCGTCGATGAACCGCAAGAACAAGGTGGGCGCATAATGTCCGACAACCGTCAGTCGCTTTCCGACCTGGCCTCGCTGACCAGCGCGGCCCCGGCCCCCGCTGCTCCGGCCGCTGCCGCCGCTCCGGCCGCCGAAGCCCCCGCCGGCGAGGCGCCCGCCGCTCCCGCTCCGGTGCTGCCGACCACGCCGCTCCGCGCGCAGGAGATCGACGCGCAGGGCCGCGCCTACGCCACCGGCCGCCGCAAGGACGCGGTCGCCCGCGTCTGGCTGAAGCCCGGCACCGGCAAGATCACCGTCAACGGCCGCGATCAGGAAATCTATTTTGCTCGTCCGACCCTGCGCCTCGTCATCAACCAGGCGTTCGGCGTTGCCGAGCGCGAGGGCCAGTATGACGTGATCGCTACCGTCAAGGGCGGCGGCCTTTCGGGCCAGGCCGGCGCGGTCAAGCATGGCATCAGCCAGGCGCTGACCAAGTACGAGCCGATCCTGCGCGCGCCGATCAAGGCGGCGGGCTTCCTGACCCGCGACAGCCGCGCAGTCGAGCGCAAGAAGTACGGCCGGGCCAAGGCGCGCCGCAGCTTCCAGTTCTCGAAGCGCTAAAGGCGAAGCTGCTTTTCAGCTTGGGGGGTCGCCGGCAACGGCGGCCCCCTTCCTTTTGCCCGGACGCCGCGCGCACGCCACATTGACGCCTCATGACGGCGATTTTAGCGTATGTGGAGGGATCGCGGCGGCGGCGGCGATCCAACAGCGAGCATGGGAACCAGCATGGACTTCACGCCCAACGAAATCCTGGCCGCTTTCCAGGGCCCGCTGGCCTTCAACTTCCGCGTCATGCGCGAAACCTATCGCGTCCGCTCCTTCGAGCTGCTGCCCGACCCCGCCTCAATCCTGCATATCGAGGACGCCCAGGGCGAAGCCCTGCCGCTACATCTGCCGACCGATCGCGTGATCGGCCTGCAGACTCTGATAAAGGGCCAGTGGGATCGCCAGAAGCAGGACTATCTGGGGCAGATCCTCGATAATTTCCCCCACCGGCTGACCCTGATCGACGTCGGCTCGAACATAGGGCTGTTCAGCCGCCAATGCCTCAATCACATCAAGAGCATCGATCGGCTCTACTGCTATGAGCCGAACCCGGCCAATTTCGGCCTGCTCCGCCGGAACGTGGCCGGCCCCGCGACGATCGAGCTGAACAATTACGGCCTCTCGAACGCCGCGGGCAGGCTCGATTTCCATGTCGATCCGGACAATGTCGGAAATTGCTCGCTGCACGAAGCCGCCTTGTCGGGCGACCACCCAATCATCCAGGTCGAGATTCGCGACGCCTATGCCGAGAGTCACCGCTGGATGCAGGACGCCGACGCCCATTTCCTGTACAAGTCCGACACACAGGGTTTCGACGAAATCATCTCGACCTCGATCGATCCTGCGTTCTGGCCGCGCGTGAAGGCCGGCATCTTCGAGCTGTGGCGGCTTCCCGGGAAAGCGGAATATGACGTGGACAGGTTCGTCTCCATCCTGGACGCTTTCCCGAACAAGGTGTTCGAAAAGGCGCCGCGCGCCAACGTGTCCTCACGCGATGTCCTCGCCTATCTGGACAGCGTGGATCGAGACTATGACGATCTCTATTTCTGGCGCTGACGCCGGCTATCGCGAACCTCGATCCGCTTCGACTGTGGCATGAGATCGCGGCCAAGTTACAATTGGTGATTATGCTCCGGGCGGGAACGCGGTTAGCTACGCGTTAATCACTGGAGTAAGCGTCATGTTCAAGCCCGGTTTCGCCCTAGCTCTCGCGCTGTGCAGCGCCTCGATCGCCCGAGCCGGCGAGCCCGGCCGCGATCATGGCGCGGCGCCGGCCACGGACCGGCCAGTCGCCACGATTCCGCAACAGGCGGCGGGACCGGTCAAGATCCGCTTCCGCAAGATTGACGAGCCCGCACTGCGGCTGGCGATCGCCATTCCGGGGCACGACGGCAGCGGCGCCCATCGCGCCGCCACCGCCGAGGCATCGATCGACTGAGCCCGGAACGGCGCGACGGCGGGCGCCGCCCGGCGCGGCCGATACTCGTCCCGGGCGGAAGATCAGCCCTTCGGCTTCTTATAGGGTACGAACGTGCCCAGCCCCAGCGTGCCGTCGGGAAAGCGCGAGCTCTGGTCGAGCAGCCGCACGATATCGACGCTGCACAGGTTCGGGCTGTGCGTGTCGGTCACCAATATGTCGTCGCGATCGAGGAAATTGGCGCCCATCCGGGGCCGGTTCACATACCAGACGCTGCCCACCTTGTAGAGGATCGCGGTCCTTTCGAAGATCTGGCTGGACTGGATCTGGTGCTGCGGGATGCAGTCGACCGGCTTGCCGGCCACCCGCCCCTCGAGCGCCTTCGCCAGGCGGGCCTCGGGCGCGACCGACGCGGCTTGCGCCGGCAGGGCCGCCAAAGTCGATATAACGCCGATCAGGCACAGAATAGCGCGCATGACATCACCTCCTATGATCCGGTCAATATGCGGTTCAGCTACTGAACCTTCAATGACCAAGACGGAACCGGGAAACTATTTCCTTGACGTTGGATGAACGCCGGAACCGGCGTCGTTTCTCGCCCGTTGCTGTGTCTGATCTTCAAAGGAGTACTGTCATGAAAACCCTGTTCGTGCTTGGCAGCGCCGCCCTGCTCTCGCTGTATGCGGCGCCCGCTTCGGCCCAAAGCGCCGGTCACATCCTGCGCGGCGCCGGTATCGGCGCGGCCGGCGGCGTGATCGCTGGGGCCGTCATCCCCGGCCTGTCGGTGGGCGAAGGCGCCTTGATCGGCGGCGCGGGCGGCGCCCTGTACAATAGCCTCATCAACAAGGGCCACCGCACCTATCGCAGCCGCAGCTATTATTCGCCGCGCTACAGCGGCAGTCGCCGCGCGTCGTCCAGTGCCCCGGCCTATCGCAGCTATTCGCGCCAGCGTTGACCGGAGCGATCGCGGTGACCGGCCGACCGGCGCGCGCGATCATGTTGCTCGCCCTGACGGCGTTGCCGGCGGGGGGCGGAGCTGCCAAGGCCCCGCCTCCGCCCGAAGGCGAGCTGGTGCTCGACATGGCCGCGCCGGTGATGGAGGTCAGGATCGGCGACGTACCGCTGCGGCTGCGGGTCGCGCTCGACCAGAAGCGTCTGATCGAGCTGAACCCCGACGCCGCCGAGCGGCTGCGCGCCGATCCGCCCGATCGCCGGTTCCATTTCGAAAGCGGTTTCGACGCGCTGGTGGGGCGTGAAACGCTGTCCGGTATCCAGGCCGCGGCGCCGATCAGGATCAATGGGCGCAAGATGCTCGTCACCGTCGCGTCGCATGGTCGCCCCTGCTGTCGGGGGGTGGACGGCGAGATCGGCATCGGGCTGCTGCCCTATGCCAAAATCCGTTTCGTCAGGCAGGCTTCCGCTGAGCTTTCCCTGCCCGCGGATCGAATCAGCGAATTCACGATCGACGACAATGACGAGCATGGCCCGCAGACGAGCACCGCCGTCGGGCGCCAATCCGTCAATATCCAGTTCTCGTTCGAACGCCCCGAAAGCGTCGCGACCGCCTCGGCCGGCGCGATCCTTGCGCGCGCTTATGGCGGACGGCTGAGCGACGGCGGCCGAATGGTCGCGGCCTTCGGGATCGAGCGCCCTATCGCCATGCTGCGCTTCCGGCAGCCAGCGCCGCTGGCTGGCTTCGAGTTCCGCAATCTGCCTGTGCGCACCGCCGATTTCGCCGGGCGCGAGCAGTTTCCCACCGATCCCGACGAGCCTGGCGACATCGTCGTCCGCAAGAAGGTGTCGCAGCAGCAAGCCTGGCCGGTGGTGCTGATCGGCCGCGACCGGACCGATCGGTGCAGCGAGGCGATCTACGACACCATGGCGCGCCGGCTGACGTTGCGCTGCGCAGGGATAGGCGACTGATGCGCCGGCCGATTCGTCTGTCACTGCTTGTCGGGTTGCTGATCGGCGCGTCGATCCCCGGCCAGGCCCAGCGGGGCTCGATCAACGCGCGCGTGTTCGACAAGGCATGGACGCTTGTCGCCGATCGTTATTGGGATCGCGCGATGGGCGGCAACGACTGGGAGGCGATCCGCGCGCAATATGAGCCGCAGGCGCTGGCCGCACGCGACGAGAAGCAGCTCTACGCCGTCATCAACCGCATGCTCGACCAGCTCGACGACAGCCATGTCTATGCGACCAGCCCGAGCGATCTGCGCTGGTCGCGCGAGACGCCCGAGGAGCGCGACCTTCCGGCCGCGCGCAGCGCGGTGCGGCTGGCTGGCGGCCTGCTGCTGCTGCGCGTCAACCAGTTCGATCCCGGCGACGATCGCTGGATGAAGCAGGAGATCGCGGCCACACCCGACCTGCGCGGCGTGATCCTGGACCTGCGCGACAATGGCGGCGGCCGCGACGACGTGCTCGATCGGATCGCCGGCCTGTTCTCCACCCGCAAGGCGCTGCTGATCCGGCTGAACGGCCGAAGCGACATCGACGAGACGACGCGCGGCGCTGGCCCGAACGCCTATCGCGGCCCGCTGGCGGTGATCGTCGGCCCGGACACCGCGAGCGCCGCCGAGATCCTAGCCTTCTTTCTGGGCGAGAGCGGACGCGCCTACACGATCGGCGAGCGCAGCGCCGGCGCGGTGACCGGCGGGGTCGATCATGACCTGCCCGGCGGCGGCCGGCTGACCGTTGCCGAATATGACATCCGCACCGCCAACGGCACGCGGCTGGAAGGCAATGGTTTCACGCCCAGATATGCGGTGTCCGCGGCGCGCAAGCCCACTGACGCGGCACTGGCGAAGGCGATAAGTCTGTTGCGCGGCGCGCGCAGCTGACTGCCATCATCACGCGGTCGCCCGTCGCGGGCAGGCGTGCCGGGACGGATGAGGCCGCGTCGAGCGACGGACGCCGCCCGTGCGGGCATTTCGGCATCGCGCCGGGCTTGCACTCCATCCCCCACCATGCTCATGCCCCTGCATGGCCATCCGCACGCTCTTCGTCACCCGTCTCTACGAGGCGATGATCGACAAGCCCGATCTCGTCGCCGAGCTCGACCATTCGGTACGCGCGCTCGCGGCCGAGGATCGCGCGGGGCAGGCCTGGTCGAAGGCGCATGGCTACAAAGGCTATACATCCTATGCCTCGCTGAACGATCTGCCAATCCGGGATCCCGCATTTGGCGATCTGGCGAAGCTGCTCGACCGGCACGTCCGCGCCTTCGCCGAAGCATCGCACATGGATCTCGCCCGCAAGCTTCGGCTGGACAGCCTGTGGGTCAATCTGATGAAGCCGGGCGGCACCCATTCGGGCCATCTCCACCCGCACAGCGTCGTCTCGGGCACCTTCTACGTCGCGGTGCCGCCTGGGTCGGGCGGGCTGAAGTTGGAAGACCCGCGCCTGCCGCTGATGATGGCCGCGCCGCCGCGCGCGGCCGACGCGCCCGAGGACGGCCGCCCCTTTGTCTATGCCGAGCCGAAACCGGGCATGGTCCTGCTGTGGGAGAGCTGGCTGCGCCACGAAGTGCCGCCGAGCGCCGCGAAGGGCGACCGGATCAGCGTCAGCTTCAATTATAGCTGACGTTACGAAAATCGCATCAGCCGGAGGGTCCGCCTGTCCGGAACAGGCTGAGCCGAAGGATATCAGGCGCGCGACGGAACGGACAGGGCTCCATCGGGCGTGGCGTCGTCCATCGCATCGATCACCGCGGCAAAGCGGTCGGCGATCCGGTCGCGCAGTTCCAGATGTGTGCAGATGTGAAACTCGCCGTCGCGGATGCCCGCCAGGCTGCGCTGTGCCACCCAGTCCGGATCGTAGCCCCCGGCAATGTGCGCCGCCGTACCCGCACGCGTCGGATCCGCCGCGACGCCGGGCACGTGCCGGTCGATCGAATCGAGGATATTGGTGCGCACCGTGCCCGGGTGCATGATCGAGACGCCGATGGCACTGCCTTGGAGATCGTGCCGGATCATCTCGGCCAGCGACCACAGGCCGGCCTTCGAGACGCCATAAGCGTTGGCCCCGGGCAGCGCGATCAGGCCGTTGAGCGATCCCGTGAACAGGATATGCCCCTCCTCCCCGCTCGCTCGCGCCTCGGGCAGCCAGGCGCGCAGGCCGTAGAAGGGGCCACCGAGGTTGATCTCGATGACCGAGCGCCAGGCCTCGATCGGCGCATGTTCGACCTGTCCGCGTCCCGAGCCGACGCCCGCGTTGAGACAGAGCAGGCGGACCGGGCCGAACGCGCGGGCTATCGCGTCGAGCGCGGGCGACCAGGCAGCGGGGTCGGCGACGTCGAACGGCACCGCCATCGCCCGCCCGCCCGTACGCGCGATGATCTCCACCGTCTCGTCGAGCGTCGCCCGAGTGGTGCCGCTCACCGCGACCTTCGATCCGGCATGGGCGAGAGCCACGGCGAGCGAGCGGCCGATGCCGCTGCCCCCGCCGGTGACCAACGCGACTTTTCCGGCGAAATCCTTCATGCATCCCTCCTGTCGCCGCCGCATCGTGGCGGGCACGCTATCGCGCAGGCATGCCATGGCTGGCCGGTCGCAATATCGTCCGAATGATAGTGGAGATCACTATGAAATCACGCGGCGGGGCGCGGTCCCGACAATGCGAACTGCGCGCCCTGCGGATCGAGGCAATTGAGGATCCATGTCCCGCCGGGAACCTCCTGGGGCCCGAACAGGATGGCGCCGCCGCCGGCCTTCACCCGATCGGCCGCCGCATCGATGTCGTCGACATGGATGTAGAAGGTCCAATAAGGCCGCGGCGCCTGGACATCGTTCATCATGCCGCCCGCGGTGACACCGCACGGCGCCTCGCTTTCGACCGGTTCCATGGCGAAGAACTGGTAGGTGCCCATCGGCCCCATATCCATCGATCCGGTGCCCGACCAGCCGAACTGCGCCTTGTAGAAGCCGAGGCCGCCTTCGATGTCGCTGCTGTGCAGTTCATGCCAGTCGACCGAGCCGTTGGTGCCCATCGCGATCGGCGGCATGTCCGGCCCTTCGGGTTGAAGCATGTTGAACACCGCCCCCTGCGGATCGCCGCAGACCGCGAAGCGGCCGACCTGGGGAATGGGATCTGGCCCGTGATGAACCGATCCGCCATGCGCCTTCACCCCGGCGACCGCCGCATCGATGTCGTCGACATGGATATAGCCGACCCAGCACGGTTTCAGCCCGTTGCCGGCAGCCTCCTCCGGGATCGGCATCAGCCCGCCGACGCCACGCCCGCCGTCGATCTCGACGACGGTATAGGGATGGCCGGTCGCCGGAAATGGCGTAAGCTTCCAGCCGACCACCGCCGCGTAGAAAGTCTCGGCGGCCGGATGGTCGCTGGTCATGAGCTCGTACCAGAAGAATTTGTCCGCCATCTCGTTTCTCCTCAGACGTCCGCAATGGCCTTCTCGATCGTCGCGACGTCTATCTTCACCATCTTGAAAACCTCGGTCATCGCCGCCTTCGCCTTGGCGGGATCGGCCATGATCTCGCTCATGTTCGAAGGTACGACCTGCCAGTGCAGGCCGTAGCGATCGGCGAGCCAGCCGCACTGCTGCGGCGTACCCCCGTCGAGCAGCCCGTCCCATACCCGATCGAGCTCGGCCTGGTCGCGCGCGCCGAACGACATGGACACCGACAGATTGTAGGGCGCGTCGATGCCGCCGTTCAGCGCCTGCATCTTCTGTCCGGCCAAAGTAAACTCGACCATGAGCAGATCGCCGGTCTTCGGGCCCGGAGAGTCGACCGTGGCATAATGGATCTGATCGACATGGGAATCGGGCAGGATCGAGCAATAGAAGCGGGCGGCCTCCTCGGCCTGGTCCTTGAACCACAGGCAGGGCGTAATCCTGGACATCGCATCCTCCTTCGACCGCTAGGCTTGTCTTCCGACGCCGCTACGACGGACGCGCACCGGCTTATCCGACACGCCCGCGAAAATTTTACGACAATCGAACGATCGGACCTTCGCCAATCAGCCCACGACGGTCGGGAAGCGCCGCAATTTGATGACGGTCTTGCCCTTGTACTCCGCCTTGCCGAACGCATGAAAGCCCAGTTTTTCGGCGACCCGGAGCGACGGCGCGTTGTCCGGATCGATGATGCACACCGTCCGCTCGGGCGCGAGGGCCGTCTCCATCCAGCGCAGCGCGGCTCCCGCCGCCTCGGTGGCGTAGCCCCGGCCGTGGACATCGTGCGACAGCATCCAGGCCATTTCGGGAAAGGGATCGAAATCCTCGCCCAGTCCCCGATGGAAATCGGCGAGGCCCACCTCGCCGACGACCCGCCCGCTGGCCTTCTCCTCGACCAGCAGCAGCCCGTAGCCGAGCAGCGCCCAATGGCCGACGAAGCGCAGCATCCGATGCCAGGTCTCCTCGCGCGTCATCGGCTTCTGGAAGATCATCCGGACCGCTTCGGGATCGCTGGTGAGGAAGCAGCAATCCTCATAATCGTCGATCCTATGCGGTCGCAATATCAGGCGCGGCGTTTCCAGCGTCGGGCCGAGCATCATCGCCGGCCGCTCATTCCATCGTCTCGCCGGGATCGACGCCCCAGATGCGATCGGCCTGAATATAGCCCTTCTTCCCACCGGCATCGAACAGGCACCAGCCCCCGGCGCAGTGGCTGATTCGTCCGACGACGCCGGGTTCCGCCCGCCACGACAGGCCCGATCCGCTGTCCGGATCGGCATGCATCTCCGCCGGGCCGTCTCCGGTGACGATGGCGGTGCGCTGCGCGCTCAGCAGGGTCGCCAGCATCCAACCCTCGGTGCCGTCCTGCTCGCGGATGCGCCGCCAGTTGCCGTAAACCTGCAGCACCTTGACCGGAAGATCACGTCGACGATAGCGCCAGGTGGCGGGATAGGTACGCTCCGGCCCGGTGCGCAACAGCGCATCCCCGGTCGCGATCGACGCCCAATAGGGCACCTTGCGTTCCTGCGCTTCCG
>Ga0207674_10006551_pt1 | contig 13698 bp, 14 predicted proteins | sample KBSCornC72_FD_184303 | JGI IMG/M metagenome (GOLD analysis project Ga0207674, IMG submission 184303) | Corn rhizosphere microbial communities from Kellogg Biological Station, Michigan, USA - KBS Corn C7-2 (SPAdes) (version 2) | ecosystem: Host-associated > Plants > Roots > Rhizosphere > Soil ... | reverse complement strand
AGGGCGGCGTCGAACGCCTCGACCTCGTCGCTCGCGAGCGCCGCGCCGACCCCGCGGCAGGCGCGCATGCGGCCGCGCCAGCTCGCGTGCGTGAAAGGCACGTCGACGTCGAACCACAGCATCGCGCGAACGCGTGCGCGGCCCTCGCTCCACGCCGGCTCGGCGGCGACGCGGCCGGACCAATCGCCGCCTCGCCAGGCGGGATTGGCGCGCAGCACGAGCGCTTCGCTCGCGCGCGCGACGGCATCGTCGCGCGGCAGCCAGCTGAAGTGGGTCGTCACCAGCACGCCGCCAGGGCGGAGCAGCCGCCGCACTTCGGCGAGCACGCGCTCGACGTCGAAGTACATCCAGCACTGGCTCGCGACGATCGCGTCGAGGCTGGCGGCTGCGAACGGGCACGCCTCGGCAGCGGCGACGACGAAATCGACCGCAACGCCGTCGGCGGCCGCGGCAGCACGCGCCGCGGCGATCTGGCCGGCGGCGATGTCGACGCCGCTCACGGTCGCGCCGCGTCGCGCCAGCTCGCGTGCGACGACGCCGGTTCCGGTGCCGAGGTCGAGGATGCGCTGCCCCGCGCCGCCGACGCCGAGGGCGGCGAGCAATTCGTAGAGACGCTGCGGCGGGCCGGGCCGATGGGTCGCGTAGTCAAGCGACGTCAGGCTCCAGTCGATCGGCCGGCCGCAGTCGATCGGCGCCCGCTCGCGCGCCGACGCCGCATCCGATGCGCTCGTCGCCACTACGACGAAGGCCAGAGCGCCCACATGCGCAGCGGCTGCTTCATCCTGCCCGCGGCCGCTTCGGCATCGTCGCCCCAGCCCCAGAAGTAGTCGGCGCGCACTGCGCCGACGATCGCCGAGCCGGTGTCCTGCGCGACGACGAGCCTGCGCAGCGGCCGCGTCGCGAGCGGCTCGGTCGTGTCGAGCCAGACCGGCGTGCCGTAGGGAACGCTCTGCGGGTCGACCGCGATCGATCGCCCGGGCGAGAGCGCGACGCCCTGCGCGCCTTTCGGGCCGAGCGTCGGGTCGGGCAGCGGCTCCTCGCGAAAGAAGACGACGCGCGGATTGCTGTGCAGCATCTCGTCGACGCGCTGCGGATGCGCGCGCGCCCACGCGCGGATCGCCGGCCACGACGCGTCGCTCGCGCGCAGCTCGCCCTGCTCGATCAGCCAGCGCCCGACCGAGCGGTACGGCTGGTCGTTGTGCGCCGCGTAGGCGACGCGAACGAGCGACTGCGTGCGGCCGTGCTCGTCGACGAGCGCGAGCCGCCCCGATCCTTGCACCTGCAGCAGCAGCGCGTCGAGGCGGTCGTGCAGCCACGCGATCTCGCGGCCGCGCACGCTCTTCTGCGCCGCCGGCAGCGTCTCGAGCTGCTGCCGCGTCCAGTACGGCGACCGCGTCGCGAGGTCGGCCGGCGGGGCGTAGAGCGGGACGCGAAAGCCTGCGCGCGCGACGCGCGACGCTTCGACGAGCGGCTCGAAGTAGCCAGTCGCGAGGCCGACCGGATCGCGCTCGAGCGACTCGATCCGGTACGGACGCAACTGCCGTTCGAGCCAGTCGCGCACCGCGTCGCCTTGCAGCGACTGCGCCTGGCGCGCCTTCGCGCAGGCATCGAGCCACGCCGGCTGCGGCCGCTCGCAGCTGCGCAGGAACGCGGTCCAGAACTCGCCGACGCGATCGTCGCTCCAGCCCGGCAGCTCGCTCCAGCGCACCGCCACCCAGCGCGCGCGCGGCCGCTCGATCGTCGCCGAGGCGAGGTCGTCGCGCACATTCGGCGTCGGCTTCGCGCTCGACGACGGCGTCGAGGCGGATGGCGAGCTCGGGCCTGGCGCGGGCGGAGCGCTCGAGCACGCGGCGAGCGTTGCGACGGCGACGAGGCGCGCCGCTCTTCCTAGAATCGGCGCCGCCGCCAGCCGTCTGGCGCCACAGGTTGCGCGGGTCATGTGGGTCATTCTGCTGGAAGCGCTCGCCGCGCTCGTGCTGCTCGGCTTCATCGTCTGGTGGACGATGTTCTCGGGGAGGAGCCGCGGCGAGCGGCGCGACGCGCGCGAACGGTCCGACGACGACGGCTGACCGCGACCGGGCGCTGGTCGGCGATCTACTCCGCGTCGGGTGCTGCCGGCACCGGGACGACGAGCACGTCGGCCTGCGACTCGGCGAGCACGCGCCGCGTCACGCTGCCGAGGAAGAAGTCGGCGAGGCGGCTCTCGCCGCGCTTGCCGACGACGATCAGGTCGCAGTCGTCCTCCTGCTCCTGCTCGAGGATCCGGAGAACCGCGCCGCCGTGCAGGATCAGCGCCGAGCCGCCGCCTTGCATCGGCCCGGACTCGACGCGCAGCGCCGCCATCCGTTCGCGCGCGTCGCGCTCGGTGCCGCTGCGGTACTCGCGCAGGACGCGCTCGCGAACGCCGGCGTTGCGAAGCTTGCCCTCGAACGGCGCCTCGAACGCGTGCAGTGCGCGCAGCCGGGCGCCGGGCGCGACCGCGCCGGCGCATTGCAGCGCGGCCGGCGATGCCGGCGAGAAATCGACCGGCACGAGGACGCTTGCGTAGGGCGCGTGCGCCATCTGTTTGACGACGAGCATCGGCCGCGTCGCCGTGCTCACCAGCCGTTCGGCGGTCGAGCCGAGCACGAGGTGGCGCACGAAGCTGGCGCCGCGTGCGCCGAGCACCATGAGGTCGGCGGAGGTCGCATCGGCGACGCGCGCGATCTCGCCGAGCAGCGCGCCGGTCGCCAGATGCACGCCGACGCCGATGCCGTGCCGTCGTTGCAGCGCTGCGGCGAGCGCGTCCAGCGCCGCCTCGGCATCCGCGGCCCAGCGTTGCGGCAGATCCCGGGGCAGGCCGTCGACGACGCCGGCGAGCCATTCGAGGGGCGGCGTCTGCGCGACGTGGACGAGATCGAGCGTCGCGCCGAGCGTGCGTGCGAGCGACGCGGCGCGGTCGGCGGCGTGGCGCGCCGGCGCCGACAGATCGGTGGCAGCGAGGACGCGCTGGATGGTCGTCATCGTTCTCTCCGTCGTGGGGACGCGCTCGACGGCCTCAACGCCGCTCTTGACCGCGCGGAACGTCGTCGCCGCCGAGGGGAGGCGGCAACGGATCGCCGGCGAGGCGGCGTCGGAACAGCGCCGCGCGCGCGAGCAGCATGGTCGTCACCGGTGCGGTGATCGCGAGCAGCGCGTTGATGACGAGCACCCGCAGCGACGGTCGGCCGTCGAGCGACGAGAAATGCACGATCGACGCCAGCGTCACCAACCACGCGCCGAGCGTGTTCGCGAGCGAAGGCGCGTGCATGCGCTGGAAGAAGTCCGGGAGGCGCGAGAGGCCGAGCGCGGCCGTCAGCACGAGGGCGCCGCTCGCGAGCAGCAGCGCCGCGACCACGACTTCCCCGGTGCTCGCCGGCGTCATTCGATCACCTCGCCGCGCAGCAGGAACTTGGCGAGCGCCGCCGAGCCGACGAAGCCGAACAGCGCCATCAGCAACGCCGCCTCGAAGTACATGCTGCTGCCGTAGCGGATCGCCAGCACCAGCAGCGTCAGCAGCGCGACGGCGAACAGGAAGTCGAGCGCGAGCACGCGGTCGTGCGCGTGCGGTCCGCGCACCAGCCGCAGCGCAGCCATCGCGATGGCGAGCGAGTAAAGGACCAGCGTCGCGGCGATCGCGGCGGCGAGAAAACTGCTCATTCGAAAATGTCCAGCAACGGCCGCTCGTAGCGTGCCTTGTAGTGGGCGACGAAGCTCGCGTCGTCGGCGCTGTCGAAGACGTGCAGCAGCAACCGACTGCGGTCGGGTGCCAGCTCCGACCACACCGTGCCGGGAACGATCGTCGTGATCAGCGCGAGCGTGGCGAGCGCCTGGACGTTGCGCACGTCGAGCGGCACGACGACGAAGCGAGCGCGCAGCGGCCGTCGTCGCGCCGAGAGCACGCCGGCGGCGACCTCGAGCGCGGAGCGGACGACGTCGGCGGCGACGACGGCGATGAGCCGCAGTGCGACGAGCGGCCGGTGCATGCGGCCGGCAGTCGGCCGCAGCGGCGCCGTCAGCCGCGGCAGGACGAGCGCGGCGAGCGCGCCGATCAGCACGTCGGCCGCGCTCAGCGACTGGTTCAGCAGCAGCCAGAGCGCGAGCAGCGCAACCGAGACGAGCGGGGCGGGCAGCCAGCGTTTCATCGTCGAGGTCCTGCGGCAGGTTGCGGCATCGCGCCTACGCGGGAGTGGCCAGCTTCAGGCCTGCGATGCCGACGACGATCAGAGCCAGGCTGATCAGCCGACCCGGGTTCGCAGACTCCCCGAACAGCACGATGCCGAGCGCCGCGGTTCCGACCGCGCCGACGCCGACCCAGACGGCGTACGACGTCCCGACCGGAAGCGACTTCATCGCGACGCCGAGCAGGACGACGCTCGCCACCATGCACGTCGCCGTGAAGACGCTCGGCCAGAGCCGGGTGAAGCCGTCCGTGTACTTGAGTCCGATCGCCCAGCCGATTTCGAGAAGACCCGCAACGAGCAGCAGGAGCCAAGCCATGGAGCGCCGCCTGGAAGAGCCGAGGATGCCGTTCATTGTGGCCGCGACTGCCCGACGGTTCGTGCGCCGCGGACCGCATCGATGTAGAGCTCGGGCCGGTGCAGACCGTCGGCAGCGTCGTTCAGGAAGCGCAGCGCCGGCTCGCCGCGCACGACGAGCAGCACGCAGGCGCCGAGCAGCACGCCGATCGGGACGCACTCGACGATCCTGAGGTGCGGCGCCGGGCGTGACTGCGGCGACCAGAACTGGCGGATGCCGACGCGCATCAGCGCGATCGCGGAGAGCAGACCCGAGACCACGAGAACGCCGAACAGCATCCAGCGCGCCGCCGCGCCAGCGGCCGTCACCGCCGCGCGTTCCGGCTCGACGAGCGCCGCGAGCATCGCCATCTTGCCGACGAATCCGGACAGCGGCGGCAATCCGGCGACGACGAGCGCGCCGATGACGAAGGCGACGCCGAGGAACGCGACTGCCGCCGGAACCGGGCGGCCGACCACCGGGACCTCGTGGTCGTCGAGGTTTGCCTGCGAGCGAGCGTCGACGAAGAACGGCAGCGGCTCCGTGACCTCGAGCGGAGGATCGGTCTCCTCCTCGCGCGCGCGCTCGAGCAGCTCGACCAGCAGGTACATCGCGACGGCGGCGAGCGTCGAGCTCGCGAGGTAGAAGAGCGCGGCGGCGGTCAGCGCCGGCCGGCCGAAGCCGATCGCTGCGAGCAGCGTTCCCGACGTCGCGATGATGCTGAAGCCGACGAGGCGCCCGAGCTGCTGCGACGACAGCATCCCGATGGCGCCGAACGCGAGCGTCGCCATGCCGCCCCAGACGAGCACGTCGCCGCCGAACAGCGCCGAGCCGCCCGCCGTCTCGGGGAAGCACAGGCTCCACAGCCGCAGCACGGCGTAGACGCCGACCTTCGTCAGCATCGCGAACACGCCCGCGACCGGCGCGCTGGCCGCGGCATACGCGGGCGGCAGCCACGAGTTGAGCGGCCACGCAGCCGCCTTGGCGAGGAAGGCGACGCCGAGGATCGCCGCGCCCGCGTGCAGCAGGCCTCGATCGGCGGCCGGAACGTGCGGCAGGCGCGCGGCGATGTCGGCCATGTTGAGCGTTCCGGTGACGCCGTAGAGCAGCGCCACGCCGATCAGGAACAGCAGCGAGGCGAACAGGTTGATCGCGATGTAGTGCAGGCTCGTGCGCACCCGCGCGGCGCCGCCGCCGTGCAGCAGCAGTCCGTACGAAGCGGCGAGCAGCACTTCGAAGAAGACGAACAGGTTGAACAGGTCGCCGGTGAGGAAGGCGCCGGCGAGTCCCATCAGCTGCAGCTGGAGGAGCGGATGAAAGTGGACCCCGGCGCGGTGCCAGCGAGCGAGCGAGAAGCAAAGCGCTGCAGCGCCGGCGGCGGCGCCGAGCACGAGCAGCAGTGCCGCCAGGCGGTCGAGCGCGAGCACGATGCCGAACGGCACCGGCCAGTCGCCCGGCAGGTAGACCCTGCCGATCGGACCCGATGCGTCGACGTGCAGCAGCAGCGCCACCGCGATCGCCAGGCCGAGCAGCGTCGAGACGACGCTGACCGCCGCGCGCGCGGTGCGCCGCTGCTCGCCGAGCATCAGCAGCAAGGCCGCGGTTGCCAGCGGCAGCAGCACCGGCGCGACGAGCAGGTGGTCGCTCCACGCCGGCGCAGTCATGGCCGCTCTTCCTCGCCGTCGACGTGGTCGCTGTCGGTGAGCCCGCGCAGCGCGAGCAGAACGACGAGGAAGAGCGCGGTCGTCGCGAAGCTGATGACGATCGCAGTGAGCACGAGCGCCTGCGGGATCGGATCGGTGTAATGCAGCAGGTCCGCCGGCACGCCGGCGCGCACGATCGGCTCCATGTCGATCGCGAGGCTGCCGACGCTGAAGATGAACAGGTTCACCGCGTACGAGAGCAGCGACAGGCCGATCAGCACCTGGAACGTGCGCGGGCGCAGCACCAGCCAGACCCCGGAGGCGACGAGCACGCCGACGACGAGCGAGATGACGACCTCCATCAGCCCGCCTCCTCCGCTGCCGGCAGCGCACGCCGCGCTCGAAGCGACTGGTGGCCGAGCGCGGTGAGCAGCAGCAGCACGGCGCCGAGCACGACCGCGAACACGCCGAAGTCGAAGAAGGTCGCGCTCGGCACGTGCACGTCGCCGAGCCAGGGCAGCGTGAAGTGCCACGTGTGCGTCGTCATGAACGGATGGCCGACGACCAGCGAGCCGAGACCGGTGACGATCGCGAGCAGCAGGCCGACGGCCATCCAGAGCGCCGGCCGCAGGTTGCTGCGGGCCTCGACCCAGTGCGTGCCGCCGACGATGTACTGGGCGACGAAGCCGATCGCCATCGCCAGGCCGGCGACGAATCCCCCTCCCGGCGCGTTGTGCCCCCGCAGGAAGAGGTGCAGCGCAACGAGCGCGGCGACCGGGAGCAGCAGCCGCACCAGCACCGCGGGCACCTCGAGGTATGCGTGCGTGGTGCGCGACGGATCGGCGGGTCGCGCGAGGTCGGATGTCACCTCGGGCGGCAGCGCGAGCTGCTGCGGTGGTCGCGTCACGACCTCGCGCGGCGGACGGAAACGGCGCAGCAACGCATAGACGGTCATGCCGACGACCGCAAGCACGCTGATCTCGCCGAGCGTGTCGAAGGCGCGGAAGTCGACCAGCATCACGTTGACGACGTTGGCGCCGCCGCCTTCGGGCAGCGCGTTGGCGAGGAAGAACGGCGCGATGCTCTGCGGTGCGCTGCGCGTCAGCATCGCGTACGACACGGCGGCGAGTCCGGCGCCGGCAAGCACCGCGATCGCGAAGTCGCGGCCGCGCCGCCAGCGCGCGCGCCCGCGCGTCCGCGGGTCGTCGGCTTCGACGCGCTTGGGCAGCCAGCGCAGCCCGAGCAGGAAGAGCACCGTCGTCACGACCTCGACCGCGATCTGCGTCAACGCGAGGTCGGGCGCCGAGAACCACGCGAACGTGACGCACAGCATGAGTCCGACGATCGCGAGCATCGTCAGCGCGGCGAGGCGATGGAACTTGGCCTGCGACGCGGCGCCGATCGCTGCCGCCGCGCCGACGACCCAGAGCAGCACGAAGCCGAGGCGGACCGGGATCCTCGCGCGGTCGCCCCATTCGAGCGGCACGATCAGCGCCGAGCCGAGCGCCGCGGCGCCGGCGACGAGCACCATCCACAACAGCTGCGGCTGCAGATGACGCGTCGAGCCGGCGCGGCGCAGCCGGCGCGCGAGCGCAGTCAGCGCGGCGAGCGCGCCTTCGAACAGGCGCTTGCCGTCGAGCCGATCGATCAGCGGGGCGCCGCGCAGCGATCGCTGCTTGAAGCGCTCGCCGAAGATCCGGTAGACGGCGACGCCGCCGGCCAGCGCGACCAGGCTCATCGCGAACGGCGCGTTGACGCCATGCCAGAGCGCGAGGCTGAACTCGGGCAGCGCGCCGCCGACCACCGGCCGCGCCGCGGCATCGAGCACCGGGCCGATCGACCAACCCGGGAAGATGCCGACGACGAGACACACGAGCACGAGCACCTCGATCGGCAGCCGCATCCAGAACACCGGCTCGTGCGGCTCGCGCGGCAGGTCGCGCGGCGGCGGGCCGAAGAAGACGTCGTGGCCGAAGCGCAGCGAATAGACGACCGCGAAGATGCCCGCGAGCGTCGCCGCGAGCGGCAGGCCGACCTCGACCCACGGCGCGCCGGTCACGAACACCGTCTCGGCGAAGAACATCTCCTTCGACAGGAACCCGTTCAGCAGCGGCACGCCGGCCATCGCCGCCGACGCGACCATCGCGAGCGTCGCGGTGATCGGCATGCTGCGCGCGAGACCGTCGAGGCGGCGCATGTCGCGCGTCCCGGTCTCGTGGTCGACGATGCCGACCGCCATGAAGAGCGACGCCTTGAAGGTCGCGTGGTTCATCGTGTGGAAGACCGCGGCGACGGCGCCGAGCGGGCTGTTCAGCCCGAGCAGGAGCGTGATCAGGCCGAGGTGGCTGATCGTCGAGTACGCGAGCAGCGCCTTGATGTCGTTCTGGAACATCGCCGCGTACGCGCCGAGCAGCAGCGTCACGAGGCCGGCGCTGCCGACGATCCAGAACCACGCGTCGGTGCCGGCGAGGACCGGCCAGAGCCGCGCCAGCAGGAAGACGCCGGCCTTGACCATCGTCGCGGAGTGCAGGTACGCCGACACCGGAGTCGGCGCCGCCATCGCATGCGGCAGCCAGAAGTGGAACGGGAACTGCGCGCTCTTGGTCAGCCCGCCGAGCAGGACGAGGCCGAGCGCGACCGGATAGAGCGGATGCGCGCGCACCGCGTCGCCGGCGACGAGGACGCGGTCGAGGTCGTAGCTGCCGACGATGCGACCGAGCAGGAGCACGCCGGCGAGCAGCGCGAGGCCGCCGGCTGCCGTGACGGTGAACGCCATGCGCGCGCCGCGTCGGGCGTCGCGACGGTGGCTCCAGTAGCCGATGAGGAGGAACGAGAACAGGCTCGTCAGCTCCCAGAACGCGACGAGCTGGACGAGGTTGCCCGAGACGACGACGCCGAGCATCGCGCCCATGAAGCCGAGCAGCAGCGAGTAGAAGCGCGCGGCAGGATCGTCGGGCGACAGGTAGTAGCGCGAATAGGCGACGACGAGCACGCCGATGCCGCTGACGAGCATCGCGAACAGCCAGGCGAAGCCGTCGATTCGCAGCACGAGGTCGACGCCGAGGCTCGGCAGCCAGGCGATCCGCTCGCTGACGACGCCGCCGTCGCGCACCTCGGGGAACAGCATCGCCACCTGCGCGAGGACGGCGAGGCCGACCAGTCCGGCGACGGTCGGCTCGAGGTTGCGCGCGTTGGTCGGCAGGCACGCCGCGAGCGCGCCACCTGCGAACGGCAGCAGGAGCAGGAGGGTCAGGGACACGCGGTCGAGTCTAGTGCCCGGCCCCCTGCGCTCACGCTGCCGGCGTCGCCTTCGCCTGCCGTCGCGCGTCGATCGCCATGCGACGCCGCTCGCGCGCGTGCTTGCGTGCGGCTGCGGCGACGGCCTTCGGGAGCACGAGCACGTCGCAGCTCGCGTGCGCCACCAGACGCTGCGCCGGCGTGCCGAGCAGGAAGCTCGCCATGCTCGAGCGCGCCTCCTTGCGCACGACGACGAGCGCATCGCCGTCGCGTGCGTCGCGACGGTGCGCGAGCGACTCGACGAGCACGCCGCCATGCGACGTTGCCGTGTCGGCGACGAGCAGCTCGGCATAGCCGTCGAGCGCGGCGCGTTTCACCAGGAGCACCGGCCGTTGCACGATCCTGAGCAGACGCTCGGTCGGCGCCTTCAGCACGAAGTCGCGCAGCGCGTTGCCGCGCTTGGCGGCGACGACGACGAGATCCGCGCCGCGCGTCTCGTCGACGATGACCTGCAGCGCATCGCCCGCGCGTACGCAGCACTCTGCATCGACGCGATGCGCGCTCGCCGTCCGCGCGGCAAGCGCCAGCAACGCGCGGCGCGCGCGCTCCATGCATGCCGTCGTGTCGTCGTCGCGTGCCGCCTCGGACGATGCGGCAGGGAAGCTGCGCGCCGCGACGACGTGCAGCAGTCGCAGCGTCGCGCCGTGCTCGCGGGCCAGGAGCGCGGCGCGCGCGACGGCGTTGTCCGACTTCGGCGAGAGCTCGGCGAGCGCGACGATCGTGCGCAGCGGCTGCACGACGCCGTCGAGGAGCATCGGCGGGCGCTCGCCGATGCGATCGGCTGCGGCGCTCACAGCGTGTAGTCGCCGTTCGACTCGGGCTGGAAGACGATTCGCCCGAGGGTGGAATCGAGTTGCATTGGACATTCCTGATCGATGCCCGGCCGGCAGGCCGGATCGCGCCCGTCGAGGGCCCGGCGATCGAGAATTGGCGCGGAAGGGGACGGGGATCGCCGGGCTCAGGAATGTGCGAGCAATCGCGCCCGCTGCACTCTCGGCCAATGCGGCTCGCTCGCCGCCTGCGCGCGCAAGCCGTCAGGCGCCGTCGAGACGGCGTGGGCAGGGATGGCGAAGCAGGTCTGCGAGATCACGCCGCGGATTGTATGGAGCGGCCGCCGCGGATCGCGAATGTCCGCACCCGCGTTGCCGATATCTCGAGCGTCAGTGCAGCGCCGACGCGAGCGTGAGCCCGAACTCGGCGATCGGCGCCTCGAACGGACGCGCGTCCTCGGTCATGCAGAAGTACGTGCCGCGCATCGTGCCGTTCGGCGTCGCGATCTTCGTCCAGCTCGTGTACTCGAACGACTCACCGGGCTTGAGCACGGGCTGGTGGCCGACGACGGCGAGGCCGCGGACTTCCTCGACATGGCCGCTGGCGTCGGTGATGACCCAATGGCGCGCGACCAGCTGGGCGGTGACCTCGCCGCTGTTGGTGATCGTCATCGTGTACGCGAACGCGTACTGGCCCTTGTCGGGCTCCGATTGCTCCGGCAGGTGGCGCACCGCGACGCTGGTCGTGAACTCGGCTCGGGCCATGTGCCGATTCTAGAAGGCCGCCGCCTAGAATCGTCCGCGCATGGTGCAGCACCGCATCGCCCCGAGCATCCTCTCGGCCGACTTCGCGCGGCTCGGCGAGGAGGTCCGCGACGTCATCGCCGCCGGCGCCGACTGGATCCACTTCGACGTGATGGACAACCATTACGTGCCGAACCTGACCATCGGTCCGATGGTGTGCGAGGCGATCCGCAAGCACGCGGTGCGTGCCGACGGCACGAAGGTGCCGATCGACGTCCATCTCATGGTCGAGCCGGTCGACGCGCTCGCGCAGGCGTTCGCCAAGGCGGGCGCCGACGTCATCAGCTTCCATCCCGACGCGAGCAGGCACGTCGACCGCACGCTGCAGCTGATCCGCGACGTCGGCTGCAAGGCGGGGCTCGTCTTCAACCCGGCGGCGCCGCTCGACGTCCTCGACTGGGAGATCGACAAGGTCGATCTTGTCCTCGTCATGAGCGTCAACCCCGGCTTCGGCGGGCAGAGCTTCATCGCCTCGGCGCTCAGGAAGATCGCGCAGGTGCGCGAGCGGATCGATGCCAGCGGCCGCGACATCCGCCTCGAGGTCGACGGCGGCATCAAGGTCGACAACATCCGCGCCGCTGCGGATGCCGGCTGCGACACCTTCGTCGCTGGCAGCGCGATCTTCGGCGCCACCGACTACCGCGCGGTGATCGGGGCGATGCGCGCGCAGCTCGCCGGTTGAGCGCGGGACGCGGCACAGTCGCGCCATGCACCGCCACGACGACGGCGACGCGCACGGCCGCGGCCAGGCGCACGACCACTCGCATCGGCATGCGCACGGCGACATGGCGCAGGGCATCGAGCGCGCGTTCGCGATCGGCATCGCGATCAACGTCGCGTTCGTCGTCGTCGAGGCGTACTACGGCTGGCGCGCCGACTCGCTTGCGTTGCTCGCCGATGCCGGCCACAACCTCGGCGACGTCCTCGGCCTCGTCCTCGCGTGGGCGGGCGCGTTCGCCGGTCGGCTCGCGCCCGACGCTCGCCACACCTACGGCTGGAAGCGCGCGTCGATCCTTGCCGCGTTCGCGAACTCGCTGCTGCTGCTCGTCGCGATCGGCTCGCTCGCGTGGGCGGCGATCGGCCGCTTCGCCGCGCCGCAGCCGATCGCGACCGGCACGGTGATGACGGTCGCCGCGATCGGCATCGTCGTCAACGGCGCGAGCGCGCTGCTCTTCCTCCGCGGCAGCCACGTCGACCTCAACGCGCGTGGCGCGTTCCTGCACATGGCCGCCGACGCGGCGGTGTCGGCTGGCGTCGTCGTCGCCGCCGCGCTCACTGCGTGGCTCGGCTGGACGTGGCTCGATCCGGCGGCGAGCCTCGCGATCGCGGTCGTCATCCTGCTCGGCACCTGGGGCTTGTTTCGCGACTCGCTGCACCTCATGTTCGATGGCGTGCCGACCACGATCGACCTCGATGCCGTCCGCGCCGAGCTCGCGGCGCTGCCGGGCGTCGCCCGCGTGACCGACCTCCACGTCTGGGCGACGGGGACGGCCGACGTCGCGCTCACCGCGCACCTCGCGATGCCCGCCGGCCATCCCGACGACGCGTTCTTCCGGGCCGCTGCCGAGCGGATGCGCGAGCGCTTCGCGATCGGCCACGTCACGCTGCAGGCGACGCGCGAAACGCTGATGACGCCGTGCGACGCCGACGTCGCGGCAGCGGCGCAGCAGGCGAGCCACGTCCACTGAGCGGCGAAGAACAATGAAATACAAGGACTACTACGAGACGCTCGGCGTGCCGCGGACGGCGACGCAGGACGAGATCAAGCAGGCGTACCGCAAGCTCGCGCGCAAGTACCACCCCGACGTCAGCAAGCTCGCCGACGCCGAGGCGCGCTTCAAGGAGATCAACGAGGCGAACGAGGTCCTGAAGGACCCGGAGAAGCGCACCGCGTACGACCAGATGGGCAGCAACTGGAAGGCCGGCCAGGATTTCCAGCCGCCGCCGAACTGGGACGCGGGGTTCGAGTTCCGCGGCGGCCAGGGCAGCCCGTTCGGTGCCGGCGGCACGTTCGGCGCGGGCGCCGACTTCGACCCGAGCGACTTCTTCGAGACGCTGTTCGGCCGCCGCGGTGCCGGCCCATCGGCAGGTCGCCGCCGCACGAGCGCGCAGGGCGAGGACCACCACGCCAAGGTGCTGATCGACGTCGAGGACGCGTACCGCGGGGCCGAGCGGACGATCTCGCTGCGCGCACCGGTCGAGGGTCCCGACGGCCGCGTCCAGATGCAGGAGCGCACGCTCGACGTCCACATCCCGAAGGGCATCCGGCCAGGGCAGCACCTGCGACTCGCCGGCCAGGGCAACGCCGGCATCGGCGGCGGCAAGCCGGGCGACCTCTATCTCGAGATCGCCTTCAACCCGCACTCGCGCTTTCGCGTCGACGGTGCCGACGTCTACGTCGACCTGCCGCTGGCGCCGTGGGAGGCCGCGCTCGGCGCCAGCGTCGACGTGCCGACTCCCGATGGCACCGTGCAGCTGACCGTGCCCAAGGGCTCGTCGGCGGGGCGCAAGCTGCGGCTGAAGGGCCGCGGATTGCCGGGCAAGAACCCGGGCGACCTCTACGCGGTGCTGGCGATCGTCGTCCCGAAGGCCGAGACCGACGCGGCGCGCGCCGCCTACGCGAGCCTCGCCCACGCGTTTCCGAACTT
>Ga0207674_10006548_pt1 | contig 13698 bp, 11 predicted proteins | sample KBSCornC72_FD_184303 | JGI IMG/M metagenome (GOLD analysis project Ga0207674, IMG submission 184303) | Corn rhizosphere microbial communities from Kellogg Biological Station, Michigan, USA - KBS Corn C7-2 (SPAdes) (version 2) | ecosystem: Host-associated > Plants > Roots > Rhizosphere > Soil ... | reverse complement strand
AACGCCGGGACGGTCGCCGGAGGCGGCATTACCCGCGTCGGGGATCGCGGTTATTTCATGAATTGCAGCCACGTGGGTCACGACTGCATCGTGGGCAATGACGTCATCTTTGCCACCTCGGCGACGCTGGGCGGCCATTCCGAGGTCGGCGATTTTGTTTTCATCGGCGGCCTGTCGGCCGTGCATCAATTCGCCAGGGTCGGGGCGCAGGTGATGGTGGGCGCTCTCACCGGCGTGCGCAGCGATGTGATCCCCTTTGGCCTAGCGAGTGGCCATTATGCTGCTCTCGCCGGCCTCAACACCGTCGGCATGAAACGCCGCAAGTTCACCCGCGAGCGCCTCGCGCTGATAAGATCGTTTTATCAAAAGCTGTTTCACGGTCCCGGCATCTTTGCCGAGCGGCTGAACGAGGTGAGGCATCTGGCGGGCACAGATCCTGCGATTGCGGAAATCCTGACTTTCATCGATGCCGGAAAACATCGCGAACTGTGTCTACCGGCCAAGATGACAAAAGGTCTTGAGTAGCGCCTATTCCGCAAAAGTGGATTACGGTTTTGCGATCAGAATACGCGCAAGTTCTTGAAGTAGAGCATTTTCATGCGGCAAGCCGGATACCACTTTGCCGGAAAATGCTCTTGGGGCGGGCCATGACGAACGAGGGTTTGCAGATTTCATCGCCGGTCGGCCTGATCGCGGCGGGCGGCGTCATGCCATTCGCGGTTGCGGACTCGCTCGCCGCACGCGGCATCCGTCCCATTCTGTTCGCGCTGAAGGGCGCCTGCGATCCCGTGGCCGTGGCGCGCTTTCGCCATCACTGGATTTCGGTCGGTCAGGTCGGCCGGGCCATAAAACTGTTTCGCGCCGAAAACTGCCGCGATCTGGTTTTCATCGGCACGCTGGTACGCCCGGCGCTGTCCGAAATTCGCCTGGATTGGGGTACGCTTCGCGTGATTGGCCGCGTGCTGTCGGCTTTCCGGGGCGGGGACGATCATTTGCTGTCTGGCATTGGCCGCATTCTCGAACAGGACGGCTTCCGAATGGTGGGGATCAAGGATGTCGCCCCTGACCTGCTGATGCCGGAGGGGTGCATCACCCGGGCGTCGCCCGACGAAAATGCCGCGGCCGATATCGCCAGGGGGCGCGACGTCTTGGGTGCGCTCAGTCCGTTTGACATCGGTCAGGCCGCCATCGTGATCGACGGTCATGTAGTCGGGGTCGAGGACATCGAAGGCACCGACGGCTTGCTGACGCGCGTTGCACGATTGCGCAGCGAGGGCCGCATTCGCGCCAAGGCGGCGCGGGGCGTGCTGGTGAAAGCGCCGAAAAGCGGACAGGATTTGCGTTTCGATCTTCCCACGATAGGCCCGCAAACCATCGAAGGCGCGGCCGCGGCCCGGCTCGCCGGAATAGCGATCGTCGCCGGCAACACCATTGTCGTGGAACCGCAGGCCATGATCGAGGCGGCCGATGCCGCCGGCCTTTTCGTAACCGGTTTGCCCGCGTGATGCAGGCGCGAGCAACCGCCAACGTCGCGCGAAAAATATTCCTGATCGCGACAGAGGAATCGGGGGATCGGCTTGGCGCAAACCTGATGAAGGTGTTGCGTCAGCGTCTGGGCGGCGCGGTGCGGTTTGAAGGCGTCGGCGGCCAGTCGATGGCGCGCGAAGGATTGGCGTCGCTGTTTCCGATCGAAGAGCTGTCGATCATGGGACTGGCGGCGGTCGTCAAGCAGTTCCCGACGATCCTGCGGCGTATCCGGGAAACCGCCATTGCCGTGACGGAAGCCGCGCCCGATATTCTCGTGATAATCGACAGCCCCGATTTTACCCATCGGGTGGCACGGCGCGTTCGGGCCCGCGCTCCCTCCATTCCGATCATCGACTACGTATCCCCCTCGGTTTGGGCATGGCGGCCGGGCCGGGCGCGCGCGATGCGCGTCTATGTCGATCATGTGCTTGCCTTGCTGCCTTTCGAGCCGGAGGAGTACCGCAGGCTGCGGGGTCCGCCATGCAGCTATGTCGGTCACCCCCTGACCGAGCAGACCGGCGTGCTCCGGCCCGGTGCCGCTGAGCAAAAGCGCCGGGGCGAGCCGCCGCCGGTTGTTCTGGTGCTGCCGGGAAGCCGCCGCAGCGAGATCAACCATCACTTGGCGGTATTCGGCGAGACGCTGGGCCTGCTGCAGGCCGCGGGCGTGGCGTTCGAACCGATCCTTCCCACCATGCCGCACTTGCAGGAAGCGGTCGGGGAGGGCGTCAAGAGCTGGAAGGTCGAGCCGCGGGTTGTGATCGGCGAGCAGGAAAAGCGGGCGGCGTTTCGGATTGCGCACGCAGCGCTCGCCAAATCCGGCACCGTGACGCTCGAGCTTGCGCTCGCGGGGGTGCCGATGATCACGGCCTACAAGGCAGGCGCCGCCGAGGCATGGATCCTGCGGCGCGCGATCCGTTCAAGCTCGGTCATTCTGGCAAACCTGGTCATCGGCGAGAATGTCGTTCCGGAATTCCTGCAGCGGGACTGCAGCCCGGAAAAGCTGGCGCCTGCGCTGCGCGACGTGCTTAACGATTCTCCGCTGCGCCGGCGGCAGCTCGAGGCCTTTGCAAAAATCGACGCGATCATGTCGACCGGCAACCAGCCGCCGAGCGCGCGGGCGGCCGATATCGTGCTGGCGACGATGCGAAAATTCCGGCGGCCGAACTAGCGGTTTACGATGGGAACGTAATCGCGACGGGTGACACCGGTGTAGAGCTGGCGTGGCCGGCCGATCTTCTGATGCGGATCCTCGATCATCTCGCTCCACTGGCTGATCCAGCCGACGGTGCGCGCGACCGCAAACAGCACGGTGAACATCGAGGTCGGGAAGCCCATCGCCTTCAGCGTGATGCCCGAATAGAAGTCCACGTTCGGATAGAGCTTGCGCTCGATGAAATAGGGATCGTGGAGCGCGATCTTCTCCAGCTCCAACGCGACTTTCAGCATCGGATCGTCGCCGTGGCCGATCTCCGCCAGGACGGCGTGACACATCCTCTGCATGATCTTGGCGCGCGGATCGTAGTTCTTGTAGACGCGATGCCCAAAACCCATCAGGCGGACTTCGCTGTTTTTATCTTTCACCCTCCTGATGAAGTCAGGAATCTTGTCGACCGTGCCGATCTCGGCCAGCATCGCCAGCGCCGCTTCGTTGGCGCCGCCATGTGCCGGCCCCCACAGGCAGGCGATGCCGGCGGCGATGCAGGCGAACGGATTGGCACCGGAGGAGCCTGCGATCCGAACCGTCGATGTCGAGGCGTTCTGCTCGTGGTCGGCATGCAGGATGAAGATCTTGTCGAGCGCGTCGGCGAGCACCGGATTGATCTTGTAGTCCTCGCACGGCACCGCGAAACACATATGCAGGAAGTTCTCGGCGAAGCTCAACGAGTTCTTCGGATACATGAACGGCTGGCCGATGGTGTACTTGTAGGCCATCGCGGCCAAGGTCGGGATCTTCGCGATCATGCGCATCGACGCGATCATGCGCTGGGTCGGATCGGTGATGTCGGTGGAGTCGTGATAGAACGCAGCCAGCGCGCCGACGGCAGCCACCATGATCGCCATCGGATGGGCGTCGCGGCGGAAACCCTGGTAGAACCGCGCCATTTGTTCGTGAACCATGGTGTGATGGATCACGCGCTGGTCGAAGTCTTCCTTCTGAGCCTTGGTCGGAAGTTCGCCGTAAAGCAGCAGGTAGCAGGTTTCGAGAAAGTCGCCTTTTTCCGCGAGCTGCTCGATCGGATAGCCGCGGTATTCCAGAATGCCGGCGTCGCCATCGATATAGGTAATCTTGGACTGGCAGCTGCCGGTCGAGGTAAAGCCCGGGTCATAGGTAAACATTCCGGACTGGGCATAGAGCTTGGCGATGTCGATGACGTCAGGCCCGACGGTGCCGCTCAAAATCGGGAAATCATAGGTTTTGTTGCCGACCGTCAGCGTTGCCATTTTGGTGTTGGATGTTGCATCCATCGTGAAGTTCCTGATGAGATCGTTGCGAAAGCCGGCGGCCAGATGGGCCCAACGACATAGATGGCGTGGCAAGCCGGATATTCCAGAAGTACCTCTTAAATGGGTATCTTATTGCTGTGTGCACTGCAAGACGGCCATGCCTGACCTGCAATACCACCTTATGAGGGGGCCTGATCGCCAAGCCGGGCCAGGCATTCCTGCTTTCCCAGCACCGCCAGGACGTCGAAGATGCCCGGTGACGTCGCGCGGCCGGTCAGCGCCGCGCGAAGCGGCTGGGCCACCGCGCCAAACTTGAGGCCATTGGCTTCGGCAAATGCGCGCATCGCTGCTTCGGTGGTTTCCGAGGCCCACGGCGTGACAGCCTCGAGCGCGAGACGGAGCCGTCCGATCAGTTCGCGATTTTCCGGCGTCAACAAAGCCGCTGCCTTTGGCTCGATCTCGAGCGGCCTGTCGGCAAAGATGAAGTAGGAACCGTCGATCAGCTCGATCAGCGTCTTGGCGCGCTCCTTGAGGCTCGGCATCGCCTGCAGCAATTGCGCCCGCGTGGTGTTGTTGAGTTTCGCCTTGAGGTCGGAACCGCCGGGGACATAGTCCAGCACGCCCTCGAACATGGTCACGAGAGATGGATCGTCGGATTGACGGATATAGTGACCGTTGAGGCTTTCCAGCTTGGCGAAATCGAAGCGCGCCGCCGAACGGCCGACACCCGACAGGTCGAACGCAGCGATCATTTCCTCGGTTGAAAATATCTCCTGGTCACCGTGGCTCCATCCGAGCCTGACAAGATAATTGCGCAGCGCCGCCGGCAGATAACCCATGGCGCGATAGGCATCGACGCCGAGCGCGCCATGGCGTTTGGAGAGTTTCGAGCCGTCGGGCCCATGGATCAGGGGAATGTGCGACATGCTCGGGATCTCCCATCCCAGCGCATCGTAAATCTGCTTCTGACGTGCGGCGTTGATCAGGTGATCGTCGCCGCGAATGATGTGAGTGACCTCCATGTCGTGATCGTCGACCACGACCGCGAGCATGTAGGTCGGATTGCCGTCGCCACGCAGCAGGACGAGATCGTCCAGGTTCTCGTTCTGCCAGACCACGCGGCCCTGGACCTGATCCTCGATCACGGTCTCGCCGGTCTGTGGCGCCCTGAGCCTGATGGTGGGCTTCATGCCAGCAGGGGCTTCCGAGGCATCGCGATCGCGCCACAAGCCGTCGTAGAGCCGCGTACGACCCTCCGCGCGGGCCCTTTCCCGCATCGCCGTGAGTTCCTCCGGCGTGGCATAACAGCGATAAGCCTTGCCGCTCGCCAGCAGTTGTTCGGCCACTTCGCGGTGGCGCGCGGCCCGGCTGAACTGGTAGATGACCTCGCCGTCCCAATCGAGCCCGAGCCATTTCAAGCCATCCAGGATCGCCGCGATCGCCGGTTCGGTCGACCGCTCCCGATCGGTGTCCTCGATCCGCAGCAGCATCTTGCCGCCGCGCTTGCGCGCGTAGAGCCAGTTGAACAGCGCCGTTCGGGCTCCCCCGATGTGGAGAAAGCCTGTTGGCGAAGGGGCAAAGCGGGTGACGACGGAATCGGTCATTACAGGAGCGGATCACAGACAAGGAGGGCATGCGGAAGAAGCGGTGGTGTATAGCAGGAACCGAGCATAACTAAAGCCTTCCTTGGCAGGGGCGGATTTGGCAGATAGTCGATTGATTCACGAACAGGAAATAACAATGACAGCAGAACCGGTGGCGGCAGAGGTGGGGCGCGATTTCATTCGCGACATCGTCCAGGCCGATCTCGACGCCAGGAAATACAGCCGGATCGTGACGCGATTTCCCCCGGAGCCGAACGGCTACCTGCACATCGGCCATGCCAAGTCGATCGCGCTCAACTTCGGCATCGCGCAGGAGTTTTCCGGGCGCTGTCATCTGCGGTTCGACGATACCAATCCGACCAAGGAAGAGCAGGAATACATCGATTCGATTCAGGCCGACGTGCGCTGGCTTGGTTACGACTGGGGAACCGACCTGTTCTACGCATCGGATTATTTCGAGCGACTCTACGAATGGGCGGAAGTCCTGATCCGCGCCGGACATGCCTATGTCGACGACCAGTCGCAGGAAGAGATCCGCCTGACACGCGGCACGCTGACCGAGCCGGGCCGGAACAGTCCGTTTCGCGACCGCCCGGTGGAGGAAAACCTCGATCTGTTTCGCCGCATGAAAGCCGGCGAGTTTCAAAACGGCGCGCGCGTGCTGCGCGCCAAAATCGACATGTCGTCCGGCAACATCAATCTGCGCGACCCCGTGCTCTATCGCATCCTGCACGCCACGCACCCGCGCACCGGCGACAAATGGTCGATCTATCCAAGCTATGATTACGCCCATGGGCAGTCCGATGCGATCGAGGGGATCACCCATTCGATCTGCACGCTGGAATTCGAGGACCACCGGCCGCTCTACGATTGGCTGCTCGACAAGCTTCCGGTGCCCTCGAAACCGCACCAGTACGAATTCGCCCGGCTCAATCTGAGCTATACGCTGTTGTCGAAACGGGTCCTGACTGAACTGGTGCGCGGCGGCCACGTTTCGGGCTGGGACGATCCGCGGATGCCGACGATCGCCGGCCTGAAACGGCGCGGCGTGCCGCCGGCGGCCATTCGCGATTTCGTCAGGCGTATCGGGGTCGCCAAAGCGAACAGCGTCGTCGACGTCAACATGCTGGAATTCTCGATCCGCGAAAGTCTCAACAAGACGGCGCTGCGCCGCATGGCGGTGCTGCGGCCGCTGAAAATCGTGATCGAGAATTATCCGGAAGGTGAGAGCGAGGAGATCGAAGCCGTGAATCATCCGGACGACCCGTTGGCCGGTACCCGCCGCATTGCGTTCGGTCGCGAGCTTTACATCGAGCGCGACGATTTCATGGAAAACCCGCCGAAGAAGTTTTTCCGGCTCTCGCCCGGCAACGAAGTCCGGCTGCGCTATGCCTATTTTGTTACTTGCCGCGAAGCCGTGAAGAATGCCGCCGGCGAGGTCGTCGAACTGCGCTGCACCTACGATCCCGCGACCCGCGGCGGCAACGCGCCCGACGGGCGCAAGGTCAAGGCCACCATGCACTGGCTGCCGGCGGCGCAGTCGATTCCTGCGGAAATCCGCATTTACAACCAGCTGTTCGCAAAGCCGGTTCCGGACGCCGCCAACTTCGCCGCCGACCTCAATCCGCAATCGCTGGAAGTTCTAACGGATGCGCGGGTCGAGCCGGCGATTGCGGAGAGCAATTCGCCCGATGTGATGCAGTTCGAGCGGCAGGGCTATTTTGTCCGCGACCCGGATTCAACGCCGGATCATCCGGTGTTCAACCGGACCATCGGCCTGCGCGATACCTTTGCGAAGGAAGTCGCACGCTGAAAGCGCGGTCACGCCGACCCAAAAGCGAAACCGAACATCAGGTGGCGGTACGTCTACGCGCTTTGGGTTTAATGGACTTAGAACAGTACGAAATCCGTGAGCGGGTTATGTAAATCGTGGATGAACACGCTTACCGCTTGACCAAACTGTAGGGATGGGTCGCCAGGATACGCAATGTGGTCAATCACTTCCCCTGGCGGCGTAACCGGATTTCCGGGGATATGGTTGCCGAGGTCGAGGGTGGCGCTACTGACGAATTGACCGAAAATTTGCACGTCAATATCCTTTCAAATCTAGGGGCAGACGATTAGCGCATTAAACTGCGTCTCCGTCAAATCCCGCAAAGCGAGCTAGCCCACGGGAGCGCAAGGTTACTCCGATGAGCATCGCTCACGACGCCGGATCGGAGCCCTTTCGCCCTGCCGCCGCATCAGCCGTTCGGCTGATATTCCAAAAAATGCGATCCGGTTTTGACCGAACGAGAACCCGAGCCTACCTTGCGCAGGCGATGACGAAAGTGAATCCATGAAGGTTCCTGCCACGCGGACCTATGTCGATATCAGACACGGCCTGGGAAATATCGCGACGGTGCTCCGCGGGCGAGCTTGCCGCATCGCTTATGTCGGCAATAGCGTCACCGCACAACGGGACGGCTTTGTCCGGTATTTGCACGCTCATCTCGGGACTTGGACCGCGCAGCCTCACCACGCGTTCCAGGTGGGCCTGAGCGGGATGGGGAGCATGGGCTGCCTGTTCACACTCGATTCTTTCGTTTTGAGCCGGAAGCCGGACCTCTGCTTCATCGAGTGCACAACGGGTGACGCCGGCAGTCGGCCGCCTTTGGAAATCATCGGGCCCGCTATCGAAGGCCTCGTGCGCAAGCTCCGCGCCATCGGCTGCGAGTGCTGCATTCTCCACGCCTACAGGGCGGATCGCAGCGTGGAGGATTTTCAGCCGATCATTGATCGCTACGAGCGCGTAGCAGATCATTACGGGATACCGTCGGTTCACCTGGGTCGGGCCATCGACCTCGGTTTGACGTCGGGCGAGTGGTCCCTGGAACAGCTTTTCCTGGACGGCATCCACACAACGACCGAGGGCGGCCGCGTCGTGGCCACCCTGATCGCCAGGGCTTTGCAGACGATCTTGTCGACAAGCCCAGCCGCCGCGCCGCCGCTCGGACTACGCTTGCACCCGGATGACTTCGAAGCCGCGCGCCTTCTTCACCCGGAACTGCAAACGGCGCTGCTCCCGGAGCGTTGCCGATCCTCGCATTTCCGCCAGGTGCTGCCCTATCTTGAGATCGGAGCCGGAAACGGCCTGGTGCTCGATGCCGCGCCTGGAAGATTAGCGGGTCTTCTCTTCGTCGCTGGTCCACACGCCGGTGACATCGTCATCGAGGCTGAATCTCAAACGCGAGAGTATTCGACTTGGGATGAGTGGTGCGACCGAGACTTGCTCCGATCGGTGATCTTCCCGGAACCAATTCGCCGCGATGCAACGGTCCGCTTGACCGTCATGGATCGAGGCGGTTGGTCTCGCGGCGATCCCAGCGGGGCCTTTCACGGGATTCCGAAGCTCCTGAAGCTTATCGGATTCATGCTGTATGACGAGCGTTCGTCAACGCCTGTAGTTGGAATGGCCTTCGACACCAAGAACTGAGGTAAGCCGGACAACTAACGGTTTGGGCCCAACTTGTCACATCACCGCCGCCTCAGCAGTAACCGTAGAGGCCGCACACATAGGGCAGGCGGGCGCCGTAAGCCGTGTAGGGGCCGCCGTAATAGGGGCCGGGATAGTAGTAGGACCACGGCGAGCCATAGTAGTAGCCGCCGCGATCCCATGGGAAAATCGGAAGCAGATTGTATCCGATAACCGGTGCCGAATATTCGACTGATCGATGGGCATAAGGCCGAGCCTGCGCAGGCTCCGCAAAGATCGCTCCCAGCCGGCTCTGTGTCGGCAGATCGGCGGCACCAGCGGTCATTGCCGTGACAGCGATCGCGAAGGCGGACAGAATTGTCCTGCGTGGCATAGCCGGTATCCCCGGTTGATTCGGGAATCCTAGCGTAGTGCCGTTAGTAAAAGTTAACAGCATTCTGCATCCGTTCCCTATTCGGAGCGTTACAGCTTCCGGTAGCCTTGCGATCGACAGGGATCGCAAGGCGCAGGGGATGGCAGAGCGGGGCGGGTCTTCAGGCCGAACGCAAGGTTTTGCCGGCACCTGGCCGCCGCGGGAGGCGGCGCGGGCGGGTGGCTTCGCGCCGTCCGGTCTCACGGCGTGGCCGTCTCTCATCGACAAATTGCGCAGTTGGATTCGCGCCGAAACCGGTGCCGGCCGATTGCTGCCCTGGGTGCCGGTCGCGTTCGGCACCGGCATTGCGTTCTATTTCACCGCCGATCGTGAGCCGGTCGCCTCGGTCACCGCCGTCGCGGCGGCAGTGCTTTGCGCGGCAGCGTTTTTGCTGCGGCGGCAAAAGATCTTTCCGATCGCGGTGATGATCGCCGCGATGTCGGCGGGTTTTGCGGTGGCGACGTGGAAAACCGCACGGGTCGCGCACGGCGTGCTGGCGAGGCCCGCGTATTCGGTGTCGCTGTCGGGCTTCGTCGAGACCCGCGATATCCGCGAGCGCACCGACCGCTTCGTGTTGCGCGTCGCCCTGATGGACAGCCCGCGCCCCGTTCCAAAGCTGGAACGCGTTCGGCTGTCGGTGCGCAAGGGCACCGCGCCCGCGGTCGGCAGTTTTGTCGAATTGAAGGCGCGGCTGCAGCCGCCGCTCGCGCCATTGCGGCCGGGCAGCTACGATTTCGGCCGCGACATGTATTTCGCCGGCATCGGCGCCTCCGGTTTTGTCACTGGCGCGATCAAGACGGTGACGCCGCCCATCAGCGGCGGCCTGTCGCTGCGCTACGCCGCATTCATGCAAGGCTTGCGCGACGCGATCGATGCGCGAATACGAACGGCGCTTGACGGCGATAAGCGCGCCATCGCCACCGCCTTGCTGACCGGCCGCCGCGATGCGATCTCCGCACCAGTCAACGATGCGATGTTCATTTCCGGCCTCGGACACGTGCTCTCGATTTCAGGATATCACATGGCGGTGGTCGCCGGCGTGGTGTTCTTCGCGGTTCGCGCGCTGCTGGCGCTGATCCCCGGGCTGACGGTCAGCTTTCCGATCAAGAAATGGTCGGCCGCCGCAGCGCTTGCCGCCGCCGCCTTCTATCTCCTGCTGTCCGGCGCCGAGGTCGCGACCCAGCGCTCGTTTTTCATGACGGCGGTGGTGTTGATCGCGATCATGGTCGACCGCCGCGCCGTGACGTTCCGGACGCTTGCGGTAGCGGCGATGATCGTGCTGGCGATCGCACCTGAAGCGCTGGTGCATCCGAGCTTCCAGATGTCATTTGCCGCCACCCTCGGACTGGTGGCGCTGGTGCAGATCGGCATGCCGCGCCTGTTTGCCTCGCCCGACAACTCCGCCACCGCACGGATGGCGCTCTGGGGCGGGCGGGAGATTGCTACCCTGGCGCTGGCGTCGCTGGTGGCGGGGCTGGCGACGACGCCCTATGCCGCCTTTCATTTCCATCGCGTCACGCCGTATGGCGTGCTCGCCAATCTGGCGGCGATGCCTGTGGTGTCAGCGCTGGTGATGCCGGCGGGCATGCTCGGCCTGGTCGCGATGCCGTTCGGCTTCGACGGCTTCTTCTGGTGGTTGATGGGCCTGGGCATCGACTGGATGATCGTGGTGACGCAATGGGTGGCAGCGCTTCCCGGCGCCATCGGCCGCATGGCGGCCTTCGGGATCGGCCCGCTGATTGCGGCGAGCGCCGGCATCATCCTGCTGGGGCTGTTGCGGACGCCGCTGCGCTGGCTCGGTGCGGCCGTGCTGGCGCTGGCGGTGGTCTGGGCGCTGGCGGTGCCGCAGCCGGATATCCTGATTTCAGCCGACGGCCACAATGTCGGCGTCCGCGGCAAGGACGGACGCCTGCACCTGATGCGCACGGCCAAGGATGCCTTCATGCTCAAGGAATGGCTGGCCGCCGACGCCGACCCCCGGCTGCCCACGGATTCCTCGCTCGCGGACGGCGTCTCATGCGATGAAGCGGGTTGCGTGACGCAGACGGCCGGTGGTGCGTTCGTCGCGCTGGCGCTGCGGCCGGACGCGCTGGGTGACGATTGCGAGCGTGCGGCGCTGGTGGTGACGGCGCGACAGGCACCGCCGGCATGTCCATCGCCCGTCATCGACGGGGAACGCTTGCGCAGGCAGGGCGCGATGGCGCTGCGGCGAGCGCGCGACGGATTTGCGGCTGACGCGATCAGGCCAAAAGGCGTCGATCGGCCAGGGTCGCGCGCCGTCGCAGGCGACAGCGAGGCCGAACCGACGCTGGCGCCACGCCCCGCGGCGGTCCCGCAGGCCGTAGATGCAACGCCATCGGAAGCCGACCAGCAGGCGGAGGAGTGAGGCGGCGTACACCCAAACCATCCTCGTCACCCCCTGCGTAACGGCTTAGCCGTTACGCAGGGGATGACGGATGGTACGAGCCGCTTTACTTCTCGCTGCGCGACAATTGGTCGCCCAGATCGAATGCGCCTAGGCGAAATTCCTCCCCAGGTTCCTCTCCAGGCTCCTCGCTGGCGTCCGTCACCGCCGTTTTGACCAGCGTGAAGGAGGCATTCGGGAACCGCTCCCAGACCGCAATATCTTCCGGCGCGACGGTCAACCACCCGAACGTGAACATGTACCGGCCCGGCTCGGTCACCCGTCCGGCTTTTTGCCACGTGATCTTATTGACCACCGATCATTTTTCCTTCTGAAGCTTGCGACCGGCGTCACGCGCCGGGACTGCCATCTCAGGCCTTATAGCAGCCTTGAGCGCTTCACCGGCGCGCATTTCGAAGCAGTCGAGCTGCAGGGCGAACGTCGCCAGCGCCAGCCTCAGATTATTCAACTCCTCGGCGCGCGCGTCTTGCCGGCGCCTCGCGGTGCGCGTTCCGTCTGGTACGGCATATCCATCGAGGGTGCGCGGCAGGCCCCCGCCAGCCGGAACCGGCGGGGATATCCATACGCGCATCTCAACCAACGACGACCGACCTCGCCGCCGGTGTGCTGGCAGCGGGTTGCGCGTGCTCCGTAGCCTGATGAACCACCGGCAATTGCAACACCGTTACCCGCTGCCCTTCACAGAGCTGGGTCACCAGCACATTGCTTCCATCCGGAAATTCGATCGCATCGTGGTGACGATGCGGAACGTCCGGGTCTATCGCGCCGAATTTGCCCACTCGAAAATTGATCGCCCTCGCCCAAATCCATCGGTTGTCGTACCTGACCTCTTCGGCGAACGCCAGCTCGGTCCCGGGCAGCATGCAGACGGCCACAGCGGGCTCATTTTCTGACGCGAAACCGCGAGTGGCAGTCCCCCGGAATGTCGTGGTGATCAGCGTCTCTCCCACCTGGGCGGGGCGCGTTGCTACTGCGTGCAGACTATAGTCACACATCGGATTGCTCCTCGTTCGAGATAGCCAACCCGCGCCCCTAGAGGCGCAGGCCTCTATCAGAGTGACAGTAACGCGGCATTCTTTATTTGGTTGTAGGCAATTGTGCGGCTCCAGCCGTCGCGCCTGATCACAAATGCGTTTGATGGATGGCTGGCCGACATTTGCCTCGAACAGCCGCGCGCGGACTTGGCCGGCCAGCACAGGATCGAGCCTCGCCTCATTCCCGGACCGGGCGCATTGCGCGTCTCGCGGGCCGCGCGCTGGCCGAGGCGCTTTCAGAAAGCTTTCGGTCACCACCGGCGAAAAGGCGGGCGGTCCAGCAAACGCGGACGTCTCGATTATCGCGAATCTCGCGGGATACCGGATGCCTCGCCTTCGCGGGGCATGATGGCCTAGGTGAGCGGCGCGCCCGGATTCATGCCGCGGCGCACGTTAATTCAGTATTTCCGGTAAAGCCCGATCAGCTTGCCCTGAATCTTGACCCGGTTCGGCGGCAGGATGCGGACTTCATAGGAAGTGTTGGCCGGCTCCAGCGCAATCGAGGCGCCGCGGCGGCGGAACCGCTTCAAGGTCGCTTCCTCTTCGTCGATCAGCGCCACCACGATATCGCCGGTCTCGGCGGTTTCGTTGCGCTGGATCAGCGCCATGTCGCCGTCGAGGATGCCGGCATCGACCATGGAATCGCCGCGCACCTCGAGCGCGTAATGTTCTCCGGAGCCGAGCATATCCGGCGGCACGCTGATAGTATGGCTGCGGGTCTGCAGCGCCTCGATCGGCGTGCCGGCGGCGATACGGCCTATCACGGGTACCGCAAC
>Ga0207674_10006546_pt1 | contig 13700 bp, 11 predicted proteins | sample KBSCornC72_FD_184303 | JGI IMG/M metagenome (GOLD analysis project Ga0207674, IMG submission 184303) | Corn rhizosphere microbial communities from Kellogg Biological Station, Michigan, USA - KBS Corn C7-2 (SPAdes) (version 2) | ecosystem: Host-associated > Plants > Roots > Rhizosphere > Soil ... | reverse complement strand
AAATGGACATCCCGGATTTTCTTCAATAGATTGCCGCCGGCGATCGCGGGCGTAGTTCAATGGTAGAACGGCAGCTTCCCAAGCTGCATACGAGGGTTCGATTCCCTTCGCCCGCTCCAGTAACTGGCTCGAACAATTTTTGGTTGCATCGCGGGGGCCATTTAGTAGCCTCTTTCAAATTGCAATTATCCATCTGATTGCCTGCTTTCCCTGAAGTCTCTCCGTTTGTCGAGGCCGGTGTTTAAACATTTGCGCTGGGTAATGTCTCTGCTCGCATTGATGTCGGTTGCCGACGTTCCGGCAGCGGGACAAACCATGCCCAACATCGAGCCGCGCAAAATCCGCACCATCGTGGTGCCGATCGAGCAACCTGATACAGCAAAGACGGTCACCACTAAGCCAGCTCCGGACTCGCCTCCTCCCGCAGCGCGAGAATCTGCGCCTAAAAGTGAGCGGCACAAAATCCGCACCGTGAGGGTGCCCAGCAACCAGCCTGAAGCAGCGATAGTTGGTGATTGTGACCAGCGCGGAGACTGCGCCGGGTCGGCAGAATTTCGGAAGGAGCGGTTTGCCCTGCGCGGTCAGCAACAGGTCGTGACGGTAAAGGCCGAAATCAACGGGGTGCAAGGCACCTTCATTCTTGACACCGGGGCCAGCTATCTCACCGTAAGAAGATCATTTGCGGAGCGTGCAAAGATACCAGCCGGAGCGAGCGAGACCACGCTCATGACCGCCAATGGTCAAGCCAAAGCAAAACTATCAAAGGCCGATAAGGTCGCGCTTGGGAAACTTGAGGCGAAAGGCGTTCCCGTCGCTATCCAGGACGGTGACGGCAAGAGTTACGCCGCGGGTATCGATGGTCTCCTCGGCATGACATTTCTGTCGCGCTTCGAAATCCAGTTCGCTGAGGGGTTCGTGGAACTACGCACCCGAAATCAGAAGAGATGATGGGCGGGTTACGCTGGCAGCAGGAGCCTTCCGCTTCGTGAAGCCTATTGACCCGCAGCCGTCTTTTTTGGCGGGCCGGATTGCCAACCCGGTCCGGTTATTGTTTTCGCGAACTCGCCGAGGACCTCGGCGCTGAGCTCGCTGGAGGGTACCGGACGGCCAAAGTAGAAGCCCTGCACTTGATCGGCGTCGGAATCATAGAGGAAATCGACCTGCTGTGATGTCTCGACGCCTTCGACGGTGACACGCATCTTCATTTCGCGCCCAAGTGCGATGATGGTCTTCACGATCGTCTCTGCCTGGTGGCTGTCGCCCGCGAAGCTCTGCATAAAGCTGCGGTCGATCTTGATCTTGTCGAACGGAAATTTCCAAAGATAGCTCAGGCTGGAATAGCCCGTGCCAAAGTCGTCCATCACCACCGAGATTCCCTTTGCTTTGAAGCGGTGCAGGATGCCAAGCGTCGCCTCGCTGTTGTCGAGCAGCAGGGACTCGGTGATTTCCAGTTCCAGGCGGTGCGGCTCAAGGCCGGATTCATCGAGGGCGGCGGTGACGATCCCTTCAATATCGCCCGATTCGAATTGAACGGGCGAAAGATTGACCGCGACCGTCAGATCGGTCGGCCATGTCGCTGCCGTTCGGCAGGCCTCTTTCAGCACCAATTCGCCGATTTTATCGATAACGCGCATCTCTTCGGCCATCGGGATAAAGACCGCCGGCGGGATAGGCGCGCCGTCCGGTCCATCCAACCGCGCGAGCGCCTCGAAACCAATCAGCTTCTCGCCATTCATTTCAAAGATGGGCTGGAAATGCAGTGCAAAGCTCTTGTTTGCGATGGCGTCGCGGATGGTGCGATCCAGCCGAATGCGCGCTTGCAGCACCTCATCCATCTCCGGCGCGAAAAAGCGGATGACACCGCGGCCGGCGAGCTTGCCATTGTAAAGTGCAAGATCGGCACTCTTGAGCAACCGCTCCGGCGTGGTTCCGTCCTTCGGCCCAAGCGCGATGCCGACGGTCAGATGTGGTTGGATTTGGTGCTCCTTGAAATAGACCGGCGCGGTCAGCGTCTCGACCATGCGTGTCGCGAAAGCCTCAGCCTGGGATGGATCCGACACTGACGTCTGCACGACGACGAATTCGTCGCCGCCGAGACGCGCCACAATGTCCTGAAGACGAACAAGGGCTTTGAGGCGCTCGCCGATCGTGCTGAGCAGGAAGTCGCCGGCATCGTGGCCGAGCGTGTCATTGACTTGCTTGAAGTAATCGAGATCAAAGAAGTGAAGTGCAAGCAACGGGCCCGTGGCAGGCAGAATGGCGATGGCCTTCTGCAACGTCTCGATGAGCTGCGCGCGGTTGGATAGGCCTGTCAGGACGTCATGATGTGCGAGATAACGGATGCGGCGGTCTGCCTGCTGCTTTTCCCGCGTGCGCCGGTACCAGCCGACCGCGGGCACTGCGAAGGCCATCGCCGTCAGAAGAAAAAGCGCGATGGCCGACATCCACGAGGACCGAATGAAAACCTTCGCGGCATCCGCTTGATCGACGTAGGCGCCGACAGCGGCAACAGCCTTGCCATTGGCTGTTGCCGCAACATAGGCAACGCCATATTCGATACCCGTCTTTGGGTCACTTTTGACAGCACCGGTCGCCCGGCCTGTGTTGATTGCCTGGACAGCCTCAACGCTGAATTCAGAGAGGTCGACGGGTGCAATGCCGTTATGGTCGATCACGAGTTGTGAGTAGCCGTAGCGATTGAAGATGACATAGCGGAATACCGAGTCCGATTTGCGCGTCGCTTCGAAAAACGCCAGGCTCTGCGATGAGGGCCGTTCACCGTCGGCGATTTCGCCAAGGTCGGTTACGTTTTGCGCGAGGAACCTGGCCCATTGCTGCGTCGTGCCTTGCACATATTGGCTGATCAAGCGGTCGGTCGTCATCTGCACGATGAACCACGTGCCAGCGGCGAGCAAGATGACGGCTGCCGCGAACAGGGCGGCCGCCCTGCGCAATGAAATGTTCGAAAGCATAGGCATTTCAATAGCTCTTCCGGTAATCGGCGATGGCCTCGCGTGCAAGACGAAGCAGATCTCGATTCCTGGGCTGCGCCTGACTCCAGTTTTCAGCCACGCTGTTGAAGACGCGTTGGCTCTCCGCCGTATCGGCCGCAGATGGCACGACGACCGAACGGAGGGGATCGGCTCTTAATTGCGCGAGAACGTCTTTGTTCATGGCGAGAGCGTAGGTCGCCGACCGCTTTTCGAGCCACTCTCCGCTATATTTGCGTATGAGCGCCTGATCCTGCGGCGACAGATTTTCCAACGTCTGGCGTTTCATGACCAGTGCGGCCGGGACGCCTCCGACCTCTATCACAAGATGCCGGCTGGCGAGCCGGCCGATACCGTACTCGAAGAGCAAGAAGGGCGGACTGGTTGCGCCATCGATCTTTCCCTGCCCGAGGGAATCCATGGCCGCCTTCAGCGGCAGCAACACCGGGGCAGCACCGAGACGACGCAGTGTATCTTCCTGGAGCGGGTTGTTGACGCGGATGGTTTGGCCTTTCAGGTCGGCCAATGAATCGGTCTTCCTGCGGCTATTGATGATCTCCGTCGGGCCGACGACTGCGCCGAGAACGATAAAATCCTCGAAACCGCTCAGCGCGCCGCTGTCGAGCAGGTGGCGGAATACGTAGCTCGCTTCGCCGGCGTCGCGAAATAACCCCGGCAAGAGCAAAACGTCGATGCCGGGAAATCGCTCCGGTGAATAGCTCGGGAAGATCACCGCAAGGTCGGCGCGACCATCGGCGACGGCCGTCGACTGTTCAGCCGGAACGGGGCTGATGCGTCCGCTGAAATAGGGCTCGATCTGGATGCGATCGGCGCCTTCGGCATTCATCGCATCGACAAATGGCTTCGCTGCAACGAGATAGGCGTTGGAGCGATCCGAAGAGACAAAGGAGAACTTGAGTTTGATCGGTTCGGCGTGCGCGGCCGAGAATATAAGCGGGCCCAAGACGATGCCAATCAGCATCTTGTGCATGATCTGCTCCCATCGAAATGGATGAGTAGCCATTGGGGCCTAAAAACCTTACGGAATTGCTCCCAAAATGGAAAAGAAGTCTTACAATCTATGGTTACCCGTTGATGTAGGTAAGTTGGGCCGGGGTGTTGGATCGCGACGGCTTCGCCTTCCGATCTGCAGGTCTGGCGAACAAGAGGCCACACAAGTCGGAACCAGAAACGGCAATCATGCCTTCGCGGGCGTAGTTCAATGGTAGAACGGTAGCTTCCCAAGCTGCATACGAGGGTTCGATTCGCTTCGCCCGCTCCAGCACCTGTTTGGCATGAGCCGTTTGTAGAGAGTCGGTTCGAAGGCTCGGACCGATTAAGATCTCTGCACAGCTAACGGCCGTAAGCTCCACACGAGCGACGTCGTGTCGCAAAACAATTGATGCTCCGCTAACCCACCGCCTTCGCCGCTGCCCGCCCCGCGTTGCGCCCCGAAAAAATACAGCCGCCGAGGAACGTGCCTTCGAGCGAGCGATAGCCGTGCACGCCGCCGCCGCCAAAGCCCGCCGCTTCGCCGGCGGCATAAAGCCCCGGGATGATCTCGCTATTTGATCCGAACACGCGGGCGTCGAGATCGGTCTCGAGTCCCCCCAGCGTCTTGCGGGTGAGGATGTTGAGCTTCACCGCGATCAGAGGCCCATGCGCGGGATCGAGAATACGATGCGGTGCCGCGGTGCGGATCAGACGATCCCCCACGTAGCGACGCGCATTGTGGATGTTCATCACCTGGGTATCCTTGACATAAGGGTTGGCGATCTCGCGATCGCGCGCCTCGATCTGGCGTTGCAGATCTTCCAGCTTCAATAGATGTTCGCCGCTAAGCGCGTTCATCGCCAAAACCAGATCGGCGAGATTGTCGCGCACCACGAAGTCCACACCCTTGGCCTTGAAGGCTTCCACCGGCGCCGGCGCGCCCTTGTTGGTGGCGCGGCGCAAAGTGGCAAGCCAGCTCTTGCCGGTGAGGTCGGGGTTTTGTTCGGAGCCGGAGAGCGCGAATTCCTTCTTGATGATCGCCTGCGTCAGCACGAACCATGAATAGTGGCGGCCCGAGTGCATGATGTATTGCAGCTGCGCCAGCGTGTCGGAGCCGGGAAACAAGGGCGAAGGCAGGCGGCGGCCGAAGGCGTCGAACCACATCGAGGACGGGCCGGGAAGGATACGGATGCCATGCATCGGCCAGATCGGCGACCAGTTATGGATGCCTTCCACATAGTGCCACATCCGGTCGCGGTTGATCAGGCGCGCGCCGGTGCCTTCCGCAATGCCGAGCATCCGTCCATCGACATGCGCCGGCACGCCGGAGATCATGTGCGCCGGCGGGGCGCCGAGCCGCTTTGGCCAATTCTGCCGGACCAGATCGTGGTTGCCGCCGATGCCCCCCGAGGCGATGATCACGGCCGGCGCGCGAAGCGAGAATTCACCGACCACTTTCCGCGAACTGCTCATGCCGCGCCCGACCGCATCAGCTTCGAGGATGGTGCCGGAAACGCCGTCGACGGTCCCATTGGTGACCGACAGCACATCGACGCGATGGCGGAACTTGAAAATCAGCCGGCCATTTGCTGCGGCCTCGCGGGCCCGCCGCTCAAAGGGTTCGACCACGCCGGGGCCGGTGCCCCAACTGACGTGAAATCGCGGCACTGAGTTGCCGTGGCCCATGGCGTCGGTACCGCCGCGCTCCGCCCAGCCCACGACGGGAAAGATCCGGTGGCCCATCGCGCGCAGCCAGCCGCGCTTCTCGCCAGCGGCAAAGGCCACATAGGCTTCCGCCCAGCGCCGCGGCCACAAGTCCTCGTCGCGATCGAAACCGGCGGCGCCCATCCAGTCCTGCAGCGCCAGATCGTAGCTGTCCTTGATGCCGAGGCGCCGCTGTTCGGGCGTGTCGACCAGGAACAGGCCGCCCAGCGACCAGAACGCCTGGCCGCCCAGGCTTTGTTCGCCTTCCTGATCGAGAACGATCACGCGCTTGCCGGCGTCGGCGATCTCTGTGGCAGCCACCAGCCCCGCAAGGCCGCCGCCGACGACGATGACATCGGCATCGGTGCCCATGTCGTTTCCCCCTGTTTTCCCGAGCGGCCACCCGTATTTTCCCGGATGCCGTTACTGACAAGGCGCGCTCAACCGAGTGGAACCCTGCGCATGTCCAATTGAAACTCCTGCGATATCGGTCGGTCAACGGCACTTCAGTCGAAAGCGCGGCAGTACCGCCTATTGGACGGTGCCTGCATCGCCCGCGATCTCGTCCAGGCCTCTCAAATAGAAAGCGGTACTGGAATCATAAAGTTGCTCGCCCCGATAGCTTTCCCGAAATTCGCGTGAGAGATTGCCACGGCGGCTTGCTGTTCCACTTTGGGACCTCGGAACTGGCCGGACTGCAGCCCGGCGGCAACACTCACGTTGAATTTGCTGGACGAGATCGCGCGCGTCTGGACAAAATTCCAATCCGGCAACACGCTGCCCAAATCTTGCATCACAAGATCAACGACAGGTTCGACAGGGTTCAAACGGGGCGGGGATATGAGATTCTTGACTGGATTGCTCGCGCTTGTCCTTCTGCTGGCGGGGATGGAAGCCAGTCAGGCGGTGGTTCGGATCGGCGAGGATCGCGGTGGTCGCATCGGCAACTATGTCGATCGCTTCGAGGATTTGCGCAACTCGGGCGAGAGCGTGATCATCGACGGCCTCTGCGCTTCGGCCTGCACCATCGTTCTCGGCGCACTGCCGCCGGAACGGATCTGCGTTACCTCGAATGCCAATCTTGGATTTCACGCGGCCTGGGACTTCGGTCCGAACGGGCGGGCGGTAACCAACCCCGAAGCGACCGAGATGCTGTTCTCGATGTATCCCTCGTCCATCAAGCGCTGGATCGCGCGGCGCGGCGGGCTGACCCCTCGCATGATCTTCCTGCGCGGCCGGAGCCTGCGGGAAATGTACAGGCCCTGCTATGTCGACGCCGAAGTGGCGCCAGCTCGGTCCTGGTCGCGCCGCGACCGGGCCGCGCGTCAACGTGACGTGATCAGGCCGGAGGCCGGAGTGCTTGCCCGCCAGCCGGACTAGCTTTATTCCAGCGAACGTCAAAGCGGCCGGCGGCGACGCCGGCCTTTTTTGTTGCTTCTGTCCTTCAACCCCTGAGGATCCCTTTCGATGGACCGGACCATCCGTCCGCTGGTGATTGTTGCGGCCTTTGGCGCCAGTCTGGTCATCGGCCTCCTCGTCGTGCTGTGGGCGATGGGCGGCTTGCGAAGTGTCACCGCGCCGGCGGCGATCGGCGGGCCTTTCCAATTGACAGATCAATCGGGCCAGACCGTCACCGACCAGAGCCTGAAGGGCCGCCCGACCCTTATCTTCTTCGGCTATACGCATTGCCCTGATGTGTGTCCGACCACCCTGTTTGAGATGTCGGAAGTGCTCAAGGCCATGGGCGCGGATGCCGACCGCGTGAACGCTTATTTCGTTTCAGTGGATCCCGAGCGCGACGATATGGCCACCATCAAGAGCTATCTGTCGAGCTTCGACCCGCATTTGAAGGGGCTTACCGGGCCGCCTGCTGCCGTCGCCGATGTGCTCAGGCAGTACCGGGTCTATGCCCGGAAGGTGCCGTCCAAGGATGGCGACTACACCATGGACCACACGGCGCTGATCTATCTGATGGACCGCAACGGCCGGTTCGTCTCGCCATTCAATCTCAATCGCACGCCCGAGGAAGCGGCTACCGATCTGAAGCGGTATCTCTGAGCGCACCCGAGCATTCGCCTTGTCGGGCGAATGGGCTATAAGGCCGTTCCCGCAACCGCCAGCCCTTTTCAGATCACCTTGTTTGCCGTGCTGAATGCCCGCCGTCCTCATTCCCGGAGTCTCGCGAGCGCCGCATGGGCCTTGAAGGGGCTTGCCGCCGGCTGGCTTTGTCTGCTGGCGATCGCGGGATCGCCGTTCCCGGCGCGGGCCGAAACCGCACCGCAGGCCGCGGGCCCTTCGAACGAAACCGCTGCTCCCGCTCCAAATCCGCCGGCCCCGGCCGCAGCACCGAAGGCGGCTGCCCCACAGGCGGTGCCTGGTTTCTGGGACCCGAGGCGGCGGCCCGAACGTCCGGATTTGTCGCGCCTGACGGTGATCCGTTTTCTGACCGAGACCGACTATCCGCCGTTTAATTTCACTGGCGCCGACGGCAATCCGGCCGGATTCAATGTCGATCTGGCGCGGTTGCTCTGTGAGGAGATCAAGGTCTCCTGCACCATTCAGATGCGGCGGTTCGAAACCCTGCTCGATGCCATCAGCAGCAATCGCGGAGATGCCATCATCGCCTCGCTCGCGGTTACCCCGCAGATGCGGACCCGACTCGATTTTACCGATCCCTATTACCGCGCGCCGGCGCGTTTTGTCGCGCGGCGCGACACCGCGATGGCGGAAATCCGCCCCGAATATCTGGAAGGCAAGAAAGTCGGCGTCATCAGCGGCTCCTCCCATGAGGCCTATCTCAAGGCGATGTTCACCGACGCCGAGCTGCACGCTTTTCCGAACGACGACGCGTTGCGGCAGGCGCTCAAGCGGGGCGAAGTCGATCTCATTTTCGGCGATGGCATCGCGCTGGCGTTCTGGATCAATGGTACCGATTCCGGCGATTGCTGCGCCTTCTCTGGCGGGCCATTCGTGGAAAGCCGCTATTTCGGGGAAGGCATCGGCATCGGTGTGCGAAAAGGTAATGACCTGCTCCGACAGGCCCTGAACTGGGCGCTGTTCCGGGTCTGGGAAAAAGGCCGCTTCACTGACCTCTGGCTGCGCTATTTCTCGGTGAGCCCGTTCTAATGTCGGGTTCTGACGGGCACTACCGCCCGCCGCCCTGTTGCAATTGGACCCGGAGCGGTTAGAGCTATTTCGGTTCTGATTAAATCAGAACCGAAGCTCTGGTTTGTCATTTTGACGCGTTTTCTTTACGCGAACCGGTATCCACTTCGCTCGAAAACGCTATAGATTCCCGGGCTGGAGACCCCCTTGATGTCGATGACCGATGCTATCAGCCCCGGCGAGCTGCGGGCGCTGGCCGAACAATCCAATGCCTGGCCGTTCGAGCAGGCCAAGGCGATCGTCGCGCGACTGAAAAAAAATCCCAAGGACGAGGTGCTGTTCGAAACCGGCTATGGGCCGTCGGGCCTGCCGCATATCGGAACCTTCGGCGAGGTCGCCCGCACCACCATGGTACGCCACGCGTTTCGCGTGCTGACCGAGGACAAGATCAAGACGAGGCTTCTGGCCTTTTCCGACGATATGGATGGCCTGCGCAAGGTCCCGGACAATGTGCCCAACAAGGACATGCTCTCGCAGCATCTCGGAAAGCCGCTGACGCGGGTGCCCGATCCCTTCGGCACCCATCCAAGTTTCGGCGCGCATAACAATGCCCGGCTGCGATCCTTCCTGGATACGTTCGGCTTCGATTACGAATTCGCCAGCTCGACCGAGTATTATACGTCCGGCCGCTTCGATGCGACGCTGTTGCGCGTACTGGAGCGTCTCGATCAGGTGATGGCGATCATGCTGCCGAGCCTGCGTGAGGAGCGTGCGGCGAGCTATTCGCCGTTCCTGCCGATCTGTCCGCGCACCGGCGTGGTGCTTCAGGTGCCTGTGGTGGCGCATGACGTCAGGGCGGGAACGATTTCCTATGACGATCCGGAAACCGGCGAACGCGTTACCGTTCCGGTCACAGGCGGTCATTGCAAGCTGCAATGGAAGCCGGATTGGGCCATGCGCTGGGTCGCGCTCGGTGTCGATTATGAAATGGCCGGAAAGGACCTCATCGATTCGGTTAAGCTGTCCGGCAAGATCTGCGCGGCGCTCGGCGGCCGGCCGCCGGAGGGCTTCAATTACGAATTATTTCTCGACGACAAGGGCCAGAAGATCTCCAAATCCAAGGGCAACGGACTGACCATCGAGGAATGGCTGCGCTACGCCTCGCCGCAATCGCTGTCGCTATTCATGTATCGCGAGCCCAAGGCCGCCAAGCGACTTCATTTCGATGTCATACCGCGTAATGTGGACGAGTATCAGCAGTTCCTGGATGGTTTCTCGCGTCAGGATGCCAGGCAGCGGCTCGCCAATCCGGTGTGGCACATTCATTCCGGCCATCCACCCAAGGTGGATATGCCCGTCACCTTCCAGTTGTTGCTGACGCTGGTGTCGTCGTCGAATGCCGAGAACGCCGCCACTCTATGGGGTTTCATCGGCCGTTACCGGCCGGGCGTGACGCCCGAGAGCCACCCCGAACTCGATGCGATGGTCGGCTATGCCATCAACTATTATCGCGACTTTGTCGCGCCGACGAAGCAGTTCCGGGAGCCTACGGACAGCGAGCGTGCAGCGTTGCAGGACCTGCGCGATGCGCTGTCGCAATTGCCGGCCCAATCGACGGCCGAGGAGATCCAGAACGTTGTCTATGAGATTGGCCGCCGCGAACCGTTCCTCGATCCGGTCAAGAAAGGCAAGGATGGCCGCCCCGGCGTTTCGCTCGACTGGTTCAATATGCTCTATCAGGTACTGCTCGGTCAGGAGAAGGGGCCGCGCTTCGGCTCCTTCGTCGCGGTCTATGGCCTCGCCAACGCGGTTGCCATGATCGATGGCGCTTTGGCGCGCTCAGCGTGACGGACACAACGACGGACAGCGAGGATCCGGTCAGTGCGTAAGATCTACAAGATTTGCCCGGCATCTGCTTGGCGAGAGGCCGAGCGTCAGGGTCTCTATCGCGGCAGCGCGGATGATGCGCGCGATGGCTTCATTCATTTCTCCACCGCCGCCCAGGTCGCCGAGACGCTTCGCAAGTATTTCCACGGCCAGACCGGATTATTCCTGATCGCGGTCGATGCTGACGCGCTCGGCGATGCGCTCCGTTGGGAACGGTCGCGCCATGATCAGCTTTTCCCGCATCTCTATGGCACGCTTGATCTCGGAGCGGTTCTCGGTGTCCAGACGCTGCACGCGCGGCCAGACGGCTCTCATGAAATTCCGGAGCTTGCGCTGTGATCCGGGCCTTCGATGTTTTTTCGCTGCCGCTGTTGCGCTGGTTCGACCCGGAGGATGCTCATCGCCTGGCGATCCAGGGCTTGCGGCTGTTGCCGCCGGTGCGGCCGCGAGAGGAGGACAGCAAGCTTGCGGTGCGGGCCTTCGGCCTGAACTTCCCCAATCCGATCGGCATGGCTGCCGGGTTCGACAAAAACGCCGAAGCTCCCGATGGATTGTTGCGATTGGGCTTTGGATTCGTCGAGGTGGGAACCGTGACGCCAAAGCCGCAAATCGGCAATCCGCGGCCGCGGCTGTTCCGGCTGGAGCGCGACGAGGCGGTGATCAACCGCATGGGTTTCAACAATGACGGCGCGGAAGCGGTGCTGCGACGCTTGGCGGCGCGCGTGAACCATGGCGGCATCGTTGGCGTCAATATCGGCGCCAACAAGGATTCCGCCGATCGTGTCGGCGACTATGTCCGGCTGATTGAGACCTTTGCGCCGGTTGCGAGCTACTTCACCGTCAATGTGTCCTCGCCGAATACGCCGGGCCTGCGCGATCTGCAGCAGGCCACCGCCCTTGATGATCTCCTTACCCGCGTGATCGATGCGCGTGAGCGGGTACGGAAAAATGCCGGCGATTCACCGGTGCTGCTCAAGATCGCGCCCGATCTCAGCCTCAGCGAGCTGGACGAGATCGTTCACATCGCCCGCTCCCGTCGCATCGACGGCATGATCGTCGCCAACACCACGCTGGCCCGCCCCTCGAGCCTGCGCGAGCAGGCGCGGGGCAAGGAGCAGGGCGGCCTGTCAGGACGGCCGCTGTTTCGGCTCTCGACCCGCATGGTGGCGGAAACCTATGTGCGCGTCGAAGGGGCATTTCCGCTGATCGGCGTCGGCGGCATCGATTCCGGGGGCGCCGCGCTAACCAAGATCCGCGCTGGCGCGAGCCTGATCCAGCTTTATTCCTCGATGGTCTATAAGGGGGTGGGCCTGGTCGAAGCCATCAAGAACGATCTCTCCTCGACGCTATTGCGCACCGGGCGGGACTCGCTTTCGGAAATCGTCGGCGCGGATGCTGCCACCATCACCGCCGAGGATTGGCCGGTTTAGCAGGGTATTGAAAAATCCCATCTGTTGTCATTCGGGGCGAGCCACCGGGTCCGCGCAAAGCGCGGCCCCATCGCGATGCCGCCGGGAGGCCGTGGTCACTAAAGACGGCTTTAACGTGAGCGCGGTCGGTTCAGACTCGGTCCCGTCTGAAATCACGGCGTCATTTTAGGTGTAGCGACGAGACCTATCGACCCCGCGGCGCGAATAGCCGTGACAGGAACCACAGCGGGATCACGATCACGGCGCCCAACAGGAAGTAGCGCCACAGCCAGTTCACCGCGTCGAAGCCGAGATCCCAGATGCGCTGGAACAGAATGCGGATGCTGGTAAGGATATTCCAGGGGTCGAAGCCGATGGTGGCCAGCACCACGCCGACCAGGATCGACAACAGGATCAGTCGAAATGCCACCGCGAGCGGCGAGCCCCCGAGGAATCGGTAAAGACCGTCTTGGGCGACCGGCAATTCTCTTGTGTCGTTCGGCATCGATTCGACTCTCCAGCACGGAAGCATTGTAGCTGCCGTCAGGCAAATGGGGAACCGGGCGGCGGGCGTCAATGGCAACCGACGCCCTTTTCAGGCCACCTCTTCGGTCTTCAGCATCCGTTCCAGCGTTTCCAGCCGGTCGGCTTCGCGCGGTGGCTTGTCCCAACGCAGCCGATTGATGCGGGGAAAGCGCATCGCGACCCCGGATTTGTGACGAGCAGACCGTGCCAGACCCTCGAAGGCGACTTCCAGCACCAGCCCCTGCTCCGGTTCATGGATGACCTCACGCACCGGGCCGAACTTCTCGATGGTGTTGCGGCGCACGAAACGATCAATCTGCAGCAGTTCCTCGTCCGTAAAGCCGAAATAGGCCTTGCCGACCGGAACCAGCTGCTCGCCTTGCTCGCCTGAGGTCCAGACGCCGAAGGTGTAATCCGAATAATAGGAGGAGCGCTTGCCATGGCCGCGCTGGGCATACATCAGCACGGCATCGATCACATGCGGGTCGCGCTTCCATTTCCACCACTGACCCTTGGGCCGGCCCGGCAGATAGACCGCATCGCGGCGCTTCAGCATCACGCCCTCGACCGCATCGGCATCGGCTCCCGCGCCGGCGGATGCCGGATCGGCGCGCGCCGCCATCAAGGCTTCCCAGCTTGCGAAGGGAATGACGGGCGACAGGTCGATGCGGGGATCGTCGAGGCGGGCGACAAATTCCTCTAGTCGGGTCCGGCGTTCGAGGAAAGTCAGCTCCCGCAAATCGGTGTCGCCTTCGGCCAGGAGATCATAGGCGCGCAGATGGATCGGATAATCCCGGAGAAGCTTCGGCGAAACGACTTTGCGATTGAGCCGTTGCTGCAGCACGTTGAAGGTCTGTACCCGCTGGTCCCGCACCACAAGCAATTCGCCGTCGATGGCGCCGGACAGGGACAACGAAGGCAACAAGTCCGGGAAGCTCCGGGTGATGTCCTCGCCGCTGCGCGAATAAAGCCGGCTTGCGAACTGCCCCTTTTCGTCGCGGCCAGACACCGCCTGCACGCGGATGCCGTCCCATTTCCATTCGGCAACGTAATCGGCCGCATCCAGGCGGGCGAAATCATCCGGCTC
>Ga0207674_10006545_pt1 | contig 13702 bp, 11 predicted proteins | sample KBSCornC72_FD_184303 | JGI IMG/M metagenome (GOLD analysis project Ga0207674, IMG submission 184303) | Corn rhizosphere microbial communities from Kellogg Biological Station, Michigan, USA - KBS Corn C7-2 (SPAdes) (version 2) | ecosystem: Host-associated > Plants > Roots > Rhizosphere > Soil ... | reverse complement strand
CAGGCCGGCGACCGCCGCGGCCAGGTCGCCCGCCAGGACCAGCACCGGCAGGTCGCCGGGCCCGCGCACGTCGGCGTCCGGGCCGAACGCGTCGGCCCGGTCCCGGCCGCCGGGCACCCACAGCCGCGCGGCCGGCGCCGAGGCGAGCCGGGCCGCCAGCGCCTTGGCGTATCCGGGTCCGGCGGCGGCCAGCACCTCGGCGGTGAACGGGTTGACCTCGGGGCCGCCGATCGCGATCCGGACGTCGGGCAGGTTGGAGTCCACGTCGATCGCGCCGTACCTCGATCCGTCGGCCTGGCTGCAGGTCGCGGTCACGCCCGCCGCCGCGAGCGCCACCAGCAGGTCGCGGAGCGGATCACCCAGCCCGTTCGGTGCCTCCGGGCAGACGACCTCGGCCACCCCGATCGCCTGGGCCAGCCCGCCGCGGTCCGTGACGCGCGCCACCGAACCGAGCCCGAACCACTGGTACGCCGGGTTGTCCAGCGTGTACCAGTGGTCGGCCGAGTCGACGTCCACGACGCCGAACGACCGGCCGATCACCGCCGTCGCGGTCTGGTAGACCGGCAGCCCGCCCGGCACGTCGGCCGGGAAGCCCACCCTCAGCAGGCGGTCGCGCCCGGAGTAGGAGTCCACGTGGGTGCGGAACTCGACCCGTTCGGCGTGATCCCAGAGCACCGTCTCCTGGGTCACGTCCAGCCCGTCCAGGCTGAACGAGGCCACCAGCCGGGATCCCGCCGGGCACCGTTCGGCCCGGACCACGGCCGGGACCGAGGACGAGCCGAGCCCTGGTCCCTTGGGCGCCAGGTGCCAGGGACCCTCGCCGTGCCGGGGGTGCTGCGCGTATTCGTCCTGGATGACCAGCTCGTTGCCGGGCCCGGTCAGGACGCGGGTGCCGGTGCGCTTGTCGGTGACGCTGACCGTCCCGCCGCGCGCCGGATCCGCGGTAACCAGGTAGGCGTCGTTCTCGATCGCCGTCCCGTCGGCCTCCTGCCAGCCGCCCGCGCCGGTGTCCGCGGCCTGCAGCCGGTATGTCCGCGTCCCGAGCGCCGGCACGTCCCGGGCCCGGAAGGTCAGGGTGACCTCGGCCAGCGAGCCGTCGTCCCGCCGCCGGACCCCCTCGGCCAGCGCCGGCACCAGTCGGCCGGCGTCGTCGCGGAGCTCCAGCCACTCCATGTCACCCCGGTCCGCTCCGATCGTGACCCGGGCCATCCCGTCCCGCGGCCGGGCCAGCCCGTTGATGACGGTGACGGCCAGGCCGGGGTCCGGGGCCGGGCCGGCCAGGTACGCCGCGGCGTCGCGGCGGGCGGCCGAGGCGAGCTCCCAGGCCTCCCGCCAGCTGCCCAGCAGGTCCAGGTACACCTGGTCGGACTCGACCCCGGTGATGGCGTCGTGGTGGGCGCCGTAGGCCAGGATCCGCCAGGCCTTGTCCAGCGCCGCGTGCGGGTACGGCGCGCCGGCCAGCCAGGCGAGGGTGCCGAGCCGTTCGGCCTCGGTAACCGCGGTCTCGATCGCGCGCTGACCCTGCTTGGTGTCGATGTAGGAGACGTCCTTGCCGGTGTACACCGGGTTCATGTCCCTGGTCTGCGGGCTGATCCAGGCCGTCGAGCCGGGGATGCCAGCCTCGGCGCGGACGGCGTCGAAGAACTCGCGGGGGATCGCGGTGACGAACCTGGGCCAGACGTAGCGCTGGTTCCAGTCGCGGTGGATGTCGGTCACCCAGCGGGCCGGGATGACGTGGTCCGAGCCGACCGGAAGCAGGACGTTGCGGGTGGTCGCGACCTGCGCCAGCCCGCGGAACTGCCCGTAGGCCTCGAGTTCGGCCGCGACCAGGTCCGGCGGCGAGTGCAGCCGCCAGCCCGCGCCGTAGTGGTGCGCCATGTACGCGGTGAGCAGGCCGCCGCCGTCCGGGGAGATCCACTCGAACTCGGTGCTGAACTGCATCCGCCGGTCGCCGCCGTCGGCGCCGGACGGGCCCCACTGGTGGAAAGGACCGCGCGCCCACGCCGAGGAGGTCAGCCCGGCCGCGGCCATCAGGCCCGGGTAGCCGGGGTCGTGGCCGAACGCGTCCAGCATCCACGCGCTGCGCGGGTCGCCGCCGAACACGTCCCGCTGGAACCCGACTCCGTACACGGCGTTGCGGATGATGGCCTCGGCGCTGATCAGGTTGGTGTTCGGCTCGTTGTAGTTGCCGCCGACGATCTCCACCCGGCCCTCGGCCATCAGCCGCCGCAGGTCCTCGCGATCGTGCGGGAAGGCGTCGAAGTACGGCTTGAGGTAGTCGATCTCGGCCAGCACGAACTTGTAGTCAGCGTCCCGCCTGGCCTTGTCCAGGTGCGCGCCGACCAGCTCGAAGGCGCTCCTGACGTCGGGCAGGCTGCCGTCCTCGTCCGGCAGGCTCAGCCGGGCCTCGGTGAACTGGCCCTGGGTGTTCCACCACACCGGGTCGTAGTGGAAGTGGCTGACCATCCACATGGTCCAGCCGGGTTCGGCCACGGTCAGGCCGGCCTCGGCCTGGGTGCGCCCGGCGTCGCTGGTGACGGTCACCGTGACCTGCCGCGTGCTGCCCGGCTGGTAGGGCGCGACGATCTCCACCGGGACCTCGAACGCCTTCTGCTCACCGGGGCTCATGTCGCTGATACCGAACGGGCCGGGATCTCGCACTCCCGGACCCTGCACGCTGATCGCGGCGGACATCGCGGGGGTGGCCAGCATGCCCGCCCCCTCGTTCACCAGCGTGACCCGGATCAGCTGCATGGGGCGCTGCGCGGTCCCGGCGAACAGGTCTGTCGATTCGACGCTGACGATCCGCATCTGCCCATGGTTACACGGACACCGGCGGTCGGTTACACCTGGCGCGACACGGCCGAGCCGCTACTGTCCATTGCCATGGCGATCCAGTGGTCCGGCCTCGGACCGGAACTGCTCCTGCGGCTCGACCGGGGCAGCGACCAGCCGCTCCGGTCCCAGCTCGAGACCGGGCTCCGCGACGCGATCAGGGACGGCAGGCTCCAGCCGGGGGAGCGGCTGCCCTCGTCCCGCGAGTTCGCGCGCGAGCTCGGGGTGTCCCGCGGCCTGGTGCAGGAGTGCTACGGCCAGCTGCTATCCGAGGGGTACCTGGACAGCCACGTCGGTTCGGCTACCAAAGTGGCGGCGCGCGCCTACCCCGCGGCCGCGGCGGCGTCCAGGCCCGCCGCCGCGGCGGCGCCGGCGCCCCGGCTGATCGCGGATTTCCGGTCCGGGGTCCCCGACCTGGCCAGCTTCCCGCGCGGTGACTGGGTGTGGGCGATGCGGGAGGCCTGCCAGTCGGTGGCAACGGCCGAGCTGGACTACGGCGACCCGCGCGGCAGCGCCGCGCTGCGCGAGGTGCTCGCGGCGTACCTGCGGCGGGTCCGGGCCGCCGCCGCCGTCCCGGAGGACCTCGTCGTCTGCACCGGTTTCGCCCAGGGGCTCAACCTGGTCCTGCAGGTGCTGGGCCAGCTCGGCGTCGGGCGGGTGGCCTTCGAGGAGCCCGGCTACGGCGACGACGAGACGAGCACCTCGGTGCGTTCGGCTGTTCTGGCGGGCGTGCCAGCGGTCCGGGTGCCGGTCGACGACCTCGGGGTCGACGTGGCCGCGCTGACGGCCAGCGGGGCCCGCGCGGTGGTGGTGACCCCGGCGCACCAGGCGCCGACCGGGGTGGTGCTGGCGGCGGCGCGGCGGCACGCGCTGGTGGAGTGGGCCAGCCGTCACGACGGGTACATCGTGGAGGACGACTACGACTCGGAGTTCCGCTACGACCGCGAGCCGGTCGGCGTGCTGCAGGGCATCGCCCCGGACCGGGTGTTCACCCTCGGCACGGTCAGCAAGTCGCTGGCGCCCGCGGTCCGGCTGGGCTGGGTCCTCGCCCCGCCGGCGCTGTCCGCCGCGGTGGCCGAGGAGAAGCTGCTGTCTGACCGCGGCACCTCAGGTCTTGACCAGCTCGCGCTGGCCGCCCTGATCAGGTCGGGACGCTACGACCGGCACCTGCGCAAGATGCGCGGGGTGTACGCGCGGCGGCGCAGCGCGCTGATCGGAGCGCTGGAGCGGCACGCGCCCGGCGTCCGGCTCACCGGCCTGGCGGCCGGCTTCCACGCGGTGGCGCACCTGCCGGAGGGCGCCGACGAGGACGCGGTCGTGGCGCAGGCGCTGCGGCGCTCGGTCGGCCTGTACGGGATGGGGCCCTTCCGCGCCGCCCGTGTCCCGGCCCCGCCGCAGCTCGTGCTCGGCTTCGGGCTGACCGGCGAGCGCGCCATCGAGGCGGGCATCGCCGCCGTCGCCGACCTGCTCCGCTAGCCGTCGCCAACCTGTTCCGCTAGCCGGCGGCGACCCTTTTGGAACCCACGGGCCTCGTCTTTCACAGCAGCATCGGGGTCCACAGCGCCGAACCACGGCAATGTGACTCCGTAGTGGTCCCGACCACCACGCTGTGACATCGTCGTGGTTCGCATCGCCCAGGGGCCGGGCTCGACGATGCCCGTGCGCGCTTGTGATGCACGGGCAGACTGTCAGCCCGTTCGGCCAGAACACGCTCTAGCCGGCGGGTCCGCCCGCGGCGGCGCGGAACCGCTGGCGGGCGGTCTTGGCCTCGGCTAGCGGAACCAGCCGGCCCGCCTGGCCCAGCCCGAACGGCGGCATGTTCCCGTAGATCGCCTCGTATTCGCCCGCGCGGACCAGGTACGTCTCGTGCCAGATTCCGGTCCTGGCGCTGGTGCCGACCCGGCGCCAGTAGTTGCGCCACACGGCCACATGCGGGTCGCCGGCGTCGTTCGCGAACGCCTCGAGATGATCGAAGGACCGCCAGTACTGCACGATCGTGGGCAGCCCCATCTGGTAGCCGAGCAGGCCCTTCTCGGGGTGCGCCACCAGGTAGTCGAGCATGTGCTTCATGCCGCGCCTGCCGCCGAGGTCCAGGACCGTCTTGAGCAGGTGGAAGCTGTTGAAGCGCGCCCCGATCAGGAACACCACGAAGTCGCCGTCGATCTCGGCCATCATCCTGCGGCCTGCCAGGTTCGCCATGATTCCCTCCCTGTGCCTGGTACGTCACCGGCCCGGGTAGCGGATCACCGGCGGCGTCAGCGCAGGCGGCTGGCGAACGCCCGGGTTGCGGCGGCGGGATCGTCCGCCTCGGTGATGGCGCGGACCACGACCACCCGGGTGGCCCCGGCGGCCAGCACGTCGTCCAGCCGGTCCAGGCTGATGCCGCCGATCGCGAACCACGGCCGGCCCGGGTGCTGCCCCGCGACGTGGCGGGGCAGGTCCAGCCCGGTGGCCGGCCGGCCCGGCTTGGTCGGCGTGGTCCACAGCGGGCCGGCGCAGAAGTAATCCACGTCGGGCTCGGCGGCCGCCGCGTCGGACTGGTCCGGGCTGTGGCTGCTGCGGCCGATGAGCGGGCCCGGGCCGAGGATGCGGCGCGCGACCGGCACCGGCAGGTCGTCCTGTCCCAGGTGGAGCACGTCGGCCCCGGCGGCCAGCGCGACGTCCGCGCGGTCGTTCACGGCCAGCAGCCTGCCGTGTCGCCGGCAGGCGGCCGCGAACACCTCGAGCAGGCCGAGTTCCTCGCCCGCCTCCAGGCCCTTCTCCCTGAGCTGCACGATGTCCACCCCGGCGTCGAGGACCGCGTCGAGGAACTCCGGCAGGTCGCCCTGGGACCGGCGGGAACCGATGCACAGGTAGAGGCGCGCATCCGCCAGCCGCGCCCGCAGATCGCTGGTCACCGGCTCATCCAACCACTGCCGGATCCCCGGCCGGGCACCCGGGCCGCGCGGCTGATATAAGGTGAACTGTCGGAAACAATTTCCGAACACGGGAGCCCGCAGGGCTGAGAGGGAGGCAGCGCGCCTCCGACCGTCGTACCTGATCCGGGTAATGCCGGCGAAGGGAGTGGCCGTGACCGCAGATGTCGTCATCGCGGGCGGCGGTGTCATCGGAACCGCGATCGCCTGGCGGGCCGCCGCGGCCGGACTCGATGTCGTCCTGGCCGATCCGGCCTACGGCGACGCCGCGTCGCTGGTGGCAGCGGGAATGCTCGCCCCGGTCTCGGAAGCCCTGTTCGGCGAGGGCGCGCTGCTCCGGGTCAACCTGCTCGCCCTGGCCAGGTTCCCGTCGTTCGCGGCCGAGCTCGAGCAGGTGACCGGCCACCGGGTCGGCCTGCGCCGCGAAGGCACGCTCGCCGTCGCCTTCGACGCGGGCGACTATGCCGCGCTGACGCGGCTGACGGCGTTCCGCCGCTCGGCCGGGCTCGAGGCCGAGGAACTCGACAGCCGGGCCTGCCGCAAGCTGGAGTCCTTCCTCACCCCGGACGTGCACGGCGGGGTGCTGTTCCCGGGGGACTGGTCGGTCGACAACCGGCGGTACGCGGCGGCGCTGCGTGAGGCGGCCGCGGCCGCCGGGGTGCGAGTCGTGCGGGACCGGGTGACCGCGGTCCTGACCGCGGACGGCGCGGATGGCGCGAACGCCCGGGTGCGCGGTGTCGCGCTGGCGGAAAGCGGTGAGATCGGCTCCGACCGGGTCGTGGTGGCCGCCGGCTCCTGGTCGGGCGCGGTGCACGGCCTGCCCGCGGGGCTGCGGTCCGCGGTCCGGCCGGTCAAGGGACAGCTGCTGCGGTTGCGGCACCCGGATGGCATGCCGCCCGTCCTCACCCACACGATCCGGGCCACGGTGCGCGGCGCGGACGTCTACCTGGTGCCGCGGGCCGACGGCGAGGTGATCGTGGGCGCCACCCAGGAAGAGCGCGGGCCGGACCTGACGGTGACCGCGGGAGCAGTGCACGACCTGCTGCACGACGCCATGAGCGTGCTCCCGGTGACGAGCGAGCTGATCCTCGCCGAGACGTGCGCCGGGCTGCGGCCGGGTACGCCCGACAACGGGCCGATCGTGGGCGACGCCGGTCCCGGCGGCCTGCTGCTGGCCACCGGGCACTACCGCAACGGCATCTTGATGTCGGCGGCGACCGCGGACGCGGCCGTCGCCTGCCTCACCGGCCGGGCGCCCGCGCCGGAATGGGAGCCGTTCGGCCCCGGGCGCTTCCTGACCAGGCAGGGGGAGAGGTGAGCGTCCCGGTGACCCTCAACGGCAAGCCGCGGGACCTGCCCGACGGCAGCTCGGTCGCGCAGGCCGTCGCCGAGCTGACCAGCTCCCCGTCCGGCGTCGCCGCCGCCGTCAACGGCGAGGTGGTGCCGCGCGGCTCGTGGGCCGCCACGCCGCTCCGCCGCGGCGACCAAGTCGAGGTCGTCACGGCCGTGCAGGGAGGATGATCATGAGTGACGCCGATGTGCTGAGCCGGCCGCAGGCTCCGGCAGGCAGTCAGCCGAAGGCTGCGGCCGGAACCGAGCCGTGGACGCTGGCCGGGCAGGAACTGAGCTCGCGGCTGATCCTGGGTACCGGGGGAGTCCAGAGCCTGGAGGTGCTGCGCCGGGTGCTCGACGCCTCGGCGACCGCGCTCACTACCGTGGCCATGCGGCGGGTAAGCCCGGACGGAGAGGGCTCGCTGCTCGGCACGCTGCGTGAGGCCGGCGTGCGCATCCTGCCGAACACGGCCGGCTGCCATACCGCCAGCGAGGCCAGGCTCGTGGCCAGGCTGGGCCGGGAAGCCCTGGGCACCGACTGGGTCAAGCTCGAGGTGGTGGCCGACGACCACAGCCTGCTCCCCGACCCGGTCGAGCTGCTCGACGCGGCCCGGCTGCTGGTCGCCGACGGGTTCACCGTGCTGCCCTACACCAACGACGACCCGATCCTGGCCCGGCATCTCGAGCGGGCCGGCTGCGCCGCCATCATGCCGCTCGGCGCGCCGATCGGGTCCGGCCTCGGCATCCGTAATCCGCACAACATCGCGATGATCGTCGAGCAGGCCGGCGTCCCGGTCGTCCTGGACGCCGGGATCGGCACGGCCAGCGACGCCGCCCTCGCCATGGAGCTGGGCTGCGACGCGGTCCTCATCGCCTCGGCCATCACCCGGGCGGCCGACCCGGAGCGGATGGCCACCGCGATGCGGCTGGCGGTAACGGCCGGGCACGCGGCCCGGACCGCGGGGCGCATCCCGCGCCGCTGGCACGCCCGTGCGTCCAGCCCGGTGGACGGGCGGCCGGAGCTGCCGTCGTGACCGCCCGTATGCCCCGCGTCCTCACCATCGCCGGGATGGATTCGGGTGGCGCGGCCGGCGTCGCGGCCGACCTGAAGGCCTTCGCCCGCTGCGGCGCGCACGGCCTGGCCGCCATCGTCGCGCTGACCGCGCAGAACACGGTAGGGGTCCACGGCATCCACGAGGTGCCGCCGGACTTTGTGCGGGCGCAGATCGACGCGGTCCTCGATGACATCGGCGCCGACGCGGCCAAGACCGGGATGCTGTTCTCCGCCGAGCTGATCGAGGCCGTCGCCGAGGCACTGACGCCACGCGCCCTGCCGCTGGTGGTGGATCCGGTCATGCTGGCCAGTTCCGGGGGCAGGCTGCTGCTCCCGGGCGCCGTCGGGACCCTGGTCGGGCGGCTGTTCCCGCTGGCCACAGTGGTGACGCCGAACCTTCCGGAGGCCCAGGCGCTCACCGCCATGATGACCGAGGACCGCGCCGCGCTCGCCGAGCGCCTGGTGGCGATGGGAGCACGCGCGGCCCTGGTCACCGGGGGCCACGGGGCCGAGCCAGTCGACCATCTGTTCGACGGATCACGGCACATCGTGATCCCGGTCGCCCGGCACGCTGTCGCCGCCACCCACGGCGCCGGCTGCACCCACTCGGCGGCATTGGCGGCCGGGCTGGGAGCGGGGCTGCCGCTGGCCGAGGCGGCCCGCCAGGCGGCCGTGATAGCCGGCGAGGCGGTCGAGCACGGCCTGCCCTGGCTTGGCGGCGGCGAAGGTCCCGTCCACGTCCTGCACGAGTACAGCGCCATGACGGTCCCGGCAGCAATGGGGAGACCACGCGATGAGCGACAGTTTCAGCGCTGAGCTATGGCAAGGAGTGGCCGGCGTTTACGACGCGATCCTGGTTCACCCGTTCCTGGCCGGGCTGACCGACGGAAGCCTGCCGCATGACGCCTTCGCCTTCTACGTCGTGCAGGACGCGATCTACCTGCACGGGTACGCCCAGGCCCTGGCCACGGTGGCCAGCCGCGCGCCCACGCCGTCACAGGCGGAGATGTTCGCGCGGCACGCGGCGGACGCGATCGCGGTCGAGAAGACCCTGCACGGATCGCTGCTCACCGACCTCGGCATCGACCCGGAGCGCGCGGAGCAGGCCGAACCCGCCCCGACGAACCTCGCCTACACCAGCTACCTGCTCGCCGCCGTCGGCAACGGTTCGTTTGCGGAAGGGGTCGGCGCGGTCCTGCCCTGCTACTGGATCTACTGGGAGGTGGGCAAGGAACTGCTGCGCCGCGGCTCGCCCGACCCGCGCTACCGGCAGTGGATCGACATGTACGGGAGCGAGGAGTTCGGCGCGGTGGTGCAGGCCGTGATCGACGTGACCGACGAGATAGGTCCCGGTCTCGGAGCGGCCGAACGGGCCCGGGTACACCGCCACTTCCGTAACACGAGCCGCTACGAATGGATGTTCTGGGACATGGGTTACCGGAAGGAAGCCTGGCCCGTCTGAAAGAAAGCCTGGGCCGTCCGATCCGGTGCGCTTACTCTTCGGTGGGTGCTCCGAGGGGCGGCCGGGCGGGTGCATCCTGGTCCGGCGGCATCTCCGCCGGGTCGGTCTCGGCGCGGTCGCGGCGCAGTGAGTTCTGGCCGTGCCTGCGGTCGGCGTGCGAGTGCTTGCCGGCGTGTCGGTCCTGAGCTGAGCGCTTGTGCCGGGCAGAATAAGACAAGGTCCCCTCCATGTATGAGATGCAGGGGACCTCGCCTGGCCTCGCCGCATCAAGGTCAGCCAGTCGCCTGGCCTTCCCGGCGCGGACGCGCCGCCCGCCAGAGCCAGGAACCCGCGTTAGGCTCAGGTCGCCCTGCTCCTCCCACGTCCCGGAGTCACCCCCGGGCAGTGCCCGTTTCTAACGGTGAAAGTATTTCTACTTCCTCGGCATAGGACAGCGCAAGACCTGCGCCGCATCTTTTCTGGCCTTTTTTGCTGTCCACATGCTGTCCACAGAATATGGCTGGTTATCCGCATTCCACCGGGGTTTTCCACCGTCTTTTACACAGGTCATCCACAGACTACCAGGCGTTACCCGGTGGAACGCTGGGTTGATTGCGCACGGTAATGCCTTATCTCAATAGGCTCTCCTAATTCGATCTCCTCGTTTCCGCGGGGACCGGCTGAGACTATCTGGCGGAATTCGGATGGCCTTTTCCCGCGGCTCGCGGGGAGCATGGCGGGCCGCGCCCGGGCGCTCCCCTCCATGCGACCCTTCATGCGACGATGAGGATGATCACCCCGGGGAGTCGTCACTGCCGTAGGCGGTCCGGCCGGGCGAAGGGCGATAGGCATGGCCATCTTGATCCGTACGAGGGACGTTCCTCCGGAGGAGCTTCGCGACGCCTGGCGGACCGTCGTGTGCGACACCCTCGGCCCGCTGGACTTCCGCAGCGATCCGGACATCCCGCTGCAGGGTGAGATCGCGGCCGGCCAGCTCGGACCGGTGAACGTCGGCCGGGTGGAGACCTCGACGCCGCACAGCGTGTACCGGACGCCGGGCCTGATCCGCCGGGACAGTCCCGAGCTCTACCGGGTCGCCCTGGCCATGTCCGGTCATGCCTGCCTGCTGCAGGACGGGCGGACCGCGCGGCTCGGGCCGGGGGAGTTCACCCTCTACGACTTCACCCGGCCCTACGAGCTCGCCTATGACTCGGGCGTGCAGCTCGCGGTGTTCAGCTTCCCGCGCGAGATGCTCGCCCTGCCAGGCGATCTGGTGGGCAGGCTTACCGCGGTCCCGGTCCGCACCGACACGGGAACCGGCGCCCTGACCGCGCCGCTGCTCCGCCGGGTGGCACTGGACATGGACGGTTACCAGCCCGCCAGCGCGGCCCGCCTGTCCGCCGTGGTCATGAACCTCATCACCACGGCCGTCGCCGAGCACGCCGGCCAGGCCGGGTCGCTGCCCGTCGAGTCGCGGGAGAACACGCTGCTGATGCGCATCCACGCCTTCATCGAGCAGCACCTGGGCGACTGCGACCTGGCTCCCGGCCCGGTCGCGGCCGCGCACTACATCTCGGTGCGCTACCTGTACCGGCTGTTCGAGGCGCAGGGGACGACGGTGGCCGCCTGGATCAGGCACCGGCGGCTCGAACGCTGCCGCGCGGACCTGGCCGACCCGGCCCTGGGCAGCGCGCCGGTGAGCGCCGTCGCGGCGCGCTGGGGCCTGCCGGACTCGGCTCACTTCAACCGGTTGTTCAAGCGCACCTACGGGTTGCCGCCGGCCGAATACCGGCGGGCATTCCTGACGCCAGGTAACTGACCCCGGAGGGCTGGCAGGGAACGTCAACCGGCTGGCAGCGACAGGCAATACGGCGGGGGCACGGGCCGAACAGACTGGAGCCGTCCGCGGCCGGGCTCGGCGCGGATCCGTCATCTTCTGAAGGAGCTGGCCATGGCCACCAAGCTTTTCGTCAACCTGCCGGTCAAGGACCTGAACCGGTCCAAGGCCTTCTTCACCGGACTCGGCCTGGCGTTCTTCGGCCAGGCCGAGGACATGGCATCGGTGATCATCAGCGAGCACACCCAGGTCATGCTGCTGACCGATACGGTGTTCGCCTCCTACGCCAGGAACGGCGTCGTGGACGCGACAACCGGTACCGAGGCCATCCTGGTTCTCGGCGTGGAAACCCGTGACCAGGTGGACCAGCTGGCCGACAGGGCCGAGGCGGCGGGTGGCAGCCCCGTCGGCACGCCGCGGGACGACGGATACCGTTACCAGCGCGGGTTCACCGACCTCGACGGGCACCACTGGGAGGCGCTGTGCCTGATCGACCCGGCCGGCTGAGCCGGGAGCCGGCCATGAGCGATATCCGGACGGGCACGGTGATCTCGGCCGACGGCACCGTCATCGGCTTCGATCAGTCCGGCGCGGGCCCGGCGGTCATCCTGGTACAGGGCGCGCTGATGAACCGGTCCGATCCCGTCATGACCGGCATCGCGGCCGGCCTGTCCCGCTGGTTCACCGTGCTGAACTACGACCGCCGCGGCCGCGGCGGCAGCGGTGACACGCAGCCCTACGCTGTCGAACGCGAAGCCGAGGACCTGGACGCGTTGATCGCGGCGGGCGGCGGGCAGGCCGCAGTGTTCGGCGGGTCGTCCGGCGCCGGGCTGGCACTGCAGGCCGCGGCGCAGAACCCGGCCATCACCCGGCTGGCCCTGTGGGAACCGCCGTACCACGTCGACGACAGCGCGCCCCGGCTGCCGGATGACTTCGCGGTGCAGCTGGAAGACCTGGTCCGGGCGGGCAGGCGCGCGGAGGCGGTGGAGCTGTTCCTGGTGAAGGCGGCTGAGGCCAGCCCGCGAGACGTGGCGGCCATGCGTAGTCAGCCGTTCTGGCCGGCCATGGAGGCGGCGGCCCGGACCCTGGCGTACGAGGCCGTTGTCATGGGCCCCGGCAACGAGCTTCCCGCCGGCCTGCTGGCCGGTATCACCCAGCCGACCCTGGTGCTCAACGGCGGCGCCAGCCCGGCGTGGATGGGTCGCGCGGGAAAGGCCGTCGCGAGCGCAATACCGGGGGCCGTACACCGGGTACTGGAGGGGCAGCCGCACTACGTAGCGCCCGAGGCCATCGTCCCCGAGCTGCTGGAGTTCCTCATCACGGCCTGACCGCGCCGGGACCTACCCGGGCAGCCGGACGCCGAAGCCGGTGGCAGCCAGCTTCAGCAAGACCTGGCCGGGGGCCTTCAGGTCGGCGACCTTAGCCGCGCTCAGCTCCTCGAGCTGCGCTAGCCGCGCGGCGTAGGCATCCGGTCCCTGCCGGCGCGCGCGGCTCAGCGTGATGGCGTTGGCCCATACCTTGACCCGCGCCTCGCGCAGGAACCGCTGGGTCCCGAGCCGGTTGAAGGGCCTGAGCAGCCGGTCGAGCAGGGGAGGGGGACCGGAAAGCCGGGCCAGCTCGTCGTCCTCGGCGCCGACCCGGGAGGCGAGCACGCCGTCGATCGCCTGGTGGTCGGCCTCCCGGCGGCCCAGCAGCGCCGCGTCGCCGAACTCCGCGTCGGTGATCACCGCCAGCAGCGCCTGCGGCAGGTCGTAGTTGATATGGGCGTTCATGCCGAGCAGCACGTGCCGGAGAGGGGGCAGGCCAGCGGGGGCGCTGAACGCGATGTCCCAGGGCTGCGACGGGCGCTGGCCCGCCAGCGTCGTCTCCAACGCGCCGTCCGGAAAGCGCGTGTTGACAGGTCGTCTCGACATGATTCTGCGCAAGGCACTCATGCAAGCACCGTCGGATCGTTACCCGACGATGCATGCGTTCGCTGCGGATCTTCAACACTTCATTGCGTAAAAGAAGCAATCCTGGCGAAACCAGGCCGCCTCCGCTCACATCGGCTTGAACAGGTGCACGTACGCCCGGCTCACGGGCAGCTCGCTGTCCCAGCCGGCGATGCGCACGAACAGCCGGCTCGCGTCGTCACGCCGCGTGCCGGCCAGGTGCGCCAGGTTGACGATGGTGGAGCGATGCACCTGCTGGAACTGCTGCGGGTCCAGCTGCGCGGCGAGCTCGGCGATGGGCGTGCGGATCAGGTATTCGGCCTGCGCGGTGCGCACGCAGGTGTACTTGTCGTCGGC
>Ga0207674_10006544_pt1 | contig 13702 bp, 9 predicted proteins | sample KBSCornC72_FD_184303 | JGI IMG/M metagenome (GOLD analysis project Ga0207674, IMG submission 184303) | Corn rhizosphere microbial communities from Kellogg Biological Station, Michigan, USA - KBS Corn C7-2 (SPAdes) (version 2) | ecosystem: Host-associated > Plants > Roots > Rhizosphere > Soil ... | reverse complement strand
CAGCAGCCGGTTGAGGATCTCTCGCACCCCGCGATGGCGGTGCATCTTGACGCATGCATCCAGTGCAATCGCTGCGTGCGCGCTTGTCGCGAGGAGCAGGTCAACGACGTCATCGGCTATGCCTTCCGCGGCGGCCAGTCGAAGATTGTGTTCGACCTGGATGACGCCATGGGCAATTCCACGTGCGTCGCTTGCGGTGAGTGCGTTCAGGCGTGTCCCACGGGCGCGTTGATGCCCGCGCGCGAAGTCGGCAAGATTGCCGCCGACAAGAAGGTCGATTCGGTGTGCCCTTACTGCGGCGTCGGCTGCCAGCTCACCTACAACATCAAGGACAACACGATCATTTACGTCGAGGGCAAGGATGGCCCCGCGAATTCCAGCCGCCTGTGCGTAAAGGGCCGCTACGGATTTGACTACGTTCAACACAAGCATCGTCTTACTAAGCCGCTGATCCGCAAGCCCGGTGTCCCCAAGACCAAGGACTTCGTCGTCGATCCCGACAACTGGCGGGACGTGTTCCGCGAAGCCACGTGGGAAGAAGCGCTGGACTTCGCTGCCAAGGGATTTCGTGAAGCGCGGGATACCTACGGTAAACGATCGCTGGCCGGTTTCGGATCCGCTAAGTGCACCAACGAAGAGGCATACATCTTCCAGAAACTGGTGCGGACCGGCTTCGGCTCGAATAACGTCGATCATTGTACGCGTCTATGCCACGCGTCGAGCGTCGCGGCGCTGATGGAAGGAATCAACTCCGGCGCGGTATCGAACCAGGTGCGCGACGCCGCGAACGCGGAGGTAATTTTCCTGATTGGCGCGAATCCGACGGTGAATCATCCTGTCGCCGCGACCTTTATCAAGAACGCTGCCAAAGCGGGAGTGAAGCTGATCGTGGCCGACCCGCGCCGTGGCGATCTGGCCCGGCACGCCACCTACAATCTCCAGTTCAAAGCCGACACGGATGTGGCGCTGCTCAACTCCATGCTGCACGTCATCGTTGAGGAAGGCCTCGTGGACAAGAAGTTCGTCGCCGATCGCACTTCCGGCTACGAGGCGCTGGCGGAGAATGTCAAGAAGTTCTCGCCGGAACTGATGGCGCCGATCTGCGGGATCGATGCCCAGACGATCCGCGAGGTCGCCCGTTTGTACGCGACATCGAAAGCGTCGATTATCTTCTGGGGCATGGGGATCTCCCAGCATGTCCACGGCACGGATAACGCTCGATGCCTGATCGCCCTGGCGCTTTCGACCGGCCAGATCGGCAAGCCGGGTGCGGGACTGCATCCGCTGCGCGGGCAGAACAATGTGCAGGGCGCGTCGGATGCGGGGCTGATTCCGATGTTCTATCCCGACTATCAAGGCGTTGGCAAACCCGCGGCGCGGCAGCGGTTTGAAAAACTGTGGCACACGGATCTGGATCCCGATCCAGGCCTCACGGTCGTGGAAACTCTGCATGCGGCAAAGAAACGCGACATTCGCAGCATGTTCGTCATGGGTGAAAATCCTGCCATGTCCGATCCCGATGTCGATCACGCTCGCGAAGCGCTGGCCACTCTGGACCACCTGGTAGTGCAGGATATCTTTCTCACCGAAACCGCGTACCTTGCCGACGTCGTGCTGGCGGCGACGGCGTGGCCGGAGAAGGTCGGCACCGTCACGAATACCGATCGCATGGTGCAGCTCGGACGCAAGGCGATTGAGCCTCCGGGCGAAGCCAAAGAAGACTTCTGGATTCTGAACGAGCTGGCCCGCCGCGTCGGTGTGGACTGGTATTACAAGCATCCGAGCGAAGTGTTTGATGAAATGCGAACCTGCATGGATTCGATCGCCGGAATCACATGGGACCGCCTGGAGCGCGAGTCGTCCGTCACCTATCCGTGCGTCAAGGAAGGCGATCCAGGAGATCCGGTGGTGTTCATCGAAGACTTCCCGACGGAATCGGGACGAGCCAAATTCGTTCCCGCCGATCTCATCTCAGCGGCCGAGCGGCCCGATGCCGACTACCCCATGGTGCTCATTACCGGTCGCCAGCTCGAACACTGGCACACAGGATCGATGACGCGCCGTGCGTCAGCGCTCGATTCGATCGAGCCGGAACCGGTCGCGTCGGTACATCCGCTGGATCTCGAGGCGCTGGGCGTTCCACCCGGCGACGCGCTCACCATCGAATCGCGGCGTGGACGGATCTCCCTCTATGCGCGCGCCGATGATGGAATGCCGCGCGGCACCGTGTTTGTCCCCTTCTGTTATTACGAGGCAGCGGCGAACATGCTGACGAATCCGGTGCTCGATCCATTCGGAAAGATTCCCGAGTTCAAGTATTGCGCGGTGAAGATTACCAAGGGCGGTCCCGCGCCGAAGCGCATGAGCTTCGGGGGCGGCGTCATGCTGCCGGAGCGGGAACCTGTGCCTGCCCGCTAACTGCGGAAGACCTCTTGAACGGTCTTGACGACCCCGGCGTCCTTGCAGCGATAGCCGGGTAACTTTGAAATGGCGGTCTGGAATTCGTCACTGCGCATGATTGCCAGGACGCGCTTGATGGACTGCAGCTCCAGAATCTGCTTTCGACAAACGAAGAGATAGTCTTCCGTAACCAGCCCTACGAAATCGAGATCGAACTGCCGGGCCGCCGCTTCCACCCCGAAGCTCACATCCGCCATATCGCTAGCGACATAGGCCGCGACGGCGGCATGTGTGAACTCGACTTGCTCGTATCCGTTGATGCGCGTGCCGTCAAGCTTGTGCTGGGCGAGGAACTGATCGAAAAGCAGGCGTGTGCCGGAGTCGGGATCGCGGTTCACAAAACGAACCTTGGGATCCAGCAACTGTTCAAGTGACGTTACACCGAGTGGATTTCCGCGCTTGACCATCAGACCCATCTCGCGAGTCACGAAGCTGATCACCCGATGAACACTGGGCGTCAGCCACCCCTTGCTGTCGGCGATGCTTCTCTGTCGTAATTCCCCCTGCGGCAAGTGCATGCCAGCCAGTTCGCATCCATCGTGTGCCAGCGACACCAGCGAAGTCTGATTGCTGACGTACCGGAGATCCACTCCGAGATCGGCTTCACGGCTGAGCAATTCTCTCAGCTTCGAAACAGCGAATCCGTGGCTCGCGTGCACGCGGATGATCGACGGGCCGTGCGGAAGAAACTGGTTGATCTCGGTTTCCAGTTCCTGCGAGAGATTCTGGAGTTGAGGTCCCAGTCGGGCCTGGAGGCGCTGTCCTGCCCACACTAGTTTGCCGCCGAACGGCGTCAGGCTGGTTCCGCGGCCTTGCTTTCGTTCCACCAGCGGCGCCTCGAAGAATGCGGACCATTTTTCGATCAGATTCCACCCGTGCCGATAGGAGACGCCAGCGCGCTCCGCGGCCCGGCCGATCTTCCCGGTCACTCGGATTTCGTTCAGGAAATCCAGCATGACCAGAATGGATTGCGTCTCTTCGTCGCGCCTGAAGCGCCAGACCGGTTCAATTTCGATGTGAATCATATTGTGGAAGTCCACTTCATATCTGAAGCGCCTGAATAGGCTACAAACATCATATTCCCATATGCCTCTTCGGCGTCTATCGTAAGCAATGGGCCTTCACGGAGTTTGTTGTTAGATATGAAATACATTGCATATATACTGCTCTTGAGTTCGGTGTGGGCGCAGGTTCCCACAGAGAGCGGTCAGATTACGGGCGTCGTAAAGGACCCCGCTCAGGCGGTGGTTTCCGGGTCTCAGATCACACTTACGAATCAGCAAACCAAAGCCAGGACGACAGCGGTCAGCGATGATCACGGCGTTTACAGGTTTCCTTCCGTTCCGCCAGGCACGTACGTCGTGGGCGCCGACGTCAAAGGGTTCAAGGCGATCGTAAGTCCGGAACTCAAAGTCGCCGCGGGCCAGAAGATCACCTTCGATCTCGCCCTAACGCTCGCGGGCGCTACGGATTCCGTGAACGTCATGGCTGCCAACGTCGAGAATGCCTATCGCGTGGACAAAGTCGAAGCAGGCGGACCGTTCGGAGTAACGCCTATCCTGGACCTTCCTTACTCCGTCAATGTCATTTCGCGCCAGCTGATCGATGACACGCAGTCGCGAAATTTTAAAGAGGCCGCCAAGTACCTGCCGCTGGTGATGTTCCAGGAGATGCAGGGTCCGGAGATTCTGCGCCCCGAAACTCGCGGCATGCAGGGCAGTAACATGCAGAACGACCGCAAGGATGGAATGGGAATCGCGGTCACCACTCCCTCCGCGCTGGAAGAATACGAGCAGCTCGAGGTTATCAACGGGCTGGCCGGTCCTCTGTATGGTCCCGCTAATCCGTCAGGAATGTTCAACTTTGTGACCAAGCGTCCGACGGTGGAACGCTTGGGTCAAATCGAGTTAGGCTACGAGGGCCGGAGCATCGGAACCATTCATACCGATCTGGGCGGTCGCGTGGGCAAGAATCGCATGTTCGGCTACCGCACGAATCTGCTGTTGGCCGATGGCGAAGGCTATGTCGATTCCAGCCAACTTCGTCGCCAGCTCGCCGCCGGGGCGGGCGACGTGCGTCTGACGCGCAATACTGTGGTCGAGGGGAATTTCAGTTACTACAACTTGTTTCAGCATGGATATCCGGGATGGTTCGCGTATGCGCCGACTACGACTCCCCTATTCACGTCGGGGTCCAAGAGTATTTTGATTCCTAAAGATGCCCCGGATCCGACGCGTCGGGGCTATGGGCAATCCTTCTCAGGTGTGGATCTTACATCTCAGATCGGCGAAATGCGGGTGAAGCACGACTTCAACTCGAACTGGCATTTGGTCGTGGGAGTCTTGAATCAGGTTTCCGATCGCAACATCAATACGGCGGTCAACCAGCTCCTGGACAATAGCGGAAACTACAAGTCCTATCTCGCGAACAGTTTTTCTTCTTTGGCGCCGCGTTTCCACGTCGTCAGCGACCTGGCATATCTCACCGGTATCGTCAAAACGGGGACGATTCGTCACGATCTGGTATTCGGGAGCACCGGCTACAGGTTTGCGTCGTATTCGCCTACGATCGGTCCTGCGAAGACCGCGCTGTGCACCGAGAATACGCCGCAAGGAATCATCTGTCAGGCGAACATCGCCGATCCGCTGATGTTCGTCGCGCCGCCGGGCGGAGTGTTTTCGTATACGAAGACGAGTCCATCGACGGGCATCTACGGCTCGAGTATCATCCGCCAACAGGGTTTCAGCTTCGGCGATACCATCGCGCTGAGTCCCCGCTGGCTAGTAAGAGCGTCCGTGAGTCAGGACTGGACGTGGACCGACAGCTATGCAGACAGCGCGGCTACAAACTTTCAGAGAAGAAGCATTCCCGGTGGATACGTGAACTACGGAACCAGTCCGGCTGCGAGCGTAATGTACAAGCCGCGCGCGAACATGACCGTTTACGCGACGTTTGCGAACAGCATCCAAGCGCCGGATGTCGCAGCGGCGAATAGCGGGAATCTCATTATCGTGAATGCCAGCCAGGCGCTGCCGCCTTACCGCAGCAAGCAGGTGGAGGTCGGTTACAAATTGAGCGTGCGAAAAATCAACCTCTCCACTGCCCTCTTCCGTGTGGAGCGTCCGTTTGCAAATTTTGTCGTGGGCGTAGCGAATCCGATTTGCGGCGCTCAGTCCGGCACATCGAATTGCCAGGAATTCAAGATCACCGGCAAGCAGCTCAACTACGGAGTGGAAACGATGGTTTCCGGTCGGATCTTCCCCAGTCTGATGATCAGCGGGGGGCTATCGGTGCTGAGTCCGAAGCTTACCGACACCGGCATCGCCGCGACCAACAACAAAAACTTTGTGGGGATGCCCGACTACAAGTCGAATATCCTGGCGGAATATCGACTGCCGATCGTGCTCGGCGCCTTTCTGAATTTCGATTGGCAACATGTCGGACGCCGTCCCATCGACGACATTAACAGCGCCTATACCCCGCAATACAACCTCTTCGATTTCGGTGTTCGCTACACCACCAAGATCATGGGGAAAGTAAGCACCTGGCGCATAACGGCGAACAACGCGACCAATGTGCATTACTGGTCGACGCTGGGTCCCGGCAGCATTACGGGGCAGAGCACTGGGAGCTATCTCGCGCACCTGGGAGAGCCGCGGCTGATCACGGCATCGCTACGGTTCGATTTTTAGAGTCCTTATGTGGAAGCTGTTTTTCGCAATGTCACTAGCCTCCATCGCATCCGCGCAGAACTGTGTGCCCGCTTCCACCCAGCAGCTGATCATCTATCGTGCAGGAAGTTTGACGCGCGCCTTCGCGCCGCTGGTGAAGGCGTTCACCTGCCAGACCGGCATTCAGGTGAAGGATGTTGCCATGGGCAGTGTGGATGCCGGCCGGCAGATTACGGCAGGCGGCCAAGCCTGCGATCTCTACGCGCCTGCAGACTACCTGGAGATCGATCTCTTTATGAAGCCCGCCGGTTATGCGGATTTCAATATCGTATTCGCCCACGGCAAGATGGTGCTGGCGTATTCCGCAAGCGGACTGGCCGCGAAGAAGCTGCCTCCCATCGCCCAAGTTGGAGGAACGCAGGCTGTCGCGAATTGGTACGAAATCCTGACCATGCCGGGCGTCGCGATCGGGGGAGGGAACCCATTTCTCGATCCGGGCGCGTATCGCGGTCCCATGATCTTCCAGTTGGCCGAAGCGTATTACAAGAAACCGAACCTGTACAACAATATGCTTGAACACGTGGTGGTCGCGGGCTCGGATCCTGCCGCGCCCACTCTCGGCAAAGGGTTCGATTTTCAGCTCACCTACGAGCACAACGCCCGCGCGACGGCCAGCGCCAATCCGGATTATCGGTATGTGAATCTGCCGGACGAGATCAACTTGTCCGATCCGGCGAAGGACGCGTATTACCGGCAAAACGCCGTGGTGGTTCTGCCCGGACTCGGGACGCCGCGGAGTGCTCGCACCGTTGCGGTTCCGGGGGCGCACGTCGCCTGGGGCATTACCTTGATGAAGGATGCTCCAAATAAAGCAAATGCCATCAAGTTTCTTCAGTTGCTCTTGAGTCCGAGGGGCAAGGCATCGCTAGACGAAAACGGTCCATCGCCTATTTCGCCGGCCCATGTGAGTCCAGCAGATTTCCGCAAGCTTCCAGAATCGCTGCGGCCTTTAGTGAAAACGGAACGGAAATAGTAGAATAAATCGCGATGCTCCGTTTACAATTCACGATTCCCGCACTCTGTAGCCTGGCTCTGGTGTTCTCGGCCGTCCTGCTCCCCCAGGAGAAAGGCGCAGCCACGCAAGGAAAAGCCAAGGGCAATAACCTGATCCGTCCGCTAGCCGAACTAGAGAAGGATTTGAAGGGCAAACTGGAGCGCATCAAGGTTCACGGCAAGTCTCTCGAAGGCAACCTGGAAGGTGATTCGCCGGATCGCGACGTGTTCGTGTATCTTCCGCCGAGCTACCAGCGCGAGCCAAATCGGCGCTATCCCGTCGTCTACACGCTGCATGGATATGGATTGCACGCGGAGCAGTGGGTCGGATTTGCGAACTTCGCCAATCTGGAAAAAGACGTGGCCGCAGGCACGGCGAAAGAAATGATTCTGATCAGCCCCGACGCATTCTCGCTGCACAACGGCAGCTTTTATTCGAATTCGCAGGCTACCGGCGATTGGGAAACATTTCTGGCCGTTGAGTTGGTCGGATATGTCGATAGCCACTACCGGACCTTGGCGAATCGAGCGAGCCGCGGTTTGGTGGGACACTCGATGGGCGGGTATGGGACGCTTCGATTGGGCATGAAGCATCCTGAAGTGTTTTCTAGTCTCTATTCCATGTCCGCGTGCTGCATGCTCGATACGGCGGAAGTGACTCCCGCCATGATTCAGCTCGAAGCGATCAAGACGAAAGAGGACGCCGCGAAGCTGCCCTTTGGGCAGAAGTCCCCGCTGGCGCGTGCAGCCGCATGGTCGGCCGATCCGAAAAATCCTCCACTCTTTATCGATTTGCCGGTGAAGGACGGCAAGTCGCAGCCGGTGATCGCCGCCAAGTGGACGGCCAACTCGCTGATGGTGATGCTGGAGCAATATGCCCCCAGCCTGAAAAAGATGAAGGCGATCCAGATGAACGTGGGTCTGCAGGACAATCTCCTGCAAACCAATCGCGACATGGATCAAGCCTTGACGCGCGCAGGCGTCGCTCATTCTTTCGAAACGTTCGAGGGCGATCATAATGGTCAGGTAGGACTGAACTTCGAAACTAAGGTGCTGCCGTTCTTTTCGAACCAGCTCGCATTCTAGAAAACTGGCACACATGCAATATAAAACCCTCGGCGACACCGGACTCCTGGTATCCACACTGTGCTTCGGCACCATGACCTTCCATGGCGGGGAAGGATTTTGGAAGGCCATCGGAACTGTGAACCAGGCGGGCGCCGACGAACTCATCAAAGCATCCGTCGCTGCCGGGATTAACTTCTTCGATACCGCCGACGTCTACTCCGACGGCGAGAGTGAAAGGATCCTGGGCCAATCGATCAAGAACCTGAACATTGCGCGCAAAGACGTCGTCCTGGCCACCAAGGTTTTCGGCCGCGTCGGTCAGGGCCGCAACGATGTAGGCGCCTCCCGCGGACACATCATGGATGCCGTCGAAGCCAGTCTCAAACGCCTTCAGACCGATCACATCGACCTTTATCAGATCCACGGCAACGATACGGTGACGCCTGTGGAGGAAACTTTGCGCGCTCTGGACACGCTGGTCACGCACGGCAAAGTTCGCTACGTAGGCTGCTCAAACTGGCAGGCATGGAAGATCGCCAAAGCCCTGGGAGTCTCACAGTTCAAAAACCTGGCGAAGTTCGATACTCTGCAGGCTTATTACTCGATTGCGGGCCGCGATCTGGAGCGCGATATCATTCCTCTCCTGCAATCGGAGAAGACTGGCTTGTTGGTTTGGAGTCCTCTCGCAGGCGGGCTTCTTTCCGGAAAGTTCAGCCGGGAAAACCAGAAGCCGGAAGGCTCCCGCCGCTCCGAGTTTGATTTCCCCATCGTGGACAAGGAACGGACCTGGAAGATTCTCGACGTGATGACGCCCATCGCGAAGGCCCACGGCTGCAGTCCCGCCCGTGTTGCACTCGCATGGATTCTGACCAAGCCCGTTGTCACCTCGGTGATCATCGGCGCCAAGCGCCTGGAGCAGCTTCAGGATAATATCGCCGCCGTGGACCTTCGGCTCACAGCAGACGAAATCAATCAGTTGGATGATGTGAGCGCGCTGCCGCCGGAATATCCGGGCTGGATGCTCCCATTCCAGAACGCCACCCGCCTGAAACCGGTTCCGATTCCGGCCCGCCGCGTAGAGGAGAAGTGAGAGGCCTATTTCTCCGCCAGCAGACGTCCCACCTGGACGTTGAACTCGTCTTTCGCCTGCTGAAAAAGCTCGCCGCTGCCGGCACTCGGAAATCCCGAGTGAATGCCTCGCACCAAGCCCTTGCGATCGATGAAGAGAGTGGCCGGCCAAGTATTCCAATTCACCAACTGGGTGAGTTTCGCGTTGGCTTCATCGGGGTCGCCGCATAACAGTACCGGAAACTCCAACCCGTACTTCTTCACAAAAGCACGCAAGCGAGTCGGGTCCTTAAGTTGGTCGGCTTCTTCGAAGGACAGCGAAACAATCTCGAGTCCCTGGCGGCCATACTTGCGGTACATCTCCGCCAGGAACGGAGCTTCATCATGGCAGTTGGGGCACCAGCTGCCGGTGATCTCGACCATCAGAACCTTCGCGCGGAAACGGGCATCCGCGTTGGATACGACGCGCCCGTTCAGGTCCGGGAAGCTGAACCGGAAAGGCTCCGTCGCGTCCTTCATAGTGGTGTGCAGATTAGGATCGGTCGGTTCAGGCAGATCCTTTGCGCGAGCGGCCGCGGGACGGTAAGCAGTCAGCTTAGTTTTGCCGTCTTGCAGGATATCCAGAGTGCCATCGCCCGCCGGAGTGACTTCTAAGAGATGGGCGCGAGCGCCGTCGAAATGGCTGAGCACAAACTTGCCGTTCTGGAAACTGCCGCTGATGGTGCCGGTGTCTCCGTCCACGCGCAGGATGGTCGCGGCTACTCGGGAACCCGACTGCTGGGCGATAAACCTCCACGCAGCCTCGCCTTTCCCGCTCTTGTTGGGAATTTCCCACAACCCGTCGATCGAGGGAGCCACCGCAGGGACCGCAGTTTGCTTCGTGGCGGTCGTCCGCGTAGCTCGAATGGCAAAGGGACCCTTCATGCGCCGCGTGCCGGCGTATTGACCTTCGAGCACGCCATCTTTGAGCGTCGCGTCAAGAGTCGCAGCGTAGTAATCCCAGGTCAGGACCAGCTTGCCGTTCTCGAAGCGGCCTTGCGTCGAAGGGTACCGCTCATCGCCATTGAAGAACGATGCCGTGACGTTCGTGCCCGAGCCCGAAATCTCCAGGGGGAAGGGCGTGGCGACGCCATTGATCTGGATGGTCGCGTCCCATCGCCCGTCAATTGTTTGCGTGCCAAATTGAGCGAAAGCGAGCGGAGCGAGGGCCAGAAGCCCTGAGGCGAAGATCTTGCCAATCATCTTGCCCATTATGCAGCAACAATATCACGACAGCGCTGTGTTAGGTTTCTCGCAGCCAGGCAGTCAGGTCGCGGCCGAGAAGGTCTGCAAGCCTGCAAATATCATCCCTATAGAAATCGACGAGATAGTTCCGATCTGCGGGATCCATTCGATTTGTTCCAGGCCGCCGAATGAACACGCGTCGCATGAGCGACCGCGCACCTAAGGGCACTCTGGGCGCGGCAGCTTGCCAGAATCCGGAACCTTTCAGCCTGCCGACCGAACTCAGACGAGGAACTTGCGATTCCAGATGCCGGCGGTCCATGCTGGGTGAAAAGTCGTCGCCGATGCTCAGGAATCGGCAGATATCGCGGTAGATCTCCAGCGGCCGGTCTTCGAAGTCCTGATGAAGCCCGACCCAGACGTTCTGCCCAAACTGTTCCTGATAACGGCGGAGTTGCTCAGAGTAAAGACCGAACTCGAGAAATGGATAGTGAACGCAGAATTGCGTTGCACGGTGGCGGAGATTGCGCTCGATATGTTCATGAAAACTCCAGCGTATGGCGCCGTTTGAGAGGCCATGGAGATATTGGGAATAGGCCCTTTCAGCAGGGTCACGCAGAATCACCAGAATCTTGGCGTCCGGAATCCTCTCAGCGATGCGATTCGCGGCCGTCGAGGACCACAAGTAACAAACACTCGCCTCTCCAAGAGCCAATTCGTTGCGGGCGTTGGAGAACAGCCGGCAATAATCCTGCCACTCGGTCACGATTCCGCCGAAGCGCTTCTCGTGCATCGGCCCTGAGAGAAACTTCCGAAGGTCGCGATGTTCGTGAGGCATCGCGCGTCGAGTTTGTGGATCGAAATTCTCCTCCCTGATTTCGCCAGAGAAGTAGTGCGGCTCCTTGATCGCGCTCATATAAACCTCGGGATGCTGATCGAGGTAGGAATAGAGCGACGTCGTACCTGCTTTTGGTGCGCCGACGATGAAGAAGTTAGGTGTCCTGGACACGAGGAATCGCCTGTGTAGACTTTGAATTTCCGGAGGACGGAACAGTGTTCTCCCTTCGATTCGAATGCGGTCCAAATAAGTGGATGGCCGCACCTTCTGTACTCGTCTCACGGGACCTCCGCGAAGTCAAACCGGCGGCCGCCTTCAATCGCGGTGCGGTCCATTGGGTTGAACGCGTTGCGGCTGGCATTACGTTCGTGGCGATAGCTCCCGCGCTCGGCGCGACTATGCTAGCGGTACGAGCCCTGTCAGGACGCTCGCCTTTAATCGCCCATCGGAGGCTGGGATTGAACGGCCAGCCTTTCTGGATCCTCAAGCTCCGCACCATGTGGTGGAATAAGTCACTGCCGCAAAGCAGCCCCACCTGGATCGAATACCTTAGCGACACCGATGTCCCCGTGATCAAAGGCGCGCCGGATCCTCGCGTAACCAGCCGCCTGGCTGCGTTCTGCCGGCGCTATTCAGTGGATGAATTGCCCCAGCTCCTTCAGATAGTTACTGGAAAACTCGCACTAGTGGGACCTCGGCCATTAACCTCTGCAGAGCTGGAAGCCTACTACGGCGAGGATTGCGCGGAAGTGCTTTCGGTTCGCCCTGGACTCACCGGCCTGTGGCAGGTGATGGGTCGAAACCGCCTGACGTATGCCCAGCGGCGCCGACTGGATCTATTCTTCCTCCGCAAGTGCGGGCTCGGATTGTATCTGCGGATACTACTCCGCACACCGGCCCGCGTGTTCAGCGGACGCGACGCCTGGTAGACTCTACCGCGTCGTCGTTAGAAACACAGTCTGCGGGACCGCCTGGCCGCCCAATGTCACGTTGATCTGGTGATCCCCGGCTGGCACGTCCGGCACGGTTATCGCGAACAGATACAGTCCCGTGTAAGTCGGATAGTGGCCAGCATAACTAATCGTGGCCGGAGTCTGATCAAAAGAAATCGTGACGGGCGCTACAATCTGGTCCGCGGCGGTGGCGAGAGTGCCGGCCGGCAACGGAGGGTTGGTGTCTCCGAAGCCGATTCCATATAAGAAAATCGTGTCGCCCGGCTTAGCGGGATCGAAGGGATACGGAAATCCAGACACCAGGTTAGAAGTCCCGACGTAATGATTCGAGAGGCCAAAGGTCGCCTCCGCGTACTGCTTCCCGTTTACTAAGAATGAAAACGGCGGGTAATCCACCGCCAGTAGTCCGGGCGCCACCGCGGTCTTTTGGGCGAAGACGCTGTTGGAGACCACGCCGTTGTTGACCACGGTCACCGGAACGTTCCCGGTCTGAGGATCGTCAGGCGCTTCTACTCCGATTTGGCTTGGACTGATGTAATAAACATACGCGGCCTTGCCGTTAATAAAGACCGAAACTCCACCCAGGCTGGTCGGCGCGACGTTGTTGGTGAAATCAGTCGCAGTGTTCCATACGAGGAACGGAGTCTGGGTCAGATTCGTGCCCTGGATTTCCACCCACGAGCCCGAAGCGATATTCAAGGCGGTGCCCCAGCCTTCGGAAGCCCTCACCACCGAGACCGACCCTGGAGCCGTGTCTGCGTTGAGCAACGATTCGGCCAAGCCGCCTTGGAAGATGGACCGCGTGTCTCGTGTATCTGGTGCTCCAGGAGTCTGCGCGAGGGCGCAAGCGCTCATAGCGAGGAAAAAAGTGATCAGACGGGACGATTTCATAAGAATGACCATTGGCTTAGACTCACCGTCGGGAGTCCAGGGAACGAACGATTTCCGTCATCGTTGCAACCACTTCCGCATCCTTGTGCCCGTCGAGATCCAGCGCGAGCGCCGCTTCCTCGCGGGCCTCTTCTGTACGTCCTGCAGAATGCAGCAGGCGAGCCAACGCCCAGTGCGGCTTAAACCAGCGCGGCCCGGCCAGGATCGTCGCGCGAAGGCTCGCTTCGACGGTCTTTGAATCGTTCATGGCGGCGGCCAGCATGGCGAAGTTATACCAGGCATTCTGCCGCTGTTCCGGTATTGTCGTCGCCAAGCGGGCGGTGTCAATCACCAATGCGCTTAGACGAAGTTTCTCCAGCGGATCCTGCGTTTGGGATGCCGCTTCGGCCCATCGTCGTGAAAAGTACAGGTCCGCGGTTACTCCGGATGAGCGCTGCGTCTTAGCGAAGTCCCACAGCAATGTCGCCTGGGTGCGC
>Ga0207674_10006542_pt1 | contig 13704 bp, 9 predicted proteins | sample KBSCornC72_FD_184303 | JGI IMG/M metagenome (GOLD analysis project Ga0207674, IMG submission 184303) | Corn rhizosphere microbial communities from Kellogg Biological Station, Michigan, USA - KBS Corn C7-2 (SPAdes) (version 2) | ecosystem: Host-associated > Plants > Roots > Rhizosphere > Soil ... | reverse complement strand
TCTCCCCGGGTTGATCGACGCGCACGTGCACTTCGCGCTCGCCGGCGCGCCCAAGGCGAACGCCGTGGCGACCTTGCGCGCCGGCTTCACGACGGTCGCAGACCTCGGCAGCGTCAACCAACGGATCCTTCGCATTCGCGATTCGATCAATGCCGGTACCGTGACCGGCCCGCGCATTCTGGGCGCCGGGCTGTGGATCGGCCGCGGCGACGGGATTTGCGAGTTCGGTGGAATCGGAGTGCGCGGCGGCGCCGAGGCGTATCGGGCGCGCGTGCGTGAGAACGTCGCCGCGGGTGCCGATGTCATCAAAGTGTGCGTCTCGACCTGGCTGGCGGACGCATTCGAGCATCCCGAGCGCTACGAGATCTCCGACGACGCCCTCGCCGCGACGATCGACGAGGCGCACCGATCGCGGCGCAAGATCATCGCGCATGACCTCAGCAACGGCGGAGTCCAAGCGGCACTCAAGCTCGGTATCGACGGTTTCGCTCACGGCGCGATCGTTGATTCCGCCGTGGCCGCGGAGATGGCTCGCCGAGGCGTGTTCATGATTCCAACGCTTGCCTCGCTCGCGCCGTCGTCGTCCCCCGCCGAATTGACGCTGCGACAGAGCGTCGCTCGCGCCCATCGGTTGGGAGTGCGAATGGTGTTCGGGACTGACGCCGGCGTCATTCCTCACGGGTCGAACGCACAAGAATTCGCCGCGCTCGTCGGCGCCGGACTCTCGCCGCTGGAGGCCATTCGGTCGGCGACGATCAATGCGGCGGAGGTGTTGGGCATCGGCGGTGAGGCGGGGACAATCGAGCCGGGGCGCGTCGCCGACATCGTCGCGGTGAGCGGCGACCCGCTGGCCGACGTTCGCCTGCTCGAGCGCGTTCAGTTCGTGATGAAAGGCGGACAGGTCGTGCGCTGATCCGCGGGCTAGGCGGTGCGCGGCGCCAGGCCGCGCGCCCGCGCGTGCCGGACGAGCTGTGACAGCCGTTGCACTTCAGCACGCGCCACGCTCTCGCCGAGCGGCGCGAGACGGTAGTAACGGCGGCGCTCGTCGTCGGTGCGCGACCGCCGCTTCTCGACCTCGACGATGAGCCCTTGCTCCACCATCCGCGCGATCGACCGGTAGAGCGTGCCGGCGCTCATGCGCAGCTCGCCATCGGTGCGCGCTTCGACGTCCTGAATGATCGCGTAACCGTGCCGTTCGCTCTCGGCCAGCGCGAGCAGGATGTGCAACGTCGCCGGGGGAAGCGGCAGGAAGTCGTCAGCAACGGGCTCGAGGCTCACACGCCCATTGTAGCCACAGTGGCTACAATGAGCAAGTCAGCGCATTGGTCTGTGCTATTCGCGGAGGGCGACCATCGGGTCGATCCGCGCGGCTCGGCGTGCCGGGACGAGGCAGGCCAGCAGCGAAACGCCAAGCAAGACTGCCGCGGCTCCGAACAGCACGACGGGATCCGTCGGTGCGACGCCGAAGAGCAGCGATTGCAGATAGCGCGTCGTCGCGACTGCGCCCGCCAAACCCAATAGTAGCCCTACGCCCGCCATCGCCAAGCCGCGGCGTAAGACGAGCGCGTAGGTGTCTCGCGTCGTCGCGCCAAGTGCCGTGCGCACGCCGATCTCTTTCGTTCGCTCGCTCACACTCCCGGCAAGAACGCCGTACACGCCGGCCGCCGAGAGAAGCACAGCCAAGCCGGCGAATGCGACGAACAAGAGCAGGGCGAGCTGACGCTGCGCCGTGGAGCGAGAGACGACGTCGTCCATCGTGCGAACACCAATGATCGGCTGCGACGGATCGACCGAAGCCACGGCGGCGCGTACTGCGCGCAGTGCAGCGGCGGGATTGCCGTTGACGCGCGCGACAAGGACAGCGCTATTCAGCGGGAAGATCCAGTGCTCTTCCGGGTAGTAGAAGGCACGAGCATCGTCGTCGTTGAGCGACCGCTGGCGAATGTCGGCTGCGACGCCGACGACCGTCGATGCCGCCCTCCGGCTGTTCGGGATCCGCATGCGCTTGTTGAGGGGGTTTTCGCCCGGCCACAGCCTTTGAGCGAGTGACGCGCTAATGACAACGGGATTGGCCACCGTGTCGCGCGAATCGGCCTCCGTGAGGTCCCGGCCCGCCAGAACGCGAATGCGCATCGTCTTGAGAAAGTCGCCAACCACCCGGTATCCGGTCGCGGCGGGCGCGCGTTCCGGGTGATCGAGTGGCCTGTCCAGCGCCATGACTCCGTAGCGGTCGAGTCCTCCGCCAAGTGGGAGCAGCGTGACGGCAGCGACGTCGACGACGCCAGGCACAGCGGCTGCCGCGGCGAGCACTCGCCGGCGCGCCGCCAAGACAGCCACATTGTCCGGATACGCTGGACCCGACGACTGAAAGTTCATCGTGATGACATTGTGTCCGTCGAAGCCGCGATCCAAATCGAACAGGCGAACGAGGCTCATGGACAGGAGACCGGCGCCGCACAGGAGCAGAAGGGCGAGCGCGATCTCTCCGACAACGAGTGCGGCGCGCGCCCGCGCGTGTCCCGTCCCGTGACGAGCGGCTGAGCGCATCTCGCCCGAGTAGAGGGCGCGACGCCTGGCGACGATCGCCGGGACCATCCCAATGACAAGCGCGATCGCGACGGAGACCAGCGCGAGCGTCATGACTACACCACCCTCGAGATGAATCGCCGCGCGCCGGGGAAGTGTTGCCGGAAGGCGGGAGACCAGGGCGGGAACCAGCGCGCGCGCGAGACCGAGTCCCAACGCCGCGCCGGCGAGCGCGACGCTGAGTCCCTCGGCGACGAGTTGGCGCACCAGTCGCCAGCCATTTGCGCCCAGAGCCGTGCGGACGGCGAATTCCGTTTCGCGGCGAATGGACTGCGCGAGGTGCAGGTTGACGACGTTCGCGACGGCAATGAGCAGCACGAGCACAACGGCTCCGAGAATCGCGAGCAGCGCCGGACGCGCCTCCTTCATCGCGTCCTGCTGGAGCGGTGCGAGATAGAATCCAACACTCGGATAATCCTTCGGGAAGGCCGCCACCAACTGAGCCGAGATCTGATTCAATTCGGCGCGGGAACGTTCGAGCGGCACATCGTCGCGAACACGCGCTACGGCTGTGAGATGCCGACACATTCGGCATGCCCAGGCGAGGGAGGTCACGTAGCCGAGCGGCGCGAAGATCTCCGCGTTGGGAGTAACAACGTCGTCGTAGTCGCGCGGCAGCACGCCCACGACGGTGCGGGGTGCCCCGTCGAGGGAGATTCTTCGGCCGATGATCGACGAATCGGCGTTGAACCGTCGTTCCCACAGCCTGTGCCCGAGGATGAGGACGGTGTTGCCGGTCTGGGTATCCTCGTCGGACGTGAAATCACGTCCCAGCATCATCGGGACGGCGAGGGTCCGGAAATAATTCCAGTTGACGCGGGCCCCATAAAGGCGCTCGGGGTTGTCGGGCGTCGAGAGGGTGGGTTGCCATCGTGCGACGGCAGCCACGGAGGAGAGCGTGGTGGATCGAGTGCGCACGTCCTCGATCGTGCTGTACCCGGTGTTAATCGGACTCCCATTCCCGCCGCGGTCCCAGATGAAGGCGAGATGATCGGGGCGGCCATAGGGCAGCGGACGGAAGAGCAGGGGATCGACGACGCTGAGGATCGCGGCGGTCGGACCGATGGCGAGGGCCAGGGTGACGATGCACACGACGGCGAACGACGGCGTCCGGCGAAGGACACGGAGACCGTAGCGAACGTCGGCGATGAATGAGCGCACGGGATTCTCGCGGTGAGGGAGCGTGAGGCGTCCGAAATGGCGCAGAGCCATGAACGACTCGCGCCAGAGACGGAGCTGCGCGACGACGGCGCCGCGCTGCTCGAGATCCGTCTCGAAGCGCTCGACGAGGTCGCCGGTGATGGCGTCGCGAAAGTCCGCTCGGATCAACGGCTCGATGAGGCGGACGAGACGCGGTGCGTTCGTCATGGCGCCTCCAGGCCGATGTCGAGGCCGGCGGCCATGGCGCGGAGCGCGGACAGCTGCTGCTGGAGCGCGCGTCGCCCGGCGGCGGTGACACGGTAATACCGTTTGGCGCGGCCACCCCGTTCGGCGGTGGGTTCGCCGAGCTCGCTCGTCACGAAGCCCTTGGTCTCGAGGCGCGACAGCGTCTTATAGATGGTGCCCAGTGTGAGGTCCCGCCGGGCTTTCCGGCGGATGGCGGTTTGGACGACGACGCCGTACGCGTCATCGGCCGCCTGCATCACGGCCAGCAGCACGAGCTGCTCCAGCTCACCGAAGGTGTCCATGATTTCTTAGACAACGCCGAGGAAATAAAGGTTGGGATGGGCGGCGGGCGGCGGGCGGCGGGCGGCGGGCGCTTCACTTGCTAGAAGGTTTCGGCGGGGACAGGTTGGCGCATCCTCGCCAACAGGCACATGCGCGTTGTTCTCTGCATTCTGCTCGGGGTACGACTGGTTGCGGCCCAAGCCAAACCGGTGGTGCTTCTCACTGACCGCGCGCTGGATGGACGCGGCGCCGTGCTGCGCGGAGCGCGGGTTGCGATCGAGGGCGGCAGGATCGCGTCGGTGAATGGCGCAACCAACAGTGCTGCCACGACGATCGATCTGCGCGGTTACACGGTGCTGCCGGGGTGGATCGACACGCACGTCCATCTCGACTCGCACTTCGATCGCAACGGGAACGTTGCCGGGCGGAGTGAGCCGGCGGCGGAAGCCGCGCACGGGATCGCGGACAACGCGTGGAAGTCGCTCATGGCCGGCTTCACGACGATTCAATCCGTCGGCGCGCCGAGTGAAGGACCGATCCGCGACATGATTCGAGACCGGAGCTACCCGGGGCCGCGCGTACTGACGTCACTCTCACCGATTCAGGGAGACAGCACGCTGTCCGCCGACTCGTTGCGCGCGCTGGTGCGGCGGCGAAAGGATCAGGGGGCGGATTTGATCAAGATCTTCGCGTCGAAGAGTCAACGCGTCGGCGCCGGGCCGACGTTCACCGAAGAGCAACTGCGAGTGCTGTGCGGTGAAGCGGCGTCGCTCGGCCTTCGCACGATGGTCCACGCCTACCGCTCGCAGACGAGCGCCGCCGCGCGCGCCGGATGCCGTCAGATCGAGCACGCGACCTATGGCACGCAGGCCGACATCGACGCGGCAGTGAACGCTGGAGCGTTCCTCGGTCCGCAGGTCGGGCTCGTCGTCCAGAACTATCTGGCGAACAAGGCGCGTTATCTGGCGAGCGGCATGACGGAGGAGGGCATGCAGATCATGGAGCGCGATCTGCCGCTCGACTTCGCGATCTGCGCGATGGCGGTCAAGGCGGGTGCGAAAGTCGTGTTCTCGACTGACGCGACCGCCGGTGCGCATGGGCGGAACGCCGAAGAATTCATCGGCCGTGTGGAGCACTGCGGGCAATCGCCGATGGCCGCGCTCGTGTCGGCGAATTCGCTTGCCGCCGAGGCAATCGGCATGGGCGACAAGCTCGGCATGCTCGCGCCGGGCTATGACGCCGACATCATCGCGCTCGACGGCGATCCGCTCACCGACATCACCGCCGTACGGCGCGTCGTGTTCGTGATGCGCGGTGGACTGGTCTACAGATGGGCCGGAACCAAGCCGAAATAGCCGAAATAGGGTCAGACCCTATTTTCAGAATTCTAAATAGGGTCTGACCCTATTTCGGGCTGCAGCCGCATCATTTCATTGCGTTGAACGCAGCGAGAACCGCAAGCAAGTCGGGACTCGTGAAGGTGAATTCGCCGTCGCGAACTTTCTGAGCGCCGGGGAACAGGGGACGCTCCTGTTTGACTTTGAGGTTCATCGCGTACGGCGGGGAGAGGCGATAGACCTTCGCCTTGGCGCGATTGCGAATGGCCTGCTCGACGCCGCTCCGGATTTGCTGCTCAGCGGTTTTCGGCGAGAGTCCGAGCTCGGCGTCGCCGCCAATCTCGTCCTTCACCGCGACCGCGCCGATCGGTCCGAGCAACCCGCGAATCTGGTCGACGAGTGCCCGGTCACCGGCGGCGAAAACGACCGGAACGCCATAGAGTCCGGCGACGAGCGCATTGTATCCGCCTTCGGGCAACGACACGCCGTTGATCGAGACGTCGACGACGTTGCCAGTCGACGTGTGCTCGAGGATCGCGTTCGGAGTGCCGGCCTTCGCGTGATAGCCGACGAAGACGACAGCGTCGAAGGTCGAGTCGATTCCTTCCATCATGTTCTTGGGGCCCGAGCTCGCGCCACGCAGCAGGCGCGCACGCGGATCGACGTCCGACGGCAGCAGGTTGCGTTTGTCGCCGTGCCCGTCTCGCACCACGATCTCGGTCGCGCCGGCGGCAACGGCACCTTCGATCGCCGCGTTGGTCTCACCAGCCATGATCGTTCGGAAATGCGGATAGTCGGGCTTGGTCGGATTGACGTCGTCGCCGGAAACAACGCCGGCGAGACCTTCCATGTCTACCGAGATGAAAACCTTAAGACGGCGGGGCTGCTGGGCATGGGCGACCGCCGCTAGCGCGACAGCGAGACAAAGGCTGCGCCCGACGCTCGATATCCAAGACATGTAGGTGAGCCGCGGATGGGGATTGCAGAAGCTGTAGTGCCGCCGCCGAGCGGTCAATTGCGAACGGGAATCGCGACCAGGCGTGGTGCGCTCAGCGTGGCATTCGGGCGCAGCGTTCCGTCCTCATTGAACGCGTCCCATCCGCTGTTTGCGATCGAGAACAGCGTATGGCCCACGATCACGCCATGCGTCACCGATGGAATGCGCAGCGTGTCTCGCGCGACAACGCTCCAGCCAATCACGCGGCTCATCGCCGGATCGAGCGTGAGGCGAATGACACGGTTCGGCGTCACGCCGTTCTGATGCGCGATCAGCGCGCCGCGATAGAATCGCAGCCCATCGATTCCCGACGCGGCGGTCGTTGGCGGATGGGGCAGCCAATTCACCGCGCCGGTGCGTGTGTCCACCGACGCGATGCCGCGGCTGTAGTCGGCGACGAGCAATCGCTTGCCGTCGGGCGTCGGTGCGGCGCCTTGTGGCGAGACGAGTCCGTGACTCACGAGGAGCTCGAGTGAGTCGCGCGACGCGTGCACGACCCAAATTTGTCCCGCCCGTCCGTCGGACGCGTAGAGATCTCCATTCGCGGCGACGACGATGTCGCCCGGTTCGTGGCCGGTCGAGTCGCGCGGCAGATCGTAGCGCCGTTGCAGGCGGCCGGTGGCGAGGTCGTACCGCAGCAACATTGATCGGCCTGCGTCACTCGCCGCGTATGTCTTAGACTGCGGCATCGCTTCGGCTGAGGCCCACAACACACCGCGGCGCTCGTCGATCGCGAGGCCGAGCATGCCGAACCCGCGATCCGTGCGGGAGAATTCCGTCGACTTGCCGCTGCGGCTCACGGCCATGATGCGGCCATAACGGATGCTCGACACCAGAAACCGATGCCGCGGCGCGTCCCAGACGACGTCTTCGGCGAGGAAATCGGAATCAGGGAGCGTCGCGACGACGCCGGAGAAGGGAAGCGGCCGCAAATTGTCCGCGATGCGCCGCTGGTAATCCGCCCACGACGGCGATCCGTGAAGGTTCAGAAAAGCCGAATCAGATGAGACGTCGCGAGCGAGCCCCATCGCGGCATAGCGGCGCAGGTATGCGAAGGCCGCGGCCGTGTCACCCAGCCGCGATTCGGCGCGAGCGAGGGCGAGGACGACCGCGGCGTGTCCGCGGAGGATTGCCTCGACGCGCAAATAGTGATCGCGGAAGGTTGCCCAATCGCCCTTCGCCGCGGCGGCTTGCGCGGCACGATCGTGATCTTGCCATGTCGATTCCGCCTGAACGCGTGATGACCGAACCAGCGGGACGATACGATCGCGCGGACGATCGAGTCCGATCAGGAGAAGCGCGACGGCGCCGAGTGCGATGGGGTGCGAACGCCAGCGATCAGTCACGCGGGAACGATGCTGGTCGCCGGCGCCTCGCGGCAAGCGTCACTACAACTTTCTAACAACCGCGAGCGTTATGCGACCTGCGGTGCCGCGTACACAGGCGCGGCGACGATCGCCGTCCCACCTCTGAGTCGCGGGTAGGAACTTGCCGGCTCGGGAACGAGCGGCGTCTCGGCCGCCTTCGCGGTGAGCGCTCGCTCACGGATCTTCGCGCGCATCACGGGTTCGACGCGATCCCACAGCTCCGTGATCTCACCGCCGACGAAGATGCGCGACGGGTTGAGCGTGTTGATCACGATCGCCAATCCTTCACCGAGGCGCGCGGCGGTTTCGTCGATCGCCTCGATCGCGCGACGTTCGCCGTCGCGCGCCCGCGCGATGACGTCGAGGATCGTCAGCCCAGATTCCTGGAGCAGCCGGCGAGTCTCGGTCGGCGAGAATTCGTGGCCGAGGTAGCGCGAGAGCGTGGCGAGGTTGGAGGCGTACGCCTCGAGGCAGCCGCGCGCGCCACAGAGACACCGCGGCCCGTTCGGGTTGAGCGGGACGTGGCCGAATTCACCGGCGGTGTTGTCGTGGCCGCGCACGACCTCGCCGTTCACGACGACGCCGGTTCCCACGCCGTCGCCCACGGTGAGGTAGACGAAATCGCGCGGCGTCTCGACGTCACCGTCGCCGAGCCACATCTGCGCGAGCGCGCAGGCGATCGGCGCATTCTCGACGTGCACGGGAAGATCCGTCGCCTTCTCCAGCGCCGCGCGCACGTCCACATCGCGCCAGCCGAGCTGCGGGGCGTTGAGGACACGCCCGCTGGTCGTGTCCACCATGCCGGGGAGAACGAGGCCGATGCCATTGACCTTCGACTTCGCGGCGTGCGCCTTGAGCAATTTCTGAATACGTCGGGCGAGGTTGGCGACGAGGGCGGCCGGGTCGGGCACGGTCTCGAACTCCTCGAGCGCGATCGGCTTGCCGCTGAAATCGCTGAGCATCAAGTACGTGCGGCTGAATCGCACGTCCACGGCGACGGCCAGCCGGTCATGCGTCCGCACGAAGAGCATCATTGGCTTGCGCCCGCGCGGAGCCTGAGCGGTGCTTCCTTCATATATGGAACCGTCGGTCAGCAGCTCGGTGACAAGCGAGGTCACCATGCCGCGGCCGATCCGCATGCGGCGGGCGAGGTCGGCACGGGAGATCGGCTGATGCTCCCGAACCAGGTTCAGGACGATCCGCCGGTTGATCTCCCGGGCAGTCCCCCGGGTGGCGCGCACGAAGTTGCGGGTGTTGATCTTCCGCATTGGGAAAGCTTTGTCTTTGCTCGATTTACGAGACTGGTGGCCACGCCGCCGGCGGTCGCCGATCGGCCTTCAGCACCAACCCGGACTAACGGAAGCGCGATATTGTTCGTAATTTGAACAAATCCGGCGGGGCGGCAAGGGCCGACCCGTTTCCCACACCAAATCGACCTTGAAGCGCGGAAACTTTCAGCCGCTGGTTCTGCATCAGGATCGGTTCTTCGATTCGGACCCGTCGATCCGGAATGTGGCGCGCGCGCTCTACGACGAGACCCGCGAGCTGCCCCTCGTCTGCCCGCACGGGCACGTCGACCCCGCGCTGCTCAACGAGAATACGCCGTTTCCCGAGCCGACCGCGCTCCTCATCGTTCCGGATCACTACATCTTCCGGCTGCTGTACTCGCGCGGCCTGTCGATGGAGTCGTTGGGGATTCCGACGCGCGACGGCTCGACCGTCGAACGAGATCCGCGAGCGATCTGGCAGCGCTTCGCCGACAATTACTACCTCTTCCGCGGAACACCGACCGGCGTCTGGCTCGACCACGAGCTCCACGATCTGTTCGAGGTACGCGTCAAGCTCGACGGAGGCTCGGCGCAGTTCGTTTACGATCAGATCGCCGAGCGGTTGGCGTCGCCCGAGTTCCGGCCGCGCGCGCTGTTCGATCGGTTCAACATCGAAGTGCTGGCGACGACCGACAAAGCGACGGATTCGCTCATCCACCACCGCGCGATTCGTGACTCGGGCTGGGGTGCGCGTGTGGTCCCGACGTTCAGGCCTGACGCCTTGTTCCGGATTGCATCGATGCGTTGGCGCGATGAGTTGGCCGAGCTGTCGAGAGCGTCGGCGAGAACGATCGACAACGTGACGTCGTTCATCGCCGCCCTGGCTGAACGGCGGCTGCATTTCAAATCGCTCGGCGGCACGGCGACGGATCACGCGGTCGTCGAACCCTACACGACGCGCCTCGCGCCGCACGAGCTGGACGCGATCTTCGCGCGCGCCACCACGCGGTCGGCGTCGCCGCAGGACCAACGTCTCTTCGAAGCGCACATGTTGATGGAGATGGCGCGCCTCTCGACCGAGGACGGGTTGGTCATGCAGCTCCATCCCGGCGCGCTGCGGGACCACAACCAGGCGGTGTACGGCCGCTTCGGCGCAGACATGGGCGCCGACATTCCGGTCGCCACGGAGTACACGCGCAATCTCTCCGCACTGCTCAACGCGTACGGGAACGACCGGCGGCTCACGCTGGTGCTCTTTACGCTCGACGAGACGACGTATGCGCGTGAGCTCGCGCCGTTGGCCGGGCACTATCCCGCCGTGCGTCTCGGCCCGCCCTGGTGGTTCAACGACTCGATCGAAGGGATGACGCGTTTCCGCCAGCAGGTCACGGAGACGGCCGGCATCCACAACACGGCCGGCTTCAACGACGACACGCGCGCCTTCTGCTCCATTCCCGCCCGCCACGATCTGGCGCGGCGCGTGGACGCCAATTGGCTCGGCGGGCTGGTCGCCCGGCACGTCGTCGATCTCGACGACGCGCGCTCGATGGCGCGGGCTCTCGCCTACGAATTGGCCCGCGACACCTATCGCTTCGGCGTCGTCGCGCGATATTCGCCGAGCGCCGACACTAAGGTCGCCGGAGCTGGGGGGGGCCGGTGAGTCGTCCGTCGGCGATTCGGATCGCCGACGGCGACACCGTCGCCGTTGCGTTGCGGGTGATCGCAGCGGGTGAAAGCGTGAGCGTCGCCGGCGAGAGTCTGATCGCGCGGCAGGAGGTTCCCGCCGGGCACAAGATCGCTCTCGCCTCGTTCGAGCCCGAGCAGGTCATCCGCAAATACGGCGTCCCGATCGGCGTCGCGACCACACCGATCGAGCGCGGGGATTGGGTGCATTCGCACAACTTGCGGACGTCGCTCTCGGGTGTTCTCGACTATCAGTATTCGCCGAACGGCTCGATGAGTAAACTCGAAATAGGGTCAGACCCCAATAGAAATGCGACGAGGGGCGTGGGAATGGTACCCACGTTCATGGGATACAAGCGTGCGAATGGGAAGGTTGGGACGCGCAACGAGCTCTGGGTCCTCAATACCGTCGGCTGCGTGAATCACGCGGCGGAGCGCATCGCGAAGCAGGCGGCCGAGCGCTACGTCGGGCGCGTGGACGGCATCCACGCCTTCGCGCATCCGTATGGATGCAGCCAACTCGGCGACGATCTGAAGAACACCCAAGCCGTTCTCGCGGGGTTGCTCCGCCATCCGAACGCCGGGGGTGTGTTGATTCTCGGTCTCGGCTGCGAGAACAACCAGTTGAACGAGTTGATGCGGCTCGCCGACGATGTGGATGCGAGCCGAATTGCGTTCTTCAACACGCAGGACGTGATCGACGAGCTGGAGGAGGGAACCGGCGCGGTCGCGCGACTGATCGAGCGCGTGTCAGAAGACCGGCGCGTCGAATGCCCGGTGTCCGATCTCGTGCTCGGTCACAAGTGCGGCGGATCCGACGGGTTCAGCGGCATTACGGCGAACGCGCTCCTCGGGCGCATCGCCGACCGTTTGACGTCGCTCGGCGGAAGTGTGCTGCTGACGGAAGTACCGGAGATGTTCGGAGCCGAGCAGCAGCTCATGAATCGCGCGACGAGCGACGCGGTATTCGGCGACATCGTCCACATGGTGAACGATTTCAAGGAGTATTTCCTCCGGCACAACCAGCCCGTGTACGAAAACCCGTCGCCCGGCAACAAGGCGGGTGGACTGACGACGCTCGAGGAGAAGTCGCAGGGCGCCATCCAGAAGGGCGGACGCGCGCCGGTTTCGCGCGTGCTGCGCTACGGACAACCGTTGAGCGGCTCGGGTCTGTCGCTCCTCGAGTCGCCAGGGAACGACGGAGTTTCATCGACGGCGATGGTGGTGAGCGGCGCGACGCTACTTCTCTTCACGACGGGCCGTGGGACGCCGCTCGGCTTTCCCGTGCCGACGCTGAAGATCTCGTCGAACACCGATATCGCGACGCGCAAGCCGCACTGGATCGATTTTAACGCCGGCTCGCTGCTCGACGGCACGAAGACGATGGCGCAGCTCGAGGACGACCTCTTCGCGCTCATCCTCGCCGTTGCATCCGGTGAGCAGCTCGCGAATAACGAGAAGAACGGCTATCGCGAGATCGCGATCTGGAAAGAGGGCGTGACGTTGTGATCGCGGATCGGCCGAGGCTGTCGCGTGAAGTGGCGGCGTCGCCCGCGTTCGCGGCTCTCGCCGACGTCGAGCTGCCACCCGCGTCCGCGCTGACGCTGCCGGAAACCGTGGTGCAGTTCGGTACTGGTGCGTTCTTGCGCGGCTTTGCGGACTACTTCATCGACGAGGCCAACCGGCGGGGCGAGTTCCTCGGGTCGATCGTCGCGGTGTCGTCGACGGGCAGCGCACGCGACACGGTCCTGAACGAACAAGAAGGACTGTTCACCCTGGCGATCCAAGGCATCGAGGGTGGCGCGCCGCGGCGACGTTTTCGGGTGATCTCCGCGGTGAATCGCGCGCTCTCCGCCGACGACGCGTGGGATTCAGTGCTCGAATTGGCGCGAGACCCCGGGATTCGGCTCGTCATCTCCAACACGACCGAAGTCGGGATCGCGCTCGACGAAACCGATTCGTTCGACCACCATCCGCCGCGCTCGTTCCCCGGGAAGCTTGCGCGTTTCCTGTACGAGCGCGCCGCTCACTTCGATTTCGCGATCGAACGCGGTGTCATCGTCCTTCCGTGCGAGTTGATCGAAGCTAACGGTACGACGCTCCGCGACATCATCCGCGAGCTCGCACGGCGGTGGAAGCTCAGCGAACGCTTCGTGACCTGGCTGGCCGAGGCCGTTGATTTCCGGAACACGCTCGTCGACCGCATCGTGCCGGGCGCTCTGCCGCGGGACGAAGCCGAGCGAATCGAGCGGCTCGCCGGCTATCGCGACGGGATGATCACCGCCTGCGAGCCGTACGCTCTCTTCGCGATCGAGGGCGACGACGCGCTGCGCGCGAGGCTCGGCTTCGCCGATGACCCCCGCATCGTCGTCACGCCGGACATTCGGCCGTATCGCGAACGCAAAGTCCGTGTGCTCAACGGCGGCCACACGATCTCGGTTGCGGTCGCGCTGCTCGCCGGGTTGGAGACGGTGCGCGAGGCGACGGAAGATGCGCTCGTCGGTCAGTTCCTGCGCCGCGCGATCTTCGATGAGATCGTGCCGAGTCTCGACGTGCCGGACGCCGAATCGTTCGCGCGCGACGTGGTGCAGCGGTTCGCCAATCCGTACATCCGCCATTCGCTGATCGACATCACTCTCCACGCGACGACGAAGATGCGTGTCCGGGTGGTGCCGTCGATCGTGCAATACATCGAGCGCTTTGGCCGGCCTCCCGAGGCGCTGGCGTTCGGATTTGCCGCGTATCTGGCGTTCATGCGCGGAGAGATTCAGGTTGAGCGACGAGCCGCGGGGCTGTCG
>Ga0207674_10006538_pt1 | contig 13706 bp, 12 predicted proteins | sample KBSCornC72_FD_184303 | JGI IMG/M metagenome (GOLD analysis project Ga0207674, IMG submission 184303) | Corn rhizosphere microbial communities from Kellogg Biological Station, Michigan, USA - KBS Corn C7-2 (SPAdes) (version 2) | ecosystem: Host-associated > Plants > Roots > Rhizosphere > Soil ... | reverse complement strand
CGGTTTGGCTGATACCGGAGGAAGCCGTTCGTGAAAATGAAACAGCCAACCGGGCCGAGCGTCCTACGTTTATTACTGAGCTCAAAGAAGGACTAAATTACACGGTCAAAAATCATTTCGCGGCCACAATTTTGATAATGAACGTGATCTGGGCGACCGGCGGCGGGGCAATAAACATCGTTTTCGAGCGGATGGGCGGGGTTTATTTTGCTGAGAAAGAATCGCTCAATCCGGACGTTTCGGTCGCGATGTTGTGGACGGCGAGCGGCCTTGGCCTGTTTCTCGGGATGATGATCGCCCACCGTACGTCCATATATCTGGATCGCAGATATCGTCACCGGCCGTTTATCGGCTGGACGTTAATAATCCACGGTACCATCTTCGCCGCAGCGACGTTTGCGCCCAGTTTACTCTTGTTTTCGATACTGGCATTCATTTCGCGGGCGATCATCGGCGTCGAATATGCTGTGCAAGAAACGATGTTTCAACGCAGTCTGCCCGATTTTATTCGCGGGCGGATATCGACGCTCGATCGCGGAGCCGAGATGACGATGTTCGGTTTATCGAGCTTTTTTGCGAGTCTTGCAGTTTACGATATCTCGCCACAGATGCTGACTGCGATTTCAGGTCTCCTCGCGGGAAGTTCGGGAGTGATTTGGTTTATTAGACAGCGAAAGCCGGAACCGCATCAGGTGGCGACGCCGTAATTGGCATTAGCACTTGGCAGGAAGCACCACCGCCTACGCGGTAATGATCACTGCTTTTGTTCCCGTCAATTCCGAAAAATCCTTTGTAAAAATGGTGTCGACACGGCGTATCTTACCGATGGTTTCGACGACGTCCTGGGTCCCGATCGCGCCGTCCTCGACATGAGCGATCGCCCATGACTTTATGTGGGCTGCGGTTTGGAGTGTTTCTTCAAGCAGGTGCAGATATTGCGATTTTGTTTCGGTCGAGGTTCCGAGCCGGCCCGACTGCGCCGATTCGAAATCGTCCCAGAAATCGCTTCCCCCGCGGAGCCATTCCTCACGCCATGCGGCGCGGCCAAGATCGGCTCGACGGTTGTGAGCGTGTGGCTGAGGAAGCTGCAAGAAAAGCATTTCGACGAAACTTTCAGCAAGAAATTCGTCCGGATTTTTATTGTTGCAGGTATTATTTTGGCCGTTGTTTACTGCGTCGGGCTGCAGCGTCCACAGACGTCTGTAAACGTTCGACAGCGATTGCCGCAACTCGAGAGTGTCTGGTGTGAAGGAAAGTACGTAATCACCGACGGCCATCGTGATGCTCGACGCTATGGCTCGTGCGACCGGGGTTTGCAGACGATCGATCTTTTGCCGCACGTTATCGAACCACCACGAATCTGTCTCGGTGAACCACTGCCGCAGTGACGGGTTCTGCAGTCGATAGCCCGGAACATAGGCGTCTTCGAGAACGACATTCACGTCCTCGGCCGACAATTTTTCGCCGTTGTTAAGTATGATGGCGACGGCCTTTGTCCAGCTTGATTGCAACGGGTCATTCGCCGTTACGCGAATGCCCCAGCGCTTTAGATATGAACCGAGCAGCGGTTCGCTGGTAAATGGTAACGCTGCCGAGCCAAATTTAAGCCGGCGCAGAACATTCAATTCGAACGCAAGCCAGCTTCTGGGCGACGATTTGGATTGAGCGATCATAAACAACAAAAATTAACCATTCGCGGGCGTTTGTATCTCGAATTCGTCGCGATGGCCGAGAGCCAGAAACGCCTTAACAACGACCGGATCGAACTCGATCCCGGCCCATTCGGCGAGGTATTTCAATACTTCGTTTTCCTCAAGAGCCGCGCGATACGGACGCGATTCGCTCAAAGCGGCAAACGTATCTGCAACGCGCAAAATACGGGCTGCCAAGGGTATCTGCTCGCCGTGCAGAGCATCCGGGTAACCGCCGCCGTTCCACCATTCGTGATGCCAACGGATGATGAGCTGGACGCCGCGTGGCAGCCCAAGCTTTGCGGCTTCTTGCTCGCCTATTACCGGATGGCGCTGGAGGTCCAATTTTTCTTCCGCTCCAAGGATATGATTTCGCTTAAAATATTCGCGATACATCACGACCTCGCCGATATCGTGAATCAGCCCCGCCTGCTGCAAAAGACGCCTGTCGTGAGAAGCAAGATTAAAACTGCGCCCCAATGTGTCGGCAATCGCTGCGACACGAACACCGTGCGGGCGCGTATAACCTTCGTAAGCATCCATTTGGTTCGAAAGAGCGATAAGCTTTTCGTCGAAATGTATCTCGGCGGCAGTACTATTCATAAAGCAAGGACGGCAAAGCTTTGGAAAGCGCGGATTCCACGAGTGAGCCGGAGTTTTAGTTTAACTATTTAGATTGCAGGCTGTCGAGGAGCGCGAGTGCCTCTTGGTTATCGGGAAATGCCGCAAGCAGTCGTTTAAGCTCACCTTCGGCCCGCTTTATCAGCTTATTGCGGACAAAAAATTCCACCAGCATTAGGCGATACGACGGATTTTCAGGTTCGAGTTTTAGAGCCGTTTGCATTTCGTTCTCCGCCTTGTGACGCTGCTCGTCATCACCTGACAGGGCTTTTCCGAAGAAGGCGTGATAGCGGGCGTTGTTCGGTTCGAAATGCACCGAACGAGCGAGGAACGGTATTGCCGATTCCCACTTGTTGTCCATCAACAGGCTGAATCCACGTTCGAAATCTTCGGCGGCGCGGTCCGCATTGACGCTCGTTTCGACGGGCTCGCCGGCTTTTTCCATCTCACGACGCCTTTCAAGGTCGGCCAGGTCTTTGACAAGCCTCTTGTCATACGCAGAACGTAAATCGCTATTTTTAAGCACCTCGTGCGCCTGCGAAAGGGCGGTAAACGCATGCGCGATCTGTCGCAGCTTTTCAGGGTCCTCACGGTGATACCTGTCGGGATGAAATGCCTTGGCTAGAGCGAAATACGACCGCCGAATGACTTCAAGGGTCGCATTTTGCTCTACGCCGAGAAATTCGTAGTGCGATATCGCGTCGTTTGCTCTCGCAAGATATTCCTCAAGAGAAATTTCCTCTATCGGCGGCAGAGCGGCTTCAGGAACGGGTTCGGGTGCGGCGGCAGGCCCTGTCTGCCTTACAGGCACTTGTTTTTTCGGCTGCAGGCGCGTCGAAAGCAGCGATGTGATCTTTATATCCGTAAACGCCGGATGCCAATTTCCACGGCGGAGCAATCCGGCAAGCCATAACGTGTAGACAGCTTTGAGTCCCGCTTGCTCAGGCAGACCGCATAGCTGAATTATTTCAGACAATTTAAGATTTCCGCCGTCGAAACGCGATAGGACAAAGGCTTCGTGCGGATGCAGCTCGAAGACTTCTTCGTGATTTTCGCGCGGTTCGAACGTCTCATCGGTGCTTCTAAAACGAGTCGATATTTGTTTCGAAGAAAACTGTCGCGCATGTTCGAGAAGCAATCTGTAAAATCTGATCGGGTACGATATATCGACGCGTACGCGAGCCAGCGGATCAAAGCTCCAATCGCCTTCATCCCACATCAGCAGATCGGCAAAGATAAATTCGACTTGCCGTGCGAGAAGTCCCTCTGCACTGTCTTTCGATATCACCTTCTCGTTCACAAGTTTATTTGCCAACTCCAAGTCGTTCGAAATCGCCGAGTATTTTTTTAACGATCCTCGGTCGATATTGTTTTCGCTTATAAGAATTTCGGACAGCCGAAAACTTCTGGAATTTGACGCGCAAAACATCGGCATGCCGGCATCGAAATATACGATGGACTTTTTATCGCCCATTGAGCATCGCAATGACCCGCTGAGCGTTGCTTGTGCGATTTCCAGTACCAGTTCGGCGAATGGATTGGTGCGGAGACTTCCGCTGATTTCCAACTGATTTTGCGTCATTTCAGAATAAGGAGCGCGAATGGCGTGGGGTAGCCCGAGCTTGATTATACCAAAATTCCACGTGGAAAGTTAAGACCGACTTTTGGCCTGAAATTTGACAGCGCCGAGACAAATTGCGAAAGTTTTTGTTGGACTACGACGATGCCTAAAGAGATAGAAATTCGCGAATGTACTACCATCGATGAGCTTGCCGCCTGCGTTCAATTGCAGCGCGACGTGTTTGCCCTTCCTGAGATCGAGATCTCACCCGTCCGCCACCTTATCGTTACAAAAAATGCAGGCGGATTTACGCTCGGCGCGTTTGCGGATGGCGAACTGGTAGGATTTGTGTTAAGCGTGCCTGCATTTCTGCGTGGCGAGCGGGCATTTTATTCGCACATGACGGCGGTCCGCCGGGACTTTCAGGGACACGGCATCGGCGCCGGCTTGAAGTGGGCTCAACGCGAACGTTCGCTCGCCGAAGGCGTCAAGTATATCAAATGGACGTTCGAGCCTGTGAAGGCACGCAACGCTTATTTTAATCTGGAGAAACTGGGTGCTATCGTTCGCGATTATGCTTCGAATTTTTACGGCACCGATTATTCGACTGCGGAGGAATCCGGAGAAAGGATCGGCCTTGCCAGCGACCGTCTGTTTGCCGAATGGAACCTGGAAGGCGAAAAAGTCACGGCGCTCGCGGCGGGAAATGACTTCGTCGAATGCCGGCCGATCGTCCGCGAGATCACGATACCGCCGGACTGGTACGGGTTGGTAAATGCCGATCCGAAAGGCGCAGTGACCGAACAGGTCCGTATAAAATACGAGTTTGAAGACGCGTTTTCAAATGGCCTGATCGCCGGCGGCTTCGAACGCGACGGCACGGCTCCTAAATATCTTCTGTACGAGGAATAGCGATGTCAATTTTCGAGGTCGATCCGGACATTCGCAAGGCGCGAACGCTTGCGTCCGACTTTTACACGGACGCGGCGTATTTTGAGAGCTCAAAGGAAAAGATATTCGCGCGCACTTGGCAGTTCATAGGAACGGACGATGAAGTCAATAATATTAAACCTGTCAACATTTTAGAAGGCTTTTTGGATGAACCGGGACTTCTTGTAAGAAACGGTGACGGTATAAAATGCCTTTCGAACGTCTGCACGCATCGCGGCAAGATCCTGATCGATGAGCCTTGCGAAGCAAAGCTGATCCGGTGCGGTTATCACGGGCGGCGTTTTTCGCTGGATGGTAAATTTCTTTCAATGCCGGAGTTCGAGGGTGTGCTTGATTTTCCTTCAGAAGCCGACAATTTACCGGAAATATCGATTGCGTCGCGGAGTGGTTTCTTGTTTGTCTCTCTCAACCCGATCGATGCGGCCGAAGCATTCGTTGCTGAGACGGTTGAAAAGCTGGCGGATGTCGAACCTGAAAGATTGAAACTCGTATCCTGCAAGGATTATGAGATCAATGCTCACTGGGCGCTCTATTGCGAGAACTATCTCGAGGGATTTCACATTCCGTTCGTTCACCACGCGCTGAACCAGGTTGTCGATTACGGAACTTATACGACGGAGACATTTAGGTATTCGAGTCTGCAAACCGGGCTCGACAGCGAAGGCCGTGTCGCCGGACGATACTTGTTTGTCTTCCCGAACCTGATGTTCAACTATTATCCATGGGGCGTTTCAGTGAATATCGTAAAACCGGTTGCTCCGGACAGAAGTGTCGTCTCGTTTCTGACTTTTGTAGGCGACGAATCAAAGCTAAATGAAGGAGCGGGTGCTGATCTTCATCGCGTCGAACTCGAAGACGAAGCTGTCGTCCAAAGTGTGCAAAAGGGAATTCGCTCGCGGTTTTACACGCACGGCCGGTACTCGCCAACCCGAGAGCAGGGAACTCATCATTTTCACCGGTTAATATCTGAGTTTATGCGATAAAATGTTTCTTCCATCGACCACAAAATGGCAAATTCTGCGAATATCCAATCAGAACTTGAATCTTTAAGAGCCGAGATCGACCGGCACAACGAACTCTATTACCAGACGGATGCGCCGGAGATCTCCGATTACGAATTCGACCAACTTCTCGAACGGCTGAAAAAGCTCGAAGCCGACCATCCGGAACTTGTCACACCGGACAGCCCGACGCAGCGTGTGGGCGGCAAGGCGGAAAGTTTCAAACCATTCGTCCACACGGTGCCGCTGATGTCGCTGGACAATTCATACAGCCTGGATGACCTTAAGGCATTTACCGAGCGGTGCGAACGCCTTGCAGACGGACGTAAACTCGATTACGTCGCAGAACTAAAAATAGACGGTTTGAGCGTGTCATTGCACTATCACGAAGGGTTGCTTTCTGTCGGAGCTACCCGCGGAGACGGCACAAAAGGTGACGATGTCACGCCAAATGTCAAAACTATCAAGCGAATTCCGCTCAAACTAAAAGCCGACGGATCTTCGCACGTCGAGGTCCGCGGCGAGGTTTTTTTGTCCCGCTCAATGTTTCAAAAGATCAATACCGAACTTGAAATGCAGGGCGAAAAGACGTTTGCGAATCCGCGAAACTGCGCCTCGGGAACGCTGCGAATGCTCGATTCGGCGGTCGTCGCGTCGCGGCGATTAGACATGTTTCCGTACGATGTATTTCGCGGCAATCAAAAAATGTTCCCGACGCATTGGGAAAATTTCGGGTGGCTCGAAAAGAATGGCTTTCATGTTAACCCGCACCGTGCGTGCTGCAAGGATTTTGACGAACTGGTGGCATTTATCAACGAGATGGAGACGGCGCGCGACGGTCTCGATTACGAGATCGACGGAGTTGTCGTCAAAGTAAATTCGACGGCGCTGCAGCAGGAATTCGGAGCTACAACAAAGGCACCGCGTTGGGCGATCGCCTACAAATATCCGGCCCGCCAGGCGACGACGAAACTAGAAGCAATTCATGTCCAGGTCGGTCGCACCGGTGCACTTACACCTGTCGCCTATCTCGATCCGGTTTTGCTCGCCGGTACTACGGTCGCACGAGCATCGCTGCACAATGAGGATGAGATCAAACGGCTTGACATCAAGATCGGTGATACCGTTTTGATCGAAAAAAGCGGCGAGATAATCCCGCAGGTACTTCAGGTCATCGAATCGAAACGCGACGGTAGCGAAACGGAGTACGAATTCCCCACAAAATGTCCGGTTTGCGGTTTCGACGCCGTCCGGCCCGAAGGCGAAGCCGTCCGCCGCTGCATTAATCCTGATTGCCCGGCCAAAATTAAGGCACGAATCGCATACTTTGCGTCGCGAAAGGCAATGGATATCGAGGGTCTGGGTGATGTTCTGGTCGACACGATCGTCGATAACGGATTGGTCAAAGACGTTGCCGATATCTATTCCATAAAAGCCAAGGACATTTCGTCACTTGAGCGAAAGGGCGAAAAATCCGCCGCCAAATTGATCGAACAGATCGAAGCCAGCAAGACCCGGGGCTTGCAGCGGTTGTTGTACGGTATAGATATACGTCATGTCGGCGAACGGTACGCAAAGATCCTTGCGAACCACTACCGCGATATAGACAAGCTCGCCAATGCCAGCGTTGAGGAGCTGGACGCGATTCATGAGATCGGTCTGACCGTTGCGGTGAGTGTGTTCGAGTGGTTCCGAGATCCACGACATCAGGAACTGATAGATCGACTAAAAGCCGCTGGTGTCAAAACTGAGACCGATGGGCTGGGAGCAACGAGCTTTGACGAGCGCTTCGTCGGAAAAACGTTTGTCCTTACCGGAAAGCTGGAAAATTATACACGCGACGAAGCCGCAAAGCTTATCGAGGACCGCGGCGGCCGCGTGTCTTCATCGGTAAGCAAAAATACAGACTTCGTTGTTGCCGGCAGCGATGCAGGGTCGAAATTAGCCAAGGCGGAAGGTTTGGGAGTTCAGATCGTTTCGGAAACCGACCTTGAAGCAATGCTCAATTGATCCAAACAGCGTATAATCCGAAGAAGAGATTGCTTGATAATTTTAGAGTTTGGCCGAACGAAAATGAACAATTTTTTCACAGCAGACCTGTCCGAAACCGATCCGATCATCAGCAATGCAATAGATGACGAAGTCCGCCGTCAGACGGATGGTCTCGAGCTTATCGCGTCGGAAAATTTCGTTTCCGAATCCGTTTTGCAGGCGATGGGCACAGTGTTTACGAATAAATATGCCGAAGGGTATCCCGGCAAGCGCTATTACGGCGGGTGCGAGTTTGCCGATGTGGTCGAGCAAACGGCGATCGACCGGGCAAAGCAGATCTTCGGCGCCGAACACGCCAATGTTCAACCGCATTCGGGGGCGCAAGCGAATATGTCCGTACTTCTCACGGCTCTTGAGCATGGCGATCAGATACTTGGGATGAACCTTTCGCACGGCGGCCATCTCACGCATGGACATCCGCTCAATTTTTCGGGTATCAATTACAAGGTCGCCGATTACGGCGTCAATCGCGAAACCGAGCAGATCGACTACGATGAGCTGCAGCGAATTGCCGAAGAAAGTAAGCCTAAACTGCTAATATGCGGTGCATCGGCGTACCCTCGTACCATCGATTTTGCACGGATCGGCGAGATCGCCCGCAGTGTCGGTGCAAAGGTCATGGCTGATATCGCACATATCGCCGGTTTGGTCGCCGTCGGGCTGCATCCTTCACCAGTTCCGCATTGCGAATTTGTAACGACGACGACGCATAAGACTCTGCGCGGCCCGCGAGGAGGCTTGATCCTCTGCCGCGAAGAATTTGCAAAGGACCTCGACCGCAGCGTATTCCCGGGCGTTCAGGGCGGCCCGCTTGTTCATATCATTGCCGCAAAAGCCGTCTCTTTTGGTGAAGCTTTGCGCGACGATTTCAAAACATACCAACAGCAGATCGTTAACAATGCCAAAGTTCTGGCCGAGACTTTGAGCGCGGCAGGTCTGCGGATAGTTTCCGGCGGAACCGACAATCATCTTCTGCTTGTTGATGTGTTCATGGATGGGAAGGGGATCACCGGAAAGGTTGCCGAAAAGGCGCTCGACGAGGTCCACATCACCGTTAATAAAAATACGATCCCGTTCGATACGAATAAGCCGTTCGTTGCATCAGGAATTCGTCTTGGCACACCTGCGTTGACCACGCGTGGAATGAAGGAGGCTGAGATGAAAAAGATCGGTGAGATAATCGCGTCGGTAATTAATGAGCCGGAATCGGAAGCAGTAAAGAAACAAGCCAAATCGGACGTTGCGGAAATTACCGCACGGTTTCCGATGTATCCCGGGCGATTAAAGCGAAAACAGGACGAGGCGATCTCGGCAGGTTAAAAAAAGGGGACGTTATTCGCCCCTTATTTCATTTCCATTATCGAACTGCTCCAAAATTTCCCTTGCCTCTTCCGAATCGTATTCGAACGCTTTCTGCTCAAGCGCTCCCGCCGCTATATCCGCATAAAGCGGGTCGTCAAGCAGCGGTACGATCGCCGCAACCGGCAATAAGGCAAGCGTTTCGTACGCTATTGCCCTGATCTGCGGATACTCGGTTTGACGGACTATTTCGGCGATCTCGCCGGCCGAAAAACGCGATTGCAGCAGGTCGGCAAGTTTATCCAGCCTGTTGTAATCGTGCTGTTTCAAAGCACGCTCGGCAAGTTGAATGAATACTTCGGCAGAACCCGTCTTTGCCTCGAGCACACGAATGCACGTGTCGGCAAGCTCGGAAAGTTCGGCTAGCTGTTCAGGATCTTTCTTTGCGTCCGCGGTTTTTACCTGCTCATCCAGGGCAGAAAGCAGTCGGCTTAGTTCCCAGTCAGCGTGAGCGTCGTAAAAAAACTTTTGGCTGGGGATGTTGGCATGGTTAGGGTCGCCTTGCGGCAATGCCCCGGCCAGCATTTTTTTCGTCATCGGCCGCAAACCTTCCCAGATGGTTGCGACTCTTCCTCCGAAATCTTTGATCATCATTTCAACACTATAAGTTTGCTACCCAACAGTGTTCTTGTCAAGCCCAATATTTTTCGGTTTCAGTACGATTTTTGATGGATGATTTTAGTGACCGCGAGCCCGCCTGGATTTAAACTCACGCATCTTTTCTTCAACACCTGTAAGTGCTTCTTCACGTTCGGCTTCGGTCGCTGCCATGCTTAAAACCTCAAGAAGGGCAAATGGCGTTGCCTCTAAAAGCCGCAGCTCCCAAGTTTCTCGCTCAGCGTTAGACGACCGAGAAAACCATGCACAGTTCATGTCAGATGAGCGAGTCTCGACACCTGCCGGCAGATCAGCCCTGATGGACCGCAAAGCTTTTTCAAGTTCCGGCGACACCAGCAGGCGCCGGATCGTCCATCCGTGCTTTTTATAGAGCGAGATTATGTCCGCGACCGCGGTCGGATCGATCATTTTGGCGGTACCGTGGGGATTGGTTGTCCGGCGGGCATCTTTGGCCGAACTATATCCTTCGGATTCGCATTCGAGCTCGGCGTATTGATCACTTTTCCATTCGCAGTTAGCTTGTTCGCGGCTTCAATTTCGATCTGAGCCTGACCTTTGCCAGGTGATTTCCAGGTATTTGCGAACGCATCTCCGACCGCGAACTTCCAGTTTCCGTCCTCAAATACAAACGGCAGATCCTCCCAGCGATTGTCACGTGAATTCCAGACCTCCAGAGCGCCCATATCGTCCTTGACCCGCTCGTCACGCATTGTCGGGAGCGAGTCGGCGAACGTCGTTGCCGTAAATCCATTCTCAAGCGCCTGGTCGATCGTCTTTTTATACTTTTGAGCCGTAAACTCAGCTAACGCGAATGTCTTTTTAGAAAGTGTTTGTTTTATGGCCTCTGTATTTTTGCTCTTTACTGCTTCGAATAATCGCTTATATGCCGCCGTCGGGGTATCGCTGCTGGTAGCGGCCTTTTGTGCTCCGCATCCTGTGACAACGACCCCAACCGCCACCAAAAATGCAAACAAAATAATACTTCTCATAGTTTGAGCCGGGCGAGAGATGTTAGACGCGAGGCTTTGTCAAAAGTATAGTCAGCGAGTAAGTAAAAGTAAATTTTCAAACCGTAACGTTTACAACCGTTATCTGAGGCTGTCCGTCTAATGTAGAATGATGTCGATGAAGGCACTGAGATTTACAGGCAAGGAACTGGCTTTGGATGAGGTCGAGAAACCTTCGCAAAACGACGAGAGCTTGGTTAGAGTGGTCCTGTCCGGAATTTGCAACACGGATCTCGAGATCGTTCGCGGCTACGCCGGGTTTGAGGGAACCATCGGGCACGAGTTCGTCGGCATCGTCGAAACCTCGCCGGACGCTCCCGCGTTGGTCGGAAAGCGTGTGGTCGGCGAGATCAATGTCGGCTGCGGCCGTTGTGATCTTTGTTTGGCTGGCGATTCGCGACACTGTTTCGAACGAACCGTTCTGGGGATAAAGGGACGCGACGGAGCACACGCGGAATTTTTGACCCTGCCGTCAAGAAACTTGATAACCGTTCCGGATGACGTCTCAAATACGGCCGCTGTCTTTGCGGAGCCGCTCGCCGCAGCCTACGGTATATCGGAACAGGTAAAACTCGGACGAGATACCAAGGCGGCAGTGATCGGCGATGGGAAATTGGGTATCTTGTGCGCGATTTGTGCCGCGCTCGACAGCGATAACGTGTGTCTGGTCGGAAAACACGAATCAAAACTTGCGATCGCCGAAAAACAGGGTATAGAAGGCATTTTGCTCGATGATAAAAGCTCAAACCTAAACAAAACGTTCGACGTAGTAATTGAGGCGAGCGGTTCCGAATCCGGTTTTGCGACCGCTCTCGATCTGGTAAAACCGCGAGGCAAGATCGTGCTCAAATCCACGTTTCAGGGAAAAGCCGTGTGGGAGGCCTGGCGCGTCGTTGTTGACGAGATAACCGTCATCGGTTCGCGATGCGGGCGAATGGCTCCGGCACTGGAATTGCTGCAAGAAATGAAAGTGCGGGTTGATGATTTGATAGATGAAGAATTCAGCCTTGCAAACGGCGTTAAAGCCGTCGGGTACGCCGGGCGAAAAGGCACGTTAAAGGTGCTGCTCAGGCCATGATCCTGGTGGCCGGCGCGTATGGATTATATTCGTGTTTTACGGACAGGGTTTGTTATACTAAGCGCTTAGAAAAGGGTTATTTGCAGGCTGCTTGTGTTTTAAGGAGAAGCATTTATGTTCGATTTTGATAACTTTGGATCCCGAAGATTGACTGGTGGGAGCAATTTATTATTAGTTTTTATGATCGCCGTTGGCACGATCATTGCGCCCTCACAGACCAATACAGGACAAGTGTCCGGAAATGCGGCGGTCTCACCCGCTCAGCTTTCTGCGACGTTTGCCGAGGTCGCCAAAAAAGTCGAACCGGCCGTTGTCAATATCGAAACCAAAGGCCGTGTCGCTGAGCCTTCGGCAAAATCCGACACAACTACGCCGGCCGACCCTGACGATATAATGGATTTTTTCCGCCGACAGCTGCCTCGCCGTCCGATCTATGCGGTGGGCAGCGGATTTATTGTGGATAAAGGCGGCTTGATAATCACAAATAATCATGTCATTGAGGGCGCAGCGCGCATTACGGTCAAGCTCGATACGGACGAGGAATATCCTGCAACAGTCGTCGGTGCCGACGACCTTAGCGATTTAGCCGTCCTAAAGATTGAAGCTGGCAAGGAACTGCCGTTCGTCAAACTTGGAAACTCAGACAGCGCCCAAGTCGGTGATTGGGTCCTTGCTTTGGGTTCGCCGTTCGGCCTTTCGAAATCTGTGACCGCGGGCATTATTTCACAGACGCAGCGTGAAACGCCGGGCGGCTCGCCGTTTCAAAAATTTATACAGACGGACGCCGCAATTAACAAGGGGAATTCGGGCGGCCCGCTTGTCAATATGAATGGCGAAGTGATCGGAATCAATTCACAGATCGCAACTTCGACGGGCGACTCGAATGGCGTCGGTTTCGCTTTTCCTGCAAACGAGGCTGCACAGGTTTATAAGCAGCTCGTGGCCAACGGCAAAGTCCATCGCGGCTATCTCGGTATCGCACTCGAATCGGTAAAGGCTGAATACGCAAAAGTATACGGCCTGAAGGATGCGAAAGGCGCGATCGTGACTGACGTGCGGGACAAACAGGGAGCTGCCGCGGTGAACGGCATTAAGGTTGGCGATGTTATCACCGATTTTAACGGGCAAAAGGTTGAAAATGCTCGTGACCTTATTGCCAAAGTTTCGTCGAGTACGCCGGGAAAGGACGTTGAGATACAATTCCTTCGAGAAAACGGATCGAATATAGAGAAGAAAACCGCGACGATCAAATTAGGAGAACGCAGAGCTTCGGATCCTGTAAGTCCGGACGATACAAGCAAAACCACGATCGAAAAGCGGGCCGACGACAAGCCTTTCGGCTTAACGCTGACAGAATTGACGCCGGCGCTTGCGACAAACTACAAACTCGATGGGCAAAAGGGCCTCGTTGTACGAGAGATAAATCCGGCAAGTTTTATCGCCGATGTGAAGATGTCGAACGGTGATGACGCCCTCGACGAGGGCGATCTGATACAGCGTATAAACCGGGCGCCGGTGACGACACTTAAAGCGTTCAACGATACGGTTGCAAAATTAAAACCCGGCGACGCCGTTGTGCTCGAAGTGGTCGCGTACAGTCGTTTAACGCGGTCGGTTCAGCTTAAGATCGTTCAGTTTACCGTACAGTAGATTTTCAATAAGTTGGTTAAATGTTAATGGTTAATTGTGACGTGGAGACATATTCACGTTACAATTAACCATTAACATTTAGCTATTTACATCTAAAAATTATGCCAAAAGCCAAAG
>Ga0207674_10006537_pt1 | contig 13706 bp, 9 predicted proteins | sample KBSCornC72_FD_184303 | JGI IMG/M metagenome (GOLD analysis project Ga0207674, IMG submission 184303) | Corn rhizosphere microbial communities from Kellogg Biological Station, Michigan, USA - KBS Corn C7-2 (SPAdes) (version 2) | ecosystem: Host-associated > Plants > Roots > Rhizosphere > Soil ... | reverse complement strand
TTAGAATGACGCGCTGGCGTTGATACGACAATCACGCTGTCTCCAGTGATCCAACGGCTGCGCGCGCTAATGCCGGTAGGCGTCGCGGTTCAGTACGCCTACGCCGTACCATCCCCAGTAGACGCGGTGCTTGTGGATTAGGCCGTCTTTCAATTCCATCACCTCTACGAAATCCATCTGATCGCCGTCGGGCGTTTCGCGCGGGTATTCCCACATGAGCTTGCGGCCGTCGGTGAAGTAAGCGCATCGATGGAATCGTCGGACGTTGGGCTTGCGCTGGGCCAGTATCTCGAACAGGCGGCGAAGCTCCTGACGCCCATGGCAGATGCCACGTTCCACCTTGAGCAGGTGCGGGACGAGCGGGCTTTCGAGAATCGCGTCGGGCGTGTACAGCGCCAGCAGCGCCTCCACGTCGTTTCTCGACAGCGCGTCGTCCCACTGGTGATAGATCCGTTCGGCGTCCGCGTGGGGATGTTCAGTTGTGGTCGATTGATCTTCGCGCGGCATAACACATACCTCCAGCATTAACGGCCCCGCTCGCACGGATGCAAGTCGCGTACCGGCGGACCCGCGCGTGGCCGTTAAAGCTGGCTTTTACGTCCCCTTGGTCGTCGGCGAGGTCGTCGCCTTGTCGGGGATCAGCAGGTCCGGAATGTGGACTTTGCGGATGCCCGAGATGGCATCGGTCTGGCATTCGGGCGGCAGGGCGATCCTGTAGCCGATCCAGTTGTCGCCTTTGCCCTGCACGTAAATGATCACGTCTTCGAGGATCGGCGGTTCGGGGGGCTTGGTCGGGCCGCTGCTGTGCATGCCCATGAACTGGGTGTATTTCCAGCCTTTGACCGTTTCCAGCGTGCCGAGGTACAGGCCCGCCTTGTCGGTCTTGGCCTTGTTGCTGTGGTCGATGTACTTCACGGCGGACTTGGCATATTTCAGCGGGAGGTCGGGCGGGGGCGGCGGCTCGGGGCGGCTGACGCGCACGGCCAGGCCCTTGATCGGCGTCTTGCCGTCGGCTTTGACGATGCGTCCGTCGTACTCGTAACGGTATCCCCCTTCGATGGTCGAACACCCGGCCAGCGCGAGGCCGAGCAACGCAAGCAGACAACTCGTTCGCATGATCTCACTCCGCGGTCATTTCGTGGGGATCATCGCCGTTAGCCAGTAGGCCTGCAACATCACGAGGATCCCCATCAGCACCGCCAGCGCGATCGAGTGCGGCAGGACGGCGCGGAAGATCGGGCCGGCCTCCATCTTGCCCTCCTGCCGGTCCTCGTAGCAGGCGGCGGTGGCGACGACGATCGACTGTGCGTCGATCATCTTGCCCATCACGCCGCCCGTGCTGTTGGCGGTCACGATCAGCAGGGGGCTGAGGTTTCCCTGCTGGGCTGCGATCTTCTGCATCGAGCCGAACATGACGTTGCTGGCGGTGTCGCTGCCGGTCAGGGCGACCCCGAGCCAGCCGAGCATTGCGGCGAAGAAGGGGTACATCACACCGGTGCGCGTGAACGCCAGCCCCAGCACCGCGTCCATGCCGCTGTACTTGGTGACGTACCCCATGCCGAGGATCAGGATAATGGTCAGGAGGGGCAGGCGCAGGCGCGAGGCGGTACGGACGACGGCCGTCCGCCACATCGCCGGGCTCATGCCGGATGTGAGCCCGGCGAGCAGGGCGGCGATGAAGATGCCGGTGCCGGCGGCGCTGAGCCAGTCGAATTTGTAGAGCGCCTTATCGATTTCCTTCTCGCGCACGACGGGCGTGTTGCGATAGACGACGCCATGAACGGCGGGTATCTGCCATTCCACCACGGCGCCGGGAACGGCGTTCAACCGGGATTTGACCGGGGCGTAGCCCCAGCAGAAGACGAGGACGACCAGCAGGAGCCAGGGGAGCCAGGCGAGGAAGACGGAGGGGGAATCGAAGCGGCGAAACGGCGAAACGGCGATCGGGCGAGAAGAAGTGGTTTCACTGGGCGCCGGTTCGCCGGTTCGCTCACTCGCCGTTTCGGTTTCTTCACGGTTCGGCTGCCACACCCGGCAGAGCAGCGCCACCGCCGCCATCGAGACGACGCCGCCGGCGATGTCGACCAGGTGATAGTCGAGGTAGTTGCCGACGGCGAACTGCGTGGCGGCGAACGACCCGCCGGCGACGAGCAGGGCGGGCCAGACTTCCCAGACGCGCCGCAGGTGGCCGCCCTCGCGGACGACCTGCACGGCCGTCATCCAGACCGGGACGATCAGGCTGAAGAAGGGAAGTTGACGGGCGGCCATTTTCGAAATGAGCGTGGCATTAATGCCCGTGACGGCCTCGAGTGCGGTGATCGGCGTGCCGAGCGCGCCGTAGGCGACGGGGGCGGTGTTGGCGATCAGGCAGAGAATCGCGGCGTCGCGCGGGCGGAAGCCCAGGCCGACCATCAGCGCGCCGCTGATCGCCACCGGCGTGCCGAAACCGGCGGCGCCTTCGACGAACGCGCCGAACGAGAACGCGATCAGGATCGCCTGCACGCGCCGGTCGTCGGACAGGCGCGCGACCGAGTTCTTCACGACGTCGAACGTGCCGTTGGTCAGCGTGATCGTGTAGAGGAACATCGCCGCGATCACGATCCAGCCGATCGGGAACAGGCCGTAGAGGTTGCCGAAAACCATCGCCATGCCGGCCGTTCGCCAGGGCATGTGAAAGACGAACAGGGCGATGACGAGGCTGACCAGCACGGCGACGATCGCCGCCTTGTGCGCCGCGACGCCGTGATGACGCCGGCCTTCGCGGTCGCGCGAGGGGTGAAGGGCGAGCAGGTAGAGCAGCGTCAGCACCGGCAGGGCGGCGGCGAGGGTGGAGAGGAAGGCCTGGTTGAGCGGGTTGTAGTTCTGGAGATAGGTGGACAAGGCCCGTTCCTCCCGAGGATGCGGGACGGATCATAGCGGAAGGGCTGATCCGGAAGTGAGAATTCGGCCGACAGGAAACAGATGCGGTGCTCCGCTGAAGCTCTCTCCCCCACGAGGTCATCCTGAGCGCAGCGAAGGATCCGGCCGCGAATATCAGGGCCATCTCGTCCCGGCTAGATCCTTCGGTCGTTGAAACTCCCTCAGGATGACCGTTTTCCGAAGGGATCACGATTCATTTCAATTCGGCAATCTTCAGGTTGCGGAATTCGACCTTCATCTTCACGCCCGGATGGATTTGGAGCCCGACCGGGCCACCGGTGGTGGCTTCGGGGCAGTCGAAGGTCAGGACGTGCTGGCCGTTCAGCCAGACCTTGGTGGTCTTGCCTTTCACTTCCATGCGGATCGTGTTCCACTCGTTGAGCTTGAGCAGTTTGTCCACGCCCTTGGCGCGAGCTTCGGGCGGGTACTTCCCCTTGTAGTAGATCGAGCCGGTCATATCGACCTTGAGCGAGCGGGAGACGCCGATCTGCACCTGGAGCTCCGGTTTGCCGCCGTAGATGAAGCCCGAGTCGATGCCGTCGGCGAAGCGGACGTCGGATTCCAGGGCGAAATCGGTGTAGGATTTTTCGGTGTACATGACGTTCCCCTTCTTCTGGTCGGCGCTGACCCCGTCGCTCTCGCCGACGAGGACGCGGTCCACGACCTTCCACCAGACGTTGGGGGCGGGCACCTTGAAGCCGCTGAGGTCCTTGCCGTTGAAGAGCGGTTCCAGTTTCACGTCGGCGGGCTTTTCTTCGGCCCGGGCGACGGCCGCGACGAGGAATAGGACCGCCAGCAGACACGTCGATCGCACGTTCATCGTTTCTCCCAGTTCAGGTGTTGGTGCAGGAAGTCGAAGGTTCCCTTGCCGTTGATCGTGTGCGGGCCGTCGAAGAACTCGATCGCGGTGCGATTGGGGATCTTCAATTGGCCGGCGTACAGTCGCCGCACCTTCGCGTACTCGAACGCGACGTACTCGTCAGTGGATACCCCGTCGAAGTGCCCGCGTTCGACCATGAACGGCCGCGGGGCGATCAGGGCGGCCATCTCGAAGTAATTGAACGTCGGACCGAGGTTCCACTCGAAGATCTCGTACTCCGGCGAGAAGACGTAGCTCATCGCGTTGGTCGTTGTGGCGTTCTTGAAGACCCATTCGTTGAAATCGCCCGAACAGATGGAGAGGCAGTAGTCGCTCAGCACGGCCGGCACGCGCATCGCGGTCTTGCCGCCGTACGACAGGCCGTAAAAGCCGATGCGCTTCGCGTCCACGTTGGGCAGCGTCTTGAGGAAGTTCAGGATCTGCTGGTGCTGCGGGATGATGACCGACCAGATCGTCTTGCCGAGCGGGTTGGCCTTGCGGCCCAGCACGCGGAAGCGGTCGCCGAAGATGTAGAGGTTCTGCGGGGCGAACGTGATGAAGCCGCGCTGGGCGAGCCTGGCGGCGAAGTCGCGGTAGAAGTGGTTGTCGCCGGCGACGGTGTCTTGCGGCCGGCCTTCGAGCCCGTGCTGGCAGACGACCACGGGGCGGCGCTCGCCGTCCTTCAGATCCTTGGGCAGGAGCAGAATGCCGTAGGCGAAGACGTCGGGGAAGACGTCGAGGACGACCTCGTAGCCGACGAACTTGTCAGTGTCGTAGGCCTTTCGGGTTCGCGCGTTCATCGGGAGCAGCGGTTCGTCGAAGCGGCCGAGGATGTCGTTGTAGAAGGTCTCGCGATACGGTTTGACGCTCGCTTCGTACTTGTCGAGGGACGAGGTATCGAGTTTCTTCATGAACTCGGCGCGGACGTCGGCAGATTGCGCGAGAAGCTGCTGATTGTGGCGGTCGAGCTCGTGAAGCTGCCGCGCCTGTCGCAAAACCGGATCGAACCCTTGCCCTTGTATCTGCGGATACGGTCCCCGCGCCGCGATCACGGCCCCCTTGCCCGCAAGCAATTTCATGTATCTCCCAATGAACTCAAAGCCGCAGGGCGCATCGCCGATCTTGCCGGAAACCGAATGCCGCCCGGCCCAACCCGGAGGGGCGTCCCCCGTCGAAAACTCGATGACCCCAGCGGGATCGCGCGGGTCGGTCAGGACCCCCGGCGCGGCCGCTTTGCTCTTCACCACCACGTGCGGGCCTGCGACGTCCTCCACCGCCAGCCCACGCGGGCAGATCATCCACGCGATGTCCCCATCCCAAAAGCCTTGAAGCAGCCCAAATATGTTCCGCTCGATCGGCTCTTTCCAGACCTCGTCCCGCCGTCCGAGGTATCCGCTCACGCCAACCGCGGCGATCCGCGCGTCTAATGCTCCCGCGTACAGGGATATCATCCCGCCTTCCCCGAAACCCACAACCCCGATCGGGCGGCCGGAATTCTCCTGCGTGAACCAGTCCACCGCCGCCAGCGCCTTCTGCACTTCGTATCCGATCACGTGCCGGCCCAGCTCATACGCGCTGCGGTAAATGAACTCGCGGTTGCTCAATTCCGGTCCGTCAGCCCTCCCGGGCGCGATTCGCTTTCTCGGCTGCCGGTCGAGCAGCACGGGCACGATCACCCGACATCCCGATTCGACCAGGCTGCGAGCATAGTCTGACCCCGGCGGCATGCCTTCGGTCAAACCCGCGATCATCTCCGGTGTCTGATCCGCGTCCGGAATCGCAATCACATCGGCGATCGGCGCGCGGCCGAGGGGCGTGAGCAGCAGTCCTTCCCCGTGCACGTCGCCGAACGCGCTCCACCTCACCGCGTACGCTTCGAAAACCGGCGACTTTGCGACCGCCGCCGGCTGGTTGGTCGTGGAGACGAATTGCATCTCGATCTTCGCGAGTCGCGCGTCACGAATGCCCAGAATCTGTGCAAAATGTCGCCGATTAGGAGCGATCGATTTCTCGTAAGCCTCCTTGGAGGAGAAGTCCCGCTTCCAATATTTCTCTCGCTCCCCCTCGGCCTTTTCGATTTGTTTCATCAAGAAGCGATCAACACCATCGACCATCTGTGACGCGATGTCGCCTTGCACCTCCAGCCGCTTGGTATCGTTCAGCGGCTGCGAATAGGCGTATGGCGTAAACACGAGAAGCACACTGGCAAGCCTTAGAGCTTGCCAGTGCCAACCGTTCCGATGGTCGGGCGAACCGCGATTCATTTTTCGCCACCGATGATTTGCTCACTCGTCGTGGTCGGGCACCAGTACCGTTCGTAATGCTCCACCACCAGCCCGGTCCCCTTCTCGTGGCTGACCTGAGGTCGCATCCGCGGGTTGTACATCGTGTCGGTCAGGTCGCGCGCCAGGACGCAGTCGAAGCCCCAGTCCGTCATCTGCCGCACGCCGAACGTCCGGCCCAGCACGCACATGTTCGCGTGGACGCCACAGTAGATGACGTGTTTGATCCCGCGCCGCCGGAACAGGTTGAAGATTTCCTGCCCGTCCTGGCTGACGGCGTCCTGCGGCGCGACCTCGACGGCGGGGTGTTCGCGCGTCCAGGCGCGGCCGGTCTTGCACTGCGGCTCACAATCGCACCCGCCGTCCGCATCGTCGATCGGCAGCGGGCCTTCGCGGTCCAAATCGAGGTAGCGCCAACCGTGGAGCGGCGTCGGCGGCTCGGCCTTGGGCGCGTTCTTCGCCAGTGCGCGCTGCGGTGTGCCTTCGTAAAACGCCATGCAATCACTGGGCGCGTGGACGATGAACCCGCCGCGCGATCGCACGGCCTTAGCGAGTTGGTCGATCTTCGGCGCGATCGCCCCGCCGCGCCGCGTCGCGCTAGCGCACCAGTGCTTGTCCCACATGTCGCAGATGACGACGGCGGTCTCTTTGGCGTCCCATTCGAGCGGCCGCTCGTTGACGACGAATTTGCCCTGCCGCTCCGGCTGCGACCGGGCGACGAAACGCAGCGGCCGCCCGGCATCGCCCGCAAGGAGATACGTCGAACCCGCGACCGACAACAGAACGATGAGAACCCCAATGACCGCGCGCCGTCGTGAGGTGAACATCCCACCAGTCTAACCCCGACGGCGCGGCGTCTCCAACAAAACCTTACCGGCGGCCACCGACGCCGCCACCGCCCACTCGGCCGCCGCCGCCAAACCCACCCATTCGCCCGCCCCCGATGCGCGACGGCATCGCGCCGCGCGACGGAAGCGATCGGAACGCCGGGCCCGAGCGGAATGTCGGCGCCGAACGAAACGCCGGCGCGGACCGAAGCCCCCCCGCCGCCGGCAGCGAACGTCTCACGCCGACCGATGATGACGAGCCCAGCGACCGTCCCGCAAACGCGCTGGAGCGGAAGCCGATGCTCCCGATGTCGCCGATCTGTCCGCCACGGAATCCGGAGTTATGTCCGAACGCGTTCCGCCCGAAATCACGGTGGTCGAAGCGACCGTGATCGAAGCGGCCGTGGTCGAAGCCGAAATGACGGTGGCTGAACGAGCGGTCGATGACAACCAAACTCGGCCCCCAGCCCCACCACGACGGCCACCACGGGTACGCCGCGTACGAGCAGGCGAACGGGTCAGTGTACGGCGCGAAATCGCTCGCGTAGGTGTTGTACGTGTAGTTGTAAACCGGTGGCGGCGTCACATAGATCGGCGGGACGGCCGAATCGGACCCGGCCGGCGGCGTCGTGGCCGTCCCCGTGCCCGCCGGTGTCGGCTGATCCGGTGGCTCCGACGCATAAGCGTCCGCGGCCTTGTTATAGACCTCGGCGTAATCCGCCGTCTTGCGCAGCTTCGTCCGCATCTGCTCGAGCTGCGCCCGGACGCTCGCATCCATTCGCGGGTGATCCGCCTTGTAATCGTAATACGCCAGCAGTTGCGCCGCCGTCCGCTGGACGAACGGATCGTCGCCCGCCTGCCGGTCGGCGATCAGGATCTCCTGCAGCGCCGCCGTCGTGTTCCCCTTGCGCGCGTCGGTATACGCGACGACCGCCATCGCCATGCCGTCGTCCGGCCGGCGCTTGCTCAGGTCCCGCGCCTGCGCCTCCGCCAGTTCGGGCAGGCCCAGTTTCACCAGCCGCATGACGTAAGCGCGTTCGAGCGTGACGCCGTCCGGATCGGCCGCCGCGCCTTTCGCGTAGGCCGCGACCGCGCTCGACGGGTCGGGCGCATTTCCGATTGCCGCGATAGCTGCCTTCAGGCGGTCATCCGGTACGGGCGCCTCAGTCGGATTGAGCGGTTGGGCGGTCGTATCCGTTGGCGGGGAATCTGTCGCAAATGCGGCCGGTTGACCTGCCAACATCCCGGCCGCCACGATCGCCGCCGAAGCGATATAGCCGAAGGATTTCATGGCAAACACACCTCCGCGCGACGTCGGAGAGGCGGGGCATCGCGCCGTTAATAGTTCAAATAGATTATAGGGGGTCAGCAGAGGATGAGTCAGCAAGAAACCGGCGGAAATCTCGCGATCGAGAACACATGCCGCGCCGCTAATATCCGACCGACGGGTAGAACGCCCCCGCCGGTTCCTGGTATTGCCCCATCGCCATCAGCGTCATCGGTTTGACCACGCGCAGCCCCGCCGACAGCAATCCGCGAAAGAACGCCGCCCGCCGGATCGGCACGAGCAGCGTCACGGGCTTTCCACTGCCCGCACTCGCCCCGGCCAGCGTACCGATCAGATCGGCATCACTTTCGCCGACGCCGTGGTTCATCACCCAGAAATCCGGCGCCGACGCGTACGCCGTCACGCGATCGCCGCGCGTCAGGACGGTGGCGCCGAACATGCGGACCGCATCGCGCAGCTCGTTCGTGCGATCGATCCCGTGCACGCGGTGGCACAGCGCCGCGCACGCCGGCAAATCCGCCTCGGTCATCGCTCGCGTCTGGGCCCCGTCCGGCGCGCCCCCGCGCGGCGTGCCGCTCATCAGCGCCAACGGCTCCTTCGCATCAAACCCCAGCGACGCGTAAAGCGACATCGACGTCGTGTTGAACGCGTCCTGCACCAGGCGCACCCCCGCCGCCGCCCCCGCCGCCGCGCGGCCGCGCTCGATCACCGCCTCCATCAGCCGCCGGCCGACGCCGCGCCCGTGAAACGCCGGATCCACCGTGATCGGCCCGACCGCCCGGATCGCGTCGCGCTCGTCGAGGAAGTTCGATCCCACCACGCGCCCGTCCGCCTCCGCCACCACGCCAAAGACGTTCGGATGACGGGCGAACAATCCTGCGGCCTGCCCGGCGACCTCGCGCGTCGGGAAATCGAGCGGAAAGTGATGCCGCTCGGCGATCGACTGGAACGCGTCGAACAGAATGCGGGCGATGTCGGGCACGTCGGCGGGCGTGTGCGGTCTGATTCGGATCTCCATGCCGTCGAACTATACCGCGCCGGCCGACCGCGTCACCGCCGCTCGTCCGCCGGCATCCCCGCCGCCGACCAGAGCAGGACGTTCTTCAGCAGCGACGACGCGTACGCCGGCTCGAACCCCAGGATCCCCCACGTGTGCGTCCCCAACAGCCCGCTGGTGATGTCGAGCGGATTATAGATCACCACCCCCTTGCCGAAGCGCAATTCGTCAAGCCGCCCGCTCGTGCCCAGCCCCTTCGATTTCACGTAATTCCGCACGGCCGGGATCGTCAGGTCGTCCATGCCCGGCCCGCTCGCGGTGAGCATCGGGCTGGTCTTGGAGATCAACTGCCCGTGCGCCTCGGGGAACGCCCGCTGCAGCGCCTGCCGGGCCGATTCGAAGAATTCCCCGCTCCCGCCGCACGGCTCGATCAGCAGCACGCCGCCGTCCCCGACGAACTTGCGGATCGCCGCCACCTCGGCGTCGGTCGCGGTGTACGCGTGCGTCCCGGTCCAGTGCGCGAACGGCGCGACCTTGAAGTCCAGCCGGTCCAAATCGACCGCCCGCACGTCCAGCGCCACGTCCGTCTCCTGCTGGAAGTAGCGCGCGAACCTGCCCCACGCCACCGGCTCGGGATCCCAGTTCCCCGGGTACTTGATCCGCAGCGCGCTCAGCTTGCCGCCCGTCGCCGGGCCTTGCGCCGGGATGTAGGTCGACGCGATGCGGTTCCGCAGGTCCCCCTTCCCGGACGCGTACAGGAACAGGTTGATCCCAAGCTCGAATAAACTGCGCCGCGTCTTGTCCTGCCGCATCTGCCAGTACTGCGTGACGTCCGTCGGCGAGTGCACCATCAGCAGCCGCGCCCCGTTCGAAACGCCACGCAGCACCGGGTGGGGGCTGGGCTTGTAGAGGATGCTGTAGATCTCGTGGTCGTCGGGGAGGTCCCGCATCTCGTAAAGCGGGAAGAGCTTCCGCGCCAGCTCCTGCGCCCACTTGTCGGCTTCGGGTTTGCCCGCGTCCGCCTGCGTGAAGAGCAGACCCCCGGCGTCGACGAAGTTGCGGATCTTTTCGATCTCCGCGTCGCTGAAGTTCGCCGCCGTGTGCGTCGAGATCTCCAGGATCGGCGAATCGGTCCAATCGGTCCAGTCGCGCGTGATGGGCACGACCTGCCAGTTGAGCGGCCGCTCTAATTCCCGCGACCCGAAGCGTGCCAGGTTAGACACGTCGCGCGGGCGGTTGGCCCAGTAACCGTCGTACCGCAGCTTGTTCATCAGGATCGGGTGCCGCCCGCGCGCCAGGAACAGCAGGTGGTACGCCGTCTCCACCTCGTTGCCCCACGACCCGTCCATGTCCTGCGCCCGGATCACCGCCGCCGCCAACTCGCGGTACCAGTCGTGGTCGCCGAAGAACTTGAACCCCGACGCCAGCCCCGCGCGCTCCAGCCCGTAGAGCGTGTACCCGCCACTGATGTTCACCGCGTTGTCGCCGAACTCCAGGTGCGCCAGCCCCTTCGCCAGCGCCTTGGAAAACGGCTCGCGCCCGACCGACGACCCGATCCGTGGTGCGTCCAGGTAGTCGTGCGTCACAAACAGCGACGCCACCCCCGCCACACTCATCGAGATCCGCCCGCCCCCGCCGCGGTTGTAACCGGCGTAATCCCACGAGCCGTCGTCGAGCTGGCACTTCGTCCAGTGATTCTCGACCGCCGCCCAGTAGGTGCTGTTCACTTCGGCGCCGATTTCCGCCGCCGACCAGACGCCCAGCAGTCCGTACTGGCTGTTCGAGTTGTCCCACATTCCCTCGAACCGGCCCGGCGACCCACCGCCCCGGCCGCCGCGGGCAATCGCCTGGTAGGTGTACGCCCCGTTCATGTGCGACCCCAGCAGGTACGCCACGTCCTTCGCCAGCGCCGCCTTGTCCTCCGGCCGCGCCAGCAGCGCCAGCGCCGTCGCGCGGATGCCCCGGGCGTACGTCACCGGTCCGTTGTCCGCCGGCATCGCCTTCATGTGGTCGATCAGGTTCCGCACGAACGGCCCCTTCACGTTGAGCCGCTCGTCCTTGATCGCGTACGAGCTTTGCAGCAGCGCGTAGACGCACAGCGCGTTCAGCCCCGTCTGGTACCCGTCGTTGCGAATGCCGCCGCCGTGAAGCTGCCCGTCTTGGAAGAGCGAGATTAAATGGTTCACGCCCCCTTGGATCGACGCCCCGATCTGTTCGTCGGTCAGGTCCGTGGTCACGGCCGGTCGCTTTTGAATATTCAGCGCGACCCGCGCCGTTCCGCCGTCCCGCGCCGGGCGGGTCGCGCTCGCCACGGCCGCGGTCGTCGGGGGCGGGTTTGAAGGGCGCGTCGTCGTCGCCGCGATCGCCGGTCTGGCCACAGGCCTCGTCGTGATCACGCGCGGCAGATACTCCGGCCAATCGTGCACGATCGCCTGCTGCGTCGCCGGCGCGACGTCGGTGTCCGGCGGCGCCGTCACCTCGACGCGCGGCTCGAGCGGTCCGGTCGAGGGCTTCGTCGCCGCCTGCCGGGGTTTGGTCACCATTGCGACCGCGGTTGTTTTCGTCGTTGGCCCCGTCGTGGCCTCCGCAACCGCTTGCCGATCTTTTACCTCGGAGAAGAGCACCTTGAACAAATCATCCCGCGCCGCGTCGGCCCGCGCGACTTGCCCGCGCAGTTCCGGGTCGCGGATCTCGTGTCCGGCCACCAGTTGATCGATCTGGCGATACGTGTCGTACGCCTCGCGCACCCGTCCTTGTAGCGCCAGCGCTTCCGCCTGGGCTTTGAGGTCGCGCACCGCGACGCGGCCGCGATCCTCCCAACTGCCGCGCCCGTTCAGGATGAAAACCCCCGCCAATACCACCAGGAGCGTGATCGCGCTGCCGAGGACGGCGTACGACCATACCGGCCGATTCCCGCGCCACGTCGGCTGCGGGAGCGCGGACGCCGCAACGCTCGGCCCCGCCGGCGCGTCGGCCGGCGACGCCGCCGCACCCTTCGCGCTCGCGGCCCGCGCCCGCTCCGCCGCCAGCCCCGGGAAAAAACTCCCGTCCAGCAGTTCCCGATCCGGGATCAGATCCGGGTCCGACCCCGACACCTTCGGCACCGTGAAGCGACTGCCGCACGCCACGCACAGCGCCACCATCCCCGCGTCGCTCGGCGAGAACTGCGAAACCTTACCGCATTGTCCGCACCGAACGTTGATCGTCATACGGTGATGTTCCACCCCCATTTCATCCCGCCCCGCCTCCCTTTTCAACTATAAACGATTCCGCCACAACCCGTAGGGTGTGATTTATCACACCACGAACCGCGCTTGACGCACCCTCACCCGTTTTGACTCACGAACTGCTCGTAAAGCTGGGCGTATTTCCCGCCGGGCCGGTTAACCAGTTGGCGGTGCGTCCCGCGTTCCACGATCCGCCCCTGGTCGATCACCAGGATCGTGTCCGCCCGCAGGATGGTCGATAGGCGGTGGGCCACGATGAACGTCGTCCGCCCCTCCAATAATCGCTCCAGGCTTTCCTGGATCAGCATCTCGGTCGCGGTATCGACGGCGCTGGTGGCCTCGTCCAGCATGAAGATCCGCGGGTCGGCCAGGAAAGCGCGCGTGAAGCAGATGAGCTGCCGCTGGCCGAGCGACATGCTCCCGCCGCGCTCGCCGACTTCGGACTGAAACCCGTGCGTCAGCGACATGATCGAGTCGTACGACCCGATCGCCTTCGCCGCCGCGATCACCTGCTCGTCGGTGGTATCCGGCTTGCCGTAGCGGATGTTCTCCATCACCGTCCCGCTGAACAGGTAATTCACCTGCAGCACCAGGCCGGTCTGGCGGTTCAGTGTTTCGCCGATGACGTAACGGATGTCGTGGCCGTCCACGAGGATCCGCCCCTGCTGCGGTTGATAGAAGCGCGCGATCAGCGAGATGATCGACGATTTTCCGCTGCCGGTGGAGCCCACCAGCGCGACGATTTCACCCTTGCGCGCACGGAAGGAAACGTGGGACAGAACAGGTGCTTCCGAGTAGGCGAAGCTCACATCTTCGAACGCAATCTCTCCGTCGAACGAGGCGACGTCCCGCGTTCCCTTGTCTGTCTGCTGTTCCGATGAAGCATCCAGAATCTCGAACAGGCGCTCTGCTGCGGCGAACGATGACTGCGCCGTTGTCGGAAGCTGCGACAGCGCTTTTACAGGCTGAAGCATTCGCAGCGCATAGAGCAGAAACGCAATGAGGTCTGCACCGGACAGTGCGTGATCGACGAGCACTTCGCGCGCACCGAACCACAGCAATGCAGTCGCGACAGTCGTTCCGACAACTTCAGTCACGGGACCGGCAAGCTGTGACAGTCGCGTGAGCCGTACGGTAAGCTTTGCGTAGCGGTTGCTCGCTTCACCGAAACGAGCGATCTCGACGTTCTCCGCTCCAAAAGATTTGACGAGCCTGATTCCACTCACCGATTCCTGAACCACGCTCGTCATTTCGCCATGCTGATTCCCTTTGCGGCGATTTCCCTTTCTGAGCTTTTTAAGGAGCGG
>Ga0207674_10006534_pt1 | contig 13707 bp, 9 predicted proteins | sample KBSCornC72_FD_184303 | JGI IMG/M metagenome (GOLD analysis project Ga0207674, IMG submission 184303) | Corn rhizosphere microbial communities from Kellogg Biological Station, Michigan, USA - KBS Corn C7-2 (SPAdes) (version 2) | ecosystem: Host-associated > Plants > Roots > Rhizosphere > Soil ... | reverse complement strand
AACATCAGCAGTTGCGTGAACAAATTGCGCGGTGCCCTGAACGACACCGCCCGGAACCCCCGGTACATCGAGACGGTAGGTCGCCGCGGCTACCGTTTTGTTGCCGATTGCAAACCGATCAATGAGCAAGAAGACGAGCCACGATTAGAATCCGTTCCGGCCGGGCCGCCTTCAAAGAATTCCTCGAGGTACCGGCCCTGGCTTCTCCCGGCCGGCATCGTTTTAGTCGCACTCAGCGCGTTTCTTCTGTGGACGCGACTCCACCGCCGAACGTCTTCGCCGGCGGCGCGCCCGATACTCGCGGTGCTTCCCTTCGCCAACCTTACCGGCGACCCGAGCCAGGAATATTTCAGCGACGGCCTGACGGAAGAAATGATCACGCGTATCGGCCAGCTCGATCCTCAGCGCTTGGGCGTCATAGCACGCACCTCGGTCATGCATTACAAGAACAGCACTGATCGTGTCGACAAGATTGCAAGCGAACTCGGTGCTGACTACGTTCTAGAGGGCAGCGTGCGCCGAGGCTCCGGCCGAGTGCGAGTTACTGCCGAACTGATTCGAGCCTCCAACCAGGAACATCTCTGGGCCCGAGACTTCACTCACCAGGAAAGCGACATCCTGCTGCTCCAGGACGAGATCACCCGCGACATCGCCGACGAGATTCACCAGATATTGGGGCTGAGTTCAACACCTTCCAAGCACTCCGCGCAACACGCGCAGAATTATGACGCCTACGAGCTGTACTTGAAGGGCCGCTATTCTGCCGAGAAGAGGACCCCGCAAGGGCTCCGACAGGCCGCACAGTATTTCGAGCAGGCGATTGCTAAAGATCCCACGGACGCGCGCAGCTTCGCCGCCCTAGCTGACTCTTACTCGCTGTTGAGCAGCTATTACCAGGGCCCACCGAACGAACTCATGCCGAAGGCGAAGGTGGCCGCGCTGAAGGCAGTGCAACTCGACGACAATCTGGCCGAGGCGCACACGTCGCTGGCGCTCATTGCACAGAATTACGATTGGGATTGGAAGACCTCCGAGGAGCAGTACCTCCGCGCTATTGAGCTCGACCCGAACTACGCGACTGCGCATCACTGGTACGCCGAACTTCTCGTCATGCTCGGGCGCTTCGACGAAGCGTTTCCGGAGATCGAACGAGCGCGGCGTCTCGACCCCGTGTCCCTGATCGTCGCCGCCGACTACGCCGTCTTCCTTCACTATGCGCGCCAGGACGATCGCGCCATCCAGCAATTCCGCGCAGTCCTGGAGATGGAGCCATTTTTTCCAAGGGCGCAGATCGTGGTTTACGCGTATTGCCAGAAAAGTATGTACAAGGAGGCAATAGCGCAACTCGAACTGTGGCGAGACTTGGATAACTCCGCCTGGAGATGGGCCACGCTGGTTTACGTTTATAGCCGTTCGGGTCAAACGAGCGTAGCTCAGAACGCTTTCTCGCGTCTCCAGAGAATGAATTCAAAAAAGCGACTCGATCCCGGACCGCTCATCCTGGCATATGTCGGAACTGGTCAGCGCGACAAAGCTCTTGATGAAGTGGAACGTGCCTACACCGAACACTCCCCCATAATCGCCAGCATAGGCGTGGACCCAACCTACGATCCGCTGCGCGACCAACCGCGCTTCCAGGAACTCCTCAAGAAAGTCGACCTTCCGAACAGGAAGTAATTCCAAATGTTTGCCGCGAGGTTGCGGGCCGCATTTTGTTTCGTATTTTGACTTTCTTCAGCACTGGAGTTCCGAGTTGTCTGGTGCGGCGTATAGTGACCAATACGCTAATTGCCAGGATTCAGAGGCTGTCGTGAGCGAGAAGTTCGTAAACCGTCTGCTCTCCTCGCTGGATGCTCAGGGAGTTGGACGGCTTAGTACGGTGATGAAACGGGTCACTTTGAAGGCCCAAGACGTGCTCTATCTGCCGGATGAGAGGATTACAGAAATCTACTTTCCTGAGAACTGTGCGATTTCGATGCTCACGATTATGAAGAACGGGGCGTGCATCGAATCAGCGACGGTGGGATGCGAAGGGGCATCGTGGATTTCTGCGAGTTTTCGTTCTCCGACCATGCCCTGCCAGACAATGGTTGCGATTCCCGGAACAGCATATCGCTTGCCTACCGATGCGATAGAGCTTGAGATTCAGAAAAACGGAAGATTCCACAATATTTTGTCGCACTACTCGCATGCTTTGCTGATACAGACGTTGCGCTCGACGGCCTGCAACGGTCTACACACTGTGGAGCAGAGATGTTCTCGATGGATTCTAGCGACCTTGGACAGGGTAAACCTTGAACAATTCGAGATAACGCAGGAGTTTCTTGCGAAACTGCTTGGCGTGCAGAGGACCGGAATCACACAAGTGATCGGCAGACTTCTATCCGAGGGTATCTTAACCAGGACAGAGCGTGGCCATATCCGGCTGGGAGACAAGGAGAAGCTGGAAGAGACTGCTTGCGAATGTTACGGAATAATGAAGAAACAGTTTTCTTCGAAGTATTAAGTCACGCTCACAGACTAGAAGCAAAAAGCACCGGTCGAAACCGGTGCTTCGGGCGTGTACCCTCCCCAGAGTACTTGCCAATTCCCAGGTTGATTACTGGAGCGGCCCGTCTGCAGATGTGGCCGGACCGGTGGTGCTGTAGCGGATGACGCCGCTCGCATCCGAGTAGAAGTAACGCTGACCGGACTGGCCGGGGCTCGTCGGATTTCCGTTGGCGGTATAAGTCACTCCGCCGCCGCCGACGACAAATGTGTAACCAGCCTTCTTGCACGCGTTCGTGGCGCAGCCAAGAACTCCATCGAGCAGTCCCGCGTCCGCCGAGGTAGGAGCGAGCGGGTTAGTGGCTGGTCCCAGGTTCTTCAATGAAGGCGAGAACCCCGCGTCAGGATAGGTCGAAGCATACGTAACCTGTGCAGTGTTGATGCTGCGTAGGGACCCTACCGCAGACGACTCATTAGCGGCAATGCGCGAGCGGAGTAAGTTAGGAATTGCGATAGCAGCGATGATCAGGATGATCGCAACCACGATTAACAGCTCGATAAGCGAGAAGCCTTTTTGCTTTTTCATGAACCCTCTTCTGCAACCCCATCAACGGCTGCGCAGAGAGTTCTGCACTTCTGCTACCAATGTGGTAGTTCGTGCGATGAAATTGTCATCAGGAAATGACAACTCGCCAAATGAAGGAATTTACGGCGTACTTTTCAAATCTCTTAATTTGGTAATCGAGATTCTACTTTCGATGTTGTCAGCTATGCGTTCCGAATTGGGAAAGATGGAGAGTTGGTGACAGTATGTGTCATCGATGATTGCCAAGAAAAGATCATATTCATCGAACAAATTGACTGCGGAGCAGTGGGACGGTTCACGGTGATCTCTATTACAGCAATCATCCGGCTATACGCAGGGATTCGTTTTCTGATGGCAACGGTACTTGGGCGTAAATCGTGGTACCGCGACTAGGTTGAGATTGGATTGAAAGTTGCCCTTTGACGAGTCTAATCCTTTCTTGCATGCTGATCAGCCCAAGGCCCCGACTCTGTTTGGCAGCTTCGACCTCGAACCCCGCGCCGAAATCTCGAACGGTGCAGTCAATCTCCGTGGAAGTTCCAAACAACCGAACTTCGACGTACTTTGTCCCGCTGTGCTTTGCAGAATTCTGGAGGGCTTCCTGAAGGATCCGGAAAACGCAAAGCGAAATCTCCGAGGGCACTGAGCTTGGTAGATCCTGGCTATGAAAGACGATCTCCATCTTGTGATGCTCGGCAAATTCTTCGCAGAAACTTCTCATGGCAACGGGCAGACTCAGGTATTCGAGCTTGGACGAGTGCAACTCGTGCGAGAGGGATTGGACATCGGTCGCGATCTCCGAGATCTGCTTTTGTAGTCCGCCCAAACGGCCGGCAGCCTCAGTAAGCAGACCGGGCTCTTGTTGAAGGTTATCCAGTTCGATGGCCAGGAGCGCCAGACGCTGGACAATGTCGTCGTGGAGTTCCCGGCCGATTCGGGAGCGCTCCTGCTCTTGCGAGGTGATCAGTTTCCGACTCATATCTGAGACTGCTTCTTGCGCCAGCTTCCGTTCCGTTATGTCCAATGACACGCCCAGGATCCGCTCCGTGTTGTCGTCCTCGGCGCAGTAGAACTCGCCGCGGGATACGAGCCATCGGATCGTCCCATCGGGACGAACGATGCGAAACTCAGGCGCGTACAGGTTTCCTAGTCGGGCATCAGCAAGTGCGTCCGAGATTCGCTGGCGGTCATCTGGGTGGACGTAACGAATGAAGTCTTTCGCTTCGCCGACGTGAGTGTCGGACGGTATTCCGAACACTGCGTGCAAATTGCCAAACCAAAACCCTCTTCCGCTACTGATGTCCAGGTCCCACCCGATCGAAGTGCCAGCCTCCATTGCCAGAAGAAGCCTGTCTTTGGCCAAGGCGAGTTCTTTGGACGCGAGCCTGCGGTCCTCCACGAGGGCCGCTAAGACCATGAAAGGGGTTGCAGCAAAGATCAAAAATAGCTGCAGCGAACGTATGCTGTGCGGGTCCCCTCCGTTAAAGGGACCTCGACCGTGGACTGCGCCCCAAATCGACAGGAAGGCAACTACAAGAACCGAAGTGCTGATCCCCATCGATCCGAAAAACAAGGCGGAACACAGCAGAAATGGCACAAGAGAATAAAGTAGTGCGGGCGAGATGGTCTGTTCGGAAGCCATCAGGGCGAAGTAGCTCAGCAAGACCAATCCAGCGAACAGCGCGATTGCCGCGAGATGATAGGCGCGAGACCTTCGCACCCATGAAGGTCCTTCGCTAATCCAACTCAGTATTGCTGGAGCGAGTGTGACAAAAGCCAGCACCTCCGAAAAGAAAGTGATCTTCCACGCATTCCAGTAGTCACCTTGAATGCCGCGCGCGCTCAGAAATGCTGCAGTAAACGGCGCCAAGATCACGGCGACGAATGCATACTCGGCCAACGCCTTCGGACTGTTGAACCGAGGTACACCGTTGAAAAAGTATCTAAGACCCAATGCTGCGATGAGGACTTGAACCGTATCGGCCAGCATGAACCAAGCAATCGATCTGACTGCCACACCGACTTCCAGGTCGTAGAGGACGAACCCGGTGAAAGCAACGGCGATGAGAATTGGCCAGATCCTTAAGGGAACCAGCAACAACGCAGATACGAGAATCGCGCAACCGGGCCAAAGCGGCCAGACGGTTTGTGGATCTGAAATCAATGCCCCTTCCATTCTGGGGGCGAGGTAGGACAGGATTGCTACGGTGAACACCACGATCAATGCGGAGCGGGAATCCAGATGCCCCATGCGCGAGCGCACACTATTGGCCATGGTCCACCTCTGGGAAAAACACCCAGGAAAGTCGACGTCTGATTCTCGATCGAGCACGCATCGTACATCCCGGGGGGGAGTTTGAGCCTTGGGGGAGGACGGCGGTAAACCAACTTGGGAAGGTTAGCCAGGTAACCTTGTGGTCGACGCATAAATATTACACCAACTCGCTAGGCCAGACTGATTTGGAAGCGAAGAACTGAGTGGCCGCACGGGGCGACCACCAATAGAAAAGCGAATGCATCGGAAAGCGCGGATGCGGGATATGCGGATCTCGCTACTCTGCAGTTAGTATCACTCTTCTGGATTTGGCAAAGACTTCAGGTATTCGACTAGATCTCCCTTTTCCTGCGTAGAGAGTCCGAGGCTCATACAAGAATCGTAGTGAGCGACTACATCGCTCAAGGTTGCGAATCGGCCGTCGTGGTAGAAGCCGCCTTTCTGGTGCGTCCATAGTCCATTCAATGGTGCCGTTCGATAACCATGATCGGGCGCGCGATCTGCCTGGAAGCTGTCAATACAGACATCGCTTGCCTTGTGAAGATTCCAGCCGGGTTCGCTCCAGACAGGCTCAACGTGGCAGGTGGTGCATTTGCCTTTACCGCTAAAAAGCTTGTCCCCACGTTCGGCTGCCTCTTTGTTGAAGCTGCCGTCGGGAGGCGCGGGCGCAGGAATGGCCAACTGGTAAAGATGGAGTGCCGGCAGCTTCGAAGTGATCAGGTCTGGATCGTTCGTCACGTGACCGAAGTGATTTTCGGCGGCGATCGGAAATTGGGAAGCGTCGTCGAGGCGCGGATCAAAAAAGGTGCCCTTGCCGTGCATTTCCAGGTTGGCTACGAATGCGTTCCAATGTGTAACCGAGCCCCAACCGGTCCAAGTGTGGAGGTTTACGCCGGCAAGACCAAATGCCGGAGGGATGAGTGTTGCGCCGGTCACATTGGTTCCTGTGACGACGCCATCGGTGACCTGCTGGGGGTTGAATGCTTTGCCGTCCATGAAGAGCTCGGCGTCGAATTTTCCCGGGCCCCAGCTATTCAGGACGGGTCGAACGGTGTTGACATCGGTTTTCAAAAGGTCCGCCACGGGCTGTAGATTTGGAGCGGCTGCAACAATTGCTCCTACATTCAGATCGCGATTGGCCCAGCCATCCAGGCGATGGCCGATGCCGGGCGCCAGCGAGTTATCGACGGTCGAATGGCACATAGAGCACTGGATTCCCATCGATTTCAAGCTGCCGTTCGGATTGAAGATTCCGGTCAGTCCAACGACTGCGTTCAATTTCAGCAGAGCGAGGGTGATGGCGGGATCATCGAGGTTGACCTTCCCTTGCTTCAATTGTTGCTGAAGTGAAGGTGGGAGGGCATCGACGTCAACCTTGAGGCCCAAGGCCAGCGCTGTTTGGGGACTTATGCCGGCTCCAACTCCTCCGAAGCGACTACCTTCGACAGCCCGATGAAGTTGAAGAGTGCCACCCCAGAAGTCCTCATCGCCGAAGGTGTCGAAACGAAATGTTTCGCGTCCCTCTGCGAGAGATTTCTGGGCATTGGCGAGGATCGTTCGATCAAATGAGTTTAGCTTTTGTGGGTGCCGTGGGGAGGAAGCCAAGGTCGCTCCTCCAACCAGCAGGACAGCACACGTTGCGAGAATTACACAGAGAACAATTCTGGATCGCGACATGGGAATGTTCCTCCATCGGGATGGAGTTTCGGAGCCTTCCCCTGGTTACTTCGCGAGTTGTAAACAGATTGTCGCAGGAACTCAGTCCAGTCCTGAGTGCAAGCTTGTTTTTCGAGGCTGTTCTCCATGTCTGGTATCGAACCGTAAGAGAGGCCCTATAACACTGAACTCCACAGGAACACCAGGTTCGCGACAATCATTCCTCCGACCGCTCCGCCCAGCCAGAAGTTATCCCACTTGGTGTTGACGGTGTGCATAATGCGGCGGTCGTTGGACAGCCACAGAATGAAGAAGAGAATGGGAACGATAAAAAGACCCGCGAGTACCTGCGACCAGTACAGAGTTCGCACCGTGTTGATGCCGATGTAATTCACAAGCACGGCAAAAACCAGGATGAAGCAGATCAAGACGAAGAACCCTCGGGCCTCCCAGGGTGCCTTGCTGAGCCCATACTTCCATCCCGCGGCTTCCGCGATGCTGAAACAGAGCGACGATACGAGAATCGGTAGTGCTACCAGTCCCGAACCGATGATTCCGAGCGCAAAGAGCGGCGGGCCGAGCACTCCGATGGGTGAGAGTGCTTCTGCGGCCTGGCGGGCCGTCATCGATGATGGATCTGCGACGTGCATATGCGAGGCAGCGATGATTGCCGATAAGGAAATGAAAACCGCGACCGCGCAGCCGAAACGTGATTCTTCATTGTGAAAGGTGGCTCCACTTTCCCTCTTCGTGCTGGTCTGCCAGACGATTACATCCGGTGTCAACAGGGAGCCGAAGACGGCGATTACCGCCATGATGTATCCGGGCTGTCCAGAAAACTTTGGTGCAAAGATTCCTTTCGCCAGTTCGATCGCAGAGGGTGTTGCAAGCGCAGCGGCCAACACATATGCCAGCAGGAACAATGCTATTGCGGATAGCGTAGTCGTGACCTTGTCGTATCCCACGCGGTTCAGGATGTACCAGACAGTAAAACCGACGACGGCTGGAAAGTACATTGCGGCCTGTTGCACCAGGATGGAGAGGGCATCGCTGACCGCCATCAGGTCGGCGACAATCATCAGAATGTTCACGGCCACCACCATTGCGGCGATGGTATACGCGGCGGTCTTGCCAAAATGCATGCGTATCAGGGAAACCAGGCCCAGGCGTGTCTCATGGCCGATCCGTGCGGATACGCCCAGCACCGACTGCACGATCGGGAAGCAGAGCAGGACGACCCATGCCACCGAGAGCCCGAAGCCGGCACCCGCGACGGTAGCGGTCAGCGCCGCAGCTGGGTCCAGATCCGCAGCTCCCGCGATAATGCCGGGGACGATTCGACGATATGCCCCGGCTGCTTGGTTGGGCGTGGGATGGAACCGGACGACTCGGCCGCGGTCCTCGGGGGTGCCTACTCGCGTTCGGTTCTTATTGATTGAAAATAGAAAACGCCCAATGCCCAACGGCGCACCCCGGACGAAACAACAAGTCTCAGGGTAGATGACCCGTGCAGTAGCCGAGGTTGGTAGATGTCTTGTTTTGAAGGGCTACTCGAGCCGGAAGACCGAAAAGGCGCCCGCTTCCGCGCTGCTACAATAGAGAAGTGGTGAGCTCCGGCAAAAAATCGGCACTCGTCTGCTTGTTGACGGCAATCGTGATCTGCACGAGCGCCTCGGTTGCCTTGTCGGCGCCACTGTCCGGCAGCTTGAACCATCCGAGCCTGTCCGGCGTTCACTCCGCCTTGATTAGTCCGACCTCAGTTAAGGTCGAAAAATCATCTGCGGTTCGTGGCAATTCCATCAAGAAACGCAATACTCCCGCTCTCGTCGTGATCGTTGACCTGAGCGTCGCATCGCGCTCGACGAATTCCCAGGCGGAATCGCATCCGAGGGCTTCTCTCCACCGGTATTACCACAGCGTCCAGAACCGGGCTCCTCCGGTAACTCACCTCAGCTAGCGCATTCGCAGCGACACATCCGCAGCGACACCGGTTTTATCACGAAGTAATCGCTTTCTATTGAGGTGAGTTATGGAAGCAGGCAAGATTGTTGTCCTCATTCTGACCCTATTCGCGTTAGGTCTTTTGGTAGCAGCCGAAATCAATTCCCGTCGAAACACGCGTGCTCTCAAAGAAGCAGGCCAAAACCAGACTCCTGACGCTAAACGTTAAAGCCACAACCGCTGGAGCCCGGGTGGATTACACTCCCCCGGGCTATTCTGTAGACGAGAATTCAAGTACCGTGAGGCGACGATGCCGAGTGTTGAGACCGTTCTCCTCGTCGTTGCGTTACTGTTCATCGTCAGCATCCTGGCGAGCAAAGCATCGGTTCGCCTGGGAATCCCTTCGCTGCTCCTGTTCGTCGGAATCGGAATGCTAGCGGGATCAGATGGCCCGGGCGGGATCTATTTCGATCATCCATGGGCCACGCAACTGGTAGGCGTCAGCGCGTTGGCACTGATTTTATTCGCCGCGGGATTCGAAACCAGGCTGGATGACGTGCGCCCGGTCCTGCTCTCAGCGGCATCGCTTGCGACCGTTGGAGTCGTGGTCAGCACTGCGCTGATCGGCTGTTTCATCGCGTGGGTTTGGAAACTTCCGTTACTCCTGAGTCTCCTCGTCGGCGGGATCATTTCCTCGACGGACGCCGCCGCCGTGATTTCGGTGTTGCGCTCGAAACGTCTGCGACTCCGTTATCGCCTTCAAGAGATTATCGAGTTCGAGTCGGGCAGCAACGATCCCATGGCCGTCCTGCTGACGGTTGTGCTGCTCTACCTGCTTACTCACTCGGGCGTTAGTGGGTGGTCGGTTGGGTGGATGCTCGTGAAGCAGGTGCTCGTAGGCCTGCTGGTCGGGCTCGGGCTTGGGCATGCGAGCGCGTTTGCAATCAACCGGATTCGACTCGAATCGGAAGGTCTGTATCCGGTACTGTCGGTCACCATCGCGTTGTTTGCGTACGCTGCGGCCGCTGAATTGGGCGGAAGTGGTTTCCTGTCGGTCTATCTCGCAGGGCTGATCGTCGGGAACAAGAATCTTATCCATCGTGGCAGCCTGCGTGTTTTCAATGACGGGATTGCCTGGCTCATGCAAATCACGATGTTCCTGGTGCTCGGGCTGCAGGTGTTTCCTTCGCAACTGCCGGCGGTGACGGCGACCGGATTGTTGATTGCCGGCTTTCTGATTTTCGTCGCTAGGCCGTTAAGCGTCTTCGCCGCGCTTCCGACTCGACGGCTGTCGTACAAAGCCAAACTCTTCATCTCATGGGCGGGACTCCGCGGAGCGGTTCCAGTTGTGCTCGCTACCTTCCCATTGCTGGCAGGAATCAAGGAAGCTCACACTATCTTTAATATTGTGTTCTTCGTTGCACTGACTTCGCTCCTGATCCAGGGCACGACTCTTCCGGCGGCGGCGCGTTTACTAAAGCTGGATATGCCCGACAATCCAAGTCCTTCGTTCCCGCTCCAATTCAACCCCACTGAGTTGTCAGATAGCAGGCTGCTCGAGATAAGGGTAGGCGAGGGAGCAGCAGCAGACGGGAAGCGGGTGGTCGATCTGGGCTTGCCCAGAGGCACGCTGGTCGTTCTAGTGGCGCGATCTAACAACTTCGTCACGCCCGGCGGTGGCACTGTTCTGCGGGGGGGCGATGTTGCTTCAGTCCTTACCACAGGGACAAACGTGAATGCAGTTCGATCTATATTCGAAGGAGCTACGCCAGAGGCGTCCTAGGGCAGTTGGCGGGCAGCTGACGAACCCTCGACCCAGTCTCAGCGTTTCTCGAAGCACTGGTGCAATTTCTCGAGCATCGCCAACTCTTCCTCTGATTTCGCGGATCCGACGATGGTGAAACAGAGAAGGCAGCCGGATACCCAGGTGCCATCCTTATCTCTGAATCGCTGGAATCGAGGCGAAGCGTCTTGAGTAGACACCGAACTGCCTCCGTGCTGGAGAGTGAAACGAGGAGCACTCCCCGGAATGCTACTCGCTTCATCGTGTCCACGTGAACTCGCTTTACACGTGAACGGTGCGGACGTTAGCACAAGCGTGTGTACCCGACAATGGATGGAAGAGGCATGACCGGCTTGGCGCAAATGATGTAGCTACGTCTGCATCGGACGGATTATGGCAACCGTGCTGGATATGGGTTAGTTTGCGGCTACTCCTTGCAGAAAAAGGGCACCGGATTTAGAAGAAATCGGTGCCCTGAAACGAAGTTGCTGCCAGGGCACTCTCGCTAGGCAGGGACAGGGCTCATGAAACCGAGGACTTGGGGGTTGATCTGCCCAGGTTGTAACAGCGGATTTATCTGCGGAACGATCCGCATTGTGGCAGGAAGCGCAAGACGGTCTAAATGGCCTCCCAGATTCGATCCAACCGAGCAAGTCTGTCCGATCTGCGGACATGCCCACATTTATACGGATTCGGAAATTCAGGTTTTGTCGGACGAAGACGTGCGCAACTCTGAAAGACTACCCGAAGAATCGTAGCCACTCGCGGAAACTCGTGCCACCTGCTGGTCGAAGAAAATTAGCCGCGCCTGAGAAGCAGACCCATGATGGTGCTGCGTAACTCCGTCACCGATTCGATCTCGACATCCGTCCAGGCCGTGGACTTGTTCTCCACTACTTCCTTCCACAGTTCAAAGGACTTTCTCGGGGTTAGGCGCTGCGGGTTTTCTGGATCTACGCTCTTCGCCGGGTTTCCGCTCCAGTTCACAACCTCCACCTGTTCCGGGCGGAGCCACATCAGGTAGATATTCTGCTCGCGCGAAATCGTGATACTGAGAACACCACTGGCGACGTCTTTGAATTCACGAGCGTCCGCGAAGATCGACGACAGGTGATCGGTCACGAAGGCCGGGCTGTTATTGCGCCGTACGCGCCTTATTAGCTTCTCAATCTGTTCCATCGTCGGTGTCTTTCCGACCGTGAATGATCTGCGACAAAGCGGCAAACTTGACCACGCGAGATCGGAACTCGAACTCACAGTTGCATTAAAGAACTATCAATGCACCGGGCTGTCGCGATACCGGACATACGTTACAGAGTGCCGCAAAGTACTTTCGAAGGTCGAATCCCAACTTGATCAGCACCACCGATCCTGCCCTCTTTGTAAGCTGACCTGATGATGCCATGCGTTGTGATAGCTATCACCGAACCCGAGTTGCTGCGGGGCTAACGTGTGGTGCATAAGGTCGTATGTATGTGTCCTATTCATAATATTCGCGTATTCCGGCACACCGAGGTTTGGCCGAATCTGTTCGCGACAACATGCACTTGCTGTAGAGCAGAGCTTGCTTTGAGTCCCAATATCATCTGCTTGCGAGTGGTGGAAGATTGTCACTCGTGTACGTCGAAGCAGGACATCCTGAAGTTCAAGAGTGACCCTCGGCCGGCTACTCACTGAGTGCTCTCACAGTGGTTTGGGGGACCGGTTTGTGCGATCCAGCTAATCTGCCCCCCTGTCAGAGTTGACAGTGTTAACGGAGGGTTCTCAACGTGCAATCTTCGAGAGCTCAATCCCCTCCCAGGGGAAGGCCAAAAGGGCGTCATAGCAGCTAGCGGATGTCCTGCGGCTGTAGGGCATAGGGAACCCTCGGGGGAGAGGTTCCCTATTCTTTTGTAGTGCGTTCTAAACGTCTGAAAATAAAGTCTTCCGGGGCGAGCTCTTGATTGAGAGATCCCGCTCTTCACCGTTCTGCAACCTCAAGTAGCACTTTGAGGCCACCTCTGCTCGTGACTCTGCTTCCTAGTAGGTGCCGCTTCGAAATCCAGAGAGGTGGAAGAGAACTGATGAAGAGAACAACACTAGTACTCGCTTTCGTATTCCTGCTTACAGCAGGCCTTTGTTTCGCCCAGGATGCATCTTCAACCCAGCAACCCGCGAGCCAGCCTTCGGCCAGCCAGTCTGCGACTCCGCAGACCGACGTGGGCAAGCCGACCGACACCGACGAGCAGGTATTCAAAGGCTGCGTTGGTGGAACGAAGGACAACTTCACCTTGACCGACGAGACGGGCAAGCAGTTCCGTCTGCATAGCGACAAGGACATCACCGAGCACGTTGGCGAGAACGTGGAAGTTCGCGGAACTATCAAGAAGGAAGGCGCGGACAGCCAGGCCACTGCAACTAAGAACATGCAGCAGATCGACGTTGCCGACATCAAGACCGTCAGCAAGGGTTGCAGCGCAGCAAAGTAAGCATCTGTAAACGCACCGCAAAAAGCCCCTGGAAAATTCCAGGGGCTTGTCTTTTGCGGAGATCAGGCACAGCGGTAGGCCATGACCGCGCGGCTCTCTGGAGAAAGTCCGCGAGTTGCTTCTTCCGATACGACGGCCACAAGCTCCGAGCGAAGTTCGTGGCTTGGAATTTCCACGAAACCCATGCGCGCATAGAACGGGAAGTTAAACGCGACTGCTCGGAAGGTGGTGAGCGTGATCTCGGGAAAGCCCTTCTCGACGGTCCAGTCACACACCGCGCGCACCAGGGCGGTGCCGAGCCCGCGGCGCCCGAAGTCGGGATGGACGTCGATCTCGTCGAGATGCGGGAGCCCGTCGGCAAGGAGCTCCACGATGGCGAACCCGACCGGCCGATCGTCGGCGAGTGCCACCCACAGGTGTCCCGCGGCCTGCGCCGCGCCGAGGTCGTCGAGGCTGGTCGACTCGGCGAGGATCGACTCGGGGGCGTGGCCTTCGAGCAGGCGGGCCGCCG
>Ga0207674_10006533_pt1 | contig 13708 bp, 13 predicted proteins | sample KBSCornC72_FD_184303 | JGI IMG/M metagenome (GOLD analysis project Ga0207674, IMG submission 184303) | Corn rhizosphere microbial communities from Kellogg Biological Station, Michigan, USA - KBS Corn C7-2 (SPAdes) (version 2) | ecosystem: Host-associated > Plants > Roots > Rhizosphere > Soil ... | reverse complement strand
CGCTCGACGGCGGCGCGGCCTGCCTGCACAGCTTCGACGTCATCCTGATGACCTATGGCGTCGCGCATCACCTCACCACAACCGATCAGCAGCGCAGCGCCTGGCGCGGGGCGCGGCGCTGGCTGCGCGCGGGCGGCCTGCTGGCGGTAGATGTCTGCGCGCCTGACCTGCCACGCCTCTCGACCGGACGCGATGGCAGCACGCCGCGTCGGCTCGATCTGGAGGTCAGCCGCGATGGACGCAGGCTGCGCCGCACCGTGGCGACCCGCTACTGCGCTGCGACGCAGGTGGAGCTGCTGGACTTCGACTATGCCGTCACCGAGGCCGATGGCATGTCGCTCTTCCTCGATCGGTCGACCTTTCGCCGAGTCGGCTCCGTCGCCAGAGTGCGGATCCTTCGCGACTTGGCGAAGCCGCAAACCTCTGCCCACGATCGCCCTCCCGTTCGCTCGCTGGTCGGTGTGTCCGAGTACGACTGTGCCAAGAAGCTCAGTCGTCACGTCTCAGTGGTGACCTACACGGGTCAACGCGGCAAGGGCCAAGTGACAGAAATACTTCCCAATCCGGAAGCCCCGTTCGAGCCCTCTCGGGGTGAGGATGAGTTCGTCGCTCGGATTTGTGCCTTGGGCAAGTAGCCGAGCGCGGCTGGCTCAGGGGTCGACCGACAGACGACTTTTCCGTCGTCCTACAGACCGCGACCCAGCCAGCGCAGACACTGATGCAGTGCGCCACCAAGATTCGCCCGAACCCGTCGACGCTGCCAGCGCGAGCGCGGCCTGTTCTGCTGGCGCAGAGCCTTCCGCCGCGGAGCCTCGGCAGGTCGAGGAGCGGCGTCGATGCGAGGAGCTGACCCCGGACATCATCGAGCTGATCGCTTCGTGCGGTGAGAGCGTCCGACGGACCGACAGGTCGCAACGTCAGCCGCGGGAAGACTTCCGGCGTTCGACCACCGGCCAGGTCACGCCGGTCGATTCATCCGGGAAACTGCCCGACGCATTGCCGTAGGGTCCGACGGACTCGAACGCGATTCCTCCGCAGTCGGCGCACGGCGACGGGCTCGGAATCGGTTCGCTGGCGAGGCGCAGCCGGCCGCAGTCGCAGCACCGCCAGCTGAGGCTCATCTCGGACGTGGTCATGGATGGTTGTGCGCTGCCGGCAGCAGCGACGCGCGCACCGGTCAAGGCATCAGGGCGCGCTGGAGGGCGAGGTCGGCGAGGACGGCAGGGTCCGGCTCGCTGCCGTCGGCGTTCTGGAAGGCGACTCCGAACCGGTCGACGATCCGAGCATCGAGCTCGTTGCAAAACCTGCGCCAGCCTGCATTGAGGTTCGCGGTTTCCATCGCATCTCGGCCGGAAGCGACGTCGGCCCGCTGCTCGCGCCGGCGGTCCCTGGTCTGCTGCGTCATGTCCATGCTCCTTCGGCGTCGATGTCCGAAGCGTGCGATGCGCGGGGGCGCCGGTCTGTCGGACTTCGCCGATGCGTGCTGTCGGCTGCCCGGAACAGCCCTCAGACGTCGGGCGCCTCGTAGCGACGCACCCACCGCGCATAAACCGCGATGCCGATCGCCGAGGCGATGCCGATCGCCGCGAAGGGGATCCAAAGCCGCCACGGGTCGTATGTGCTCCACAACAGGCGGGTCGCTGCACCGGCATCGAGCTGGAGGGCGCGCTGCAGCGTCTCCATCGCGGCGGTCCGGTCGACGCCGGCGTCGAGGCCGCCGTGCTCCTTCAGGTAACGCAGCGCCAGGTTCGCCTTGTCGCCCATCGAGTCGTAGATCTGGCCGCCGAGGAACGAGCCGTACGCCCAGCCGATCGCCTGCGGCATGTTGGCGTAGCCCATGTAGAGCGCCTTCTGCCCTTCGGGTGCGATCACGCCGAGGTAGTCGTTCATCTTCGGGCTCGCGAGCATCTCGCCCACCGAGAACAGGAGGATCGCCACGATGCACGCCGTGCCCGACATCGTGAAGCCGGCCAGCATGAGGCCGATCGACGCCACGACGATGCCGATCATGATCGAGTGCACTCGTCGCATGCGCGCGACCAGGTGCGAGATCCAGACCACGCAGACGATGATGAGGAAGGAGTTGGCGTTGATCATCCACTCCTGCGCGATCATCGTGCCGCGCGGCGTCTCGGTCGTGAACATCGCCGGCAGGTGGAGGGCGCGCACGATGGCCGACGAGTCGACCCAGTCGACGATGAAGTTGGGCAGCATGTCGAACAGCTGCATGAACATCAGCCAGAAGCCCGACATGATCAGGATGAAGATCGCCAGGCGCGGTCGCGCGAGGTTGCGGAAGGTGGTCGCGGCGACCCGCAGCACGCCGCCGCTCTGCACGCCGCCGGCGGCGACCTCCGGGTAGGTGAACAGCATCAGGAAGTTGAGCGAGACGATCACCGCGCAGCCGTAGAACACCGCCGGCCACGACACGCCGTAGAGAAAGTGCGCCAGCGGCGGGCCGAGAAATCCGCCGATGTTGACCAGCATGTAGAACGCGCCCCAGCCGATCGACGAGTTGCGCTTGTCGAGCTGCAGCAGCAGCGAACCCCAAAGCCCGGGCTTGAAGATCGCGGTGCCGAAGGCGAGGACGAGGCAGCCGATCGTGAACGGCCAGAACTCGCGCTGTGTCGCCATCAGCAGGTAGCCGGCCACCTTGATGGCGATCGAGGCGGCGATCGTCCGCTTGTAGCCGTAGCGGTCGGCGAAGCCGCCCGAGAAGACCGGCACGCCGGTCTGCACCAGCGCCCACAGCATGAAGATGAAGCCCTTCTGGGTCTGCGTGAAGTGAAGGCCGTGGATCTCGTCGGCCTGCGCGATGTAGATCGGGATGACGACGCGCACTCCGTAGTAGGCGAGGCGCTCGAACATCTCCATGACGTTGAGCATCCAGAACGCGCGCGGCAGCTCGCGAAGCTGCTGGGCCATCGTCTGCTGCCGGGTGGGCAGCGCTTCCGCGGTCGTCGACATCGAAGCTGCTCCGCCGGGGGTGTTCACAGCAAGCGCAGCGACGGATCGCGCACGTAGCGCAGATACGAGCGCACCTTTCTCAGCCCACCCCGGTCCGCGAACATCGCTTCGGCCTCCTCATCGCTGATGAACGGCAGCACGACCGTGTCGTCGCCCGGCTTCCAGTTCACCGGCGTCGCGACGCGGTACTTCGCCGACAGCTGCAGCGCGTCGAGCACGCGCAGGATCTCGTCGAAGCTGCGGCCAATGTACGCCGGGTAGGTGATGATCAGCTCGACGCGCTTGGCCGGCGAGATGATGAAGACGCTGCGCACGGTCATCGTCTCGCCGATGCCGGTGCCGTGGCGAAACGTCGTCGGGTCGAGCATGCCGAACAGCATCGCCACCTTGCGGTCCTTGTCGGCGATGATCGGAAAGGTCACCCGCGTGTTCTGGGTCTCGTTGATGTCGGCGATCCAGCGCTCGTGGTCCTCGGCGCTGTCGACGCTCAGGCCGATGACCTTGGCGCCGCGCGAGCGCCACTCCGGCTCGAGCTTGGCCGTCGCGCCGAACTCGGTGGTGCAGACCGGCGTGAAGTCGGCCGGGTGCGAGAACAGCACGCACCACGCGTCGCCGATGAAGGTGTGGAAGTTGATCGGGCCGAGGCTCGTCTCGGCGTCGAAGTCCGGAACGCTGTCGCCGATGCGGATGTAGCCCTGCTTCTGCAGCTGCTCGTGGCTCTTGGTGAAGACCTTGTCGGGCCCGAGGTACTTGAATTCGAACGCGCCCTCGGGCGTCTCGTCGACGTCGGGCAAAAGCGTCTCGTACTCGTGGTCGAGCAGCTTCACGGTGCGCTTCTTCACCGTGCCGGCGAAGACGAAGCCGCCGTCGGCGCGGCGGACCAGCGGCAGGTCGAAGCGGAAGGTGCTGTTTTCGAGGAAGTCGTCCTCGGCGACCGTGTTCGCGCGCTGCAGGATCTTGTTGCGGTGGGGAAAGCGCCCGAAGCGCTGGATCACGGCGACGTGGCGGTGGAAGATCTCGTGGAACGCGTTCAGCGGGTCGTCGGCCGCCAGGTCGGCCATCGCGCGGCCCCATTCCTCCATGCACAGGTGCTGGTCCTCGAGCAGCTCGGAGTGCGTCAGCACGAGGCAGAGGAACACCCGCTCGATCGGGCGCAGGCGCTCGCCGACGCCGACGCGCAGCCCGCGCCGGACGAGCTCGCGGCAGCGCGCATCGGTCGCGTACATGCGCGGCGTGTCGCGGTACATGTTGCGCGGGAACTGGTCGAGCATGATCACCAGCGCCACCAGCAGGCGGGGATGCTCGACGTCGAGCGCCCAGTGGTCGTAGTGCCCGTTCGACGCCAGCGCGACGTCGGCGCCGAAGCGCGCCGCGATCTCCTGGTCGGTCTGTTCCGACTTGCCGAACCACAGGTTGAGGCAGTCCTCGAAGCTCGGCCGCAGCATGTACTGCAGCACCTGCTCGGACTTGTCCATCTCCGCAGCGGCGACCTGGATGCGCTCGAGCTTCAGCAGCATGCGCAACTCGCGCCGCAGCGTCTCGACGTCGCCCGCCGACAGCGCTTCGCGCTCGTCGAGGCCGGCGAGGATGACCTGCAGGCGCTGCTGGATGCGCTGGCCGAGCAGCTCCGGTGGCGGCGGCGGCTCGGAGGAGAACAGCTCCGTCAGCAGTGAGAAGAAATCGGTCATCGCAATCCACCCCAATCGACGTCGGTGCCCACGCGGCTGACGCAGGCGTTCGGAAACGAGGCATGTCCGGCAGTGCGGCATGATGCGCGGCAAGCGCCCGCGGCGGCTACGAGCATGTTTACCCACGCGTCCGACACCGACAGGCCCGGCCCGGGTTCGTCGGCCGCGGTGCGTCTGAACGATGGTCACTGCAGTCGCCGTGCTTGGCTGGTCGCCGCCGTTGCCTGGATCGCATGCCGCCCGGCGCTCGCGCAGTCGATGGCGCGAAGGCCCAAGCGCGTCGGCGTCCTGCAGCCCGACACGGCACCCTCTCCGGTCGTCGAGGCCTTGCGCCAGGGGTTGCGCGCAGCCGGATGGACCGAAGGCCTCAACCTGATGCTCGAGTTTCGGTGGGCCGAGGGCCGACCGGAGCGGCTCGCGCCTCTCGCGCAGGGGCTGGTTGCCGCGGAAGTCGACGCCATTGCCACGTTCAGCACGCCGGCCGCGCTGGCGGCGCTGCATGCGACCACGACGATCCCGATCGTCTTCACCGGCGTTGGCGATCCCGTCGGCACGGGCCTCGTCGCGAGCCTGGCACGCCCGGGCGGCAACGCGACCGGCTTGGCGACGCTGTCGCCCGAGCTGAGCGCCAAGCGGCTGGAACTGCTGCACGAGATCGCGCCGGGTGCGTCGCGCCTCGCGATGCTGTGGAACGACACCAATCCCAGCATGCAGACAAGCGCGCGCTACACCCAGCATGCCGGCGAGAGCCTGGGCATCGTGGTGGATTCGTACGGCATCCATGACCTCGTCGACTTCGAGCCCTCGTTCACCGCGATCGGCACCGGCGCGGACGCCGCGCTGCTGACGCTGGCCGATCCGTTCACCAGGGCGAATCGTCAGCGCATCGTCGACTTCGCGGCGCGCATGCGGCTGCCGGCGATGTACGAGGTCGGCGACTTCGTCGAAGCGGGCGGGCTGATCAGCTACGGTGCGAATCTGCTCGAGATGGAACGGCACGCCGCTGTCTACATCGACAAAATCCTCAAAGGAGTGAGCCCGAATGACCTGCCCGTGGAGCAGCCGACCGTGCTCGAGCTCTTCGTCAATCTGAAGACCGCGCGAGCGCTCGGGATACGGATACCGGCTTCGGTGCTCGCGCGGGCAGACCACGTGATCGAGTGATGGGCTGAAGCATCGACGTCATGTCGCTGTTTCGGAAAGCATCTCCTGCAGCCGTGCCAGCGCCCCCGAAGGCTCGCCCTTCCACACGAGGTGGGTGTGGCTGCGCCGAACGCGTGCCGGCAGCTCGTGTTGCCGCACTTCCCTGGCGGCCTTCAGGGCAAGCAGCAGTGAACGAGGCACGACCGCGAACCCCGTTCCCGCAGCGACGCACGCGATCATCGCCTGGTACGACGCGAGCTCGAGGGTGCGCGCCGGCAACAGCGAAGATGCGCCCAGCCAGTCCTCGAGGCGCTTGCGGTAGGAGCAGCCGGCGGCAAAGGCCACCACCGTCATTCCGGCCAGGTCGGACGCGGCGCGCACCGGCGGCTGGCCGCGGGCGGTGATCAGCACCAGCTCCTCCTCGAACACCTTCATCGTCGAGAGGCCGTCGGCAGTGAACGGCTCGGACACGAACGCCGCCTCGATCTCGAACTGGGCGACGCGTTGCAGCAGTGCTCCCGTCGTTCCCATCAGCAGCTCCACCACGACGCCGGGATGCTCGCGGTGATAGCGCGAGAGGATCGGCGCGAGCCGGCTGCCTGCCGTGCTCTCCAGCGAGCCGATGCGGAGCAGCCCCATCGGGCGGCCGGAGCGCAGCTCGTGCTCCGCTTCCTCGGCGAGCCTGAACAGCCTTTGCGCATACGACAGCAGGAGCTCGCCCTCGGCCGACAGCACCAGGCCGCGGCCCTGCTTGCGAAACAGCGGACGGCCGAGGCGCTCCTCCATTCGCTTGATGCGCGTGGTGACGTTCGATTGCACGCGGTTGAGCTTCCTGGCAGCCCGGATCACGCCGCCTTCGGTGGCCACGGCGCGGAAGATTTCCAGGCTGTCGAGGTCGATGCTTCTCGTCACGAGAACGGTGCTCCAGATTTATTCATTTGTCTCGCAGCGCGATTCTGGGTGCAATCGCTGCGCATGACAACGCACCTGCGACACGCCGGCACGTTCCTCCTCGTCCTTGCGGGCTTGCTGTCGCTCGCGGCCGCGATGGGCATCGGCCGTTTCGCGTTCACGCCGATGCTGCCGCTCATGTTGCGCGAGGACCTCCTCGACGTCGCCGAGGGCGGCTGGCTCGCGGCCGCCAACTACGCCGGCTACCTGGCCGGTGCGCTGACCGCGTCGCGCCTGCCGCTGCGGCCTGGCGCGCTGGCGATCGTTGCCCTGATCGCCACGGCGGCGCTGACGGCGGCCATGGCGTTGCCGTTGCCGCTGCTTTGGCTGCCGCTGCGCTTCCTGGCGGGCGCGACTTCGGCTTGGGTATTCGTCGCCACCAGCGTCTGGTGTCTCGGCGCACTCGCAGGGCGCGGCGCGGCGTGGGCGAGCGGCTGGGTCTACGCCGGCGTCGGCGTCGGCATCGCGCTCGCCGGCACGCACTGCCTCGTCGCGTCCGCGGCCGGCGTTCGATCGCAGTCGCTGTGGCTGCAGCTCGGCGGCCTGGCCCTGGTGCTGACACTTCCCGTGCTCTGGGTGATCGCCGGTCGCCAGACCGCCGGTGCCGCCGCACCGGCGGCGGCGCGCAGCGACGTCGCTGCCGCGAGTCACGGCACGCGGGGCATCGTCGTGTGCTACGGCGCCATGGGCTTCGGGTACATCCTTCCGGCCACGTTCCTGCCGGTGCTGGCGCGCAGCGTGGTCGACGACCCGCGCCTGTTCGGCCTCGCGTGGCCTGTCTTCGGCGCGACCGCGGCGCTCTCGACCCTTCTCGCCGCCCGTCTGATGACGGGCGCGGCGCGCCTGCGCACCTGGGCCGCCTGCCAGCTGCTCATGGGCTTCGGCGTCCTGCTGCCGGCGTTGCGGCAGGACGCGGGAACGATCGCCGCGTCGGCGCTTCTCGTCGGCGGCACCTTCATGGTCATCACACTCGCCGGCGTGCAGGAGATGCGCGCCCGCGCCACGACGCCGGCGCGTGCGGCGTCTCTCGTCGGCAGCGTCACCGCGGCGTTCGCGTGCGGGCAGATCGCCGGGCCGGTGGTCTCCGCGCTCCTGTTGCGGCTCGGCCCGAGCGGGCTCATGCTCGCCCTCGCCACGGGGGCCGCTGCGTTGTTCGCGACGGTGCCGTGGCTGTGGCGCGCGGGTTCGTCGCCGTCGTTTTCGGAGGGACTCTCGAATGGCTGATCCCGTTTCGCTCCCCCAGGGCCATGCCGCCGGCGCGACCGAGCGCCTGCCGATGCCGCCGCTCGGCGCGCTCGACGAAGCGCAGCGAGCCGCCGCGCAGGCGCTGATCGACGGCCCGCGCAAGGGCGTCTACGGCCCGTTCGTTGCGCTGCTCCGCAGCCCGGTCCTGCTCGAGCGCATGGCCGGCGTCGGCGAGTACCTGCGCTTCGACAGCGTGCTCGACGCGCGGATCCGCGAGCTCGCGACGTGCTTAGCGGCGCGCCATGCGGGCAACCAGTTCGAGTGGACGATGCACGCGCCGCTGGCGGTCAGTGCCGGCGTCGCGCCGGAGGCGATCGAGGCGCTGCGGCAGGGCGCGACGCCTCGCCCGCTCGCGCCCGACGAGCAAGAAGCCGTCGACTTCGCTCGCGAGCTTCTCGCGACGCACGGCGTGAGCGACCTCGCCTACCGCGCCGCGCTCGCGCGCTGGGGCGAACGCGGGATCGTGGAGCTCACCGCCCTGGTCGGTTACTTCGTGGCGGTGTCCTGGCTGCTGAACGTCGCTCGCACGCCGGCCCGGCCCGGCCCGGCGGCGGGGCTCGACGCCTTTCCGCAGTAGAGCGCCGAGACGACATGCGGCTCTCGCTGCGCGCGAGTAGCCACGGCGTGTCGACCACGCGGCAGCGGCGCGCTCCCGCCTACGCGACCACCGCATCCGCGCGCATCAGCAGCGACATCGGGATCGTCAGGCCGAGCGCCTTCGCGGTCTTCAGACTGACGAGGAACTCGAGCTTCGTCGGTTGCTCCACCGGCAACTCTCCAGGCTTGGCTCCCTTCAGGATCTTGTCGACGAACACCGGTCCGCGCCGACACATCGCGACCTGGTCGGCCCCGTACGAAATGAGCGCGCCGGCTTCGAAGGTCTCCTTCGACCAGACGCCCAGCGGAAGGCGACGTTCCACCGTCATCTTCGCGATGTTCGCTTGCTGCTGGTAGGCCAATCCCTCGCCGTTGATGGTCACCGCCTGCATGCCGGCGCTGACCATCGCGTCGAATGCCCGCTCGAGCTCGTCGAGCGAGCGCGCCTCGAAGGTGCGATTTTCCAGTCCGAGCTGAGTCGCGGATGCTTCGGTCACACGCTTGTACAGGGCGGCCGAGGTGGGTCGCGTCCCTGGCATGGGGCGCGGTCTGGGTCCCGACGGTGATCAGGACATCGACCTGAAGCGCGACCAGCTCGGCCATCATGCTTCGGAATCGCTCCGGAAGCTCGTTGGGAAAGCGATGCTCGAAGTGAACGTTGCGCCCTTCGACATAGCCGAGGTCGCGAAAACCTTGACGCAGTCCGGTGAAGTACGGCCCTTCTTCTTCAGCGCTTCCCGCGTGCCAGAGGACGCCGATCCGCGGAGTCCTGCGTGTCTGCGCGTGCGCGAGAAGTGGCAATGCAGCCAATGCACCGCTGAGCAGCGGAAAGAAATCACGCCGATCCATCTGGCTGTTTCCTCCCGGCCGAGTCCGGAAACGCTAACCCGTCGACCTCGGAGGGTCAATCGCGCCGGTCCGGACACTAACTTGCATGATGCAAGCTAACCGACTATCATGTGCACATGCAGCGCAAGAGCTTCGGCGACATGGCGTGCCCCATCGCACGCAGCCTCGAGCACGTGGGCGAGTGGTGGAGCATGCTCATCCTGCGCGACGCGTTCGCCGGCGTCACGCGCTTCGACGACTTCGAGACGAACCTCGGCATCGCGCCGAACATGCTCGCGCGACGTCTCGCGGCGCTCGTCGAAGGCGGCCTGCTCGAGCGGCGTCGCTACCAGGAGCGTCCGCCGCGCGATGAATACGTCCTGACGGCGCGCGGTCGCGACTTCAAGCCGGTGCTCGCGGCGCTCGTCGCGTTCGGCAGGCGTCACTACCCGGCGCCGGGGCGCAAGACCCACCCGCGCTATGCGGGGCTGTTCACCGAGCAGGCGGCCGCTGCGACTGCGCCGCGCCACGCCAAGGCATGAGCACCACCGTCGCACCGCGCGTGCCGATCGCCGTGCCGCCGCCGGTGGCGGCGCCGGTCGCGCCCGCGAGCGAGAGCATGAGCCCGCGCACGCGGCGCCTGCTGCACGGACCCATCGTCGCGACGCTGCTCGCGATGGCGTGGCCGAACGTGCTCGTGATGCTGGCGCAAGCCTCGACCGGACTGATCGAGACCTGGTGGGTCTCGCACCTCGGCACCGACGCGCTGGCCGGGATGGCGCTCGTCTTCCCCGGCTTCATGATGATGCAGATGCTCTCTGCAGGCGCCGTCGGCGGCGGCATCTCGTCGGCGATTGCGCGCGCCCTCGGCGGCAACCGCCGCGCCGATGCGGACGCGCTGGTCCTGCACGCGCTCGTCGTCAACCTCTGCCTCGGGGTCGTCACGTCGGCGCTCTTCCTGGCCTTCGGGCGTCCGCTCTATGCGGCGATGGGCGGGCGCGGGCCGTCGCTCGAGGCCGCGCTCGCGTATTCGAACATCGTCTTCGTCGGCAACGTGCTCGTGTGGATCATGAACGCGCTGGCGAGCGTGATCCGCGGCACCGGCAACATGCTCGTGCCCGCGCTCGCCGTCTGCCTCGGCGTGGCGCTGCTGCTGCCGTTGTCGCCGCTCTTCATCTTCGGCTGGGGGCCGGTGCCGGCGCTCGGCATCGCCGGCGGCGGCGTCGCCGTCGTCGTCAGCACCGCCGCGACGCTCGCCGCGCTCGCCGGCTACCTGCTCGCGGGTCGCGCGGTGGTGCGGCTGAAGCGCGTGCCGCTGCGCTGGGCTCCCGCGGCCGACATCCTGCGGGTCGGCGGCGTCGGCGCCGTGAGCACGTTGCAGACGTCGCTCATCGTCGTGCTGACGACCGCGCTCGTCGGCGCCTACGGCGGCCCCGGCGCGGTCGCAGGCTACGGCACCGGCGCGCGGCTCGAGTACCTGCTCATTCCGCTCGTCTTCGGCCTCGGTGCGCCGCTCGTGGCGCTCGTCGGCACGAACATCGGTGCCGGCCAGCGCGAGCGCGCGCTGCGCATCGCGCTCGTCGGCGGCGCGCTCGCGTTCGCCATCACCGAGACGATCGGCATCGCTGCGGCCCTCTGGCCGCGCGCCTGGCTCGGACTCTTCGGCGCCGACCCCCAGATGCTCGCCACCGGCGCAGCGTATCTGCGCTTCGTCGGGCCGTGCTACGGCTTCTTCGGCCTCGGCCTCGTCCTCTACTTCGCCTCGCAAGGCGCTGGGCGGTTGCTCTGGCCTCTGCTCGCGGGCCTCGTGCGCCTGGTCATTGCCGTCGGCGGCGGATGGCTCGTCGCGGCCGTCACCGGCTCGCTGGCGTGGGCCTTCGCCACGCTCGGCGTCGCACTGGTCGTCTACGGCGCGATGGTGCTCGGCGCCGTGCACGCCGGCGCCTGGTTCAAGGGAAGCGCGCGGTCACCGCGTCCGTGAGCCGACGAGACTCGCCGAGCTCAGGTCTTGGCGGACTTCCGGTCGGCTTTCTTGGCGGCCTCGACGTTCGCCGCCTTTTGCGTCTGCTTTTCGGCGCGCGAAGGCTTGTTCCCCTTGGCTGCCTTGGCTTCCTTCGGCGGCTTGGCTTCCTTCGGCGCCTTCGGCGCTTTCGGAGCCTTCGGCGGCTTGGCCTCCTTCACCGGCTTGACCGCCTTCGGCCTGGGCAGCAGCGCCTGGGCGTGACGTTGCTTCTGCTGCTCCTTGAGCCGGCGGCGCTCTTCGCGCAAGGCCTGCTCCGCTTCGTCGGCCGGCTGCCCCGAGCCGTGCGAGAACGCGCGGCTCGCCATGGCGAAATGGAGGCGCTGGCCATTCCTGTGGAGCTGGCGAGAAAGCGATGCGAACCGTACCGGCATGACGCGCTCCTGGTTGAACGAGGTGGACTGTAGACCCACGCCGGCCCGTCAGTCGGGCAGCTGTTTCGTGAGCGGACCGCCCGCGAGCGCCGAGGTCTCCTTCTCCGAGGCGCCGATGGCATTGGCAGGCGGGGAACCCGCCGCGGTCGAGAGCGCCTCGCGACGATGGCGCGGCGTCTCGAGCCCTTCGCCCTCGAGCGCGCGAATGTCGACCGTCGGCGCCATCGCGTAGACATCGCCGAAGATGGTCGCGAAGGCGACGTCGGCAGCGTCGCGGCCGGTGCCGAGCCTCATGAACCCCATCGGGATGCCGGTCCCGGAAGCGTCGAACAGGTACCACCGGTGGCCGAGATACGCCTCGACGTACGCGTGGAAGTCCGGCGGGCCGAGATCGGGGCTGGCGCCGTAGTCGGTTCCGGTGGCGACGCGCGCCGGGATGCTGAGCGCGCGGCACAAGGCGATCATCAGGTGCGTGAAGTCGCGACAGACGCCGACGCGCTCGATCAGCGTGTCTGCCGCCGACGTGCTTGCATCCGTCGTGTTCGATGCGAAGGTGACGTGCTGCTGCACCCAGTGCTGGATCGCAAGCACCCGGCTGTAGCCTGGCCAGAGCTGGCCGAACTCGTCGCTGGCGAGCTTGAGCAGCCGGTCCGACTCGCAGTAGCGGCTCGGGTAGATGTAGGGCACGACATCGAGCGGCAACAACCGGACGGGCACCTCGTCGAGCGTGTCCGGCTCGGCGACGTGGTGATCGACATCGACGGTCGCCGTGTAGCTCACCCGAAGCGGCCCCGGAGCGGCGTGCAGGCGCAGGAAGCGCGTCGCGGTCGCCGCATCCGTCTGGACGTCGGCGACGAGCGGCTGGTTCAGCGTCAGCCGCTCGGCACGGACGCGCTGCTGCGGCGTCTGTGCGGCGTGGATGTTGAAGACGAAGTCCGCTCCGTTGCGGTCGCGGATGTCGTACGCGAGTGCCAGATCGAGCTCGAGGCGGACCACGTGGTTTCCTTGCAAGTCGCTGCGCTGCTCAGGTGACGAAGCTTGCCACCTTGTGCAGCCGATGTCGCCTTCAGATTGGGAGCGGTCGCGAATCGCTCACGAGCACACCTCTGCACCTCTGGGATTCGAAACTCCGAGGCCATCGTCGTCCGCTGCGGCGGGAAACGACTCCGACGGCGGTCGCTCGGCCTTCGCCAGCGCTCACCCAGCGGACAGCGCCGAGCGCGCGTCGTCGTCGTCGGCGAATCGCCAGCGCTGGAAGCGATAGAACAGCACGCAAAGAGCGACCGTCGCCGCGACCCCGCAGCAGGCGGCGAGCCACAGCGGCGCGCCCGTCGCGAACGCCTGGACCAGAAGCGCGACGCCGACGCCAGCGACAGCGCTGTTGATCGCCGCGATCATGCTCGCGGTCGTGCCGAGGAACGCGAGAACCGACCCCAGGCGCTCCGCCGGCGAAATGATCTCCGGCCAACGCCCGGACTCGGGCGTGAACTGTCGCGCCGCCTCGGCGCCGAGCCCGCGATAGTAGGTGCGGATGCGCGCGATTCCGTGGAGGTAGTGCATGTTCTCCAGCGACGTCTCGACCAGGCGCACGACGGTGAACAGGCCCAGCACGAAGAGCGTGGGCAACACGATGGCGATGAACGGCACGAGGACGCCCGGCTTGTCCGCCAGGAAGCCGATCGCCACCAGCGAGCTCGACAGCGCCATCACGTACAGGGTGCTGCGCGCCGACGCCTCGGTGTACGTGGAACCGATGGCGGACTGCAGGACGAAGTGCTCCGTCGTCATCGCCGACAACAACGCGGCGTCGGAGGGTGCTTCGGTGGTCCCCGCCATCCGAGGATCGTAGGGGAATCGGGTCGGGACGCCACCGCCGGCCGCGGCGCCGCAGCTCA
>Ga0207674_10006532_pt1 | contig 13710 bp, 10 predicted proteins | sample KBSCornC72_FD_184303 | JGI IMG/M metagenome (GOLD analysis project Ga0207674, IMG submission 184303) | Corn rhizosphere microbial communities from Kellogg Biological Station, Michigan, USA - KBS Corn C7-2 (SPAdes) (version 2) | ecosystem: Host-associated > Plants > Roots > Rhizosphere > Soil ... | reverse complement strand
TGTCGTCAGGGTCGCTGCAGGCGGACGGCTCCATGAAGGCCGAGCCGACTTTCAACGTGCAGCATGTCGTCGACGCCCTGCTCTACATGGCCGGCCTGCCGCTCGAGGCGAACGTGCAGTTTATGACTGTCATGGCGACCACGATGCCCTATATCGGGCGCGGCTAAACCCGGACACGTTATGGTCTCCCCGCTCGCTATCAAATCGCCCCTGCTGAAACCGCTCAGTGCTCTGAATGTCGTGCAGCGCGGTGGCGCCGCTTACTATCGCGAGCTCAGGAACAGTGCGGACGAGGTCATCGCCGCCGGCGCGTGGATCAACATCCTCGAGGCCAACCTGATGTCGCTGCCGATGGAAGCTGAAGTCCTGCCCCATTGCAGGCATGCGGCCGTGCGCATGCGGGCGTTCAAATATTTCGAATCGGTATTCGAACACGACAAGGCACGGCAGGCGGCGGAGACAACCGCCCCCTCCGGCAGCGATTCCGAGCAACGCGCCATGCTGGCCGAACTCGCGCACGACCACGCGGCAGTCGCGGAGGCCGAAGGCAGTCTCTATCTGGCGACGGGAGACCTCACGCATCTGCGCCTGGCCTCGGAGAAGGCGGAGATTGCCGGCGGCTGGCGAGCCTCGCTGACCTGGGCGCTGCGCGCCGTCGCCATCGCGCCGCTCAACCCGGTGCCAGTCCAGCGGCTGTTTATGGTACTCGAAAGCTCCGCTCAACCGGACCTGCTTGAAGAGGCGGCGCAGATTTTCATCAGCCGCAATCTGCATCTTCAGATCTCGCAGATCTTCTTGGCCGGCGCAGCGCTGCTGCGCGGTGATGCCAAGGGCAGCCTCGCCAAGCTCAAGCCGCTCGACGACACGCGCATCCTCGCCAATCCGATACTCGCGCCCTATCTCGGCGCCGTCCGTGCCTTGCGGGCGCAGGCTGCCGACAAAGTGGGTGACTATCGCAAGGCCTACGAAGAATTCGTCGCACTCAACGCGGCGGAGAAGTCGAGCGAGATGAACCCCGCCGATTTCTACCGAGGGGTCGAGGTTCGCAGCAAGCTCAACGTCCCTCCACTGCCGCCGAGTGCGCGACGGAATGTGGTGCAGATGCTGGGATTCCCGCGCTCAGGAACGACGTTGCTCGAGAATGTGCTCGCAACGCACCCCGACATCGAGACCTTCGAGGAGACATCGGCACTCGTGGTCGCGATCGACCGGATCGAGCGCGTGGTCCTCGGCAAAGCCGGCCCGGAGCCACTGGAGACGACGTTTGGAGAGGCACGCGAGCGCTATTACAGCGAGCTCGACCTCCTGCGGAAAAAGCCCGGAGCGAAAGTCCTGATCGACAAGATGCCGATCCGCACGGCCGATACGGCCTTTGTGGTCAAGCTGTTCCCCGAGTGGAAATACATCTTCTCGATCCGCCATCCCTACGACGTCGTGCTGAGTTGCTTCAAACAGCGTTTCCAGCCCAATCCGGCGATGGAGAACTTCCGCACGATCGACGACTCAATCCGGCTCTACGACTTCGCCATGACCGAATGGTTCAAGCACCACACGATGGACGATCCGAGCGTTCACTATGTGCGCTACGACGAGCTGGTGACGAACTTCGAACCAGTGACGCGCGGCGTGCTCGACTTCCTCGGCGTGCCCTGGGACGATGTCGTGCATGATTTTTCGAAAACAGCGGAAAACCGAGCCGCCAAGACGCCGAGCTACCAGAAAGTCCGGCAAGGACTCTCGATCGGTGTGCAAACGCAATGGAAAAACTATAGATTTGCGTTCCAGTCGGACACCGCGCGACTGCTCAAAAAATGGGCGGAATTCTTCGGCTATCACGTCGAGTAACATTCCCGCGAGGTAGATTACACCGACGTAATTAGCGTCCTAACGGTCGTCTGGTTAGCTTGCGATTGTGCCGACTCCCAGGCACGTTTTCATGACGCGTCGATGACTGCCCTTCCTCCTGATCTGGCCCAGCTCTCGATGCTCGCGTCAGCGCGACGGAAGGCCGCCGACTACTACGCACCGTTGCTCGACAGCGACGACGAGCTGCTCAAGATCGGCGCCTGGTGCGCGCTGCTCGACCGCGAAGAGGTCAGCGTCGAGCAATATCCTCGCGTCGTCGAGCTCGCGTCGCACGGAGCCATCCAGCGCCGCGCCTTCCGCTTCTTCCAGTCGAACTGGGAGCATGAGCTGGCCGCCACCGTCGCCGCGAAGCCGGCGACCACGGCGTCGGCCGCACGAGCCCTCGCCATGCGGGCCGAGCTTGCGTGCGACGACCTCGCCGCGGTCGAGGCGCAGCGTTACCGCTTCCTGGCGACCGGGCGGTTCGAGGCCCTCGTCACCATGGTCACCAAGGACGAGCAGGCCGTCGGCTGGCGCCCTGCCCTAGCGCTGGCGACAAAGGTCTTCATCCTCAGCCCGCACGATCCGATCGCCGCCAATTTGGTGCTGCACCTGCTCTACGAAGCCCGGCAGGACGAGATGCTGAGCGCCGTGGTGGAGCTGCTCAAGGAAAACACCCTTCACCCTTACCTCGCCCTGGCCTACACCGCCGCGCTGCGCCTGATGCAGGGCAACCCCGCCGGAAGCCTGAAGGCGCTCGAGCAGCTCAACGCCATGCGGCCGCCGCGGCCGGACGTGTTCGCGCGGGTGCGGCCGCTCGCACTGCAACTCAATGCCGAGGCGCTCGAGAAGCTCGGCGATTATCGCAGGGCCTACGATGCCTACGTGGCGCTGAATCGCCTCGACCACGGCGAACCGAACGACCCCCGGGCGTTCGGCGAGATCGTCCTCGCGGCCGCCGCCCGCGACGTTCCCGTGCTGCCCCCCGATGCGCAAACCAACCACGTGGTGATGACCGGGTTCCCGCGATCGGGCACTACGCTGCTCGAAAATGCGCTCGCTGCCCACCCCAAGGTCGAGACGTTCGAGGAAATCCCGGCCAATGCAAGCATGGAGCTCTATCTCGCGCGCGCACTGCCGACGGCGGACGATCACGACGAGCGGGTGCGCGTCTATCTGCGTGCCCGCGAGCGCTACTACGACGAAGCCAAGCGCCGCCGCCGCAAGCTCGGCGCTGAGGTCTTCGTCGACAAGCTGCCGATGCGCTCGGCCGAGGCCGCCTTCATGGCCAAGCTCTTCCCTGAGAAGCGCTACATCTTCTCGATCCGGCACCCTTTCGACGTGGTGCTCAGCTGCTTCAAGCAGCGCTTCGGGCACAACATCGCAATGGAACACTTCCGCAGTTTCGAGACCGCGGTGAAGCTGTACGACTTCACCATGCAGCAGTGGTTCGGAGTGCATGGCCTCGACGATCCGCGCGTCCACTATGTGCGCTACGACACGCTCGTGACCGAGTTCGAGGCGACAAGCCGCGCCGTGCTCGAATTCCTCGGCCTGCCCTGGGACGACAATGTCCTCGGCTTCGCGCAACTGGCCGAGGCTCGCGGCGCGCGAACGCCGTCCTACCAGAAAGTCCGCAAGGGCCTCGGAATCGGCGTGCAGACGGCCTGGAGGAACTATCGCTTCCTGTTCCAGTCAGACGCCGCAATGCCGCTTTACCACTGGGCGCGCTTCTTCAGCTACCCGACGGAATAACGTTCCAGTCAGGGCTTCATCACAGCGATGTTGAAGTCTGCCGTACCGAGCACGCCGTAGAGCCGGACCCACAGCGGCAGGATCTGTTCGGCGGCACGGGCGCTGGTGATGTCGCCCAGATCGATGATCGAATGCCAGCCCAACGTGCGCAGGAAATCCATCACCCTGCCCTTGGCGGCCTTGTCGTTTCCCGACACGAACACGGTGTGCGGACCCGGCACACGCGATGGCTCTATCATCACGGCGGCATTGACCGTATTCAGCGATTTCACCACGAAGGTCTCGGGCAGCGCCCGTTGTATCTGTTCCGCCAAGGAGTCGGTGTTGACCACCGACAAATGCGGTGGAAAGCCGTTCGAGAAGTCGAGTGGATTGGCGACGTCGATCAGGATTTTGCCGCGCAACTCGGCCGCAATACCGCTCAGCATTCCGACTGAGGTGTCCCCGCGGGTGCAGTTGAGGACCAGCTCACCGTGGCGCGCCGCGTCGGCAAAGGTCCCGGCTTTGCCGCCGGTCCGCTGCGCGAAACCGATGACCTTCTCATTGTCGGCCGCGCGGGCGCCCATCATCACGTCATGTCCCATCGCGACAAGCTTGGAGGCCACGGTCTGGCCCGCCGCGCCGGTTCCCAACACACCGATTTTCATAGTGATTCTCCTATCGGGCGTGTTCTAGCAGCCGCGACCCCTGAGAGGAATCAGGCAGCCCACGCCGTCGCGCCGCCAATAACGGTGCGACGCATCTCCAGATCGTCGCCGAGGTGAACGAAGTCGGCGCGCTTGCTTGGCGCGAGCGTGCCACGTTCGCCGTCGATGCCGATGGCTTCGGCGGGATAGCGCGACGCCATCCGCAGAGCCTCCTCGAGCGGCAGCCCCAGCGTCTTGTGCACATAGGCGACGGCGTCGATCATGGTGAGGTCGGCGCCGGCCAGCGTGCCGTCGGCGAGGCGTAGCGCCCCATCCTTGCGGTAGACCATGCGGCCGGTGAGCTCGAAGCTCGCCGTGTCGGTGCCCGTCGGCGACATGGCGTCGGTCACCAGAAAGACGCGGCCAGGTCCGCGCTTGGCGCGGAGCGCGATGCCGATCGTGGCGGCATCGACATGGATGCCGTCGGCGATCAGGCCTGCCCAGAGCCCGCCAAGATCGAGCGCCGCGCCAACCACGCCCGGTTCGCGATTGCCGATCTGGCTTTGCGCATTGAACAGATGCGTCACCATCGACGCTCCCGCCTCGGCGGCCGCCTTTGCTGCGACATAGGTGGCGTTGGAGTGGCCGATGCTGACGATCACCCCGCCCTCGGTGAGACGGGTGATCTGGTTGGGCGTCACGGTTTCGGCGGCGACCGTGGTCAGCAGGTTGGGCAGGCGTTGACGCGCCGCGAGAAGCGCCACGAGGTCGCCCTCATCCATCGGCCGGATGAGTGCTGGATCGTGCGCGCCCTTGCGCGCGACGCTCAGATGCGGCCCTTCGAGGTGCAGCCCGAGGAAACCCGGAACGCCCTGTTCCACCGCCGAGATCCCGGCAGCAACGGCCAGCGCCGTATTCTGGCGCGTATCGGTGATCAGGGTCGGCAGGCACGCTGTCGTGCCGAACCGTGCGTAGGTCTTACAGATGGTCGCGATCGATGGCACGTCCGGCGTCAGATTGAACTGTACGCCACCGCCGCCATTTACCTGCAGGTCGATGAAGCCGGGAGCAAGAATGCCGCCACCCAGCGCGACCCGCTGCGCGTCCGTCGGGGAATCCGCGGCGATGATCCCCTCGACGCGGTCGCCATTGACCACCAGGGCCGAACGCTCCCACCAGAGCTCGCCGTCGAAAATGCGGGCGCCTGTATACGCGGTGCGGCTCATACTGTCTCCGTGACCTTTTTGAGGTGCGGCGGATGGTCGGGATCGAAGCCGCGGTGCCGCGACAATGCCTCGACGAAGCCGTAGAACGACACGATGAGCGACAGGCCGTCGGTGATCGGATGGCCGGTCGGCGCAAATGGCAGTCGCTTGGCGAGCGCCACACGATCGGTCGTCGCGAATGCGGTGGCACCCTGTCGTGCCAGCCGGTCGGTGATCTCGGCGACAGCGGCTTCCGAGGCGTCGCGCGCGGCCAGAGACAGCACGGGGAAGCCCTCTTCGACAATGCGCGCGGGACCGTGCAGCACCTCAGCGGCGCTGTAGGCTTCGGCGTGAATGCCGCAGGTTTCCTTGAACTTGAGCGCCGCCTCCTGTGCGATGGCGAAGGCCGGACCACGGCCCAGCACGTATAGGGAATTGCGATCGCCCAGCGCGTTGAGGAAGGGTGTCCAATCGGCGGCGACCGCCTTGGCGAAGGCGTCGGGCAGCGATTTGAGCGAGCTTACCAGCACCGCGTCGCCCGTCCAGTGGCCGAGAACGGCCAGGCCCGCCACGACCGAACTCACAAAGCTCTTGGTGGCGGCGACGGACTGCTCCTTGCCGGCCCTGAGATCGATGGTGATGTTGGAGGCCGCCGCGAGCGGGGAGTCCTTGGTGTTGGTCAGCGCGATCGCGAGCGCGCCATTGCGCTTGGCCGACTCCGCCATGGCCACGATGTCCGGACTCTTGCCCGACTGCGAAATCGAGATCGCCGCGCAGCCGTCGAGCTGTAGCTCGCGACCGTAGATCGACATGATGGACGGTCCGATCGAGGCGACCGGCACGCCGGCGACGAGTTCGATCGCGTATTTGAGGTAGGCGGCGGCGTGGTCCGACGAGCCGCGCGCGATGGTTGCAACCATCACCGGCTGCAGATGCTTCAATGCCGCCCCTGCCTCCATCAGACTGCCCGCCGACTGATCCAGAAGGCGGCGTGTCGCGTCCGGGATCTCCTCGATCTCGATCCGCATATGGGTGGCGTTGTCGGTCATCAGCGTCCTCTCGGGTCACCGAGTCTGAGCTCGGCGACGAAGTCATAGGTGTCGCCGCGATAGATCGAGCGGGTGAACTCGACCACGCGGCCGGAGGCAAGATAGGAGGTGCGCTCGATATGGAGGCTGGCAACGCCCGGCGCCACTTCCAACAGCTCCGCATCGGTTTCGCCGAGGCTCACGGCGCGGATGCGCTGAATGGCGCGGACCGGCCGGTTGCCGCTCCGATCGAGATGCGCATAGAGCGAGGCTCCCACCGCCTCCGGGTCCGGCAGGATGCGCGAGGACAGCGATGCCCGCTCGATGGCGAGCGGCGTGTCGCCCGAGATGCGCAGTCGCGCGACGCGGGCCACGCTGTCGGTCGAGGACAGGCCAAGCGTGACGGTCTCTTCCGGCGATGGCGTGTAGAGGCCGCGGTCCAGCCACATGGACCGGACCGTCATGCCGCGTCGCGCCATGTCCTCGGTGAACGAGGTCAGTTGGCTGAGCGACTGCTCGACGCGGTTCGGCTGCGGCGCGACGTAAGTGCCCGAGCCGTGGCGCTGGACCAGCACCCCCTCCCGCACCAGGTGCTGTACGGCCTTGCGCACGGTGACGCGCGACACGTCCATCTTCGCAGCGATGTCGCGTTCCGACGGCAGCGCGTCGCCCGCACGAATCTGTCCGCCGCTCACCGCGTCTTCGATGAAGCGCTTGAGCTGCAGATAGAGCGGCCCGCCACCCGGCAGATGGATGGCCTGATCGCCGAACAGCAGATGTTGAGGTTCAGCCATTCCTCACCTTGCGGAGGTTTCCGCGTGCCGTGATACGAGACTTGGAGGCACCTGCCCAGCGCCCTGTCAGCCCGTATTTTTCCTTGCCCACATAATACCAATAAAAGACCATTGACCAAGCTAAAACTACACCGCAAGGCAACGAAAAATGCGTGTAATATCAGTGCTATGCGAATTCTTGTTGCACGTTGCAACAGCATGCGTCCAACAACTGGCCTATTTTGGCATTATCCTGGTCGGCCGCTGGTGACCAACCGCCCTTGGTCCCCTCGCCGATTCTTTCGACCCCTCGGGGCTGCCGGTCGCATCAATCGGATCGCCGCAGCACGTCGTCGACGAAGCGCAGATTGCCGGCGGTAAGCCCGGCGTCGACCGGCAGAATCGTCCCGGTAATCCCCGAGGCCGCCGGCGACGCGAGGAACAGAACGGCGTTCGCCACTTCGTTCGGCGACACCAGTCGGCCCAGCGGATAGAGTGGACGCACCTGGCTGAGCAGTGTGGGATCGGCCTCGAGGCGATGGTCCCAGGCCGGCGTCCGCACCGAGCCGGGTGCCACGACATTGGCGCGAATGCCATCCCTGCCCCGTTCGACCGCAATCGCCTTGGCCAAGGCGATGAGGCCGGCCTTGGCGGCGGAATAGGCTGGATTGCCGAAGTGCATGAGGCCGTTGACCGACGACACGAAAACGACGTTGCCCGACTGCCGCTTCGACATCGCAGCAACTATCGGCTTCAACAGCGCATAGACGCCGTTGAGATTGATCGCGAGCTCCGACTCCCAGACAGACACGTCGAGATCTTCGAGCGTTTCGGCGCGGGTGAATCCGGCGTTGGAGACCACGATATCGGGTGCCCCCGTCGTCTCCACGAATCTTGCCGCGGCCACCTCCGTGGCCGACAGATCCCCAAGGTCGAAGGTTACCTCTCCGGCCAGCTGCAGATGCGCCAGTGCCGCACTGTTCCGATCGGCGCCGAACACCCTGGCGCCGGCCGTTGCAAACCGCTCGACCAGCGCGGCGCCGATACCGCCGCCGGCGCCGGTGATGAGCACGCTCTGGCCGTCGAGGCGGAAGAGATCAGGGCTGGGTGTTGGCATTATCGTCTCCTCGTGGTCGTGGGCGCGAGACTATCGCCGTCACGGGGACGATAGCTGCGAAATTCTTGTATTTGCCGCATGAATCATCGGCCGTGCCCGTGCTAGGCAGAGCGTCGGAGTCATCATTGGACTGGTTCTTCCTGTGCGTATCTTCACGGCGGCGCTCGCCACTGAAACCAATACCTTCGCCCCGATCTGGATCGATCGTCGCGCCTTCGAAGCATCGCTCTACGCGCCGCCCGGCAAGCATCCTGCGAGCCCAACGCTGTGCAGCGCGCCGATCACAGTTGGCCGCGAGCTCGCCAGGTCGGAGGGATTCGAACTGATCGAGGGGACGGCGGCGTGGGCCGACCCGGCCGGACCGGTCAATCGCGTCGCCTATGAGAGCCTTCGCGACGAAATCCTGGGCCAGCTCAGGGCCGCGATGCCGGTCGATGGGGTCGTCCTCGGCCTGCATGGCGCCATGGTTGCCGACGGCTATGACGATTGCGAGGGCGACTTCCTCACCCGGGTGCGCGAGATCGTCGGACCTGACATTCTGGTCTGCGCCGAGCTCGATCCGCACAGCCACCTGACCAAGAAGCGCGTTGCGGCCGCCGACTTCTTCACGGTGTTCAAGGAATTCCCGCACACCGATTTCGTCGATCGGGCCCGAGACCTCTGGCGGATCGCTCTCGCGACGCTGCGGGGCCAGGTGAAGCCGGTGATGTCGGTGTTCGACTGCCGGATGATCGATGTCTTCCCGACGTCCAAGGATCCGATGCGCAGCTTCGTCAACAGGCTCTTCGCGCTGGAGAAATCGGAGGAGCATGTCCTGTCCGTCTCGGTCATTCACGGCTTCATGGCGGGCGACGTCCCGGAGATGGGTGCCAAGGTGCTGGTCGTCACCGACAACGCCGCCGACAAGGGCGCGGCGCTCGCTGAAAGGCTCGGACGCGAGTTGTTCGCCATGCGCGGCACCTTCATGGTCAAGCAGGTCGATGAGACAGAGGCGGTCGACACCGCGCTGGCGGCGACCGCATGGCCGGTGGTCATCGCCGACATGTGGGACAACCCCGGCGGCGGCACGGCCGGCGATGCGACGGTCGTCCTCGCCGAGCTGATCCGCCGCGGTGCAGAGGATGTAGCGGTCGGCACGATCTGGGATCCGATCGCGGTACAGGTCTGCATGGCCGCCGGAGAAGGCGCGAAGATCCCGCTGCGCTTCGGCGCCAAGTCGGCGCCGGAGACCGGCAGCCCGATCGACAAGACCGTGACGATCAGGCGGCTCGTCAGGAACGCGGAGATGAAGTTCGGTGACAGCCAGGTGCCCTTCGGCGATGCCGCCTGGATCAGCTTCGAGGGGATCGACGTGATCCTCAATTCGACGCGCGCGCAGAGCTTCGACCCGAGCCTCTATTCGGCGATGGGCATCGACCCCAAGTCGCGCAAGATCCTCCTCATCAAGTCGACGAACCATTTCTACGACTCGTTCTCGAAGATCGCCGCGCAGATCATCTACTGCTCGGCCGGCCATCCCTACCCCAACACGCCGGCCACCACCGCCTACCGCAAGGCGCCGAAGAACATTTGGCCGATGGTCGAGAACCCGTTCGCGTAGGCTGCTCCCAGACCCTTCGCTTGATCCGGGGGTAGTGCGCCCTATTCCGATGCCCAGTGGCCATACATGATCGGCATGAGGCCCGCGAAGGCGCTGAAGCGTGCCCACGACTTGTTCTCGGGCGCAGTCCAGCCGGTTTCGGCCACCGCCGAGATGCGCGGGAATACCAGCCGATCGAAGATGGCGCGATCGGTCATGGGCTCGGACCAGATGCAGGACTGGACGCCGAGCAGGTGCTTGAGCTGGGCCTCACCCATGCCCTCGCGCGGCTCGAACTCATAGGTCTCCTGTGGACCCGACCACCCCGCCCAACCGGCGCCGGGTTCGGACCAGGACAACGAGTTGGCCATATCGAGGTAATAGCGCTGGCCCGGCGAGACGACGATGTCGTAGCCGGCCGCGGCAAGCGCCGCGTTCACTTCGACATTGCGCCAGCCCACGAGATAGCTGCGCGACTTGTCGATGACGTCGCCATGCGCGGCCTCCTCCCAGCCGCCGGTGATGGCGCCCTTCGAGTTGATGTAGTTCGAGATGCGGCGGATGAACTCGGCTTGCAGCACAGCGGTCGCCGAACCCTCGATCTCATCGGCCCCGCCATGGTTGCCGAGTTGGTTGAGTTGGGCGCGGTGCTTGTCGGCGAGTGCCTTGCCGCCGAGCTTCTCGAGCATCGCCAAAGCCAGCGGCGATCCGGACCAGGCCGCGAGCGGCACCTCGTCGGCGCCCAGATGGAAGATGCCGCCCGGGAACAACTCGAGCATTTCGTCGATCACCTTTTCGACGAAGCGATAGACCGGCTCGTGCGCCGGGTTGAGGCAGTTGTTTGGGAAGCCCTGCACCGACTGGTACTCGCCGGCCTCGCCCGGATCGCGCAGCGACGGCAGTGACTGCAGCGCGGCATAGCAATGCCCGGGCATGTCGATCTCGGGGACGATCTGGATGCCGAGGCTCTGCCCCAGCGCGACGATCCGGCGGATCGCATCCTTGCTGTAATAGCCGCCGGTCGGCTCAGGTCCGCTGCCGAGCAGCGGCGGCAGCGCCTTGCCGTAGCCGCGCCAGGCGCCGACCGAGGTCAGTTCCGGGAACGCCTCGATCTCGACCCGCCAGCCTTCGTCTTCACTGAGGTGCCAGTGGAACCGGTTCATCTTGCTCCAGGCGATCAGCTTCAACAACCGCTCGACCTCAGCGCTCGAATAGAATTGCCGGGCCACGTCGAGATGGGTGCCGCGCCACGGCAAGGCGGGTTCGTCTTCGATGGTGCCGTTCGCGGGAAATGTCAGCCGGTCGGGGTACTGTCTGGCCCCACGCAGGATCTGGCCGAGCGTGATCAAGCCATAGAGCATTCCCGTGCGGGTGGTCGCGCGGATGGTGGTGCCGTCATTGGCAAACGCGATCGTGTAGCCCTCCGGCTTCATGCCGGCCTTGGTCTCGATCTTGACCGGCCAGCCATTCTCCGCCGCCGGGCGCACGATGCCCTCCACCGGGAACAGGTCGGCGGTGAGATCGGCGAAAGCCCTGCCCGCCGCCTCGGCGTCCGCCCCGTGCGGGTTGAGCGTCAGCCCCGGTGGTACGCTCAGCGCACCCGAGATCGCCACCCGCTTGGGCCAGGGAATGACCGAGATCGGTGCTGGCACCTTGGCCGGCACTGGAAAGCGCATCGCCCCCTTGAGCAGCGGCGCATTGGCCCCCACGGCCTCCGTCGGTTCTGTCGACACGCGTACCGTGCCGCCATCGGCGAGCGCCACGTAGGCCGTGTTGGTGCCGTCGCTCCAGTGGCGAAGCGGATAGGACAGACCACGTACTGTGATGACCCAGGTCGCTCCCGGCTCGAGGACGAAGCCTACGGGCGGCGCGAGCACCGAGTGGTTGGAGAGCCGTTCCACCAGTGTCGCGCCCTCAACCTCCGCCTTGGCATCGAGCCGCGCCGGCCCGTTGATGCCGAGCTTGAAGTCGCGAAGCGGCGCGTCACCACGGTTGGTCAGTTCGACACCGTAGGCGAGCGGCTTGCCGTCCCGGGCAGGCGTCCAGGTGGTGACGAGGTGCAGCTCAGGCGTCGTGGCCATGGTCGGTCTCAATGCTGGGGGGAGGTGTCAGTCGCCGAGAGGCTGACCGTCTTCATTGTCGCGGTTGAGCACGAGTTGATGCTTGATGCGACGCATATTGGCCACGGCGGTGGTGCCGAGCTTGGTTGCCACCGCCTGGGCGAGGATGTCGAGCACGGCGAGGAAGGCGTAGCGGCCGGGCGTGGGCCGCAAAACGTCGACATTCTCCTCGCGATCGATCGGAATGAGGATGTCGGCCTGCGCGGCCACCGGCGAGTTCGACCGGGTCACCACGATGCGGGTAACACCATTGTCGGCGCCAGCCGAGAGGGCGCGGGCCAGCGGCAGGTTGTTTCCGCTCAGCGAATAGGCGAGCAGCACAGTGCCGGGCGGCGCGCCGGCCGCGCGCATCATCTGCGCCTGGTGATCGATCGAGGACGAGACCTTGATGCCGAGCCGGAACAGACGCGCCTCTGTCTCGGTCGCGATCATCGAGGACGACCCGCCCGAACCGAAGGCCAGCACGTAATTCGCCGCGACCACAGCCTGCGCGGCGCGCTCGATCGCCGGAGCATTGAGCTTTGTCATCAGGTCGTAGAGCGTCGAATGGATGCCGTCGATGACGACGCGGGCAATGCCCTCTACCGTTTCCGGGCCGTGCGCCGGCGAGTTGTAGCGCTGGCCGACATAAGTGCTTTGTGCCAGCCGCACCTTGAACTCGCCGTAGCTGTCGCAGCCGACGCGATGGCAAAAGCGGGTGACGGTTGGCGGCGACACTTGCGCGAGCAGTGCGAGATCGACAATCGACATGCGCAACACCGCGCCGACATCGCCGAGCACGATGTCGCAGAGCAGGCGCTGCGAGCGGGTAAAGCTGTCGCGCTCGGCGCGAAGCTGCTCCACCAGGTCCGGTACGGGCTTGAGCTCGGGCCGTATCGCCAGATCGAGTGTCACGCGACCGTGACCCCGTCTTTGTCGAACAGGTGAACCTGGGACAGCGACCAGCCAAGGCGCAGCGACTTGCCCTCGACCGCATCGGTATCGCCCTCGAACAGCGAAATGAACTGTTCGCCACTGGCCAGGTCGGCATAGAGCACGGTGTGAATGCCCAGGTGCTCGATGATGCGCGGCGCGATCTCGATCGAGAACTCGCCGCCGCCCAACGTCACGTGCTCCGGCCGGATCCCGACGGTGACCGTCTCGCCGGCGAGATGCGGCGCACTGCGATCAAGCGTCAGCGTTCCGAGTCCCGGCAGCTCGACCGTCACCTTGCCGCTTTCGGCTCTGGTGCATTGGCCGGCGATGAAGTTCATCGTCGGGTTGCCGATGAAGCCGGCGACGAAGCGGTTGCGCGGATGGTGATAGAGGTCGAGCGGCGAGCCGACCTGCTCGATGCGCCCGGCATTGAGCACGACGATCTTGTCGGCCATGGTCATGGCTTCGACCTGGTCGTGCGTCACATAGATCATGGTCGAGCCGAGCCGCTGATGCAGATCCATCAGCTCGATGCGCATCTCGGTGCGGAGCGCGGCGTCGAGATTGGAGAGCGGCTCGTCGAACAGGAAAATGCGCGGTTCGCGGACGATGGCGCGGCCGATGGCGACGCGCTGGCGCTGGCCGCCCGAGAGCGTGCCGGGACGCTTCTGCAGATGGTCCTCGAGCTTGAGGACCCGCGCTGCCTCCCCGACCTTCTTCTTCACCTGCTCTTCGGGCAGGCGCTCG